>Ga0184629_10001201_pt1 | contig 10777 bp, 12 predicted proteins | sample PLM4_32_b1_FD_133158 | JGI IMG/M metagenome (GOLD analysis project Ga0184629, IMG submission 133158) | Groundwater sediment microbial communities from an aquifer in East River, Colorado, USA - PLM4_32_b1 | ecosystem: Environmental > Terrestrial > Soil > Riparian zone | place: USA: East River... | reverse complement strand
GCGCTGACGACCTCGATGCGCATCGCGAGATCGACGAGGCTGCGGTTCGGGTCGTCGGCGTAGGCCTTCTTCAACTCCTCGGCCGTCGAGTACTTGGCAGACTTTTCGACGAACTGGAAGAAGTCTTCGCGGATCTCCGGCGTGATCTCGAAGTCGGCCGAGACATTCGGGTGGCGGGCGAGCCAGTCCACGGCGAAGTTGAAGAACGCGTAGCGGGCGAGCAGCTGCTGCAGGAGCTTGGAGTCCCGATCGCTCTTCACGATGACGTCGGGAGTGATGCCGCCCTGGGCATACACGACGCGGCCGGCGTCCGTGTAGAAAACGGCGCCATCGGCCGTCTTATGGGGCGCTTCATCGCCGGTTTCGGCCCCGGCGGCGGAGTCGGGATCGCCCGGGTTCACGTACGCGAGCAGATCGCTGTAATCCCTCTGGATCCAGCGGCCGGACGGGGTGTAGTAGCGCGCGGTCGTCAGCGCGAGGCCCGCGCCGTAGGAGAGCGTGTAGACGCTCTGGACGAGGCCCTTGCCCCACGTGCGCTGGCCCACGATCAGCCCGCGATCGTGGTCCTGGATCGCGCCGGCCACGATTTCGGAAGCCGACGCCGAGCCGCGATTGACCAAAACGACGAGGGGCTGGTCGAAGTGGGGGCCGTCGCCCGGGGCGAAGTACTCCTGCGCCGAGGAAGCGGTCCGGCCCTTGGTGTAGACGACCATCGAGCCTTTCGGGACGAAAACGTCGGTGACGTCCACAGCCTGTTCGAGGACACCGCCCGGATCGCCCCGCAGGTCGAACAGGAGCCTCTTCATGCCCTGCTTTTCGAGCTTCTCGATGGCCTCGGAGAGCTCCTTGCTCGAAGTGTGCGTGAAGTCGGAGAGCATGATGTAGCCCACGCCCGGCTCGAGCATGAAGGCGTAGCGCACCGACTTCGTCGGGATCTCGGCCCGCGTAATCGTCATGGCAATGGGCTCGGGGAAGCCCACCCGCCGGATGGTGATCGCGACCGTGGTGCCCTTGGGGCCCCGGAGCTTGCGGACGACCTCCTCGGTGGTGATGTCCTCCTTGAGCTCCTCGGCGCCGATGTGCGTGATGACGTCGCCGGAGCGGATGCCCATGCGGTAGGCCGGGGTGCCCTCCATCGGCGCGATGACCGTGATCTTGCCCATTCGTTTCTGGATCTGAATGCCGAGCCCGTAGAAGGACCCGTGCTGCTTTTCCTTCATCGCCGAGAACTCGTCGGGCTCGAGGAATGCCGTGTGCGGATCGAGCCGGGCGAGCATCCCGTGGATCGAGGCATAGACGATCTTGTCCGGGGCCACCGGTTCGGGCGCCCAGTCGGAGAGGGTCGTGAGGATGTCCGCGTACTCGTCGAGCGAGGGGGCCTCGCGCTTCGGGGTGGCGTGGAGCTTGCCCGCGAAGACGCTGCCGGCGAGGGTCGCCCCGGCGATCAGCGCTAGCGCTAGCAGAAAACGGGACTTCGGTAAGCTCAAGGGTTCCCTCCCAGGCTCAACATTCTGGCATGCCGGTCGTTTAATGTCTCTCCGGACTTCGGCAAAGGCGGCGTAAAATCGCCTCCGCGGGGGAAAGAACATGTTTGGCTCCATCGGAATGCCCGAATTGATCCTGATTTTCGTCGTGGCGCTTCTGGTCTTCGGTCCCAAGAAGCTCCCCGAGATCGGCAAGTCGCTCGGCAGGGGCCTCGCAGAGTTCAAGAGGGCCTCGGAGGACCTGAAGAAGACGATCGAGGACGAGATCGAACAGGGCAAGAAAGAGGCCGCGTCGGTCAAGGAGCAGCTGTCCGAAGTCAAGAACACCATCGCGGCCTTGCCGACGGCTGGAAGCTCCGCCGAGGCCTCGGTGCCGAGGGCCGACGGCGCGCCCCCGATCCGCCCCGCTTGAGCGGCTTTAATCCCCGCGACCTTCTCGACGGCAAGCCCGGCCACCCGCCCGGGGCAGAGGAGGACGAGCTTGCCCGGATGGGGTTCTTCGACCACCTCGAGGAGCTGCGCAAGCGGCTCGTCGTGTCGATCATCGCGGTCTTCGCGAGCTTCCTCGCGGCCTGGTCCTGGGCCCCCGAGCTCTTCGAGTTCCTGGCGCGACCCATCCGGCGCGCGCTCCCGCCCGGCCAGAACCTGGCCTACACGACGCTGACCGAGCCCTTCCTGATGTACTTCCGCGTGGCGTTGCTCGCGGGAACCCTCATCGCGTCCCCGATCCTCCTCTGGCAGGTCTGGCTCTTCATCTCGCCCGCGCTTTACCGGCGGGAGAAGAAGTGGATCCTGCCCTTTGTCGGCTTCGGGGCGCTCTTCTTCCTCTCGGGCTGCGCGTTCGCGTACTACGAGGCCTTCCCGCTCGTCGTGGGCTTTCTCGTGAGCATGGGCAAGGACTTCCAGCCCGTCATCACCATCAACGAGTACGTGTCGATGGCCACCAAGCTCATCCTCGGTCTCGGGCTCTGCTTCGAGATGCCGATCCTCGTCTTTTTCCTCGCGCGCCTCGGCATCGTGTCCGAGCGGTGGCTGCTCGCGAAGTTGAAGTACGCCGTCCTCCTCATCTTCATTCTCGCGGCCGCGATCACGCCCACCCCGGACATTGCCACGCAGTGCGTGTTCGCGTTGCCGATGATCGGGCTGTACCTGCTTGGAGTGGGGGTGGCGTGGGTGTTCCGGAGGCGGGAAACGGGAAACGGGAAACGGTAAACGCCGGTCCTACGTTTTACGTTTCACGTTTCCCGTTTTACGTTTCACGGCCCCGTTCCTCCGAAGGATCAGCTCGACGAACTCCCGGACCGCCCCATGCCCCCCCGGGCTCTCGAGCACGACCGCGGCGGCACGGCGGGCGGCGGGAACGGCGTCGGCGGGGCAGGCGGAAAGGCCCGTCGACTCGAACATCGGGATGTCGGGCTCGTCGTCCCCGATCGAGGCGGTCTGCCCGCGAGAGAGCCCGAGCTTGCGGCGGACCGACTCGAGGCGGGCGCGCTTGTCCCGGACGCCCTGGTAGCAGAGGCGCACGCCGAGCTCGCGGGCCCGCCGCGCCGTGGCCGGCGATGAGCGGCCGGAGATCCAGCAGAGCGTGATCCCGGCGGCGGCCGCCTTGCGCATGCCATGGCCGTCCTTGGTGTTGAAGACCTTGAGCTCGTGTCCGCGTCCGTCGAGGTAGATCTGCCCGTCGGTCAGGACGCCGTCGACGTCGAGGAAGAGGGCGCGGATCTTTGCCCTCGCGAGCTTCCGGGCTGCCACCTACGCCAGGCCCGCCGCGAGCAGGTCGTGCATGTGCAGGGCTCCCTCGAGGCGCCCATCCTCGCCGGGGATGAACACCGAGGTGATGCGGTTGCCGCGCATCATCTCGAGCGCAGCGGAGGCGAACTCGTCGGCGTTGATCGTGCGGGGGTTCGGCCGGGCGCAGTCGCCCGCCGTCTTCTGGAGATCGGCCGGGTCCTTCTCGAGGAGCCGGCGCAGGTCGCCGTCCGAGATCACGCCGACGAGGCGGCCGCCGGAATCGACGACGGCAGTCACGCCCATCATCTTTCGGGACATCTCGTGGAGGGCCTCGGTCATCGGCGCGGCCGAGGCCACTCTCGGCAACCGGTCCCCGGTGCGCATGAGGTCCCGGACCTTCAGAAACCGCCGGCCGAGGCTTCCGGCCGGATGGAGCTCGGCGAAGTCCTCGGCCTTGAATCCGCGCCGCTCCGAGATCGAGAGCGCCAGCGCGTCGCCCATGGCGAGCATCGCCGTCGTCGAAGCCGTGGGCGCGAGGTTCAGGGGACAGGCCTCGCGGGGGATCGCGACCGAGATCGCGATCTCGGCCGCTCGCGCCACCGAGGACCCCGGCACGCCGGTCATGGCGATCGTCCGGATGCGGCGCTGCCGGGAGAACTCGAGCAGGCGCACGACCTCGGGGGTCTCGCCCGAGTAGGACAGCGCCAGGACGACGTCGCCCGGCATGAGCATTCCGAGGTCGCCGTGGCTCGCCTCGCCGGCGTGGAGGAAGTAGGCGGGCGTCCCGGTCGAGGCGAGGGTGGCGGCGATCTTCTGCGCGATCAGGCCCGACTTGCCGATCCCGGTCAGGCAGAGCCGGCCCTGGGACTCTTCGATGGCCTCGATCGCCGCCAGGAATTCCGGACCGAGGTTGTCGATCTGGCGGCGCACGGAGTCCGCCTCGATCTCGAGCACCCGCCGCGCGGCTTCGAGGGTCATCCGCCTATCTTAAGCCGGGTCCGGATCCTCTATGATCCGTTCTCCCATGGGCCAACTCACCCAGTACGTCACAGCATACGGTCTGCCGCTGATTTTCGGGATCGTGCTGCTCGAACAGCTCGGCCTGCCGATTCCCGCGATTCCCGTGCTCATCGTGGCCGGTGCGCTGTCGATGGGAAGCGATCTTTCGGCCTGGCAGGTTCTCCTCGTCGCGGTGGCGGCCTCGCTGCTGGCCGACTCGCTCTGGTTTGCCCTCGGCCGCTCGCAGGGCCACCGGATCCTGAAGACCCTCTGCAAGATCTCGCTCTCGCCCGACTCCTGCGTGCGCCAGACCGAGTCGGTCTTCGAACGCTGGGGAATGCCCTCGCTCCTCGTCGCGAAATTCATCCCCGGTTTCTCGACCGTGGCTCCGCCCATGGCCGGCGCCACGCGGGCGGGCCTCGGGCAGTTCCTGCTGTACGACGGCGGCGGAGCCCTGCTGTGGGCGGGGGCGGGCATTGCCGGGGGAATGGTCTTTCACCGGGCGATCGACCGGGCCCTGGCCTTCCTCGCGTCGATCGGAAGCACGGCCTTCGCCCTGCTCGGCGCGGGCCTCATCCTCTTCATCGCCTTCAAGTGGTGGCAGCGCCGCCGTTTCTACAAGTTGCTCCGGATGGCGCGGATCTCGGTCGAGGATCTGCGCCGGATGATGGACGAAGGGCAGAGCCCGCTCGTCCTGGACGTGCGGACCGTCAAGGGGCGCTCCGTCGACCCCCGGCGTATCCAGGGGGCTGCGGTCCTCGATGTCTACAACCTCGACGCGGAGCTCAAGGAGCTGCCGCGCGGCCGGGAGATCATCCTCTACTGCACTTGACCCAACGAGGCCTCAGCGGCCCGTGTGGCCCGCATGCTGATGGACAAGGGATTCAAGCTGGTGAGACCGCTCGCGGGGGGGCTCGAGGCCTGGGTCAAGGCCGGCTACGCGATCGACGGCGAGCCGCTGATCGCGATCCGCGAGACGGGAGCGTACGACCGGGCCTTCATCGACCAGTCACGGAAGTAATATCCTCGCTTGGAAAAGGGAGGACACAGCATGCGTCAAGGACGGTTGGGCATCGCGGGATTGCTTCCCGTCCGCCGGGCGGCGGCGGTCAGCTCGAGGAGCGAGCGGAGGAGAGCCGGTACCGTCTTGACGTCAAGCTGCGTCGACCGGTCCGAGAGCGCGCGGTCGGGGTCGTCGTGGACCTCCATGAAAAAGCCGTCCACGCAGCCGGTGGCCGCGGCCGCGCGCGCCAGGATCGGCGCGTACTGCTTCAGGCCCCCCGTCTCCTTGCCGCTTCCCGGAAGCTGCAGCGAGTGCGTCACGTCGTAGACGACGGGGTAGCCGAGGGCCTGCATCATCGGGAACGCGCGCATGTCCACGACGAGGTTGTGGTACCCGAAGGAGGAGCCGCGCTCGCAGAGCAGGATCTTCTCGTTCCCCTCGGCGCGGCACTTCTCGATGACTTGGCCCATGTCGTCGGGCGCCATGAACTGGCCCTTCTTCACGTTGATCGGCTTTCCGGTGCGCGCGACAGCGGCGACCAGGTCCGTCTGACGGGCAAGAAACGCCGGGATCTGCAGGACGTCGAGCACCCGCGCCGCCACCGCGGCCTGCGCCGGCTCGTGGATGTCCGAGATGACGGGCAGGCCCGTCGTCGCCTTCACCTCGGCGAGGATGTCGAGGCCTTCCTCGATTCCCGGCCCGCGGAAGGAGTCCCCGGAGGAGCGGTTCGCCTTGTCGTAGCTCGATTTGAAGACGATCCGGGCGCCGGTCTCGTCGGCGATCGCCCTGAGCCGCACCGCCATGGCGAGCGAGTGCTCCCGCGACTCGATCACGCACGGCCCGGCGAAGAAGAGGGGAGGAGCGCCGGCGCCGGCCGTGTATCCCGGCGCGATGGAGACGGACCGCGTCGGGCTCAGTCGAGCTCCCCGGAGACGGGCTGGGCGACGGGCACGGCGGCCTCGTCCGCGGTCGCGGCGCGGTGCGCGCGCGCCGCGCGGATGAAGTCCTTGAACAACGGGTGGCAGGCGAAGGGCTTCGACTTCAATTCCGGGTGGAACTGGCAACCGAGGAACCAGGGGTGGTCCTCGTGCAGCTCGATGATCTCGACGAACTTCTTGTCCGGCGACATCCCGGTGAACGAGAGCCCCGCCTCCTTCAAGCGCGGCAGGAACTCCTGGTTGACCTCGTAGCGGTGGCGGTGGCGCTCCCAGATCAGGTTCTCGCCGTACGCCCGGGCCGCGAAGGAGCCCTGCGACAGCTCGCACGGGTACTTGCCGAGCCGCATGGTGCCGCCGAGGGCCTCGACGCCGATCAGGTCGCGCAGCTTGTAGATCACCTTGTGCTCGGGCGCCTCGTCGAACTCCGTCGAGTTCGCTCCTTCGAGGCCGGCGACGTTGCGCGCGAACTCGATGACCGCCGTCTGGAGGCCGAGGCAGATCCCGAAGAACGGGACCCTCTTCTCGCGGGCATAGCGGATCGCCTTCATCATCCCCTCGACGCCGCGCCGGCCGAAGCCGCCCGGCACGAGGATCGCGTCGGCGCGGAAGAGCACCTCCGGGTACTGGTCGCCCTCGAGGGTCTCGGCGTCCACGTAGTGGAGCTTGACGCGCACGTTGTTGGCGATCCCGCCGTGCGCGAGCGCCTCGTTGAGCGACTTGTACGAGTCGCCGTAGTCCACGTACTTCCCGACGATCGCGACGTCCACCTCGGCCGTCGGATTCTTGATGCGGTTGACGAGGTTCTCCCACTTGGAGAGGTCCCGGTCGTAGTGGGGCAGCGACAGGAGGTCGAGCAGGATCTCGTCGAGCCCCTCGGCCGCGAAGTGGAGCGGTACCTCGTAGATCGAGGGCACGTCCTTGGCGTTGATCACGGCTTCGACGGGCACGTTGCAGAAAAGCGAGATCTTGCGCTTGACGTCGTTCGGAAGCGTCCGGTCGGTGCGGCAGAGCAGCAGGTCGGGCTGGATTCCGATCGAGAGCAGTTCCTTGACGGAGTGCTGCGTGGGTTTTGTCTTCAGCTCGTCGGAGGCCTTGATGTAGGGCACGAGTGTCAGGTGCACGTTGATCGCGTTCCCGCGGCCGGCCTCCTGGCGGAACTGCCGGATGGCCTCGAGGAAGGGCAGCGACTCGATGTCGCCGACCGTGCCGCCGATCTCCACCAGGACGACGTCGGCGTCGGTCCCCACGTGGCGGATGGACTCCTTGATCTCGTCGGTGATGTGCGGGATGACCTGCACGGTCTTGCCGAGGTAGTCGCCGCGGCGTTCCCGCTCGATCACGGTCGCGTAGATCCGGCCCGCCGTCGTGTTGTTGATCTTCGAGGCCGTCATCGAGGTGAAGCGCTCGTAGTGCCCGAGGTCGAGGTCCGTTTCCGCGCCGTCGTCGGTGACGTAGACCTCGCCGTGCTGGAAGGGCGACATCGTGCCGGGGTCCACGTTGATGTAGGGGTCGAACTTGGCCATGGCCACCGTGAAGCCCCGCGCTTCCAGCAACGCCCCGATCGAAGAGGCCGCAATGCCCTTGCCGAGCGACGAGACGACGCCGCCGGTGATGAAAACGTACTTCGTGCTCATAGAACGACCTCCTTCGCCAGGCGCCTCTCCGCCTCGACGAGGTCCCCGGGCGTGTCCACGCCGATCGAGTCCCCCGCCGCTTCTCCCACCCAGATCGTATATCCCGCCTCGAGCCACCGCAGCTGCTCCAGGGATTCCGCCCGTTCGAGCGGCGAGGGCGGCAGCGCCGCGACCTCCGCCAGCGTCTCTGCCCGATAGGCATAGATGCCGAGGTGCTTGCGATACGCCGGAGTTCCCTGCCGGTAGTAGGGGATCGGCGAGCGCGAGAAGTAGAGCGCGCGCCCGTCCTGCGCGACGGCAACCTTGACCGTGTTGGGATCCCCGGCCGCGTCCGGAGCGATGGGGTAGGCCAGAGTCGCCAGCGAGCGCCCCGGGCCGTCCGCCAGGGCGGCGATCGCGCGATCGATGTTCTCGGCCGGCATCAGCGGCTCGTCCCCCTGCACGTTCAAGTAGATGTCGGCGGGAATCCGACGGGCGACTTCGGCAACGCGGTCCGTGCCGCTCGCCGCCGTCTCGGATGTGAGGACGGCCTCGCCGCCTGCCGCCCGCACGCAGCCAGCGATGCGGGCGTCATCCGTCGCCACCAGCACCCGGTCCACACGCTTCGCGGCCCGCACGGCTTCCAGGACGTGAATCACCATGGGCCGGCCGGCCAGGGGAGCGAGGGGTTTTCCAGGGAATCTGACGGAGGCGTAGCGCGCGGGTATTACGGCGATGACCGTCATGCAATCATCAGCGGCGATAGTATCCTCGCTTCCGACTTGCGTCAAGAAACGCCTTCGCGCTCGCGCTCGTTCTGGTCGCGCCCCGCTCCCGCCGCGCTGTTCGCGATCGCGGTGGCCCTGATCGGATCCGCAACAGCGCGCGCTCTATACCGCGCTCATGCCGGCCGCTCCCTGCTCTCGACCGGCCGGGCCGAATGGATCTGGTACTCGAGCCGCGTTCCGAAACCGGTGTCGCTGCGCTTCTACGCGGCGCGGGAGTTCACTCTGGCCGGGTCGCCCGCGCGCGCCACGGCCCGGGTCTTCGTCGATCGGGAGCACATCCTCTACGTCAACGGGCAGCGGGCGGGCGCCGGAACCCAGCGGCCGGGCGACCCGCTCGCGGTCTACGAGGTCGCGCGCTTTCTGCATTCGGGCGCAAACCGGATTGCCATCGAGGCGGCGAGCTCGACCGGCATCGGCGGGATCCTGTTCTGGATGGATGGCGCAGGCCCGGCCGGCGAACTGTTGGTGTCGGACGGCCGCTGGCGCGTGGACCGGGATGCGGCCGCGCTAATGGGCGGCGCGCGTTACCGGCCTATGGTCTGGGGCAGGCCGCCGCAGTATCCGTGGGGGTATCCGCCAGGAAGTCGGTAGTCTGTGGTCGGTGGTCGGTAGGGGCTCGGACTACAGACCAAGACTACCGACTACCGACTACTCCGACCTTCTGGACCAGTGCATCCAGCGCTTCGCGGGCGGCGAGGCAGTGGGGGTCGGTGCCTTCGTAGCCGGCGAGCGCGATGACTTTCTTGTAGCCCGCGACGGCCGCTTCGAGGTTGTCGAGGCCCTTGTCGTAGATCTTCGCGATCAGCAAACGAGCGGCGAGATGTCGGGGCGCCACATGCACGGCTTTCGCGCAGAACACCAGCGCGACGTCGAAGCGCTCCTCGGCCGCGGCCAGTCGCGCCCGGCGGTAGTAGAGATCTGCCTCGCTGGACGGATCTGATTGTCCTGGAAGGAGTTGAGAGAGATTCTTCAGGGTGGCGGCGAGGGCGGTCCAACCGTTTGGAATTGCTGACATCCAGGTATAGTGTACGACTTCTTCAGTAGATCGCAATAAAACTTTAGAAGGATTCGTCAGATTTCCTTCTTTTGTACGGCTCGTAGGGGCGCTTCGGTGCTCCTTATGTAATAAGGAAAAGTGCATCGGAAACCGAATAATTTATGGCGCACGGGAAATGTCAGCGAATGCGGTCGATGACCGATTCGGTGGCGAGCAGAAGGCCTTCCTTTGCTTCGGAGTCCGGGAAAGCTCCGAGCGCCACGCGCGCCGCGCCGGCATAGTCGCGCGCGAGGGCCCGCGTCTCGGGAATGCCGTCGTAGCGGTCCACGATCGAGAGGATGTCAGACGTCTGGACGCTCTTGAAGTCCCGCTCGCGCAGGACCGCGGCAACCTTCTCGCGCTCTGCCGCGCTGGCCCTCGGCAACGCGAGCAGCAGCGGCATCGTGAGCTTGCCCTCGCGCAGGTCGTTCAGGACCGGCTTGCCGACTTCCGCGACGCTCCCGGTGTAGTCGAGTAGATCGTCGATGAGCTGGAAGGCCATGCCGAGGCAGCGGCCGTACTCGGCCAGGCGTTCGGCGGCGATGAGGTCGCCCCGCTGCGCGAAGTGGGCCGGCAGCCGGCAGGCCGCGGCGAAGAGGTCTGCGGTCTTGCGCCGGTTGATCTCGAGCGCCTCCTCCTTCGTGACCTGGATCGCGCCCTCCTTCTCGATGCCGATGATCTCGCCCTCGATCATCGAGAGGGTGGTGTCGGAGAGCACCTTCAGGATCGTGAGGTCGCCCTCGTCGAGCGCGATGTCCATGGACATCGTGTAGAGGTAGTCGCCGAAGAGGACCGTGAGGTTGTTGCCCCACCGCGCGTTGGCCGACGTCCGGCCGCGGCGCAGCCGCGCCTCGTCGATGATGTCGTCGTGGACGAGGGTCGCCGTGTGAAGGAACTCGATGACCGTGGCGTAGCGGACATCCTTGTCGCCGTCGCGCGCGTCGTAGTCGAGCAGCTTCGCGGAGAGTAGCAGCAGCGCCGGCCGGATCCGCTTGCCGCCGCCCTGGGCGAGGTACGTCCCGATGCGGTCGATCGTCGGGATCGGCGAGCGGAAGTGGAGGAGCAGCTCCTCCTCGACCTTCGCGAGCTTGTCGGAGATCAGGTCGTAGGCCCGCTTCAGGCGCAGGTTGTCGAGCAGCTGAGGCGTCATCGGTAGTTCGTGAACTGCAGCGGTACGCCGAAGTC
>Ga0184629_10001199_pt1 | contig 10784 bp, 9 predicted proteins | sample PLM4_32_b1_FD_133158 | JGI IMG/M metagenome (GOLD analysis project Ga0184629, IMG submission 133158) | Groundwater sediment microbial communities from an aquifer in East River, Colorado, USA - PLM4_32_b1 | ecosystem: Environmental > Terrestrial > Soil > Riparian zone | place: USA: East River... | reverse complement strand
GTCGGATAAGATTTACTTAAATTTCGGGAAAACTTCTTTCGACATCAACTCCATTGTTCGACGCACGTCCGGCATGGGGACGCCGCCGAAGTTGACCATGGCGATGACGTGGGTGACGCCGATCTTTTCGTATTCCCGAAAGATCGCGCAGGCCTGTTCAGGAGTTGTGAAGGCAGCGAGTTTCCCTTTTTTGATAGTGTCGAAATCAGGCGTCTTCGCTCCCGGGCGCCGATACTTTACCAGATAGTCGACGATGCGCTGGAAGGGGGGACGGGCTGACTCGACCGCCTCTTCTTCGCGACCTGCGAGGTAAACGTGCAGGGCGACGATGATGTCGGGCTTTTCCTTGTGGCCGGCGCGAAGATAGGATTCCATGAAGAGGTCGTTCTTTTCCTTGACCTCATGAATAGAGTTGGATCGCACAAAAGGTATCCCCATCGTGGAAAATCCCAATTCACCGGCCCTCGTCAAAGTCTCGTCGCTGGACGCCGCGATCCAGGTCGGCGGCGACGGCTTTTGCATTGGCTTCATGTACAACGAGCCATTGTCGATCTGATAGTATTTTCCGTTGTGGGAAAACTCATCCTGAGTCCACGCCTTTAAGATAAGGTCGAATGACTCCCAGTACCTTTCTCTCGCTTCCTCCATCGTCATGCCGAAGGTTTTGTATTCGACCGGTGAAAAGCCGCTGCCGATGGCGAAATTCAACCGGCCACCACAGAGATTGTCGGCCAGGGCGTATTCTTCCGCCACGATGAGCGGATGGTGAAAAGGCAGAACGCTCACCGCCGGCCCCAACCTGATTTTCTTGGTTCGTTGCGCGATGGCGGCTATGATCATGGGCGGCGAGACGCCGGTGCCGTACCAGTAAAAATGGTGTTCGCCAATCCAGAAAGAATCGAAGCCCAATTCCTCGGCCCACTCCGCCATGGTTAGGACTTCTTCATAATACTTCTGCACCGAACGACCGAGGTCGGGATGATTGTCGCCGAAAACGAATATGCCGAACTTCATTAAGCACCTCTCGTATATTGGGACCATTTCTCCTTAACGTAATCTAAGGTTCGCGACAAGCGCCAGTGAGAGGTTCAGTCGATATTTTTTCGATTCATCAATGCCAGCACGAGACCGGAGCTGCCGAGCACAGCGAGAAAAAGATAGGTCCAGGAATATCCCAATAGCTCGACCGACCAGCCGGTGATAAACGCGCCGATGCCGTAACCGAGGGGATAGGCCACGGAGAAGGTCGCCATGAAGCGGCCGCGTCTTTCCGGCGTGGCGCGCTTCATGGCGATGATCAGCGTTGCCGCGCCGCCCACCGCCATGCCGAGCATGTAAAAAACTCCGGCGAGTAAAATCGTCGCAAGGTTGGCGGCGAAAGCCAGCAATAGCAGCGCGAACGACTGGAGCACAAAAGTTGCCACGAGAGAATAGCCGACACCGACGCGATCGGACAAGCGGCCGAGTAACGGCCGCGCCAAGACGCTGGTCACGCCGCTGACGATAAAATAGGAGCCGATGTTGGCAACGCCAATCTCGCGGGCGTAAAGCACGATGAAACTGGTGAGCGCCGGAAAGCTCAACTGATTGGCGAACATCAATCCAGCCGGCAACAGCACGCCGCGCTCGCTAATGCTAATCATTTGCCGCCACCAGGGTAACGCCGAAGATCGCTCACGCGTGTGATGTTCGAGCGGCGGAAGTTGGCGCGCCATCGGGAGACAGACGAGAGCGCCGGCGAGACCGAGCGCGATCATGACGATGAAGGTCAAGTTGTAACTGCCGAAGGGCGCATAAAGCAGCCAGAGTGCGACGGCGGGGAACATGACGGTGGGCGTCGACTGCGCGCCGCTGTAGTAACCGGACGCTTCGCCGCGGCGCGCTTCGGGAGCGATGCGCGCCAAGAGCGCATAGCCGCCGGCATTGACGCCGGCCCAACCCACACCGCGGAGCGCATTTGCCAGTAGCGCAGCGGCAACGACAGGGAGAAAGCAAAACAGCACGCCCACGGCGAGCATCAGCAAGCCAAACGCCAACACGCCGCACTCGCTCCAGCGGTCCGCCCAGTAGCCGATGATCGGCCGGGCGATCACACTGGCGGCGGCAAACGAGGAGATTACTAGCCCGACGACAAACGGCGAGCCGCCGAGTTCAATGATGTAGAGCGGCAACACTGGGTTGATCATCGCCTGCTGCGCGTAGCCGAGCAGCTCGACGACACAGAGAAGTGTGAACGTGGTTGTCCAGAGCGGCGTTGGCTTAGCGGTTGTCACGGTGTTTCAAGTTAATGGAAAATTGAAAATGGCGGAAATCCGATGCAATCCTCGATCTGCGATCCTCCATCATCGGTTCGCCTCTTGCGCCTGGTCACTTCAGCTTTGCCCATTGTTTCCATATCAAGATAAATCCAGTGGCGCACATGATACCGGCGATGGCGTACATCCAACCGTAGCCGGCCAAATCGACAATTAGGCCGTTGATAAATGCGCCAATGCCGTTGCTCAGTGGAAATGCCGTTGAAAAACTCGCCATGGCGCGGCCGCGCCTTGCGCTCGGCGCTTGCTCGATGGCGAGGGCCATGATGCGCGCGCCGCCGATCGCCGCGCCCATGAACCACAATGCGCCGCACAGTATGAGACCGCTGAGATTGCTGGCCATTGGCATGATCAAGAGCGCGCTGGTTTCCAGGCCAAAAGCGATGAGCAGCGATCGTGCGGCGCCGAGTTTGTCCGAGAAGCGGCCCAGCAGCGGACGGCCGAGAGCGCTGGTTACGCCGACGGCGACGTAGTACCAGGCGAAGTGGCTGACGCCGAGCTGTCGCGCGTAGAGCACAACGAAGCTGGAGAAGCAGGGCAAGGATAAATTCAACGTAAAGATGAGCAGCGCGGCGGCGAGAATCTGCCGATCGACGACATTCACGATCTCGCGCCACCAGGGCTCCGCCGCGTCGAGCTTCGCCGCATGAGTCCGCTGCGGCGTCGCGCGTGACATGACCCACGCAGCGGTGGCAGCGCCGAGGACCAAGAGCACGGCAAAAGCGAACGAAGCGTAAAAGCCACCGCAGGACGCGTCGAGAAGCCAAAGCGAGACGGCGGGAAAAATAATCGTTGCGCTGGATTGCACGCCGCCGAAATAGCCCGAGGCTTCGCCGCGCCGCGCCGGCGGCGCAGCGCTCGCCAGCAGCGTGTAGCCCGCCGCGGCCATGCTCGACCAGCCGATGCCACGCAGCGCGTTGGAGAAGACCACCGCGGCGCTGAACGGCGCGAAACAAAAAAGGATGCTCACCGCTTGGCCGACCATGCCGAAGATCATCATGCCGCTGTCGCTCCAGCGGTCGACCCAGTAGCCGATGATCGGGCGCGAGATTACGCTGGTGACGCCGAACGCAGCGATCACCAACCCAACGATGAAAGGCGAGCCGCCGAGGTGGGTGATGTAAAGCGGCAGCGTCGGTTGCAGAGCGAAGTGTTGGGCGTAGCCGAGAAATTCCGCCAGACAGAGCAAAGCGAAGGCGCGCGTCCAGATGGAGCCGGCAGTTTGGGCCGAGGGCATCCTGGTTGTTTAGCATGCTGACCGGAGAAAGGCATGCGGCGGGAAAAGAATGGAGAATGGAAAATGGATAATTGAAAATTGCGGGAAACTTCGTACCGCACCGTGGTTGTCGGGACTGCCGTCTTGGCGTCATTGGTCTTCTATAGTTTCGCGCGACGCCCGATGGCAAAGACCAGCCCTGCGCTTTGCGTTGCGGCGAGCAGTAGAAACATGCCGATGTAGCCGAAAATATCGATGGCGGCGCCGGTGAGGAGCGAGCCGATGCCGTAGCTCAATGGATAAGCGACGGAGAAAGTCGCCATCTGTTTGCCGCGTCGCTTGGGGTCGGCGCGCTCGACGGCGAGGGCCAAGGTGGTCGAGCTGCCGATGGCGTTGTCGAGAATGTACAGCGCACCACAAAATATCACGCCGATCATGTTCGACATCGCTGCCATCAACAGCAGCCCAATCGTTTGCAGTAAAAATCCCGCGGCCACCGAGCGGGCGCGACCGATCCTATCCGACAGCCGGCCGAGCAGCGGGCGGCCCAGCATGCTGGCGGCGCCGATGACGACAAAGTACGGAGCGAAGTTGGCAATTGCCAACTTGCGCGCATAGAGAATGATGAAATTGGTAATCGCCGGCAAGGACAAGTTAAGCCAGAGCAGCAGGACCGACGGCAGCAAGATTTCCGGCTCGATGAAGTGAAAGATGGCACGCCACCATACTGGTTCATCGCGGCTGTCTTTCGTCCGCGCTGGGCGCGCGACTGACGAGGACATAAGAAAGCCCATCAAGGCGCCGGCGAGTGAGAAAAGCGTAGTGACGAGAAAGACCAGGCCGTAGCCGCCGAAATTGACGTAAAGGAGCCAAAGAGCGATCGGTGGGAAGAATATCTGCGCCGAGCTCTGTACGCCGCTGTAAAGTCCGGACGCCGCGCCGCGCTTGGATTCAGGCGCGATGAGGGCGAGCAGCGAATAGCCGCCGGTATTGAGCCCGGCCCAACCGATGCCGCGCAAACCGTTAGCCAGCGCCGTGGCCGGGATGAACGGAATGAAACAAAGAAAAACACTCGCCGCCTGGAACAGCATGCCGGCGATCATCACGCCGGATTCGCTCCAGCGATCGGCCCAATGGCCGACCAACGGCCGCACGACGACACTGGTGACGGCGAAGCAGGCGAGCACGATGCCGACGACGGACGGCGAGCCGCCGAGCTCGGTTAAGTAAAGCGGCAGCACCGGCGCGAGCATGAAATGCTGCGCATAACCGAGCAGCTGCGCGGCGCAGAGCAAGATGAAGGTTTTCGTCCAGATGGTGTCGGAATTTGTCGTCATTCGCGCTCGTGACTCGTGCTCGTTTCGGGTTCAATCAAGAACTGCGAACACGATTACTATCTGATGCTTCTCGTTTCATCTTAGCCGCGCGCGATTGACGGTGGTAATCAAAAGCCCAGCCGCGGCGATGGCTGCGCCGATCGCGTACATCCAGAAAAAACCGAACCATTGAACCAGACTGCCGCAGATCAGCGCCCCGACGCCGTTGCTCAGAGGCAGGGCGACGGAGAAAGTTGCCATCGCTCGGCCTCGGCGTTCGGGCTTCGCTTGTTCCATCGCGATCGCCAGCGTCGTCGAGCTCGACATCGCCAATCCCACCATGTACAGCACGCCGGAAATCATCAAGGCGACCAGGTTGTCGGCGTAGGCCAGCTTTGTCAGAGCGAACGCTTGCAGGACAAAGCAGGCGAGCAGCGCGCGGCGCCGGCCGATGTTGTCGGAAACTCTACCGAGCAAGGGGCGAGCGAGAATGCTGGTGGCGCCGCTGGCGGTGTAGAACCAGCCGATGTTGTCGACACCGATTTCGCGAGCGTAGAGAACCAGAAAGCTCGCCACCGCTGGAAATGTCACATGGGAGAAAAATGATAACACCGAGGCGAGAATAATTTCGCGGTCTAGAACATTGAGAATCTCGCGCCACCACGGCAGAGCGTCGGCGGTCTGCGGGTGGTGGATTTTCTCCGGCACGGAGCGTGCGAGGAGCGCGCTCATGCATGCGCCGATGGCCGCAAGCGCGATGGCGACGGCGAAAACTATATTGAATCCGCCGAACGGTTTTTCGATCAGCCATAGTGCCACCGCCGGCAGCAAGATCGTGCCGCTCGCCTGCACGCCGCTGTAGTATCCCGAGGCTTCGCCGCGCCGCGCCGGCGGGGCGCTCAGCGCCAGCATCGAATAACCCGCAGCGCTCATCGCCGCCCAGCCGAGGCCGCGTAGCGCGTTGGCGAACATCGTCGCTTCGGTCAAGTGGATGAAACAGATGAACACCGCAATGGATAACAAGGACAGTCCGCAAATCGACACGCCCGGTTCTGACCAGCGGTCGGCCCAAGCGCCGATCAGCGGGCGAAACACCACGCTGGTCACGGCGAAGCAGGCGAGCACGAGCCCGACTTGAAACGGCGTACCGCCGAGGGAGGTGATGTAGAGCGGAAAGGTCGGCTGAAGCAGCGCATGCTGCGACGAACCGAAAAATTGCGCGCAGCAGAGCAGGATGAACGTGCGGGTCCACAGCGTTTGCGATTGAGGGGCGGTCATGAAATTAGCATTCCCATCATTATTACTCACCGCAAAGCACTCAGCGCCGTGAAGCTGTGGCCAAGAAAGACCGGAACTATCAACCACAGAGAGCACAGAGGTCACAGAGAAGGGAATAAATTAATAAAACTCTGTGAACTCTGTGCTCTCTGTGGTGAAATATTTTGTCTTCTTCGGCAGCGCCTTTGCCGTGCTGGGGGCTTGCGTGGTGCAATATTTGGTTGACGATCATTTGAGTCTTGACCAGTTTTTGAACGTGACGACCAAACCGGGGATGTTGAGGGCGGCGGTGAAGAGGAACATCCAATAGTAGCCGGCGAGCTGAATGGCGCTGCCGCTAAGCAAAGAGCCGACTCCAGCGCTGAGCGGGTACGCCATGGAATAGGTCGCAATCACTTGGCCACGTCTTTCGGGATGGGCGTGCTCCAGGGCAAGTGCTAACGTCGCGGCGGTACCGATGGCGGAACCGGTCATGTAGAGCACGCCGGAGACCAGCATGCCTGACAGGGTTGCGGCATTCACCACAACACAAAGTGCTACGGCTTCGAGCGATAGGCCGACGGCGATCGCTGCGCCACGACCGATTTTGTCTGACGCCCAGCCGAGCGAGGGACGCGCGATCAAACTCGTCGCGCCGCTGATGATGTAATACCAGCCGAAGTTTTCGATGCCGATCTGACGCGCGTAGAGGACGAGAAAACCAGCCACGGCAGGAAGGGAAATCTGCAAAGCGAAGAGCAGTCCCGACGCGAGCAAGATGTCTTTCTCCGGCAGTGTGAAAATCTCGCGCCACCAAGGACCGGCCACGGCACGATGGCGAATCTTTATGCCGCTGTTGAGCCCACCCTTGAGCCCCAGACCGATACCGGCACCGATGAGCGCAATGGTCATCGAAACCGCGAACACAACATGGAAGCCGCCGCACGGCGCAACAATCATCCAGGCCAGCCAGAGCGCGAGTGCTGGCAGGATGATCGTGGCGCTGCCTTGAGCACCACTGTAGTAACCCGAAGCTTCGCCGCGGCGCGCGGCGGGAGCGCATTGCGCGAGCAACGCGTAGCCGCCGGAGTTGACGCTCGCCCAGCCGATGCCGCGGCAAACGTTGGCGAGCATCGTCGTGCCGACCACCGGCACGAAGCATAAAAGCACGCTGGCGGACTGTATCAGCAGGCCGGAAATCATCACGCCGGCTTCGCTCCAATGGTCCGACCAGTAACCGACCAGCGGCCGCAACACCATGCTGGTCGCAGCGAAGCATGCCATCACCAGGCCGACCACAAACGGCGATGCGCCGAGTTGGGTAACGTAGATCGGGATCGTCGGCTGCAGAACGAAATGTTGCGCGTAACCTAGAAACTGCACGACACAGAGCAACACGAAGGCTCGCGTCCAGAGAGGTTCGGAGTGAGTCGCAGTCATCGAAGTTGTGATGCTCAAAAAAGTTCCGAGCTTTGTTATACAAGCTTCGACACCATGTGGCTAGGACAGAAGAGATAATTCAAAATTAAAAATGCAAAATTAAAAAATCGGAGCCGAACACTCGGTCAACTGACGAATTAGAAACCGGCCCGAGCGCTGACGCGCCGGGCCGGATTATTATGATGCAGTAAATGCGCGTCGCTACTTTAGCGTTGCGTAGTAAGCGGCGAGTTCGTCGAAGTTGGCGGAGTCGAGCGCTTTGAACATGGTTTTTTTGATCTTTTCCTGCTCCGTATCTTCGAGTTTGCGTTGGTCACCGCCGAACAGCGCCATTTGCGACTTGAGATACAGCGCCGGCTGTCCCTGGAGCTTAGGAACGGTATGAAAGGCGTCGCCCTCGCCTTGAGCGCCGTGGCAGACGCTGCACTGCGTAGCTAATGTAGTGCCGCGGCTGAGCATTTTGGCATCGGCTTTCGCTCTTGCTGGCGACTGGCGGCGTTGCACGGCGAAATAATCGGCGATCTCGTCAAGGCCGAACTGGACAACATACTTCGCGTAAGGTTCCATTTCCGGCGACGGCCGCTTGCCGCTGGCATAGTCGTTAATCGCTTTTTTGAAATAGCTGGGCGCCATCCCCGCCAGGATAGGCACCGCGTTGCCCGGGCTGTTGCCGTTAAAGCCGTGGCAGGCGCTGCACACGAGCACCTTCGCCGCGCCGGGAGTGTCGAGCGGCCCAGCGTCGCTATTGGCGGCGGCGAAAATCATAACGAATGAAACAGCGAGTGTTATCAAATCGGATCTGCCCATAGTCGCATCCTCATCAGCCCAAAATGTCGTTCCAAATACTGGTGCGCCAGGAAAGCGAGTTTTCCGCAACCGCGGTGCTCTTTCCCGGCGTGAGCTTCTGTTCGATCTGAACGACTTTGCCCTTGTCGATGCGATACGCGTTGACCACTGCGATCGCTTCCTTGTCGCTAACCCAACTGTAGCAAGTATTGCCCGGCGCGATTTGCTGCGGCTCTTTGCCATTGAGCAGACTAACGACTGCCGTCGCGCAAATTTTCCCCATGGCGTTGGCGACGTTGCCTGACTTCGGCACGGGCAAACCGATGGTCGCGTCGCCGACGACGTGAATGTTTTTCTGCTTCACCGATTCGTAAGTGACGTGATCGACTTCGCACCAGCGTTTGTCGCCGCCGACGAGATCGGCTTCCACCGCGATGGCGCCGGCGCGCTGCGGCGGGATTACATTGACGACCTGGTATTTAACTTTGTCGCCGGTATCGGCGGTGACTTCTTTGGCGCCAACGTCGATCTTCTCGACTTTCTGCGACGGGCGGTAGTCCAGATTCGCGGCATAATCTTTAAACACCGCTTTGAAAAGACCGGTCTTCGAGACGATGTCCTTGTTGGCGTCGAGCACGATCAATTTCGATTTTGGCTTTTTGGTTTTCAGATACCAGCCGATCATCGAGGCGCGCTCGTAGGGACCGGGCGGACAGCGATAGGCGACCGGTGGCACGGTCATCACGACGACTCCGCCGTCAGCCATCGATTGCAGTTGCTTGGCGAGTTGCACCGTCTGCGGTCCGGCCTTCCAGGCGTGCAGCACGGTATCTTTCGCCGCCGCCAAGCCTTCGACCTGCTCCCATTGGAAATCGATGCCAGGCGACACGATCAAGCGGTCGTACTCGAGCGAATCTCTGCCAACGCGTACGCGCTTTTTGTCCGGCTCGATCGCCGCAGCGGCTTCATGGCGGATTTTTACGCCATGTCTTCTCAGGCCGTCGTAGTTCAGGGTCAGGTTCTTGAGCGACTCGACGCCGGCCAAAACCAAATTGCTGAATGGACAGGAGATGAACTCTTTGTTCGGTTCGAGCAGCGTGACTTCAATCGACGGATCGGTGAGGCGAACATATTTTGCCGCCGTCGCGCCGCCCCAGCCGCCGCCGATGACGATGACTCGGCGCCGCGCCTGGCCGAACACCGGTACTTGCATCGCACCGAGAGCGGCGACTCCTAGCCCAGAGGATTTGAGAAACTGCCTTCGACTCAATTGATTCATGGGTGGCTCCCGTCAATGCAACTTACGGACTAATTCAATCTAATTATTTCCCGCAGCTCGCTGCGGGGACTATTTAAATCGGCAATCCAAACGGGGCGAACATCCCCTTTGGTCGCGTGCGGAGTTAATACCCCATACGCGAAATGCCTCGATTCTTGGCCGGTTCGTAAATACCTGCACTGGCAGTCTGTGTCAACTTGAATCTCGTTCGCTATATTGAACCACGGGAAGGGATTGAGTAAATTCCATTTAACCGCGCCTCTAAAGGCGGGCACAATTGAATGGAGTTTCCAAAGGGGGCGAGCATCCCCTTTTGCAAAATTATAATAGGCGGCGGGGTTTAAACCCCGCTCGCGAATTCAATTGACGCAGGGCGATTCTATGGCAGCCATAAATAGGCCTTCGTTTGGCAGAAGAGAATTTTTACGCGCTGCAGCCGCTGCCGGTATCGCTGCGACGCTCAGCGACTTGGTACCGAGCGCGACCGCACAGACGACTGGCGTCGGCATGCCTTTGCCCGATGAGCTGATCGAAGCTACATTGAAGCGGCTATTCGGCAACCGGACGTTTCAGCGTGGCGACGATATGATCAAACTGGAGCTGCCGCTGATCGCCGAGGACGGCGGTAACGTGACGATCACGGTCGATTCGACTTTGCCGGTAAGCGGCGCGGTGGCGGTGAGCAGCATTTTTATTATTTCTGAAAAGAACCGCCGGCCGATGCTGGTGAAGTTTTCGTTCACGCCGGAATGCGGCAGGGCGTTTGTTTCCACCGCGATTCGTCTCGCCACGACGACGGACGTGCGCGCGGTGGTCGAAATGAACGACGGCACGCTTTATGCCGTGAGTAAACATGTGCGGGTGACCATCAGCGGTTGCGATATGCCGGCGCAAAGTTAACATAAACGCGTTCAAAACGTTCAGGACGTTCCGATCGTTCAAGTCGTTTTCGGAAACTGAGAGAAAGGCTATGGCTGAAGTTGGTCGAGTCAGCATCCGGCTTCCGTCGTCCATCAACCAGGGCGACGTGATTCGCGTGCGCACGTTGGTGATTCATCCGATGGAGATCGTGCAGCGCGATAAGGCGAACAAGATTATCCCGAAAAATTATCACTTCGTTCACACCATGACAGTGGCGTTTAACGGCAAGGAAGTGATGCGCACGGAAATGACCC
>Ga0184629_10001198_pt1 | contig 10793 bp, 6 predicted proteins | sample PLM4_32_b1_FD_133158 | JGI IMG/M metagenome (GOLD analysis project Ga0184629, IMG submission 133158) | Groundwater sediment microbial communities from an aquifer in East River, Colorado, USA - PLM4_32_b1 | ecosystem: Environmental > Terrestrial > Soil > Riparian zone | place: USA: East River... | reverse complement strand
CGGCGCCGCCGCCGGCGCGCACGCGGCGCAGTGGGAGAACCATGTCGACGCCAGCATGATCACCGAGATCGTGTCGCGTGACGACGTCCTCTACATGACGACGTTCGGTGGGCTGGTCCTGTACGATGTCGCCAGCGGCCAGTTCGAACAGTACGACAACGTCTCCGGGCTGCCCTCGAATGCTCTCAACTGTCTCGCGTTCGACGTGGACGGTGACATCTACATTGGCACCGATGATATCGGGGTGGCCAAGGTCCGGCTCGTGAACGGGCGCCTCACCCTCCTGCGATCGCTGTCGGAACAGATCGACGGCATCGCCGGCAGCCGGGTGAACGCGATTTCGCTCTGGGGCAGCGACCTCGTGTACGGGTCGAGCCCGGGCGCGGGGATCATTCGCAACGACTTCGCGGCGGCGCGCTACTACGCGCGCGACGGGCTTCCGGCGGACGACGTCCTGGACGTGCTGCCGATGGGCGATACCGTCTGGATGGCGACCGACGGCGGTGTGGCGGTGCTCGACCGGCTGGGACTCATCAGCCTGGTTCCGGGCGCGCCGGGCGAGGCCAACGTGCTCGGCACCGACGGGGCAATGGTGTGGGTGGGAACGGACAGCGGTGTGCTGCGTTTCGACCCGTCCAACAGCTCGTGGACCGACGTGGGCCCGACCGGGTTTCGGATCCACTCGTTCGCGTGGGATGGCAGCATGTGGGCGGGGAGCACGCGCAGCCTGTTCCATTATAGCGGGGCGGGGCAGGCGTGGGCCCAGGTCCGCGTCGACAGCCTGACCAACCGGTACACCACCTCGGGCGGCTCGAATGCGATCCTCATGCGGGGGTTGGGACTCTCGTCCGATGGCGGCGTCTACATGGGGGGTGTGGAACCCACCGACCTGCGCGGCGTCAACCTGTTGCGCTACGACGGCGCCCGGGTGACCAACCTGCGTTCGAACGGGGCGGGCGCCAATGATGTCCGGCGACTCACCGTGGACACCGATGGGTCGCTATGGGCGTCGTTTTTCAACTTCTACGTCGGCAAACTTACCCCCGGCGGGACGTGGGTCAATTACAATTCGCCGCTCTTGCCGGATAACCAGCTCCCGTCCAACCAGTCCGCGAACCTCGCCTTTCTCGCCGACGCCGACGGGCACAAGTGGTTCTGCACCCTGGACAAGCAGACCAACACGCTCGATGAGCTCGACGACCGCCTCGACGCGACCTATGCCAACGACGTGTGGACCCGACACACGATCGGCTCCGGGGGAGGGGACGGGCTCGGGTCGTTGAGCTTTCAACGGGCGAAGGAGGACCCGACGGGCAACCGGTGGTTCCTCTCGGATGCATCGGTGACCATCCCGCCGAGCTGGCAGGGCATCAACATATTGAGCAAGGACAAGAGCGCGTGGCTCCAGAAATCGCCTGCCAACGACGCGGAGATGATTTCGGGCGACGTCGTGGACGTCGCCTTTCCCAGCGATCCCGCGTCCCGCGACTTTGCCTACGTGGCGACGCGCACGGCGGGTATTCAGCGGTGGTACCACCAGGGCTACGCGTGGTCCGAGCTGTCGAATCTCGCGGACGACTTCTGGGAAACGCCGATCGCGGGTGGGAACCTGCCGACGTCGGCGGACGTCCGCGCGCTCGCGCTCCGCAGCGACGGGATCCTCTGGATCGCCACCTCCGCAGGGCTGTTCCGCTACGACCGGCTGAATGCTCCTGCGCCACCCGCCAACCCCCTGCACGAGATTCCGGTCTACGTCGGCATCGGCGCCGGTATCCTGAGCCCCGGGGTGTACGATGTCCTCCTCGACCACGACGAGAACCTCTGGGTGGCCACCGATTCCGGCCTCAATCGCATCGCGCGCGACGACGACAACGACATCCAGGCGTTCACGACCGCGGCGGGCTTCGTGGCGTTGTCGGGACTCCGCTACCCGTTGAGCGTGATCTCGCCGCTGGCGCACGCGGACTGCCGGAGCCTGGCGCTCCATCGCACCAGGAACATCATCTACATCGGGACGTTCGGCGGTCTCTCGATCTATGACGCCGGCGCGACGCAGGCGGTCAGCAGCGATGTGTCGAAGGTGTACGTGTACCCGAATCCGGTCTACGGGAGTCGCGGGCAGAGCACGCTCAAGATCGAGAACCTGCCCGGCCCGGTGACGATCGAGGTCTACAACCTCGAAGGCGAGCTGGTGCACACCCAGTCGGTGCAGGGGTCGGGAGAGGTGATATGGGACTTGACCGACCGGAGCGGATTCCTGGTGGGCAGCGGCAAGTACATCGTGCGCATCGCGAGTCCCGGCGGGTCGGTCACCCGGCCCATCGCCGTCATCCGCTGACGCAGGCTTCATGACCAGACGACTCTTGATTGTGGGTGCCGGCGAGGCCGGGCGCATGCTCGCGCGGGAGATTGTCAACCGCGCGCCGGACCAGTACGTCGTGGTCGGGTTCCTGGATGACGCTCCGTCGCTCCGCGGAGCGACTGTCGACGGGGTTCCCGTACTCGGGGTCACCGCCGACCTGCCGGCGCGCGTCCACAGCCAGCGCGCCGACGAGGTGCTGATCGCGGTGCCCTCCGCCGGGCGCGAATTCGTGCGACGAATGGTGGCGCTGTGTCGCGACTCCGCTGTGCCATACCGCATCGCGCCGGGCCTGCTCGAAATCATCAAGGGTCCGGTTTACCTGGAACAGATTCGCGACGTGCGGCCGGAAGACCTGCTGGGTCGGGAGACGGTCGAGTTCGACGAGCAGGAGATCGAACGGTTTCTGCGCGGACGAACCGTGCTGGTTACTGGCGCCGGCGGTTCCATCGGCGGCGAGATCTGCCGCCAGGTGGCGCGCTTCGACGTGAAACGCCTGGTGCTGTTGGGCCGGGGCGAGAACCAGGTGTACGAGATCGAGCGGGAGCTGCGCACGCGCCATCCGGCGCGCGACGTGGCGCCAGCCATTGTCGACGTGCGCGACCCCGGTGCCCTCGAGCGGTCGTTCCTCGAGCACCGCCCGGATGTCGTCTACCACGCGGCCGCCCACAAGCACGTCCATTATATGGAGGCGTTTCCGGCGGAGGCGGTGAAGAACAACATTCTCGGCACGCGCAACGTGATCGACGCGGCCACCGCCGCGCGCGTGTCCCGGGTGGTGATGCTCTCGACCGACAAGGCGGTGGGGCCGCGCGGCGTCATGGGCGCCACCAAGCGCTTCGCCGAATACCTGGTGGCGGCGCGCAATGGGTCGCCGGGGGCGCCGAAGCTCATCACGGTGCGCTTCGGCAACGTGCTCGCCAGCCGCGGCAGCGTGGTGCCGTTGTTCGTGAGCCAGATTCGCGCGGGTGGGCCCGTCACCGTGAGCCACGAGGACGCCACCCGCTTCTTCATGTCGGTCAAGGAGGCGTGTCTCTTGGTCGTGCAGGCGTCGCTGATGGGGGAGGGTGGGGAGATCTTCATTCTCAAGATGGGCGATCCGATCCGCATCGCGGAACTCGCGCGCGACCTGATCGCGCTCCACGGACTCAAAGCGGGCGCGGACGTGCGGATCCAGTACACGGGGCTCCGGCCCGGCGAGAAGCTCCACGAGGCGTTGGTGGCGGAGGGAGAGACGGCCATGCCGTCGCGCAACGAGCACATCCTGCGCGCGGTGCCGGTGCTTCCGACCCCGGTCGAGCTCGCGCGGAGCCTTGCCGCGCTGGAGCGACTGGCCGAGGCGGGCGACAGCGCCGGCATTCGCGCCGAGCTCGCGCGCGTGATACCGGACGCGGAGCTTTCCGCGCCGGCGCCGGCCGACCGAGGCGGGAAGCCATGAGCGCGAGTTCGCCCCGCGGCGCCCGCACCCCCGCGATCGCGGGCGGAACGCCGGTCCGTTCGCACCCGCTCCCGTTCTTCCGGGCCTCCGTGGGCGAAGACGACATCGCCGGCGTGGCCGAGGCCTTGCGCTCGGGCTGGCTCACCTCGGGGCCGCGTGTGCTCGAGCTGGAGAACCGGCTGCGCGAGTACCTCGGCATCGCCCATGCCATCGCGGTCAGCTCGTGCAGCGAAGCGATGCTGATCGGGTTGCGCGCCCTCGGTGTCGGTCCCGGCGACGAGGTTATCACCTCGCCGATCACCTTCGCGTCGACGGTGCACGCGATCATTCACAACGGGGCGACCCCGGTCCTCGCCGACATCGAGACCGAGACCTTCGGCGTCGACCCTGCCGAGGTGGAGCGTCGCATCACGGCGCGGACGAAGGCGATTCTGCCCGTGCATTTCGGAGGGCAGGCGTGCCGCATCGAAGAGATCGTCGCCCTCGCCCAGCGGCGGGGGCTCGGGGTGCTCGAGGACGCGGCGCATTCCTTCGGCGCGCGCGTCGGCGGCCGGCTGCTCGGCGGATTCGGGCTCGCGACCGCCTTCAGTTTCTACGCGACCAAGAACCTGACCACGGCGGAGGGCGGAGCGCTCACCACCGACGACGACGCGCTCGCCCATCGCCTGCGCCTCCTCGGCTACCACGGCATGTCGCGGGACAGCTGGAGCCGCTACTCCGACAAGGGGTCGTGGTTCTACCAGGTTGAGATTCCGGGATTCAAGTGCAACTTGAGCGACGTGCACGCGGCGCTCGGGCTCACGCAGCTCGCGAAGATCGATGCCCTGCTCGAAAAGCGGCGGGCGGCGGCGGCGGCGCTCACGCGCGCGCTCGCCGGGTGCGCGGCGATCGAACTGCCGCGGGAGCGCGCCGGCAACTGGCACACGTGGCACCTGTACGTGATTCGACTCAAGCTCGAGGCGCTCCGCATCGGACGCGACGAGTTCATCCAGGCCCTGCGCGCAGAGAATATTGGAAGCTCGGTGCACTTCATCCCGATCCACCACCACCCGTTCTTTCGGGACTACCTCGGCGACGCGCCCGGGCTCGCGCACAGCGACGACTACTATTTGCGCTGTGTTTCGCTCCCGATCTTTCCCGACATGACGGCCGACGACGTCCGCGACGTAGCCGAGTCGGTGCAGCGGATCGCGGACTACTTTCGCGCCGGGTGACCGATGAAGATCGACCTGCTGGACACGTTTCCGGCGGAGCTGGACGCGGTGGCGGACGCGTCGCCGCTCGCGACGTTCTACCACACGGGCGCGTGGCTGTTGTCCTTCGCCGAGGCCTACCCGCGCCTGCGCCTTCGTTGCCTCGTGGCCCGCGACGGGGAAGCGACCGTCGGCTACCTTCCGTATTTCGTCTCGCGCCGCGGGCCGTTCTCGGTCCTGTGGTCGCTTCCGTTCGGGACCTACGGCGGGCCCGTGGCCCTCTCGGAAGGGGAAGCCGGCGAAGCACTGCTGCGCGCGTATTGCCGGCAACTGTCGCGGCCGGGAGTGATCGAGGTCGGTTGGGTCGACTTCAGGAATGCGCGCGGTGCGGGAGCTGCCGGCGCGATTGCGAGCGAAACCCACGTGGTCGACATGGCCGGCGGGTTCGACGTGGTCTGGAATTCTCGCTACGACAAAGCCCGCCGGCGGAGGGTGCGGCGCGCGGAGGAAGCGGGGATCGTGGTCGAGCGCGGCGACGGGCTCCACGACGTGATCCGCTTTTTCGGGGTTTACCGCGAACGGCTGCGCGACTGGGACAGTGGCGAGGGTCACCCGCAGCAGCTCTTCACGAGCCTGGTGTCGCGGGGCGGGGCGCGGGTTCGTCTCTATCTCGCGTGCCAGGGCGAAGAGCTGCTGGGCGGACACTTGAACTTCTATTATAAGGACGAAGTCATCGCGTGGTACGGGATGGCTTCGGCGCGCGGCGGCGAGCTCCAGGCGGGCACGCTGCTATACGCGACGTGCATGCGCGAAGCGTGCGAGGCGGGTTACCGCTCCTACAACCTCGGGTCGAGCCTGGGAAAGGCGTCGCTGATCGAATACAAGGAATCGCTCGGAGGCGTGGTGTATCGATATCCGACGTTCCGGCGGCGGGGGCTCGCGGCGCGGGTGGCCGCCGGGCTGCGGCGCGGAGGGTCGGCGTGAGGACGCGCCCCGGCGGCGCGTCGCGCTTTGTGGGCAACACCGTCGCGCTCACGGCTTCCACCGTGATCGCGACCGTACTGACGCTGGGGCAGATGAAGCTGCTCGCCGCGCACCTGACGCTGACGGTGTTCGGCCTGTTCGCGTCGCTGCGCGGGCTCTCGTTGCTCGTGTCCATGATCGCCGCCAACGGGTTTCCACAGGTGCTGGTTCGATTCCTTCCCGAGCACGCCGCGCGCGGGGCGCGCCGGGCGGCGTTGCGGATCTCGGTGCTGGCGGTCCTATCCACCGGACTCGCCTGCGGGGTCCTGCTGCTCGCCGTCGCGGCGATGAGGCAGCGATTCTTTCGCGACGTCGCGGGCGGACCCGACGCCGCACTCCTGGTGTGGTTCTCGCTCACGACCCTCGCGGTGGCGCTGAAACTGGTGCTGTACGGCGGGTTCAACGGCCTGCGCCGGTTCGGGTCGCAGACGGTGCTCGAGACCGTCGCGCTCGCGCTGCAGGTGGCGTGGATGGCGGTCGAGCGCGACTCCCTCACCATCACCCGGCTGTTTCAGATCACGGGGGTTACTTCCATGCTGACCGCGCTGGGGGCGGTGCCATGGTTCGGTGTGCGCCTGCGCTCGGAGGTCGAGCCGCGCGCGGCGACGGGGGTGGGGGGCTCGTGGGCGCGGTACTGGCCCGCCGCGGCGGGATTGAGCGTGGTGGCGCTCGCGTTCACCGATGTCGACCGGTGGGTGCTGTCGAACGTGCTCGCTCTCGAGTCGCTGTCGATGTTTCACGTCGCGTCGCGAATCGCGCGCCTGGCGAATCGGTTCCTCGCCTTGCCCGTGCTCGCATTCCAACCGGAGGTAACCCGCGTTGCCGCCCAGGGGCGCGACGACGTGGTCGCACTTTCGACGCGCGCATTCTTCAAAGCGAGCGTGCTCCTGTCCGTGTTCGCGTGCGTCGCGATCGTGGTGTACTCGAGGGCGTTGATTCTGGTGGCCGCGAACGCAGCCTACCTCGGCGCGCAGACGACGCTGTGGTTGCTGGCCGCGTCGATTCCGCTGTCCGCGATGTCGGCGCCGCTCACCGGCGTGATGAAGGCGCTGGACGCGGTGCGGGCCGCCCTCTATTGTGACCTGGCCTGGGCGGGCGTCTACGTGGTTCTTCTGCTGGGACTGGTGCCCAGAATCGGACTCGAGGGGACCGGGGTGGCGCAGCTCGCGGCGTGTGCGGTCCAGCTGGTGGTGGCGATTCGTCTCGCGTCGATTCGACCCGCGGCGGCAGAGATGGCCGGCGCGTTGTTGAAGTCGTCGCTGTGCGCGGTCGTGGCACTCGCGCCTGCCTTCGTGCTTGACGCGGTGCACGCGCCCGCCGCCCTCACCATCGTCGCCGGTGGCGTCGGGGTGTGGGTGTACGTCCGGCTCGCGCGGCGCGCGCGCGTCCTCTCCGGCGAGGAGCGGGAGCGGGTGCGCGCGATCCTCTCGGAAAGGGGATTGGGCCCGGCGTTGGCGTGGTTCGTCCCGTGAAGCACGCGTTGATGATCATCCCCTTCTTTCCCCCGATGGGTGGCGGCGGCGTCCATCGACCGCTGTCGTTCGTGCGCTACCTCCCGCAGCACGGGTGGAAGACCACGGTGGTGACGCCGGAAGCGGGCGCGTACTGGATCTCGGACCCGACGCTCACGGAACGCATTCCGGCCGCGTGCCGCGTCATTCGAACCCGGACGCTTAGCGGCCAGTCGCTGCTCACCCGCGCGGGATCCCCGGGCCGAACCCGTTCGCAAACACGCTCGTCGTTCGGTTTCGGCGTGGCTCGCCGGGCCGCGTCGGCGGTCCTCATGCCCGATTCCTACGTCGGATGGTATCCGTTCGCGCTGCAGGCCGCGCTCGCCGCCGCGAAAGCGGAGCGTTTCGACGTGCTCTATTCCACCTCGCCACCGGAAACCGCCCACCTGGTCGGACTGGCGGTGCAGCGGCGGACCGGGCTTCCGTGGCTCGCGGACTTTCGTGACCCGTGGATGAATCTCCACCTGCTTCCTCCCCCGACCGGGCTGCACGCGCGGCTGCACCGGAGCTGGGAAGCCAGGGTGTGCACGACCGCGCACGTCGTCACTACTACCCGCTGGCACGAAGCGCGAGTGCGCGCCGGGTACCCGGACGCGCACGTGGCCCGCATTTCCAACGGTTACGACGGCGACGAGGCGCGCTCGGTCGCGTCGATCACGCCGGCGAGCCGTCCGTTTCGAATCGTGCACGCGGGCACGCTTACCCAGAGGCGCACCGCGGTGCCTTTCCTCGAAGGGCTGGCCGCCTTCCTCGCGACGCGCCCCGACGCGCGCGACGAGATCCACGTCGAGTTCCTCGGGCCCCGCGAGGACGACAACGAGCGCGCCGTGGCGCGGCTCGGCCTGCGGGCGTCGGTGAGTTTCCGGGATACGGTGCCGCACGCGGAAACGCTCCGCGTCGAGCGGTCCGCCCACGTGCTGCTGCTGATCAAACACGCCGACCCGCGCTACGACGGACTCGTGCCCGGAAAGCTCTACGAGTACATCGGGCTGCGGCGCCCGGTGCTCGCGCTGGTTCCTCCCGGCGAGGCGAGGGATCTGGTGACCGGCCTGCGCCGCGGTCTCACCGCGAACCCCACCGCGACGGACGAGATCGCCCGCGCGATCGGCGAGCTGTTCGACCGCCACCGCGGCGGGACGCTGGAGAGCGAGTGCGATCTCTCGGAACGCCCCGAGTTGGAGCGCTCGCGGCTCGCGGGCGATCTTGCCGCTGCGTTCGACGAGCTCTGCGGGCGGAGGGTGCGCGCGTGAAACGCACCTGGCGTGATTACTTGCTCCCGGCGGCGCTCCTGCTCGCGCTCATGCTCCCGCTCCGACACGGGTTCACCGACGACGGGTTTATCCACGTGCAGTACGCGCGCAACGTCATGACGCGGGGCGAGTACAGCTTCAACGCGGGGGAAACGTCGTTCGGCACCACCAGCCCGCTGTGGGTGATCGCGCTGGCCGCGGCGGCGCGGCCGTTCGGGACCGACGACGCGTTCGTCGATGCCAGCCGCGTGCTGTCGTGGATGTGCGCGTTCGCGGCGCTGGTGGCGATTCAGCGCCTGCTGGTCGCGCTCGGGGCCTCGCGCCGCGTCGCCCTGCTGGGCGCGCTCGCGTTCGCGGCCGATGCGTGGTTCGTGCGCTGGTCGGCGCTCGCTATGGAGTCCTCGCTGGCTGCGTTCGCGGCCATCGTCATGCTGATCGCGTCGGTTCGGGCCTACGACGACCGCTACGGCGCGGTACGCTTCGGCGCGGCGGCTGCACTCGGCGCGCTCGTGCGGCCCGAGATGTACCTCGCGTTGCCGGTCTTCGTCGCCGGTGCCCTCACCGTGCGGCCGCGCCCGTCGCGCGGGTGGGTGGTCGCCGGGCTCGCCACCGCCGCTGCCTTGCTGGCGCCGTGGCTCCTGTTCGCGAAGTGGCACATCGGCAGTTTCCTTCCCAACACGGCGGGCGCCAAGAGCGGGGGCTTCGTCACCGATCCGATTCTCTTCGTGGCGAAACTGGTACCGGTGGCCAAGATCGTCGTCGGTGCGCAGGCGGTGGCACTCCTCGCGGTGCTGCTCGACCTCGCGGTCTCGCGCCGGCGCGCGTTCGTGCTGGGGCGGTCGTTTCGATTCGCGTTGCTGTGGATGGTGGCGCTCCCGCTTGCCTACGTCGCGTTCGACATCCAGGTGCTCTCGCGGTATCTCCTGCTGATCACGCCCGCGGTGTGCGCGGGCGGCTGGCGGTCGCTGGAGTCCCTGGGCAGCCGCATGTCGCCGCGGGGCGCGACGCGTGCGCTGGCCGCCGCGGGCGTGATCGCGATCGCGACCAACGTCGTGTTCTACACGCGCGTGGTCCTGCCACCGTCGCGCGCCTTCAGCGAAGACCTCATGACGCCGCTGGCGGATCTCGCCCGGTATCTGCGCGGGCACTCGGAGCCGGACGCGGTGGTGGCCGCCGCGGACATCGGGTACCTCGCATTCTATTCGCACCGGCGCGTGCTCGACCTCGGCGGGCTCGTCGAGCCGGAAACCGCGCGGCTGCGCGAGGCTCACGATTACGAGGAGATCGTCGCGGAGGGGCTCTATTTCGACACCCGCGGCTATCCGCACGTCGACTACCTGGTCGACCGGGAACACGTGGCGGATCGTTTCGACGGGCGGGTCATCCATGGACATCGCTTCGAGCGCATCTACACGACGGCGGTTCGCAACCTGGGCATCCGCAAGCCGGGCACGTTCTACTACACGCTCTATCGCGTGACTCCCGCCGCGCCATGACCTTCGAGCTTCCCGAGATCTCGGTTCCCGCGGATCTCGCCCGCGAAAAGATGCCCGACCTGTTGCGCCACTGGTACCTGGGCCCTCGCGGCCGCCGCCACATGATGCAGCGGCGCTTCGCTGAAGTAGACCGCCACCTCGACCTGAAAGCGGGCGCGCGCGTGCTGGACGTCGGCTCCGCGTGGGGGTTCAACGTCATGGCGCTGGCGCGGCTCGGGTTCCGCGCGGTGGGAATCGATATCGTGCCCGACCAGTTCGCGGTGGGGAAGCGCATCGCCGAGGCGAACGCGGTCGCGTTCGACGTGGCGGGTGCCGACGCGTGCGCACTGCCGTTTCCCGACAGCGTGTTCGACTACGTCACGCTGGTGGAAACGTTCGAGCACATTTTCGACGATGACCGCGCCGGTGCGGTCGCGGAATGCCGGCGGGTGCTGCGGCCGGGTGGGCGCATCGTGCTGTCGACCCCCAACCACGCGAGCCTGGTGGAGCGGGGCAAGCGCTTCGCCGTCCGCCACGGGTGGAT
>Ga0184629_10001196_pt1 | contig 10803 bp, 8 predicted proteins | sample PLM4_32_b1_FD_133158 | JGI IMG/M metagenome (GOLD analysis project Ga0184629, IMG submission 133158) | Groundwater sediment microbial communities from an aquifer in East River, Colorado, USA - PLM4_32_b1 | ecosystem: Environmental > Terrestrial > Soil > Riparian zone | place: USA: East River... | reverse complement strand
TCATCGGTGGTAAAATACTGGTTAATCTTTTGGCTAGCATTGTTTTTCCAGCACCTGGAGGACCAATCAAAATAATATTGTGACCACCGGCGGCGGCAATTTCCATACAGCGCTTGATACTCTCCTGCCCTTTTACATCCGAAAAATCGAATTCAGGGAAATCTAGTGTTTTATAAAACTCGGCACGGGTATCTATAATGGTGGGTTCAAGGTTTCCTTTTCCTTCCAAGAAATCAATTACTTCCTGCACATTGGAAACGCCATACACATCAAGTCCAGTAACAATTGCAGCTTCTTTCACGTTTTGAATGGGAAGAAAAAAACCTTTAAAACCTTCTTCTTTGGCTTTTATAGCAATAGGTAGTGCCCCACGAATGGGTTGTAAACTGCCATCGAGAGAAAGTTCTCCCATGATAATGTATTTATCAATTTCTTCGGCTTTGATTTGGGCAGAAGCAACCAGAATACCAATGGCCAAAGTCAAATCATAGGCAGAACCTTCTTTGCGTAAATCGGCGGGTGCCATGTTGATCGTGATTTTTTTACCAGGCATGGCATACCCATTATTCTTGAGTGCTGCCGCTATCCGATAACTGCTTTCCTTGATGGCGTTGTCTGGCAAACCCACCAAATGGTAACCAATTCCTTTGTCCATATTGACTTCAACTGTAATCGTTGTGGCTTCGACTCCAAAAACGGCACTTCCGTAAACTTTGATTAACATATAAGATAGTTTTATTTAAATGTAATACCTTTTTCACTCGTAAACAAAAATAATTAATCAAATTCTTACTATTAATGAAATTTACATATTCGGATAAAAAATAAAAACATTAATTTCTCAAAATTTTATTAAGTCCCCAAATAGATTCAAACTTTGTTTATCTTTATAATCCAGCAATTAAACTCATGACAATGAAATATGAAAACAACTAAATACAATCTATTTATACCGTTTTTATTAATTTGTAGCTTCCTTTCTTGCAATCAAAAAAAGGAACAAATAAAAGATCAATTAAATGTGAATCAATCTGCTGGTTCTACTGTAGAACCAATAGTCAATAAGTCTGAATATCATATCGATTTATTGGATCTAAAAACAAAGAAAAAACTGGGTAAAGACACTTTAATAACTGTTGTTAATGATCCTGTTTATCACAAAACAAAAAAGTACAGTGCATTTAATGCTTTGACACTTATTGCAAACGAAATAGATTTAAGTATAATTAATAGTAAGAGCACCAAAATTGTTTTTGAATGCATTGATGGATACAAACCCGAAATGCCTTTGGAATTATTTTTAGCATCGAAACCGTACTTGGCTTTTAAAGATGTGGATGCAAAAGGGGCTGATTGGGAACCGATTTCAAAAAATGGGAACAAAATGGATGCAGCTCCCTTTTATCTGGTTTATACGAATGCCCCAGCAGACGATGATCATTATAAATGGCCTTATAACCTAATAAAAATTCACTTAGAACCGATTGACAAATCAAAAACAGCTTTGTATCCCAAAGATCAATCGAAAGTTGCGGGTTATACCTTATTTCAAAATCAATGCATTAGTTGTCACGCAATAAATGGAATTGGTGGCGAAATGGGTCCTGAGTTAAATTATCCGAAAAGTGTAACCGAATATTGGGTAGAAACCGAATTAGTCGATTATATTGTAAATCCGGCTTCCTTTAGAAACAAAGTAAAAATGCCAACATTAGGAATCACAAAGCAACAATCCCAAGAAATTGTTGGTTATTTGAAATATATGGCTAAAAATAAAAAGCTAAATTGATGGTTGATTATACATTTAGATTTTGGCTTTGAATTTATTGTAGAACTGTTTTGTGTCAGTATTACTTTCCACTTAAAAAATCAATTGACAGTTGGCTTATGATTTCAGGTTTGTCTCCAAACACTTCGTGAGAACAATTTGGAATTACGCAAAACTGACTGTTTTTAATAGCAGTATGAATCTCGATACCGTGTTCTAAAGTATACATATCATTATCACCATAAACCACCAAAGTTGGTATTTTTAAGGCTTCTAAATCTGATTTTGGAAAATATTGTTCCTGAAACCACATTAATTTAGCCTCATTAACATATCTTTTCCAATCTTTTGTAGAAAGAGTTTGGTACTGTTTTATCCAATGTGGCCAATGTTTTCCGACCCAATTTACATCTGTCCAATTTTTGGTTTCTTCTAAATCTTTAAGTCCCTCAATTTTATAATTTGCTCCTGAAATTATTATTTTTTTGACTTTATCCGGTCTGTTTTTCGCGAGAATCAAGCCAGCAATTGCACCATCACTCCAACCTATAACATAAAGGCTGTCTAGTTTTAGTTTATCAATGATTCCCGAGTTGTACTCTGCCAATAAATTGTAACTTAATGGACTGTTTGCATATTCAGAGCGACCCAATCCGGGTGCATCTGAAATAATAACTCTATAGTTCTTGGAAAGAATTGGAATAACATTTTCAAAGTCGGCAATACTTCCAAATCCACCGTGGATTAACAGTAAAGGAGTTCCTTTTCCGTATTCTTCGTAATACACTTTTGTTCCTTTAATGGTCAAATATTTTCCATTATTGGAGCCATATTTTATTTGGGCAATTCCACTCAAAGAGAAAACCAATGCGAAAAGTAATATTTTAAATTTCATACTTTTTTCGTTTTGTTATTTTATATGGTTATTTTCCAAGGGCGCTAACTTGTATATACTATCCATAAACATTCCGACATCAACCAATCCTAATTAGGGTGACTTTGTGCCCTAGAATGTTTTTTTCAGTATATTTCCAAATGTATGAAAAAATTCTTATAAATAAACAAATACCTTTCTATTTCAAGAATGTCTTTTAGTATTAAAAAAACAAAATCATCTCGATTTCCTTAAACGTGTTGAATACTGCGTAAGTGATAGAAGCTAGCTACCGAAGTAGCGCGGATAGCACGACCGCCGCTAGAGAAAAGGGCAATGACGATAAAGTAACTTGCCCTTTTTTCTAGCGGGGGTTACGCCCAAATGAAGCTTCTGATTTTTATAGCTTCTGTTTTATTTTGGTTTTAAAATTGGGTCTAAGGGACTACTCTTTTTTGATAAAATTCCAATTTTGTTAGGAATTATAGTTTTAAAACAAGTAAATTAATTTAAATTTGATACTCTAAACTAAAAGATAATACCATGGGAATTTTTAATGCCATTATGGGCAATGCATCGGAAGTAAATACTGAAAATCTTTCGAAGGAATTTGAACCTTTATTGATAGAAGGCGAAACGATCGAGAAAGGCTACAAAGTGATTAAAGATATGTTTGTTTTTACCAATAAAAGACTGATTCTAGTCGAAAAACAATTGGTGGGCAGTAAGGTCGATTACCTTTCGATTCCGTATTCGTCTATTAAAAAATTCTCTAAGGAAAGTGCCGGAATCCTGGATATGGATGCCGAATTGAAGATTTGGTTGACAGGTGAAGATACTCCTATTGCTAAACAATTTGGTAAAGGCGGGAATAACATCAACGAAGTATATCAAATCCTGAGCCAAAATATATTGAAGTAATTTTAGAAATTAGAGTTTAGAAGTTAGAATACGGAAGTCAGACTACAAAAATCAGGTTGTCTATTGTAATTGTAGAATGCGAAATATTGAATTCTTTATTCTTCTTCGTTCTAAACTCTAATTTTTAACTTCTAAACTCCCTTAACACCCCACTCCTATGAAAATCATAATACGCACTTTTAAACTCAAGCTAAAGCATACTTTTACGATTTCGAGAGAGTCTCACGACATACAGCCCACCCTGATTGTGGAATTGCAAAGTGAGGGATTTTCGGGTTTTGGTGAGGCTACTTCGAATCCGTATTATAATATTACTGTGGATACGATGAGAGCGAATCTTGAAGCTATTATCCCATTTATAGAAGCGCATAATGACGAAACTCCGGAGGAATTCTGGGATAGCGCTTCGGCTTTGTTGAAGAATGATAGGTTTGCATTATGTGCTTTGGATATGGCGTACAACGATTTGTATGCCAAGAAAAAAGGCAAAAAACTATACGAACTTTGGGGGAATTCTCCTTTGCACAATCCCAAAACCGATTATACGATTGGAATTGACAAAATAGAGAAAATGGTCATGAAACTAAAAGAAATGCCATGGCCAATTTATAAAATTAAATTGGGGACCAAAGACGACATTGCCATTGTGACCGAATTGCGCAAACATACTGATGCCCGTTTCCGAATTGATGCCAATTGCGGTTGGACGGTTACCGAAACCATAAATAATGCGATTGCCCTGAAAAAACTAGGCGTCGAATTCCTGGAACAGCCCATAAAAGCAGATCAATGGGCGGCACACAGAGAGGTTTACAAGCACTCCGTCTTACCAATTATTGCAGATGAAAGTTGCATTATCGAGGAAGATGTGGCCAAATGCTACAACCATTTTCACGGGGTGAATATCAAGCTAGTGAAATGTGGTGGTCTTACTCCCGCACGAAGAATGATTGCCGAGGCCAAACATTTGGGTATGAAAACGATGGTGGGTTGTATGACGGAATCCTCGATTGGGATTTCGGCCATTGCACATTTATTGCCGGAGTTGGATTATGTAGACATGGATGGCGCTTTATTATTATCTGAAGATATTGCCACCGGCGTAACGATTACAGACGGAATCATTCATTATGCCGACTCCAACGGAATTGGTGCTACTTTAAACAACTAATTTGATACAGGTAAACAAGATTCCCAATAGAGTGTTTTATAAGGATGGTGAAGAGTTCTTATACTTTGGCGGTACCAATTATTTGGGCGTCACTACCCTACCCGAGTTTCAAAATATTCTATGGGCAAGTTTCCAAAAATGGGGAACGAGTTATGGGAGTTCGCGTTCTGCAAACATTCAGCTGGACGTTTACAAAACTGCCGAAGATTTATTAGCCAAACAAATAGGAACCGACACCGCTGTAACCATTTCTTCCGGTATGTTGGCCGGAAAACTGACTTTAGAATTATTGCAACAAACAACAGATTTGGTTTTCCATTTTCCCAATACACATCCCGCTTTACTTAATTCCTTTTCGTTGCCTTTACTAGTAAATGAAAGACTAAACCCTTTACTATTTGATAGTACCGTTTCAAAAATCGGAATCGTTGCCGATGCTATTCCTTCGCTAGAGGTTACCCCTATTGATTTAAGTATTTTACTTGAAGTTCCAAAAGACAAAGAAATAATTTTGGTCCTCGATGAATCGCACAGCATCGGAATATTAGGTCATAAAGGACATGGTGTTTTAAATCAATATTTACTTCCGAATGTACATCGAAAAATAAGTATTGCTTCACTAGGAAAAGCACTAGGACTTTCGGGTGGTGTTATTGCTGGCGATTCCCAATTTATAGGCGAAATAAAGAAACAGCAAAATTTTGTAGGAGCCTCGGGAATGAACCCCGCTTTTTTGGATACCTATATTAATGCTCAAGAACTCTACGAAGTACAGCGACAAAAACTACAACTCAATTTGTCCTACGTAGAAAGTAATTTAATCCCCAACTCCGCCTTTACATTTGTTGCAGCATATCCTGCTATTTATTTTGACAACAATGAGCTCCTGCATTTATTGCTAGAAAACAAAATCATTCCAACCTCATTTTCGTATCCAACGGCTTCGGGAAAACTGAGTCGGATTGTCATTAGCGCCCATCATACGAAAGAGGATTTGGATGCAATGTTACAACAATTGAATATTTTCTCGAATCTTTCTAGCAATGTTGATGGAGATATTCGAATTGTTCTATAAAAAATAATCTAATTTTAGTTACCATCCAGCCCTTATTAGTCCCAATAGCTATCGGGAATGAATCGTATTTGGCCCCTATCAGATACTAAAATAGGAATTTGTAAAATCTGCCGAATCTACCAGATTTGCGTGTCTGTTTTTTTTCACGCAGATCCTGCAGATTTTAAAACAAAAAAAATGAATCATAACTTTCTTATAGATTAAAAATAGTTTATTCAAAAGCGAATAACCTGACAAGAAGGATAGAAAAACACAAAAGTACATTACAATTTCGGCTCTAAAAAAACGACTCAAATTAAATTATCTCTATTTTTAAATACTTTTTAGTCATTTGTTGCAAAATTTACAGGGGTCAAATTAAAAAAATGATAAAAATAAAAAATCAACCCGCACTTTTACGGGGTGTTATAAATCGTTTTATAATTTTGCAAAATAAAAATCAAAATAACCAAACAATGCGTAAAATAGTTTTAAGTGTGATTCTTATCACGATATTGGCACTATCCTATTGTTCCAATTTATTCCTAACCGACAATCCAATAAATCCTACTGAGGTTTCCAATTTCAACACTGGAGATATTGCCTGGATGCTAGTTGCTTCGGCATTAGTTTTATTAATGACACCTGGACTGGGATTCTTTTATGGCGGAATGGTAGGCAAAAAGAACGTAATCAGCACCATGCTCCAAAGTTTTATGGCTATGGTAATCGTAACCGTTTTATGGGTTGTCATTGGTTTTGGATTATCATTTGGACCTTCAATAGGAGGAGTAATTGGAAATCCACTTCCAAACTTATTTTTTCAAGGTGTTGGCACAGGTACCTCTTGGAAGTTAGCACCTACAATTCCTTTATTATTATATGCATTATTTCAAGCAAAATTTGCCATCATAACTCCTGCTATTGTAACAGGTGCCTTTGCAGAACGCATTCGTTTTTGGGCTTATATGTTATTTATGGTATTGTTTATATTATTTGTATACGCTCCATTAGCACACATGACTTGGCATCCAGATGGAATATTATTTAACTTAGGTGTATTGGATTTTGCCGGTGGTACCGTGGTACACATGAGTGCAGGTTGGGCAGCTCTTGCTGGAGCCATGTTTTTAGGAAAACGCAAAGTCCCAAAAGCAAACCCAGCACGTATTACATATGTATTATTAGGAACTGGTTTATTATGGTTTGGTTGGTTTGGTTTTAATGCAGGTTCTGCAATGGGCGCAAACGGTCTTGCTGCTCAAGCACTAGGAACAACAACCGTAGCTGCAGCATCAGCATCAATGGCTTGGGTATTTCTTGATAAAATTTTAGGACACAAACTTTCGGCAATGGGAGCATGTATTGGTACTGTTGTAGGTTTGGTAGCCATCACTCCTGCAGCTGGATATGTAAGTATTTCTCATGCTATAACCATTGGAATTATAGGCAGTATTGTGAGTAACCTAGTAGTTAGTAAGTTTCCAAAAGGTAAAATTGATGATGCTTTAGATGTATTTGCTTGTCACGGAGTTGGCGGAATGGTAGGCTTAGTATTAACAGGGGTATTTGCTTCAAAAGCTATCAACCCCGCAATTATTGATCAAGGCTTAGCTTTTGGTGAAGCCAAATTATTCACAAATCAACTTATCGCTTTAGTAGGAGTTTCAATATTTGCTTTTAGCATGTCGTACTTTCTTTTTTTTATAGTCAATAAAATCACTCCATTAAGAGTTAGTGAAGAAAGAGAAGAATTAGGTTTAGATATTTCTCAACATGGCGAATATTTGTAGACTCCCTTTTCAATTATAAAAACCAAACGCCCTAAAATTCTTTTAGGGTGTTTTTTTTTGCCTCAATTTCAACCTATCCAAAACACAACCAACTTTTCCATTTAATCTCTACGAATTGAATTCCTTAAATTATTATATGCTTGTCTCCTCTTTTTTCAATTGTCTTGTAAATTATTCGCAAAAGCAAATACTTCATTTGAGACTACACCGTTTAATTCAGATTGCAACCAACCAATAAAAAACTCACACAAATTCAACAAATCTTCTAAAAACGGATAAATAATCACTAAATTTAAATATATTCAAACTTTTTTTTATAAATTTAACACTAATGAAAGAAAATCAAAAGTTAAAAAAAAGCACACCCTTCTTTATAAACCTCTCTAAGAAACAAAACAGCATCTCTCCTAAAAAACAATTGCAAGCAGGAATAATCTTAAGCTATCATTAACAAAAAACTCGCTCAACTACCAAAATCAGCAATAATTTTACAAATAACTCTTCAATTTAAAAACAAAACTTAAAAAAAACTTAAAACCCTATTAACATATTCTATTTTTTTACTTTAAAAATTAAACACCCGTCAAAATACAAGGGTATGAAATACAATATTCATAAAAAAACCAACACAACCCCATGTTTTTTTGGAGTGCATTAAATGATTTGATACTTTTATAAAAAATTAAAACCAAATAACTATGCGAAAAATTATTTTAAGTCTGCTATTAATTACTATTTTAGTATTAACCATTTTTTCTAATTTCTTCTTAACCGATAACCCCGTTCCTGCCGAAGCTGTCAAGTTTGACACAGGTGACACAGCGTGGCTAATCGTTGCAACCTCATTAGTATTGTTAATGACTCCCGGACTAGGATTCTTCTATGGTGGTATGGTTGGTAAAAAGAATGTTATTAGCACTATGTTACAAAGTTTCATGGCCATGGTAATCGTAACTGTTCTATGGGTCATCATAGGTTTCGGATTAGCATTTGGCCCTACTATAGGTGGTATAATTGGTAATCCTACAGAAAACTTGTTTTTTCAAGGTGTCGGTGTAAACACTGCATGGAGTCTTGCCCCAACAATCCCTTTTATGCTTTTTGCTTTATTCCAAGCTAAATTTGCTATCATTACCCCTGCCCTAATTACAGGAGCTTTTGCTGAACGTATTCGTTTTTGGGCTTACCTATTATTTATGGTACTGTTTATATTATTCGTTTATGCACCATTAGCGCACATGACTTGGCATCCAGAAGGCATTTTCTTCAAAATGGGAGTACTTGATTTTGCCGGAGGAACCGTAGTACACATGAGTGCTGGTTGGGCTGCATTAGCTGGAGCGATATTCTTAGGAAAACGTAAAGTTCAAAAAGTAAACCCTGCCCGAATTACTTATGTATTATTAGGAACTGGTTTATTATGGTTCGGATGGTTTGGTTTCAATGCAGGTTCTGCTTTAGGCGCAAATGGTCTTGCGGTACAAGCTTTAGGAACGACTACTGTTGCTGCTGCTGCTGCTGCAATGACTTGGGTATTCCTTGACAAAATTATGGGACATAAACTTTCAGCTATGGGTGCATGTATTGGTGCTGTGGTAGGATTGGTAGCTATTACTCCTGCAGCTGGATATGTTAGTATTCCGCACTCTATTGCCATTGGTGTAATTGCCAGTACCATCAGTAATATTATGGTTCTTAAATTCCCTAAAGGAAAAATTGATGATGCTCTAGACGTTTTTGCTTGCCACGGTGTTGGTGGTATGGTTGGTATGTTGCTTACGGGAGTTTTTGCTTCTAAAACTATCAATCCAGCGTTAACCGATCAAGGTCTTATTTTTGGAGAAACTAGTCTTTTCATCCACCAATTAACTGCCTTGATAATTGTATCTGTTTTCGCATTTGCCATGTCGTACTTTTTATTCTTTATCGTAAATAAAATTACGCCTCTAAGAGTAACTGAGGAGAAAGAAGAACTAGGATTGGATATTTCTCAACACGGAGAATTTTTGTAGAACCTAAATTTGTAACATATAATAGCACTCTGAGATTCATTTCTTAGAGTGTTTTTTTTATAGTACTAATACCCATTCTTCAAACAAAGCTCTTTGAATTATCTGCAAAAGAAATGACTTATACATTAAAACCTACTGGAAAAACAGCTACAACCGTCTGGATCATTCCCTAAAAATTTTGAACAAAAGCTATTATAGAAACCATCAATAAAAACATAGAATTACATCCTACTTCCTCAAGGCTTCTAGTATGTTTCGTTGTGCGAAAAAGGTTTTTATTTCAAATTTATCTGCAGAGGCCGGTTTATAAAATATTTTTAGAAAATGAGATTACTGGAAAACTAAATCACAAAACTGTCGATATCTAATAGAGAGAAATAATTATCGTTAACTGATTTGAACTAATTCTGTAATTTCCATGACTTACCTTTCGCTAAACCCAGATTGCGCAATAGCCCACAGATTTTACTGATCAAACGGATTTACACGGAATTTTTAGCGCCGATTCAAAATGCCTATATAAAAAAAGAATCTGTGACAATAAGCAGAATCCGTAACTTCAGTGGGCAATTTATCCATTCAAAAGCAAAGCGCTATGATCCTAATGCGGATTTTGGGTTAAATTGTAAATTTCTAAATACAATCTCTAACAGTAAAGCCCTCCCAAATAAAATTAGGAGGGCTTTAATTTGTAATTTATTTAAAGTGATTTTATTTTTTTATCAGATTAAGTGCTTTTGCATTAGACCCTTGTCTAATCAAGACAAGATACTCCCCAGCAGGGAATTCTTCTCCAAAAATAATCGGTTGGCTATCATTTGCTTCTATACGTTTCACCCTACGGGCTAGCATGTCATATACTTGTACCTCTACTTTTTCATCGCTGCCGCCTTCCAAAACTAAATTAAATTGATTATTGGTTGGGTTTGGAAATGCTTTCACCGTAAATTCAATAGGTTCAGTGGGTTCAATAATTGTTTTATCGAGCAAAGATACTTTTGCATTTGAAATTGGACTACAGGTACTGTTACATTTACCCAAAAAGTCTCCATGATTTAAGTGTTCCTGCACTGCCGATTGATCAACACAAATGGATACACAACGATTCTTAACATTACCCGTTTGATGACACAGCGTAACTTTAGCGTTACCACTGTTACCAACAAAACAACGCACATCTTCTGCATCGACCGTAGCTGCTGATTCATCT
>Ga0184629_10001194_pt1 | contig 10811 bp, 9 predicted proteins | sample PLM4_32_b1_FD_133158 | JGI IMG/M metagenome (GOLD analysis project Ga0184629, IMG submission 133158) | Groundwater sediment microbial communities from an aquifer in East River, Colorado, USA - PLM4_32_b1 | ecosystem: Environmental > Terrestrial > Soil > Riparian zone | place: USA: East River... | reverse complement strand
TCGTCGAGGGGAAGGTGGCACTGCTTGTACTTGCGTCCACTCCCGCAGTAACACGGGTCGTTGCGCCCCGGTCGGGCCGGACGTGCTGCCTCCCGCACCGGGCTGGACTCGATCTCGAACAGCTCGAACGCCTCGTAAGGAATCGTAAAGCGCACCTCGAGGCCATGCTCATCGAACCACGACTCGCAGACCGGCTCGAACTCGTCGGCTTCAAACAGGTTTCGGTGCTTTACGAAAAAGGCCGTGAGCGACGCGGCGCAGGCGGCGGCGATCTTCACGTCGCGCTCCAGGAGCGGCCGCGAAGCGCCGTCGCGATCGTGACGCGTGACCACCGGGTACGCGCTCGCGTCAGCGACGCGCCACCCGTGGGCTGCCATTTCGCGCCGCTGCGTCGTGGAGAGATCCGCGCCGCGATCGAAAGAAAGTGCGAGCCAGTCCGTCCCGGCGTCGCGGCGCCCGGGTCCAAGGTGCGGCTGGGCCGCAGCGCGCAAGAAGGCCTCGTAGCCGGCAAGCGAGGGAAACACGAGCACGCCGAGGTTTTCACCCAGGCTTCCAATGATGGAGACGCATGCACCCTCGACGCCGAGCTCAGGAATGTCCATCCGCAGCACCTGACCGTTGGTGGCCACTTTCCACGGTGCCATGCGGTAGAGCAACTCTGCGGCCGAGAATAGCTTCTCGATCGCGGCCGGCGGAATGCGGCCGCCTTCGAGGTAACTCACTTCGACGCCCGACCCGGGCATTTCCTTGAGCATGAGTTCCAGCAGCGCATCGAGCTCCGGCGTGGGCGCAACCGTCACGGAAATCGAATCGCCGATGGCCGCGCGTACCTCCGCTGCGGTCGCGGCGTCGCTCACGCGCAGGACATCGGGCCGGCGCGCAGGGCCGGCGAGCGGATGCTCAAGGGCGGCCCGCAGGGCGCGTCCGACCGCCCCCGCCGCGTTCTCCGGGGCGATCAACTCGTGGCCGACGAGGAGTCCCGATGGCTGCTCCATCCAGAGTACGAGCGTTGGGCGGTACGGCTCTTTGCGATCATTGACGAAGAAAGGGGGCGACAGCCGACCGCCGATCCACTCACAGCGAGACCCCACCAGCCGCATCCTGGCCATTCGATCCGATGACTTCGGCGCTCGTTTGCTCATCTCATCGTGATCACTTCGCCACAGCGTCGTGTCTCCGGGGCTCGTCCTACGGTCGTACCGGGATTTTACCACGACCGGTCGGCGCATTCAGCGGCTTAGTCGGCCTGTCCCGGGAGCGCGCGTGGCCCGAATGATGGCGGGAAGCGCGGCATGCAACGAAGAAGCCCGGCCTCCGTCTTTCGACCGAGCGCCGGGCTTCAAGTTTGGACTCGTAAAATGCCGCTACTTGAGCATGACCATCTTCTTCGTATCGACGAACGAGCCGGCGACGAGCTTGTAGAAGTAGACGCCGCTCGCCACCCGGTTGCCCTGCTGATTGACGCCGTCCCAAGGAACTCGATGATTGCCGGCCGCGCGATGCTCTTGCACGAGCGTCTTTACAAGCGCGCCCCGAACGTCAAAGATTCGGAGGTCGACATCGGTTCCCTTCGCGAGCGAGAACGCCAGGGTGGTCGTCGGGTTAAATGGGTTCGGGTAGTTCTGTGCAAGCTCGTTATGGTACGTCGGCGGAGTTAGAGTGATTTCTCGCGTCAATAGTGACAGCTGCTGTTGGTCGCCGCTTGGCCCGGACACTCCCTCACCACCGGCGCTGAGGATGTCGCCAATCACGAGCTCAAAGTCATGCGCCGTCAGCTGGACCGGATCCGCAGACTCCACTACAAACTCCGCGGTCCCGAGGCTGGTGGTACTCGCAGAGGAACCCGTTGCCCCAAAGGCGCCCAAAAACACCTGTTTGACTCCATCGCGGATGACTTCCGCACAGATTGTGGTTCCGTCGAACGATGGATCCGGTGTCCAGCCGAGGTATGTGAAAAGCGGATTCTCGTTTGCCAACGAGATTACCGCTGTCGTAAACGGTTCGACTCCTTCGAGAATGACTTGTGCTCGCACTGTATGCTGCCCAGCCAGGGGTTGTTCCTCTGTGAACTCGAGGCGCACTGTTCCAGCGCTGGCAGAAACGGAAACTGGCGTCTGCAGGGGTGGATTGAATGGGCTAACGTGATTAAAGTGTGCGCCGAATTTAATCCAGTCCGGGAGGGTGACAACATTGGGTGTGCCACCATCAGGAGTCATGAGGTCGCACGCCGCGACATAAGCCTTTGGCGGGCTTTGATAGTTGCAGCCAAAAAAATTAAGGTCCGCCAAGGTCACGTTGCCGTCAAGGGGTCCAGAGGTCAGGTCACAGAGATAATAAGGTATACCGACCAAGTCCGGACTCCGGCGTTTCACAAGCGCCTTTTGATCGAGTTCGTGCCCGTTGAGGTAGACAGGCACAAGGTCGGTGCCATGTCCCGTGAGGTATCGATGGCGGATGGTCGCCACGTAGCCAGAAGTCATCGCGTCCGCGTGGATAGGGGTGTTGGTCAGAATCCCGCGGGGGAGATATGGGGGCTCGAGTGTGACTTCACTGCCTTGGAGCGTTCGTGTCATCTCAGAATCGAGAAAATCCACTCGGACAACGAGCGTGTCGCCGTCTCCCTTCGGGCACCCAAAGATTAGCGTATCTGGCGGGTTGATTAACGGATCATTCGGCTGGTGCGGGTCGCCACTCAGCACAGTGACCGTCGCTGCCGGTACGCAGCTGACGTCGAACGCGCCGACTCTTGGCGAGTAGTATGGAGGTGCGGCCGGAGAGAATGCGTACAACTCATAGTCGCCGTTGGCCGCATCGCAGAACGCCGGATTCATGTTCACCACATTCTGTCCGGACGTCACCCAGCCGGCATCTGTCCTCGCACTTGCCCATGTCGTGTTTCCAAACAACACGGATCGCGTCATTGTCGCGTTTGATGGGGTGGTCCCGTTCGTGCCATATACTGCGGGGCCATCATTGAACGCGATGATGCAGTCTTCGATCGTCACCGGGGATGTTCCGTTCGCGAGCACGCCGCCGACCGGAGAGCTGCAGCCGTTCGTGCAGGGCTTGTTCTTGGCAAGGGTGCAGTTGTCGAGCAGTACCTTCGCGCTTTCACACGAAATGGTTGCCATGCTAGTCGTGTTCACCGGAAACGTCTCATTGTCCACGAACGTGCAGCTGTAAAAAACAATGGTGCGGAGCGAATTAGCCAACCGGACTACGCTGTCGCCTGCATGATTGTTGGCGAACAGGCACCCCTGGAAATATGGCTTGGGCTCAAGTCCCTGAAGGGGGTTTGATCCCAGATAGGAAATGCTACAAGCGGACACGTCATTTCCCTCAAACACGCAGTCGATTGCAGTCATGGTTGGTTTACCCGAGCTGTTCGCGAGCAGTTGAATAACACTACCTCCATTGCTCTCGGGGCCTGTTCCTGTGAACGTACATCCGCTCACCGTCAGATTTGACTTGCCGGTTGCGACAATTGCGCCACCGGTGTGCGTGCCAAATTTCTCGAACGTGCAGTTTCGAAACGCAACAACGGCGTCCGTCAGGATCGCTAGGTCCCTCACTGCTTGAACAGTCTGCCGATAAAAGCGAATCCCTTCGATAATAGCGGGATACTGAAAGCTCGTAGCAGAGATCATTGGCAGGTACTCTACCGAATCAATGTTCACCCCGCCTCCAGATGCAATGATAAGAATCGTCTCCCTGAGGACAATTGTCGGTGCGAAACTGGGCAGCTGATAGGAGCCAGCCTTAATCTTTATCGTGTCCCCCATTGCTGCCGCATCAATCGCAGACTGCAGCTGATACCAAGCGAAATCCCCCCCACTCGTTGCGACGGTGTAAGAGTGATGCTGAACATTTACGACCCGCAATGCTGTGTACACAACATTGCCGTAGTGCGCACGAATGCGCAGAGTAAACGCACCACTTGGAACAACACCAGCGTTGCAGGTGGCGACCGTTGTCTGTGCTGCAGGCGCCGTTCGCGAGACGGCATAGTCAACCCCATATGTATGCCAAGTTGATGGTGCTGTATCCGACGCCCAGTCTACCGCAAAGGAATCGAGCTCACTTGAAATCGAGTAACCATTTATCTGCGAACGAGCGTTGATCGTCGCAACCACGGAAACATGGTCGGCAACCCACTGATTCTCCGTTGGTGAGGTGAAGTAGGCCGGCGGCACTAGCGTGGCTTCAGCCCGGGGTATTGATCCATTTCCGCCCGCGTCATATGCAGCGACGACGTAGCGCGTCGGTCCGCCCGAAGGACTCGAATCAGTCCAAACAAAATCCGCCGAGCTCGGATTGATGTTTGCAACCGCCAGGTACGTCCCATCCAGAACGCCATTGAACTGCCCCGAAGGATTAAGCTTGCGATAGATTCTCAGTCCGAGTCTCACATTTCGAACCGGCGCGAGCCTACCGCTGGCGAGACAGCCGACAGCAAAATCCGTGAATCGATAGTAGGTGTCACTTGAATGCACATTCACGGCGCTCGCGCTCGAATTTGCTGTTGTCGTAATCCATGCGCCGGTCGGCGTCGCTGGTCGTGGCAGCGTTGCTGAAGCACCCACCAAATAGTTATAAAGCGCCGTGATGGAAGTGTTCTCCGGCTTAGGCGACGGAAACAGCGATAGCAGTCGAGTGTAGAACTCGTATACAGGACTAGTGGCGGCTTGCATGAGAGTCATCGCGGTGATCAACTGACTTGCCGTGATCGTTAGATCCTCATTGTCGCCAATATACGACTCGTACGGCGCCACATCCGATATACAACGAAGGGTTGGTCCATCAAGAAGAGAGTAGAGGAAGCAAGCTATTGCACCTTCCGTCTGCTGACGGTACGTCGCTGGCAAATCGTCCCACCGACAGTCCAGAAGGGAATACGGCCCGTCGCCTTTGTTGTCAATGTACGGCTGCACCTCCGAGTAGTTCGCGTTATAGTAGTCAGTAGCCACTGCTTCGTAGAACTCTGCAAAGCCTTCGACCCAGGCGACGTTATAGGTTGTTCGTTTGGTAAACCAATGGTCACAGGGGGACGAGGGACAGTCGTATGTTGGCTTGTCCCCACCCTCAATCTCAAAGTCAATGTGATGCCCATATTCGTGAAACGCCGTCCCAGCGTCAGTTGCTTCGTTGAAAACGATAAAAGGCGTGTTGGGGGAGTTGTTGTTGTAGTGGGTTCTGAGCGCATCGGGGTCCACCTGGTACCCGATCTCAGAAGGATCCATGCCCAACACCGGGTATGCCGCCTTCTTGGCGAAATGTATCCAGCGAAGCGCCGCACCGTCCTCTATCCCAACCTCGACGAGTACATCTTCTTCGTTGAGGCTTATGGCGCCCGCGAGATCAAACGTGACCGTGACCGGGAAGTACTGTATGCCAATGTGGAATGGAACGATGCGATGACAAGCATCATTTAGCTGCTCGACTGCAAGCGCTAGCCGAGGCGCGATTTCACCGAGCTCTTGAACACCAGAGACCCAAAAATCAAATGAGAATGCACCGTTCTCGTCTGTATAAGCATATCCGACATGCTCGACACCGCATTGGACTGGCCAATAACATCGGATGGTTGCTTGAACCGCCCCGGGATTGTCGGAGGCTCCATTCCGTGAGAGGATGGAGTCATGGCAAGACGAAGCAAGTACTCACCTGAAGTCAAAGAACGAGCGGTACGGGTGGTCATCGAGCAGACTGCGGAGCATGGCTCCCGCTGGGCAGCGACGCGATCGGTCGCGGCGAAGCTCGGTTGCTCGGCGGAGGTGTTGCGTCGCTGGGTTCAGCAAGCGGAACGCGACCAGGGCCTGCGTCCGGGGCTGACGACCGATGAGCGCGCGCGCTTGAAGGAGCTCGAGCGAGAGAACTTCGAGTTGCGGCGGGCGAACGAGATCCTGCGCAAGGCGTCCGCGTATTTCGCACAGGCGGAGCTCGACCGCCGAGCGAAGTGATGGTGTCGTTCATCGACGACCATCGTGAACACTACGGGGTCGAGCCGATCTGCGAGGTACTGCCGATCGCCCCGTCGACGTACTTCGCGCGCAAGGCTCAACAACGGGATCCCGCTCGACGCTCGGCGCGCGCGAAGCGTGACGCGGGGTTGTGCGTGGAGATCGCGCGGGTGTGGCAGGATAACTTTCAGGTCTACGGCGTGCGCAAGGTGTGGCGGCAGCTCAGACGCGAGGGCGTTGCCGTGGCGCGCTGCAGGGTGGCCCGCCTGATGGGCGACCTGGGCTATTGCGGCGCGATTCGGGGCAAGGCGTTCAAGAGGACAACGGTTGCAGACGAGTCCGCATCTCGAGCGATGGATCGGGTGAACCGCAACTTTACGGCGACGCGCCCGAACGAGTTGTGGGTGGCGGACCTGACGTACGTGGCCACCTGGAACGGGTTCGTCTACGTGGCATTCGTGATCGATGTCTTCTCACGCGCAATCGTGGGGTGGCGCGCATCACGGTCGCTTCGCACCGATCTCGCACTCGATGCGCTCGAGCAGGCGATTCATGCGCGGGGTGACACCGCGGGGCTGATCCATCACAGCGACCGGGGCAAACAGTACTTGTCGATTCACTACACCGAGCGCCTGGCCGAGGCCGGCATCGAGCCGTCGGTCGGGAGTGTCGGCGACTCGTACGACAACGCACTCGCCGAGTCGGTGATCGGTCTCTACAAAACCGAGCTCATCGAGCGACGTGGGCCGTGGCGTCACTTCGAAGCGGTTGAGTTCCGAACGCTTGAGTGGATCGATTGGTTCAACACGCGGCGACTCTTCGAACCGATCGGGAATGTTCCCCCGCTTGAGTTCGAGGCGATGTACCATCGGAGGCAGGAAGAGAATGAAGCAGTGGCAGGAGTCAACTAACCGAGTCTCCAGAGAACCCGGGGCGGTTCAGCTGGATCCAGGTCATCGTCCCAATCAAGCTTCACCTTGACCAGAGGTAACCCTCTATAGATCGGCGTAAACGGGCAGTAATATGCGTCCTTGTAAACCACACGGCCGTCAATATGCACAGGAATCGCGTTCTCCGGCGCGGACTGCGCTGTTGAGTCGACCTCAGTCTGGAGACTGAACCCAGGTGGAGGTCCTTCTAATTCAATTGCGTCGATCGAGCCAACCTCGTTTGTTGTGGAGACCAGATCTCCGCCAGCGATAGTCGCTCGAACAGTGTGATGACTTACCCGCAGAAAGAGCACGTCATCGACAGGCGGTGGCACGCTGTCCAATACAGCGACGACATCGAATATGAATTCGCCGTCATCGGGTAGAACAGCGTCCCAGTCCGCAACCACGCTTCCCGCAGACGTGAGTTGCACAATCACGGTCTGGCTCGATTGCAGTGTTGCAGATGCTGGCTTGAGACAGAATAGCGCTGCGCCTATAGTGATGTTGTCGCAGATACCAAAGAAATGAACGCGGTAGACGTCGCCTCCCACCGAAGCTACGGAAACGCTGCACGAATCGAATGGCGACTGCGCAGGGGAGTTGGCATATGCGCGTCCTGCCAGGCCGCACGCCACTACCGACGAAAATGCACAAATGACCAGCGCTGACGCGGCTCTTTGACCATTCATGCCTCGACCTCCTATTGCTCACTTGATTGGGACGTTTCGAAATGCCCAGAGACGAAAACGATACCTCTGACCTTCGCTGTCCTCAGCCCCTGATGCAATGGCCAGATCACGGCCCGTGGGATCCCAGGACACGGACTCCACGCGCGGAAAGCGACAGGTGGAGGGGAACGGGTACGTTCTGACATCTAGCTTTATCGAGTCACCCGTAGAGAGCCGCACAATCTCCACAATGTCTTGCGGTGGATCGGTGTCGTCGCCGATAAAGTGATAGACGTAGGCGGCAATATCAGGGTCGGCGGGATTCGCCTCGGCCTGGAGCGAGTACTTCGCGCGCGTGACAATTACCCTTTGAACACCTGGTGTCTGCGTTGACACAGAGACCAGTTGGCACGTGCGGCTTCCCGCAAGGTCGAGCCCGAGCAGGAGATTCTCCCCGTCGGCCGTGATGGAGAATCGGGAAGCCAGTATTTCGGGCCCCGTCGGTGCAAAAAGCAGGCTGTCCGCCATTCCTCCCGGACGTCGCCAGTAGACCCCGCCGATTCCGGACAGAGGATCGACACCGCTGAATACCACTCCGTCATGACCCGGCCACGGGCACATGTACCTCGGTTTCCAGGCCGGGCCGACGACTTCCTCATCGGGCACAAGGCCGGCGGAACTCAGATGGCAACGTACGATTCGACTGGTCGAAGGCGCGGGGCTATCCAGAACGAATACACTGGCTGATTCGTTGTCCCAGCGGATAAAGTAGATGCCGCTCGCGTATTCGTACGGGTACTCGGTCACTCCCTCGTAGGCAAGCGTCGCCGGATCGATATGAACCGAGAACGCCCCGATGGTTGTCACGCCATCGTGAGTTGTAATCGACGCCACGAGAATAGAGTCGGGACAAATCCACTGGGGGCTCCCGACATCGCTGGCTGGATTACCGACGTTGGGGACCCAATCCTGGAGCGTACCGTATCCCCAATAGAAAATTGGGTAGAGATTCTCGTTTATAGCGACGTCTGGACATCCGGCGCTATAGGTTGGTATGCTCTCCTCCTCGCACGACAACAGGCCGACCACGCTGGCGCAGAGCAGCGCAATAGCTATCAACCGTGGCCGACACGACCGGCGCTGATAGAGCTGATAGAAATGTTGCAAGGATTTGTCTCGCATGAAGGATTCCCGATCAGTTGAACCCTGGGGTTCCCCCTGGCGCTATGGTCTTAGTTGACTCCCGACACTCCTGCTTGGGCTTTTCCGAAGGGCTGGTGTTCCAAGATGGCAACGGACTCTCTCAGGAGGACGTGCACGGCGGACGTTGGTAAACGAATGCGACCGCATCGGTGGTCCCCCCGGTCAGCACGATTGGGCCAACCCTTACTTCCGCGGCCTTTGTCGGGAGTGTAGTCATTTCAGACTTAATCGTCCACTGCTTTCCTGCACATGCAAACCGTTTTCTTGACACGCCAGAGGGCTCCCGCCGCGGATCCTTCCCAGAATCTCCATCTCCTGTCTAACCATTTCCCCTAACTCGCTGTCCGACTTGTCCTGGAGCTCGCCCAGGTCCGGCTCATGCCGCGACTCCGGCTCGTCGCTCAAGAACGCCTCCAGGCGGGCAGATCACCGAGTGCAGGCTTGCCGTGGTTTTTCAACGCTGAACCTAGCACGATGCCGTGCGATGACAATAATGCGTTTGCATCATTCTCGGCTGGCGGGAAGGATAGCCGCGATCTCCCGCAAAGTATCCAGCTCCCGCCTGACCATCTCCCGAAGTTCCTCGTCCGACCGGTCGCGAAGGTCGTTCACCACCAGCTCATGGCGCGACTCCGGCTCGTCGCTCAGGAACGCTTCCAGGCGAATTAACTTATCGAGATCAGATAACGTCATGCGCAGGTCGCCTTCGGCGATTGCTTTCGCAAGTTGAACCATCGCCATGTGAACAATCTGAAGACTTCGCTCTCGCCGCGTCACCTCGTCGCTCATCGTCCTGCGCGCGACGTCTCGCGCAATCTCAAGGTCGCGCTCACGAGCGCGATCCTGCCAGCCGAACGACCGCGCCCACAACTTCACGGTACTCGATGCCACGGAGAACTCGGTCGCCACGCGCTCATAGCTCCGCTGCTTGCCGAGTCCGTAGTAGTGCTCGAAGGCCCGCAGGTGGTGCGGCTGCTCTTTCGCAAGAAGGCGTGTCGTGGTCTCGCTCATGAATCACTCTCCTGGTTGCCCAGATACGCTCGGGCGATCGCAACCAGAGCCTTCCCTCGGGTGCCGATCCCCTGCTGGCGTTTCACGGACTCGATCGCTTCCTCGACAACTTCGGCATCGTCCACCACGAACGTCAGGATCTGTGGCCGCTCCCTCGCCTGGCGCTGGGCTTCCGCACGGAGGAAGTCATCTAGGCCGTCCGGGATCTTCAGGAGATCGAGCGAGTCTTTGAGTTCGTCCAACGAGTACGGGAGCTGCTTCTCCAGGTCCTCCAGCACGAGTTCTTTCGAGAGGTCGTGGACGAGGTTGGCCAGGAGCGTCGGCAGGCTTTGGCCTCGCATTTCGTTCAGATTCACGGACAAAATCTTCGCCCGCTTATCATCCACGTCGACCACGACGCACGGCACGGTGCGGTAGTTCAACTCCTTCGCGATCTCCCAGCGGTGGAAGCCGCCGAGGATCTGGTAGCAGTCGCCCAGCGGCCGGACGACCAGCGGCTCGACGAACCCCTCGCGCTGGAGGTACGCTTTTAGCTTCGCACGGATCGCCTCGCTCATCCGGTTCGGGTTCCACGGGTTCGGCGCCAGTTGCTCGATACCGATCTCCACGACGGTCAGCTTTTCGACACTTTTTACCACGTTCATTCCTTACCTCCTCGCCACAACGAGTAGCTCGCGGTTTCGCTCCCGATGCGCCTCACCGCTCAAGCCGGTCAAGTGCGTGTACCGAATCTCCTGCGCCCCGACGACCGGTCGGAACCGCTCAACCAACTTCACCAGTCCATCGAGATCGATCTCGGCATTCCCGTACGAGATCGCCCAGACCGGGAAGCGCTCCGCTTTCTCGAGAAGCCGCTCCAGCATCGCGGTTCCCTCCGCGCCGCTGAAGGCACTACGCTCGGACCGGACGAGCCGCCCCTCCAGCATCGCGTCGAGCGGCCGGAGTGATGTCTCGTAGGCGCTCGTCCCCGCGTACGGCGGGTCTAGGTAGAGGCTGTCGCCCTCGACGCCCTCCAGAAACTCGAACACGTCGCCTCG
>Ga0184629_10001192_pt1 | contig 10818 bp, 7 predicted proteins | sample PLM4_32_b1_FD_133158 | JGI IMG/M metagenome (GOLD analysis project Ga0184629, IMG submission 133158) | Groundwater sediment microbial communities from an aquifer in East River, Colorado, USA - PLM4_32_b1 | ecosystem: Environmental > Terrestrial > Soil > Riparian zone | place: USA: East River... | reverse complement strand
GAACCCGGCCGCGAACTCGCCTCTCGCCACGACCGACGGCACGTCACGGCTGCGCGCCGTGAACAGGCCGGTATTGCCCGCCAAGCGCTTCAGCCACGCCCAGCCTTTGGCGTCCCCGTCGCGCTGGAGGATTACCTCGTAGGTCGCGTGGCTGCTGGAGGAGCGCGTCGGCGCGCATTGCGCAACGTTGCCTTTCAGCCTGGGGTCCAGCAGGTCGTCCCAGTCCTTGGGTTCCGGCACCCCGAGGCGCGCGAAGAGCTTCGGGTGATACACCAGCCCGTAAGGCTCGAGCACGGTGCCGATCCAGTATCCCTTGGGGTCCTTCAGCGGAATGGGCTTGGGCTTGCCGATGCTCTCCGGAATCGAGTCGACCACGCCCTTCGGCAGATCCAGCTTCGCCAGCAGGTTCTGCTCGGCGAGTTTGTCGAACAGCGCGCTCTCACCGCCCCAGAAGATATCGGCGTCGGGCCGGCCCTTCCACTCGACGATGCGGCCGTAGGCGACCGGCGTGCCGGCGGCCAGGGCGCTCGTTTTCACGTCGATGTTCCATCTTTCCTTGGCGTACTTGGCGAAATCCGCCAGTGCCGGGTCGGTCAGCGTCCTGGCGACCGGCGTGATGAGCACGAGTTCGTTCTCGATCGCCTGGGCGAACGCCGGCCCGCCGCTTGCAGACAGTAAAACCAGCGCGACACCGAGCACCTTGATGAACTTGATCATGGCATCCTCCTTGTTTGCGGGGTGATCGACCCCCGTTTCTGCATAGTGCGTCAACCTGCGCCGGGGAGCTTGACGCAGATCAAGCCCCGGTGCTCCTTTTCACTTGGAGGTAACGCGGTCGTAATGGTAGGGATGCGCGAGCAAACGCGCAATGGCCTCCTCGACATCGGCGCCGTGGTTCAGGACTTGATCCACGGCCAGCGTGATCGGCATGTCCACGTCCTGGCGCCTGGCGAGCGCGGCTACCGACTCGGCCGAATGAACGCCTTCCTGGACGGTCACCCGCTCGCGCAGGATGTCCTGAAGCTTCCGGCCTTCGCCGAGCAAGATGCCGAGAGAGGTATTGCGGGACTTCAGGCTGTTGCAGCTCAGGTTGAGGTCGCCCGCTCCCGAGAGTCCCATGAACGTTTCAAGCCGCGCGCCCATCGCGACCCCCAGGCGTGCCATCTCCGCCAGTCCGCGCGCAAACAGCGTCGCGCGCGTACTCTCGCCCAGCTTCCTGCCGATCGCGACGCCGCAGGCAATAGCGATGACGTTCTTGAGCACACCTCCGATGAGAGCGCCTACGAGGTCATTCGAGAGATAGGTGCGGAAGCGCGGTGTCCCGATTGCCTGTGCGAGCCGCTCGCCGAGGTCGCGGTCGGCGCAGGCCAGCGTGACCCCGGCTGGCAGGTCCACCGCAATGTCGTGCGCGAATGAAGGGCCGGACAGGACTGCCACCGGCGTGCCGGGCAGCGTTTCGGCGATGACCTGTGACATGAGGGCGCAGGTTCCGCGTTCGATGCCCTTCGAGCAGGTGACCACCGGTATGCCGCGCTTGAGATGAGGGCGCAACTGGCTTGTGACGGCGCGCATGTGCTGCGCCGGCGGCGCGAGCAGGAGGAAAATTGCACCCTTTGCGGCCTCTGCGAGATCGTTCGTAGCCATGATGCCCGGGGCAAGAGGAATACCCGGCAGGAAGACCGGATTCGCCGAGTCGCGATTGATCCCGGCCGCGACTTCCGGCTCGCGCGCCCAGATGATGGCCTCGTGCCCGGAACGGCGCATCACGCACGCCAGCGCCGTGCCGAACGCGCCACCCCCGATCACTCCCAGCCGCGCCACCTTGCCCTCCCCTCGTCGAGCCTGGTTTGGAAAACGAGCGAACTCTAACACGTCATGCCAACAGCAAGCAGTAAGCAGTGAGCGGTGTCTAAATGCAGTAGGCCAGCAGATGGCCCGGAGGGCTCACAGCGGGCGGTGCGGCTGGTCAACGGCCTCGCGCGTTCGGGTGAGCCTATGCGACCTAAGCGTTGTTCCTTCGTCCGTGGCGGTCACCCAGCGGGTCCGCGCTCGCCGGAAGCGCGCTGGCATGGGTAGCTTCTCGCCGACAGCCGCCATACCATGCCCGGCGCGTGGTATACGGCAACAAACTGCGGTTGCCGGCGTCAATCGGCAGCGAGAAACAAGAGCGCCAACGCCGCGCCGATGCCAGCGGGAATGCCATAGCGCTCCCAATTTGACACCGCATCCCCGGAGATCACTTCCACCGGCACGGTTGTCAGCTCCAGTACCTTGTTGGTGGTGGAATCCTCGAGCATCCGCGTGAGCGAATTCTTCCGTGCAGTCGCCATGACGATCTGGTCGCAGCGCAGGCGGCGGGCGGTACCGATGATGCATTGCGCCCTGTCTCCCAGCTCGGTGTGCACCGAGTAGGGAATGCTGAAGCCATCGAGCATCTGCCGGATCGGGCGCAGCGCCTTTTCCGCTTCGTCGCGGTGGTAGTCATGCAGCACCTTCCTGCTCACGAAGCGCGCGATATATCTGCTGAACGGCGGCTGGACGTTTAGCAGGTGAATCTCCATCGCCGTGTTGTTCATGAAATGCTTGATGACATGCTTTACCGCGAACTGGCAATTACGGGAGCCGTCGACGGGGATGAGCACTTTGAGCATGGTGTTCCCTCCTGTGGAAAGGCGCGAGACCGACGCGTGAATTGCGCGCTGCTGCGCAAAGCTGGCGACAGGTGTACCAAACTGAGGAGCTTGCGCTGTGTCAATCTCCTTTGCCGTCCTTCTCCGGAAGTAAACCTTGAGCAGTTCCATGGCAATGGGCGAGGCGAAGAAAAACGGGGCCATCAGCAGCCAGTCGTCCAGAGTGAGCGGCACGGTATCGAAGAATGGCCTGAGGAACGGCACGTATACCACCGCGAGAACCAGCAAGAATGACGCCAAAACCGCCCAGTTCATCCACTTGTTCGAAAACACGCCGATGTGGAAGACGCTGTGGTACTCGGAGCGCGCCGTATAGGCCCGGATGAGCTCGGAAGTGCACAGGGTCACGAAGGCGATGGTCTGGGCCGCCTCGAGGTGGCCCGGATAGCGCTGCAAGCCAAAATAAAACGCCAACAGTATGGCTATAGCATCAACCACGGCAATGACGCTGATGCCGATCGCCATATCGCGATTGATGACCGGCTCCTTCGGTGGTCGCGGCTGATGCTTCATGATGTCGGGGTCGCCCTTCTCCATCCCCAGGGCCAGGGCCGGAGCGCCGTCGCTCACCAGGTTCAACCACAGGAGCTGAACAGGCCTTAAGGGGATGGGCAGCCCGAGCAGCATCGAGCCGAAGATGATGAGGATTTCTCCGGCGTTGCAGGCGAGCAGGAAGTACACGAACTTGCGGATGTTGGAGTAGATGATCCGCCCCTGCTCTATGGCCGCAACGATGCTCGCGTAATTGTCGTCCGTGAGTACCATGTCCGCCGTCTGCTTGGTCACGTCGGTTCCGGTGATGCCCATGGCGATCCCGATGTTGGCTCGCTTCAGCGCCGGAGCGTCGTTCACGCCGTCACCGGTCATCGCCACGACGTGATCGCGCGCCTTCAGAGCATCGACGATCCTCGTCTTGTGCTGGGGTGAAACCCGGCAACACACTTGCAGGTTATCCGTCCTGGCCGCCAGTTCGTGATCGCTCAGCTTCTCGATCTCCGGACCGGTCAGCACCAAGCCGCCCTGGGTCAGCAAGCCGATCTCCCTGGCGATGGCCTCGGCGGTATCCTTGTAATCGCCGGTCACCATGATGCTCCTGAGTCCGGCCCCCCTCGCCACATTCACCGCCTCCATCACTTCCGGCCGCGCCGGGTCGATCATGCCGAGGAGTCCGACAAAGGTGAGATTCTTCTCGAGATCTTCGGGACGCAGGCTTTCGGGTACCTCCGCCAGTGGCCGATACGCGACTCCCAGCACCCGCAGCGCGTTGCTCGCCATGTCACGGTTTTGCTCGAGCACCTCCTTGCGCCTCTCTTCCGTCAGCGCGACGGCCTGCCCGGCCTGCTGGATGTGGGTGCAGTGATCCAGGACGATATCGGGCGCCCCCTTCACGAAGGCGAAGAATTGCGGATAGGCGAAGCTCGCCACGGAAGCCTGACCCTGTGATTCATCACGGCGATGGATCGTGGTCATCCGCTTTCTTTCCGAATCGAAAGGAATCTCCTGAACACGGGGTAAGGCCTGTTCCATGTCGCCGCGCCGGAACCCGCCCTTCGCGGCGGCAACAACCATGGCTCCCTCCGTGGGGTCACCGACCATCTGCCAGGAGCGGGTGCCTGCTGTATCGCTTCTTTCCTCCAGTTTCGCGTCGTTGCAGAGCACGGCCCCGTGCAGAAGCACCGTGGCGTCCGGGTCGGTGCGCGGGTCAGAGGGCTTGCCGTCCACGAAGAACTGCCCGATAGGGTTATACCCTTCTCCCGTAATCCGGAACCGCTTGTCCCCGGCCCATCCCTGAACCACGGTCATCTGGTTCTGCGTCAGCGTGCCCGTTTTGTCGGAGCAAACCACCGTGGCGCATCCGAGCGTTTCCACGGCGGGGAGTTTCCGGATCAGGGCGTGGTGCTTGATCATCCGCTGCATCCCCAGCGCGAGGCAGATGGTTACGATGGCGGGGAGGCCTTCGGGGACGGCGGCGATGGCGAGACTCACGGCGGTCAGGAAGAGATTGATGATGTCCTTCTTTTCGGCCTCCCAGTAGTTGAGGAACCCGGTGTTCAGAACGTCCGTCAGGTGCGTATCCCGGATGAGTCCATAGACGAGGACGACCACGCAGATGGCGATGCAGATCGTTCCGAGAACCTTTCCCAGATGCTCCAGCTTCTGCTGCAGCGGCGTATCTTCCTCCTCATAGGACTGGATCATCTCCGCAATGAGCCCGATCTGCGTGCGCATGCCGGTGCCCGTCACGAGTCCCTTGCCGCGGCCATAGGTCACCATCGTGCTCAAGAAGGCGGAGTTCTTGCGGTCACCCAGGCCTGCTTCCTGGTCCAGAACCAGTGCCGCGTTCTTCTCCACGGGCACCGATTCCCCTGTCAGCGAGGCTTCCTCGACCTTGAGATTGACGGTTGTGACCAGGCGCAGATCGGCGGGCACGTAATTGCCCGCTTCCAGGAGGACGATGTCCCCCGGAACCAGCTCCCGGGACGCAACCGTTATCTGATAGCCGTCACGGATGACCTGGGCATTGGGGGCGGACATCTTCTTCAGGGCCGCGAGGGCCTGTTCGGCTTTCGATTCCTGAATGACCCCGACCACGGCGTTCAGCACGACGATGAACATGATGGCTATGGAGTCGACCCACTCGCCCAGCGCCAGCGCGATGAGCGCCGCGACGATCAGGATGATCACCAGGTAATTGTTGAATTGATCCCAGAGCAACGCGAGAAAACCCGGTCGCGGCTTCTCCGAGAGCTCATTGCCGCCGAATTTCCGGAGACGGTCCTGTGCTTCTTGCTGGGTCAGGCCTTGTTCGAGGTGCGTCTGAAAGCTGCTGACGAGTTCCTCGATCGGCTTGCCATGGGGTTCTTTATCGTGCATACCAGCCTCCTTCAGCGTTCATGCGTGTCTGACGTTGCGTGCTACTTGCGATCCACGTTGCCAGACTTGCCGCGTGGTTCCTACCGGTTTCGTTGTGCCCAAGTATCGGTCGGCGCAGGAGGAAAGAAAATTTGAAGTTTGCGATGGTTACAATTACGAAAAAGGAAGGCCTTGAGCATTAATTAAAGCCCGGCATTATGATTCGTAATGATCCAGCCCATTGAAGCGCGGGATTCAATGTGTTAAAAGTCTTACGTGGCCTGGCTGAAGCCAGGCCCCCCTCCAGAGGGGAGTAGCTTCGGCAGCCGGTTGGCTGCTACTGCGCGATCGTCAATACGGGTTATCCCCCCGGTTGCGTGGGCATCGCAGGAGACGATGCGAGCGAGACCTTTGCCAAACAGGTGAAGGTCTGTTCTCGAACAGCGGCCTTCACTTCGAGGTGAAGGCCGCTGTGCATTTACGGCATGGCGGCAATGGCAACGGATTCGAGGAGGAATCGCCATGCCGCAACTGAATATCCGACGTTACCTTAAACACGGAATACTGCCGCAACTTCACGTATTCGAGTCGAGCGCACGGTTGGGAAGTTTCGCTCGCGCCGCGCAGGAACTCCACCTGGCCCAGCCGACGGTCTCGGTGCAGATCAAGAAGCTGAGCGAAACTGTTGGCTTTCCGCTATTTGAACAGGTGGGCAAGCGCATCTACCTGACGGACGCGGGTCAGCGAGTTTACGCGGGCTGTCATGACGTGTTTCGCGCCCTCTCGAGCCTCGAGGAAAGGCTGACCGAGATGCGCGGGCTGGACGCCGGGCATTTTCAGTTTGCCGTGACTTCGACGGCCAAGTATTTCGCCCCACGACTGCTCGGGGCCTTCATCCAGCGCTATCCCGGGGTCGAAACATCGCTGCAGATCCACAACCGGAGCACCCTGATTGAACGGCTGAGAAACAACGAGGATGACCTGTACATGTTCGCCCACCCGCCCGACCAGCAGGAAGTCATGGTCCAGGCCATTCTGTCCAACCCGCTGGTGGTTTTTGCACGCAGCGACCATCCGATGGCGGGCGAGAAGGACATTGCATTTGCGCGCCTCGCCAACGAGCCGTTCCTGATCCGTGAACCTGGATCGGGAACGCGAATGGTCACGCTAAAGCTGTTCGAGCGGCATGGTCTTACCCCGAAAATACGAATGGAGCTGAGCACCAATGAGGCGATCCGGGAGGCAATTCTTGCCGGACTCGGAGTGTCGATTCTCTCCCGCTACACCTTCGGGTTAGAACCGGAACAGACGAAGCTGGTCTGCCTGGAAATCGAAGGATTCCCCTTCGAGAGTCACTGGCATTTTGTCTATCCCGTGGGCAAGCACCTGTCCGTGGCTGCGCGCGCGTTCATGGACTTCGCGCGAGTCGAGGCAAAGAACCTGGCTTTCGACGGCTTCGCTGAGCGCCAGCACTGACGCTCCTGCGTCCCTAATCGGGCGGCGCCCAGTTCATGGCGCGTTCGATGGCCTTGCGCCAGCCGGCCAGCAGCGATTCCACCCGGTCACGGCTCATGCCGGGCTCGAAGCAGCGCTCGGCTTGCCATTGCGCACCGATCTCCTCTGCATCCTTCCAGAAACCGACCGCGAGGCCGGCAAGGTAGGCTGCACCCAGCGCGGTCGTCTCGGTGACTTTCGGGCGCACCACCGGCACGCCGAGGAGATCGGCCTGGAACTGCATCAGCATGTCGTTGCGCGCCGCGCCGCCGTCGACGCGCATCTCCGTGAGGCTAATGCCGGAATCAGCCTCCATGGCATGCAGCACGTCAGCGGTCTGATAGGCGATGCTCTCGAGCGCGGCGCGGGCGATGTGGGCCGCCGCCGATCCCCTGGTCAGGCCCAGGATGGCGCCTCGCGCGTAGGGGTCCCAGTGCGGGCTCCCCGTCCCTGCGAAGGCCGGCACGAGGTACACGCCGCCGTTATCCGCCACGCTGGCGGCCAGCCGCTCGATATCGGCCGACGACTTGATGATGCCGAGCCCGTCGCGCAGCCACTGCACCACCGCGCCCGCGATGAAAACGCTGCCCTCGAGGGCATACTCGGGGCGGATGCCGCTCTGGCACGCCGCGGTCGTCAGCAGCTTGTTGCGGGATGGAACGGGCCGCTCCCCGGTGTGCATCAGCATGAAGCAGCCGGTACCGTAGGTGTTCTTCACCGTGCCCGGTGTCACGCAGCGTTGCCCGAACAGCGCGGCCTGCTGATCGCCCGCGATTCCGGCGATCGGGATGCGAGCGGCGAAAAGACCCGTCGCCGTTTCCGCTACCACGCCGCTCGACGCGCACACCAGCGGAAGGACAGGATCGGGAATGCCGAATATTGCGAGCAGCTCGTCGTCCCAGCTTCCCGAATGAATGTCGAAGAGTAACGTGCGCGAGGCATTGCTGACATCGGTCACGTGCGCTGCGCCCGCCGAGAGCTTCCAGATGAGCCAGCTGTCGATCGTGCCGAACGCCAGCTCGCCGGCCTCGGCCCGGGCGCGGGCCCCGGGCACGTTGTCCAATATCCAGCCAAGCTTCGTGCCGGAGAAATAGGCGTCGAGCACGAGGCCGGTCTTCGCGGACACGCGCGCCTCGAGGCCGGCCGACTTGAGCGCGTTGCAGGCAGCCGCCGTACGCCGGTCCTGCCACACAATTGCATTGCAGAGCGCCCGCCCTGAAGCCCGGTCCCATACCACGGTGGTTTCGCGCTGATTGGCGACGCCGATGGCCGCGACGTCTCGTGCATGGATCCGCGCGCGCGCCAGCGCCTCATGGGCGACCGCGATCTGCGTCACCCAGATCTCCTCGGGATCGTGCTCCACCCAGCCAGGCCGGGGGAACAACTGCGTGAACTCCTTCTGCGCCACCGACAGAATGGCGCCTGCCGCGTCGAACACGATGGCGCGCGAGCTGGTCGTACCCTGATCGAGCGCTAGAATGAAGCTCATGGCGCGCTGGCTCGCGGCGGCACACAGGCCATCATCGGCAACTTCGGCCCGCGGCGGCCCGGGCGGTTCTTTCTCACTCGAAGCGACATCTCCACCCTCATGTTGTTATCATGAGGCATTTTGGTCTATTCTTAACGCTGGGAAAAAGCGGCCCAGGAGGCTGCGCATGATTTACTATGCCGGAACCGTTTTTGCCATCATCGTCCTGATTCTGTACTTCACCGGCTGGCTCAGGCGAAATAATCTGGAGTGGCTCGTGCTGGTGGCGGGCATCGCCATATTCCCCGCTGTCTTGTGGGGCAGGTAGTTGTCTTCAAGGAGCATAACTCCGCTGGACCTATAGTCACAGCCGGGCTCTTCCGCCACATCGTCCTGCAACCACCGAACCGTGCCGAAATGCGCTATTCTTGGGGTTCGGGGCGCACCTTGGGAGTAAAGTGAATGCTTTTCTATGCCTTCTACGTCGTTGCGGCGGTCATCCTGATCCTGCATTTCACCGGCTGGCTCAAGCGCAACAATTTCGAGTGGCTGGTGCTGGTGCTGGCCGTGGCGACATTCCCCGCCGTTTATTTCCTCTAAGGAATCCGCCGCGCGCGTCAAGCGGCGCCTGACGCCCGTTTGAGCGCGCGAGTCCGCCAGGCCCTTCCTGCCTACTTGGCGAGCAGGCTCACGCCGGCGACCAACAGCAGCAGCGCCATCAGCTTGGAGAAGCTTCATGGGTTCGCTGCCGGCCGCCGATCGTGCCGGTGCGCGAGCAGCAGAAGGCCGAGCGCCGCCCCCCCGCCGAAGACCATCAGCCAAAGCGTCCCGCCGTAGGAGCCGATCATCCCGTACGCCGCCGCGAACACGGGCGGGCCGAACATCACCCCGCCGAAGACGAAGAACGACATGCCGCCTGCGGCGAGGCTGATCATTCCCGCGGGGCTCAGCCGCGCGCACTCGGCATGAACGATGCCGTTCCAGCCCACGCAGCTTGCTCCCAGCAGGAAAAAGAGGAGGTACACCAGCGGCCTCGGCCAGCTCGCTTCGAGCAGGATGAGCGCGATCGAGGACACGATCATGATCGCGCAGATGAGCGTGAGCACGGCCAGACCGCTGCGCAGGCGGTCTGCCAGCCAGCCCCAGGGAATCCGCGATGTCGCGCCACCGACCTGGGCCACGGACAGCATGATCCCGGCTTCCACCAGGCCGTAGCCGCCCTCGGTCACGAGGTAAATGACGGTGAAGCTCAACAGGATGCGCTGGACGCTGGAGAACAGCACCGCAGCGAGAGCGACCCAGCGCAACGCTTTCTGCCGCCACACCAGCGGAACGCCGCCGAATGGCGTGCTGCGCAGACTGCCCACTGGCCGGTGATCGCTGTCCCAGGCGACACGGGCGCGCTCCGTGATGAGCAGCGTCGCCACGCCCACCGTCGCGATCATGGCAAGCGACCAGCGCCAGCCGACTGTTACAGCCAGTATTGGCGCCGTAAGCGCGATGATCACGCCGCCCAGCGGCACGCCGGTCTGCTTGATCGAGAACAGCAGGTTGCGGCGGTCGGCCGACGTGTGCTTGACCAGCAGGTAGGATGCCGCGGGACTGGCGAACCCCATGCCGGTGCCGATGAACAACGACCCCAGCGCAACGTAGCCGACGTGTGGCAGCGCAAGCAGCGCCACACCGATCACGCTCGACACCATGCTTAACTGCGTTGTCCGCGCGGCGCCCAGGCGCAGCACGACGATGCCGCCGTAGATGGAGGCAACCGCCGCCGCGCCAAATGTCAGGCCCACATGGTAGCCGACCAGTACCGGAGCCACCCCCAGCGATTCGGCCACCTTGGGCGCGATGGTGGAGAGCACGATGTTCGACATCGCGACCACCATCTGCGCGGCGGTCGTCACCAGCACGACGAACCAGGCTGAGGAGGTTTGCGTGACCAGCATGTGGAGCAAGTTTCCCGGACAGGATGGATCCCGCGCGTTGAACGGCGCTTGCGGACACCGTTCAATCGCCCCGATGCCACGAACGTCCGTTCGAACGCGCGGAGTTATTCCAGCGCGTAGCGCCCGGATTAACGAATGTTAGCAATGAAAGACCGCATAGGTGCCGGCGGCGTCCAAAGTATGGTCCCACGCCGCACTTTTGACATGTCACCGTCGCGTTCATAGAATTTCAAGCACCCGTTCCGCATCCCGCCCATGACCCTTCCCCTGCCCGGCCGGACCCCGGCCGAGATCCGGCCCATGCCGCTGCTGTCGGACCGCACCTACGAGCGCATCCGGCACGACATCATCAGTTGCGTGCTGG
>Ga0184629_10001191_pt1 | contig 10818 bp, 10 predicted proteins | sample PLM4_32_b1_FD_133158 | JGI IMG/M metagenome (GOLD analysis project Ga0184629, IMG submission 133158) | Groundwater sediment microbial communities from an aquifer in East River, Colorado, USA - PLM4_32_b1 | ecosystem: Environmental > Terrestrial > Soil > Riparian zone | place: USA: East River... | reverse complement strand
CCCGATCGGGCAGTCAACCCGCGCGTCGAAGGTCGCCTCGGGGATCCCGAGAGCCGCGCAGCGACCCCGGAACTCGCGCCGCTTCGTCTCGGAGCCGATCACCCCAAGGTAACCGCTGAACCCGCGCTCGAGGGCGCCGCACAACAGCTCACCGTCGATCTGATGGCTATGCCCGACGATCAGGAGATGCGAGTAGAGCGCGAGGTCGGCCTGGGCGAGGAACGCCGCCGGTTCGAGCGGGAAGCGGGCGCGCGCGTTCGGGAAGCGCTCGGCCGAGGCGAACTCCGGGCGGACGTCCCCGATGGAATAGGCGTAGTCGAGCTGGTCACACAGGCGCGCGATGGCGAGGCCGATATGACCCCCGCCGTAGATCAGCAGGTGCGGACGGGGAGCGATGTATTCCACGAAGACCTCCACGCCGCCGCCGCAAACGCTGTCGAGCCCTCCCGGCTTCTGGCGGGCGAGTTCGAACCGATGCGTGCCGCTGCGTCGGGTTGCGATCGCCTGCAGGGCGATCTCCTTTACCTGGGACTCGAGGCCCGCGCCGCCCACCGTCCCGTCCTGCGTCCCGTCGGCGAGGACGATCATCCGCGCCCCGAGCTTCCCCGGCACCGATCCGCGCGCCTCCACGATGGTCGCGACCGCGAACGGCACCCGGCGCTCGATCAAGGCGACGATCCGGCGGAACACCTCGGGGTTCACCGGGAACGACTCCGGAATGCGGCGAGGCAGCGCTCGTAGTCCGCCGGCGTGTCCATGTCGGTCAGCACCCAGGCGTCCGGGCGAACCACGTGTTCAATCTCCGTGGCGTGGGCCCGGATGACGTGATGGATCGGCTCATCCAGCGCCAGCGCGCGCAGCTCCGGCACCAGGGAGCGATCGAGCAGCACCGGGTGGCCGCGCCGCATGGCGTGCGAGGGAGCGACGATTCGCATCCCTCTTCGGTGCGCGTCGTCCCACCGCGCCAGCAGCGCCGCGACATCGTCTGCCGTGACGAGCGGGAAGTCGACCGGAAAGACCAGGATCGCGGCGGCGGCCTCCGGCAGATGGTCGAGCCCGATCTGCAGGGAGCGCGCCGGGCCGGACGTCGCGAACTCGGAGTTGACGCAGGGGATCGCCTCCTCCGGAAGCACGGCTCGAACCGCCGTGGCTTCCCGGCCGAGCACCACCACGGGCGGCCACGCGCCGCCGCCGCGACAGGCGCCCAGCACCAGGGAGAGGCAGGTCTCGCCGTCGAACGGGAGCAGCGGCTTGGCCTGTCCGGCGCGGGTCGAGGCCCCGGCGGCCAGCACGATCGGGATGACCCTGCCTCTCATCTCGCGCACCCCGCCCCCGGTTCGGTCGGGGCGCGGTGAGGGGGGATCACCCCCCCAGCCGCTCCTCGGCGACCGCGCGGCAAACGTCGAGCGACGAGATCAACCCGACGACCCTGTCGTCCTCGACGATCGGCAGATGGTGGATGCGCAGGGTCCACATGAGGCGGCAGGCCTCCGCCACGGGAGTCTCGGGCCCGACCGAGATCGTCGACGAGGTCATCACGTCGCTCACCGGCCTCGCCCAGGGATCGACCTGTCGAGCACCCTCGGCGCTCAGCTCGTCGATCTCGAGCATCCCCTCCTCCGAGGTCACGCCGGGGCCGCTCGCCGGAGAGTCGTTGCCGCCCATCGTTCCGTACAGGATGTCGTCGAGCGCCACCATCCCGACGAGGTTGCCGTTGGGCGCGAGCACCGGCGCGGCATGGATGTTCAGGCGCTGGAACAGGTCGGCGAGGTCGCCAACCGCCATAGTCGCCGGCACGGTGATCACCTCCCGATTCATGATGTCGCCCGCTAGCAGCATCGGTTCCCCGATTCCCCGTCTCCCAACCGCGGGGATGTTAGGACTATCGCAGCAGCTTGTAAACGCTCGCGGCGACGACGAGGATCAGCAGCCGACGGATCCAGACGTCCCCGCCCGAGAGCGACCAGCGCGCGCCGAACCAGCCGCCGATGCCGTTGCCGATGGCGAGGGGTGCGGCGGCGAGGAGATCGACGTGGCCAAGCCAGAGAAAGACGACGGACGCGACCAGGCTGAGGAAGAGGACGACGAGCGACTTGATCGCGTTTCCGGCCACCAGGTCGAGGCGCTGCGTCGCGGCCAGCAGCAGCAGAATGAAGACACCGAGCCCGGCGCCGAAGAATCCTCCGTAAACCCCCGCCAGGAGGAAGCCGACCGCGGTCAGCAGCGGACGAGGCGGGCCGCTCGCCGGCCGCCGCGTGAACCAGTCGGCCGGCAGCCACAGGAGCACGCCGAGCGTGACCACCATCAGACAGGCGATGGTGAGGTTGAACGCCTCCTCGTCGAGCCGCGTCGCCAGGTAGGCGCCGCCTCCCGAACCGAGACAGGCGAGCAGCGAGAGCCGGAGCCCGAGGCGCAGGTCGATCCGCCCCCGGCGCCGGTAGAGCGCGGTCGCGCCGACCCCCTGCACCGTCAGAGCGAGGCGGTTCGTCGCGTTCGCGACGAGCGGGGAGTATCCCAGCAGGATCATCACCGGGACCGTGAGAAACGTGCCCCCGCCGGCCAGCGTGTTCACCACGGCGCTCGCGCAGCCGACGAGCAGCAGCACGCCGCAGGCCAGGATCGGGTTCACGTCGGCCGCGACCTCTCGCACATGGCCGCATTCTCGGCGTAACGAAACACCGGCGCAAGCTCACGGGCGGCGGCGCGCAATTGACCGGACGCGCCTGCGAGCGCAACATGAGCGGACCATGCCCACTTATCGACTCGTGGTCGAATACGAAGGGACCCGGTACCATGGCTGGCAGGAGCAGCAGAACGCCAAGACCGTGGCCGGGGAGCTACGCCGGGCGATCGAGAAGGTCGCGGGGAGGGTGCAGGAGCTCGGCGGCTCCGGCCGGACCGATGCGGGCGTGCACGCGCTGGCCCAGAGCGCCCATCTGCGGGTCCCGGCCGACCTCGACCCCGAGCGGTTCCGTCGCGAGGTGAACGAGTTGCTCCCGGCGGACATCCACCTGCTCGGCGTGCGGCTCATCGACAACCGCTTTCACGCACGCCACTCGGCGGTCTCCCGCAGCTACCTCTACCAGATCAGCCAGCGGCGCACCGCCTTCGGCAAGCGCTATGTCTGGTGGGTCAAGCGCCCGCTCGACGTCACCAGGATGCAGCGGGCTGCCGCGCTCCTCCCCGGGCGGCATGACTTCGTCCGCTTCTGCGAGCACCGTTCCGATCAGGCGAGCACGCTCGTCGAGGTGACGAGCGCCTCGATCACCCGCTTCGAGGCGCTCCTCATCGTGCGGCTCGAAGCGTCGCACTTCCTCTGGAAGATGGTGCGGCGGGTGGTCGGCAGCTTGGTCGCCGTCGGCGGAGGCGAGTTGCAGCTCGACGGGTTCCGCTCGCTGCTCGCGGGCGAGGAGCTGCCGGCCGGGTCCGGCACTCCGGCCGAGTGGACCGCGCCACCGTCGGGGCTCTTCCTCGAGCGGATCCGCTACGAGGGGGAGCCGCCGCTCACGGCGGTCGCGCCGGCAATCGCGGTGAGTGCCGAGTGGCACGGGACGGAGCGGCTCGCCGCGGCGGAGCTGCGTGCGCCGTCGCCACCCCATGCCGCAGTGAAGCGGCCGCGCGCACATCCGGCGGCGGGTGGCAAGCCGCCCAAGGCGAGCGGGGGCCGTCGCAGGTAGCACCCTGGGCTCGCGGCCTATAGAATACCTTGATGATGACGCGCGCTTCTGCATTCCTGCTCACCGCCGCCGCCTCCCTGTTGCTCTCCCTCCCCGTGGTCGGCGCGTCGAGGACCGTTCCCGCGACCCCCTCCGGCAAGCCTTCCTCGGGGAAGACCGGCAGGCCCGCGCCGAAGCCGATCGACCTGATGTGGCATGTCGAGACGCTGGATGGTGAGGTGGTCGACTCGAGTCATGCCGACGACTTCCTCAACCCCGCCTCGGTGGTCAAGGTCGCGACCAGCCTCTGGGCGCTCGAGCGCCTGGGGCCGGACTACCGGTTCGAGAGCCGCTTCTACACCGGCGGGACAGTGGATGCCGGGAAGGGGCTGCTGCGCGGCGATCTCGTGGTCGAGGGGACGGGCGATCCCGATTTCCACGCCGAGAACGCGTTCCTCGTCGCCGAGGCGTTGAACCGGCGCAGCGTGCGCCGGGTCACCGGCGCGGTGGTCGTGAACGCGCGATTCTGGATGGGGTGGGAGGGGGGCTCAGCCGGGACCGATGCGGATGCCGGCCGCCGGGCGCTCAAGATGGCGACGCGCCTGCGCCAGGCGCTCGACCCGAATCGCTGGAACTCCGAGATCCGTAGCGCCTGGGCCGAGTTCGCCGCCCGCCGCGGCCTGCCGCGCAATCGGCCGTTTCGGGTCGAGGTGCTGGGGGGCGTGAAGTACTCCCTCGCCGATCCTCCCGACGATCTGCTGCTGGTGCACCGCGGCAATCCGCTGGTGGACTCCCTGCGGCGCTTCAACTGCTACTCGAACAACGACATCGAGCGGGTCGGCGTCGTCCTTGGACAGCCCGCGGACCTTGCCGGGATTCTGGCGGCGCGTCTCGGCGCGGCGCCGGACACGGTGCGCCTCGAAACCACCTCCGGACTGGGGAGCAACCGGCTGTCCCCGCGCCAGGTCGTGAACCTGCTACGACAGTTCCGCCAGACCAGCGAGCGGCTTGGGCTCGGCGTGGAGGAGCTGCTCCCCGTCGCCGGGTGCGATCCGGGGACCGTGAGCCACTTTTTCCCGCTCCTCGCGGGGGGAGCGAACGCGACGGCGATGGTCGGCAAGACCGGGACGCTCACCGCCACCGACGGCGGCGTCTCGGTGCTCGCGGGGTTCGTGAACACGGGGCGCGGGGATCTCGTGTTCTGTGTCGCCGCGCCCAATTCGGGGCGCTACCTCCACCTCGCGCGGCGCTCCGAGGAGCGCTTCGTGCTCGATCTCCTGGCGCGATCCGGCGGGCCGCATCCGCGCACCTGCGCTCCTCCGTTGCCCTCCTCCGACGGTGCCGCGGCGATCGTGGTCGGCGGCAGGGGATGACGCCCGCGCGGCGGCCAGCCACGTCGTGGTCGAGCGGCGGGATCCGGTGCGCGCGAGGCTGAAGTTCCTTGGCGCCGCGGGCACCGTCACCGGCAGCCGCCTCCTGCTCACCCATGGGTCACAGGAGACGCTGGTCGATTGCGGCCTCTTTCAGGGACCGCGGGAGCTTCGTGAGCGGAACTGGGAGCCGTTCCCTGAGGCACTCTCCCGCATTACGCGGATCGTCCTGACCCACGCGCACATCGACCACTCCGGGTTCCTTCCACGCCTGGTCCGGGAGGGGTACAAGCGGCCGGTCTGGGCGACCCCCGCGACGGTCGATCTGCTGCAGCTCATGCTGCCCGATGCGGGTCACCTCCAGGAGGAGGAAGCGGGCTGGCACAACCGGCACCGCACCGCCCGGCACGACCCCGCGCTGCCGCTGTTCACCGAGGAGGACGCTCGGCGTGCGCTCGATCTGCTGCGTCCGCTCCCCTACGACCGGGTCCTCGATCTCGGCGAGGGGGCGTCGCTGCGGCTCCTGCGGGCCGGACACATCCTCGGCTCCTCCTTCGTGGAGTTCCGGTTGCCGGCGCCGGACGGGGAGCGCACGATCCTGTTCAGCGGCGATCTAGGGCGTCCGGGCCAGCCGATCCTGAAGGACCCGACGCGGGTGGCCGGAGCCGACGTGCTGGTGCTGGAGTCCACCTACGGAGATCGTTCTCACCCCTCTGACGACTCGAAAGAGGAGCTCCAGAAGATCGTGAACCAGACCGCGCGCCTCGGGGGAGTGGTGGTGATCCCGGCGTTCGCGATCGGCCGCATCCAGCTCCTCCTCTACCTGCTGCGGGAGCTCCAGGAGGAGAAGCGGATCCCGGTCCTTCCAGTCTTCCTCGACTCGCCGATGGCGATCAACGCCGTCCCGTTCTATTGTCGCCACACCGAGGACCACGACCTGGACATGCTGGCGCTCACCCGCGAGGAGGGGTGCCCGATCCTGCTGCCAAACCTGAAGATGACGCGCACGCGCGAGGAGTCGAAGGAGCTGAACAACCTGCGCGTTCCCGCAATCATCCTGTCGGCGTCGGGGATGGCGACCGGGGGGCGGGTCGTGCATCACCTGCGCAATCGGCTGCCCGACCCCAAGAGCGCCATCGTGTTCGTGGGGTATCAGGCGCAGGGGACGCGCGGCCGCATCCTCCAGGATGGCGCGCGCTCCGTGCCGATCTACGGGCAGGACGTCAGTGTGCGAGCACGGATTCACACGCTCTCGGGACTCTCGGCGCACGCCGACGTGGAGGAGACGCTGGAGTGGCTCGGCGGGTTCGAGCGGCCACCAGGCACGACCTACCTCGTCCACGGCGAGCCCGGGGCCTCCGCGGCGCTCGCCCAGACGCTGCGGCAGCGCCTCCACTGGCACGCCGAGGTCGCCCAGTACCTCCAGGAAGTCGAGCTGATTCGAGGCTGACGGAGCTGGCTTCATGGCCCCGGCAGGAGGCCATGAAACCATCCCGGACTCAGCTCTGACTCGCCAGGCCGGCGCGGAGCAGGTTCCGCGCCCGGTGCAGTCGCGACATCACCGTGCCCATCGGCACGCCGAGCTCCCGTGAGATCTCCCGGTAGGTCCGGTCCCCCAGGTGCAGGAGCAAGGTCGAGCGGTACGGTTCCGGCAAGCTCTCGAGCAGGTCCTCGACCCGGTCGGCGAGCATCCCCTGGATGACCTGCTCCTCGGGGCTCGGATCGCCATCGCGCGGTTCGATCGGCTGATTCTCGAACTCGGCCTGGTCGAGCGATATCGGATCCAGCACGCGGCGCTCGCGGGCCGCCATGCGTCGGGTGTTGATGAAGCTGTTCTTGAGGATCCGGGTAAGCCAGGCGCGCATATTCGTGCCCGGCGTGAACCGGCCCCGGAAGCGGTAGGCCCGGGTGAGCGTCTCCTGCACCAGGTCGTCCGCGTCGTAGTGGTTGTGGGTAAGGCTCTGGGCGAGCCGTTCAAGATACGGTCGGAACTGAGTGGCGTCCGTCTCGAACTCGACGAGTCGAACTGCCTGGGTGTTGGAATGCATCGGGACCTCCCGGAGGCGGACTCCCGGCACCTGGATTGGACGCTGACCGGCCGGGGATGCTCCGCCCGCACCTAATATAAACCGACCAGTCGGTCCAAAGGTCCACAAAAATTGTAATTATTTCGTAAATTGTTGACGAATGTATGATTTCAGGTGGGTTACGGTGTTTCCGAGCTCGTCCGGGTCCCGGCTGAGCTTGGCCATCAGGATCGCCCCTTCGACCGACGAGACGATGTGCTGGGCCAAGCCCTGGGTATTCAGCGGGACCAGGCGGCGGCCACGGCCGGCCTCAGCCAGCGTCTCCGCGACCAGCGAGCGCCAGCTCCCGAACACCAGCTTGAGCTGCTCCCGGAACGCCTCGTTGACGTCGCTCATCTCCGCGGCGAGGTTGCCGAGCGGGCACCCCCCCCGGCACCCCCGTTCGGCGGCGGTCGCCAGGAGCGAGTCGAACATGGCGTCGATCCGATCGAGAGGATCTTCGTGGTCACCCATCGCTGCCCGGACGTAGGCCTGCACCTCGGTCCCCAGATGCTCGAGCACGGCCAGCCCCAACTCCTCCTTCGAGGCAAAGTGATGGTAGAAGTTCCCCTTGGAGGCCCCCGATGCCTCCAGGATCGCCTCGATACAGGTGCGGCCATACCCCTGCACCGCCATCAACTCGGCGGCGCTCTCGATGAGGCGCTGGCGGGCGGTCTCCCCCTGCGGGTTGAGCACTGCTCTCTCCTCCGTCTGGCAGGACAGCCGCGTTGCTACGTCCCCTGGCGGCTGCCCCGTACGCATCATTCCCCAACAGGCTAACGCTGCGGGGTGTAGATCCTTCCCGAGCCCGCGTTATTCGAGGCGGGGGGGCGTCGCGCCATTCGGCTGGTCGAGGAACCTGGCGGTGTCAGCGAGCAGGCACGCGAGTTCCACGCCGAGGTGGGTGGGGCCATACGGCAGCAGGTGGCGGCGCGCCGACTCCACGACGCCGGCGGCCCCCCGGAGGTTTCCCCGCCGGCGGTGCTCGAGGGCCGCGGCGATCTGGATCAACCCCTGGTAGAAGTCGCGGTCGCTGCCGCCGGACTCACGCCAGAGTTCTTCCAGGACGTCATGTGCCTCGAAGAACTCCTCGCGGTTGAACAACCTCACGAACTCCCGATACCGCGGGTCGCCAGGTCCCATTCGCCACCCGAAACGGGGCGCCGTGCAGGCCGCGTCCCGCCTTCAACTCACCGCACGCCTGAGCCCTGTCCGCCCCCGCCTGGGGCCGGCTCGTCGGTCTTGAGGACGCGGCGGAATCGCTGCCACCAACTGCTGGTCTTGTCACCCGGCTCTCCATCGGGGGCTTCCTGCGCCCGGCCGGTCATGGACGGTGGAAAGTACACCTCGGTGGTTCCCTTGGGGGGAACGAGAATCTCCATCGCCGGAGGTGGGGCGGCAGGGGCCGGGGCGGCCGACGGAGCGGGCGCAGGAGTCTCGGCCACGACCCCACCGCGACCGCGACGGCCACGTCCGCCACGGCGACGGCGGCGACGGCGCTTGCCGGCCTCCCCCGTGGCGCCATCTCCCTCGTCCGCACCCTCGGCCTCGAGAACCTCCGGGGCCGGCTCCTCGACCAGGTCGTCATCGCTCACCGCGGGCGTGGTCGCCTGGGCCGACAGGGGTCGCGGCGTGCGGTCGCGCTCACCGCGCCGCGAGCGCTTCTTTCTCTTCCCATCGTCTGTGCGGGCTTCCACGCGGGCGGTCGGCATCACCTCCGGGGCCGGAAGGGCTCCGCGCTTCGTCTCGCTCAGGTCCGCGTCGGGGCGCTTCAGCCCCTCCTGGGCGACCACGAGGATGGTGCAGCGATGCCGTTGCTCCAGCTCGAAGATCTCCTCGCGCTTGAAGTTGAGCAGATGGATGGCGACGTCGGCAGGGAGACCCAGCCGGATGCTCTCCGCCTCCCCCCGCGCAGCCAGGGTATGGAGCTTGCGCAGCGCCGAGAGCGACGCCGACTCCACCGCCCGCACCACCCCGTCACCGCCGCAGACGTCGCAGTCGACGAAGGTGGAGGCGACCTTGGTGGGCTTGAGCCTCTGCCGGGAGATCTCCATCAGGCCGAGCTTCGAGATGCCGGTGATGTCGTGGCGCGCCTTGTCGGCCTTCATCGCGTCGCGGACCACCTTCTCGATAGAGCGGGTATTGCGTCGCGAGCGCATGTCGATGAAGTCGATGACGATGATCCCGCCGAGGTCGCGCAGCCGGAGCTGGCGGCAGATCTCCTCCGCCGCCTCCAGGTTCGTCTGCAGCGCCGTGTCCTCGATGTTCCCGGAGCGATGGAACTTGCCTGAGTTCACGTCGATGGCCGTCAGCGCTTCAGTCGAGTCGATGATGATCCCGCCTCCCGATCGGAGATTGACCTTGCGCTTGAAGATCTGCTCGATCTGGTCCTCGATGTTCGAGCGCGCGAAGAGCGGCGCGGCACCCGTATACAGCTTCAGCACCTTGCGCTTCGTCGGCATCACCGCCTTGAACCAGTTGTCGGCGCGGCGGTGCACTTCCTCGTCGTCGATGTAGATCTCTTCGATGTCGGCGGTGAGGTAGTCGCGAATGGTCCGGATGGCGAGGTCGCGCTCGCGGTAGAGCATGGTCGGCGCGGGGTGGCTCTTCGCCGCCTCCTGGATGTTCAGCCAGAGGCGGAGGAGGTAGCGCAGGTCGCGGTTCAGCTCGGTCTTGTTCTGGTCGATCCCGGCGGTGCGGACGATGAGTCCCGCTCCCTCGGGGGACTTCAGCTCGGAGAGCACCCGGCGCAGCCGCTCCCGCTGCTCCTCGTTCTCGATCTTCCTGGACACCCCTCCGGCGTCGGAGTCCGGGGTGAGCACGAGAAACCTCCCGGGCAACGAGATGAAGGTGCTCAGCGTCGGCGGCTTGCTTCCGAAGCCGTCCTTCACCACCTGGACGGTGACCTCGAGTCCCGGGCGGAGGTGGTCCTCGATCTTGTGACCCTTCTCCTTGCCGGAGCGGGCCGGGAGCACCTGGTAGTTGACTTCGTCGAGCGGGAGGAAGCCGTCGCGTTCGCCGCCGAACTCGATGAACGCCGCTTGCAAGGAGTGGTTGACGTTGCGAACGATGCCGCGGTAGATGTTCCCTTTGAGCTGGCCGTGCTGAACCGTTTCGATCTCGAAGCTTTCGAGCACTCCGTTGTTTACAATCGCCACCCGGCTTTCTTCCGGATGGGTCACGTTGATCAACATGGCCTTCGCCATGACTCTCCTAGGGCGTCCGCGGGCCAAGCGCCCCTGCCTCGTCTCGGCGGGTCGGCCGGACGAAGGCGGCGCCACGGCGCGACACCTCGGCGCACCCTGTGGGCGCGCAACCGGCGGACGATAGCACAGCGGCGCGATGCGAACAAGATACGAAGAATCAGGGAGATGCGCGAATGACCCTGGCGGAGTGGCGGCGGGGTGGTCAGCGCGGGAAAGTCGGTGTATGTTTCGCAAGCCGTTGCTCAACTTCGAGACGGCGCCAGGCCGCTGCGGCGGCCCGCGACCGCGGGAGACCACCGTGCTCGAGTGCAGCCTTGAGGAGTTCCAAGCCCGCTACGGTTCGGATGAGCGCTATGCCGCCCACCTGGTTCGGCGTCTGAGCCGCACCGAGGTCGGGGAGGACAGCGAGTGCTGGGTCGTGGTCTACGGGTCGATCGAGCCGCACGCGGCGATCTTCTCGGGGGAGAGCCGGCGGCTGCGCCAGAAGCGCTTCCGCACGCGGCGTGCGGCCGAGGTCTGG
>Ga0184629_10001190_pt1 | contig 10822 bp, 6 predicted proteins | sample PLM4_32_b1_FD_133158 | JGI IMG/M metagenome (GOLD analysis project Ga0184629, IMG submission 133158) | Groundwater sediment microbial communities from an aquifer in East River, Colorado, USA - PLM4_32_b1 | ecosystem: Environmental > Terrestrial > Soil > Riparian zone | place: USA: East River... | reverse complement strand
TTCAACGTAATCCGCCAGTAGTCCCCTATAGCCCTTTTCAGATGCCGCCTGAATAGATGTTATCAGGCCGATTGATTGCGCTTGTGTGATGTATCCCTTCTTTTCAAAAACGCGTAGGCCTGCGGGTATCCCTAACAGTGTGTAATCCTTTCGGTGGTAAAATCTTGTCCAGAACACGGAAATGTTTGAAAGATCAATTGCTCTGTTATCACGCAACGCGAGGCGCATATAATTCAGTATCTCTATACACAAATCATTACTTCGCAACTGGCGGTTCTTCTCAATGAAGCTCGACAGTGACAGGTTCAGGTAATCATTCTTCAACGGCACATGCCCCAAAGCCAAAAGATTCTTCTTTGCATCATTCAAAATCCATCGTGCAAAAAAATATCGCACGTCCTGCTGCTGAATAAAATGTTCTAAGAACCTGACTGAGTCGGCGTCCTCCGATTCAATGAAACCTGCGATGCAATTCGCAAGTTCGGGAAAATCACGTCGGTGTTTTTCGTAAACGAACAGATTCTCCAGAACATATGTGAGGTTCGTGTGAAAACCATGCTCGGTGTCTCTCACCAATAACTTGTTGATTTCTTGCTTCGATAAACAAACATGATGCTTACTGAAAAAGTCTTCTTCCTCTCGGACATCGCTTTGTAAATTCTCAAAGAAACGACTGGTGTCGTGAAAACTATCACTTGATAGATTCAATAAGAGGTCAGCGCTACCGGTTTGCAAAAAGTGCAACATGGCGAACAGATATCCTGAGCTCGTAATGTCTTCTGCCGAATAGCCGTTGTGCAACATTGTCTTGATGTAGGTGACTAGAAACCGGTCATATCCCGAGATGTGGTCACGGTAAACGAGGTTTATGATCAGAGCCAGTTCATAATACTCCTCAGTCTTGAAATCTTTCGGCGGAATTTCTGCAACACACTCACGTAGCTGTTCATAGAACGACCGAATTGCCTCAAAGTCTACAACCCCGTGCATGATCCTTTCAAACACCGAAATCGATGCGTATCGTGAAACGATCTCTTTCTTCATAGCCGGATCGAAGTCAAAAAAACCAAACCGTGACAAAAACTGACGTTCAAGGTTAAGGATTGACGCATATACTTTCTGATTTACAGCGTGCTGTTGCTGCTCATAGTCAATCTTTTGTCTGCGCAGGTAGGTATTGAAGCTGTCATGCAACAACGAAATGCGATTCAAGCGTCGCTCAAACAGATAGGGATAGTCATCTACAAACTCTATGATAATCGCTGCAAGTTCCGCGCCCAGGAAGAAGTCTATTTCCGATCGGGTATAAAATGAATGGCAGCAAAGGAACAACGTCAGTGCACGCTTAGTCTTGACTTTGTTTCCAAATACTTCGTTGTAATACTCATCCACACTGGAGAGAGTGTGTATGTCGGGTACCAGTCGATGCTCCTTGTAGTGCTCTGCCAGGTACTTGACCAGAATTGGGTACCCGTCGGTGATTGTATAAATCTTACTACATACCTGATAGTCGGCGATATGAAACAGCTCGTCCAGTACTTTTCTAGTTTGACTGTCATTCCAATTAAGAAGTTCATGCTTCTCCCATTGGAGTTTCTTTTTTATGGGCCGTGTCAATACTATGGTCTTACATCCAGTTTGCAGTTTTTGGATGAACGTCAAATACCGAGTTAACTCGGACGGGTTGTAGTTTTCCACATGATCCAGTCCATCGATGATTACCGTTGTTCCCGTGCTCCAAAGCCGTGCGAGAACCTGATCTTCGGTTCGAGGCACCTGATCGTTGTAAAGCTTCTTGGAAAAGTCGAATAGGAAGTTAGCATACTTTAATCGCTGATCATATTCTTTGTCCTGACTCGATATCCAAAACCTGTACAAAATGTTGTTAGGGTATTCCTTTGCTAAACAATTTACTAGGTGGCTCTTCCCCACACCGGGCTTCCCTTCAATAATCAGGATGTTCCCAACCTTGAGCTGCGTTCTGCCAACATCAATCGTTGGCTCAATTAACCTGGTGTCAAAAGTAGGAATGACAGGGAGGTCTTTTCTTTCAATCCGGAGCATTCGACTGTCCAAACGCCCACTGAGAAATTTTTCGATTACAAAATGCCTGTGGCGATTGTTGCTGTACAGTTCAGCCATTTGATCATCGATGCCTTCCCGGCTTAGTGAAACGATGTGAACTTTACCCAACTTCTGACATGGTATCCCAAACACCTGACTTTCGGGCCTGATGTCAATGTATCTGAAAAAAATCACGTTGCTGAACTTTGATAACTTGTGCTTCTTTCCACCAATGGTGACTGCACCGTGTTTGATCGTCAGTGAATCCAGCGAGACATCATCAAAATCTTTGATCTGGAAATGGAATGTTTCTCCGCTTGTACGCACAACTAGGTCATCGAAATCACCAGCCACGTTGGCCTCAATCTCGATCGACTCCAGGTCTCGATCCACATCCATTTTCGCCAAGAAAAGCGATGTCACATGCTTTTGGTAGGAATACCCGATATAGGCGTTCTTCATTCGAGGATAAGATTGGCTTTCTACAAGTTTACGAATTCCGGATGGCATCCGTTAGCGTTGCTGCGTAGAGTAGGCATGTTATCATCCAGTTGCTGCACGACATTTGTTCAGATTACAAGGCTTCTCGACCTAGTCTGCAACCACATTTTCAAAACTTGCAAGAAAGAGTATGAACGATGCCTTTCTCTTTTCTAAAGGTTGTTAATCTCATTTTGGATCTGCTGGATTTCCGCAGGTGATAAGCCTTGATTGGCTTGGTTTTGAAATTGAACCCCAGTGGCAACGGCGTATCTGGAGCAGGTCATATTCTGTGATTGTCCAAACACACTACGTCTTCTAGCGTAACTCAGGATGCAAGCGGCCTTCGCTCTAGTAATGCCAACGTACATCAGCCTTGCACCTTCAAGCACAAGCCCAGGAATTTGTTGAACAGCGGCGTTAGGAAAAATACCCTCCTCAAGTCCAGGTAAGAATACAACCTTAGCGCTAAGTCCCTTTGACGAATGCAAAGACATAATTCTTATTTTAGTTTGAAGCGCTGCTGGTTGTTGATTTCCGGCGCGAGCAACAACTGTCGCAATAATGGTATCCTTGATTTCTTGTGAATCAGTTTGCACAAATTCCATAAGTTCCTGTAAGATCATTCCAGTCGGAAGACCAGATAAAAATACAGTCATTTCATTTGCCTCCGCTTGGGTAAAATTCTGGTTGATAAGATTCTCGACGTCTTGAGTTCGGTGCCCAACTTGATCGTTTAGCGTCCAAGCTTGAGAAGCAGCTATATTGTTTCTGACCTTATTAAGTGCATTAGTTTCGCGCTGAGTAAAAATATTGTTTGGAAGTTGCTGATAAAACAATTGGCGGAAATTCAAATTGTTGGCAACAATTTTACCGGCAATACTTGTACAAGTACCAAGTCCTATTCCCCTTGGAGTGGATAGTAAAATTCGATGCGCAATGTAATCATCGGTATTGCTTAAGATTCTCAAGGCTGCGATTAAGAATCTTCCATGGTCGCTATCGCGCAAATCATCTCTAATATTCGCATCGTAATCCAAATTAAGTTGATCAAATGCGTTAGTTATTGATGTGAGTTGAACCCTCTTATTACTGATCAATACCAGAATGTCCTTCGGAGAGGCGCCTGCAGCGATCAACGACTGACATGAGCGAGCTAAATAAGTAGCTTCCAAAACGTGAGTATTGAAAATATTACCTCTAATGAAGCCGTTTGTTGGCGGATTTGAATTTACATAGACCGATGCAAGTTGCTTGGGTATTCGGTTCGGACCAGGAAAAGTGTTTATAACTGCGACTGCTGCGCCTAGAATGGCAGGCGTGCATCTAAAGCAATCCTGTAGAACATGATTGCCTGTTGCAGGATGTTGGGTGATAAAATTTTGAATCCCGAAAGGAAATGCATACCGAAATGAATAGATGCTCTGGTCGTCATCGCCTGATATAAATACGTTCACGCCTTGAGCAATTAGCTGCTCGATAAACTCAAAATCACAGTGGTTCAAATCTTGAACTTCGTCCACTATCAAGTGTGTAATTCCCAAGACTTCAACTGGATTAATATGTCCATTTTGTATCAGGTTTACACAAGTTCTTATTACCTCCCCAGGCAAGACACAGCAATATAGTTGAGTTCTTGTGGTAAAGTGTGCTTGGAATGCTCCACGTTCTTGCTGGGTAATTGGTATTGCGATTGGAACAGGGTGACCTCCCCACGCTCCAGTGCTCCAAAAAGCTTCGTGATCTCTCCGAATCTCTTCACAACGAGTTGGTGATGCCCCTTGAAGACTTGATAACTCGGCGTCAAAAATATATTTAAGCTCCCAATCATCTAGAATTTGAGGATTGGTAGGATACACATTCAGGTTCCCAGTCTGTCTAAGAATATACAATGCCAAAGAGTGAAGAGTTGAAACTCTGACCGCTGTTACATTAGGCTGATTGTTTGCACTGCAATGAGCGACAATTCTATCTCGCAAATCATTTGCTGCCGCTCTGGTGAATGAAACAGCAAAGATAGAGGCGGGGTTGACGTTGGATTGTAGTAGATGCAGAACGCGTCCCTCTATTACAAAGGATTTGCCTGTGCCCGGTCCGGCCACAAGCCTTACCGTGGGTGTCATATCCTGGGAGGCAAGATCTTGGACTACAACCAAGAAGAAGTATTTCGACATCAATGCTTAATGCCATTGAAAATGGATCCATTAGGATGTGTATAGTATACACCGCCTGGAAGGCGGTGTTACAACATCCCGTCCTGATCATCCATCCTGCTGGCCTTGAAGCACCATATACAGAAGGCCAGTCCTTTTCTCCATCAGATTGTGCTCGATGTAATACCGCTGAAGGTCCTTGGTAAGTAATTCTCCAATCTTGGATACACTTGCGCTATATTCTTTTCTAAGCAACAGTTTAAAATCCTTGGGCCTTAGGCCGATGTCTGCGGATCCGAAAATTTTCGTGAGAACTTGGATATGCTGATCAGTTGCGACTGCAAGAAAATCTCCACTCTTATTGTGTGTGGTTGCCTTTTTTGATCGTGATGGGATGGTGTCCATTAGCACTGGCATCCCATCCTGAATCTTGAAACCATAAGATGGAAACGGCTCGTCCCTTGCATATTGAGGATAAACGCACGTGGCGTCCGCTGTTTTTTTTAACCTCACCACCAGGTCAGACCTCTTGAGCAGCGCACTACCTAGATGTCCCGTAGCCTCTCCATTTCTCGAAAGGTGTATAGAGCACAACACATGCAGCGAGTATTTCTCAGATAATTCTGCGAGCTTATTGACGACGAAGCTCGATTGTTCAATGTCGTTGGTGTTATGAACCAAATCGGAACAAATATCGAGTGCAATGAGTTTTGGTTTTTGACTGATTACATAGCGTTCTATTATTGGAAGTAAATCAGCCGTGGTGATGTGACGCAACGAGAATATGTCAATTGCAATTTCGGAGCCGCCAGGAAAAAATTTATTAATGTTAAGTTGGCACCTGTGTCTTCCCTGTTCGGTATCGAAAATCGCCACTCTATCCCCCAGGTTCAAATAGGACTCGAACAAACTATTGGGAATTGCATGTGTAGCTATTCCTACAGTAGTCCAGATCCATGTAGTTTTGCCTACTTTGTAACCAGAGACGCAGGTGCATATTCCATGCAAATTCAAAAAGGAATATTTCTTCCCATCCTTATGTATGGAGAGTACAGGCTTTAATCCTTGCACTTGTAAATTGGGATGAACCTGGGCATCATTTAGTATTTGATCAAGATTTTCATTTGAGTGGAGAGTGTATTCTATAATTGATTCAATTGGCATTTATGTCAAATAGTTAGGTGGTCAGAGCGTGGTAAGGACGTGTCAATGCTCATTATCCGATGGAATGGATAATTGGTATTAAGTATTTAAGTGCTAAGAGAAATAGTTAGGGGCGAGATCGGTATTTTTAAGATAACCAATGCTCGCCCCTGGTAGTCAGACTATTCAATGCTTCGGCTTATTTCAAAGGAATATATATAACCTCCCTTTCGGCACGCCTATCAAAATACGCCACGATTTCTTGTCGCGGCACTGTGATTTCCTTAATAGACATTGTTTCGCTTCTGGTTCGGCGAACGTAGTTAAAGGCAAAGAACTCCGCAACTGTTCTGCTTAACGACCAGCTGATTCCAAATTCATCAGACCGTTCTTCACGTCGAGAGACCGATCTGTAGATAGTGCAACTATTAGGTAATGCGTCAAATGTCTCGAGGTCCGAAGGATTCATGAGTAATTCTCTCTGAGGTTTTGAAACGGTGAAGAGGTCTTTTTTCCAATCGGCGGGATACCGGCCAAGCCAGTCTGAACCTATGTATGCTTTCCCTAGTCCATACCAATATCCTTGGTCTGTGAGGAATGTTGAAAAGGTGGAAAAAAATTCTAGTTTGACTTCAGACCCCGCAAGAATCAACAGGTCATCAATAGACTTCCTTTCGTTCTCCACGGATACGGTGTTAACACTTTCCATAGATGCCATGGAATCAAGACTATAACGATTCGCCAATTTACGACGATATGAAGGTGGGATTATGAGCATCATCCGCTCAACGGCAAAGGGTCTAACTGCATCTGGCAGTAATCGAAGTGCTTTTTGAATCTCTTTCATAGTTTCTCTTTTTTGGATTATCATGTTATCAGTAGTCAACTGTTTAGTGACTTCGTCATAACAAGTATCCGCGAAAGGGAACGAATATGATTAAGTATTTAAATCCAAAATGCCTTCAAATGCCAATGAGTAAAATGAGAGTTATTATAGAATGCGTTCGGAACCCCCTATTTGCCGTAACCTCTCCTGTAGCCCGAAAAACAAAAATGCCCCAGGAGATATTTCCTGAGGCATCTAAAGTGATCCCGCTGGGACTCGAACCCAGGACCCATACATTAAAAGTGTATTGCTCTACCAACTGAGCTACGGAATCTGACTACGCGAGCTTCGTAGGACAATGTCCTGAACCGAAGGTTCGCCTGGTTTTTTAAGTTCTTCAAGCTTTACTGGAGCTTCGTCAGACAAGTCCGACTTAGCCCACCTTGCTGTAAGCTTTCTTACCTACATCTTCACGTCAGCTTCCAGACGAAAGAAAACGGCAAGTCTGGCTTTACAATGTACAGTTTGCCTGTTTTAAAGGCTTTTCCGTAATTGAGGTCGCAAAGGTAACAGGATATAAAAAATATGCAAAGACACTTTCTGAAAATTCTCACCATTCTTCTTCCGCTTCTCTTAAGCACTCCTGCCCTCCTTGCCCAGGTTTCGACATTTCGATTGCAACAGGCAGATTCCCTCTATGAAAAAAAACGCTACACCCAATCGCTGGAACATTATCAAACCATCCTGAGTCAAAAACAATATTCACCGGCCATGCTGCTCAAAATGGCTTATATAGAGGAAGGACTTGGCCGCGTGGGACAAGCACTCTATTATTTGAATCTGTATTATCTGGCCTCTAACGATAAGCTCGTCCTGGAAAAAATGGAAGAACTGGCCGCGAAATACAAACTGGATGGATATGAGAATTCGGATACAGACCTCTTACTTTCCTTTTACCACGATTATCAACTTCCTATTGCTATGACCTTGTCTGTACTGGTTGTCTTTTTTCTTAGCCTCATCTTTTATTGGAAGAAAAAAGGTAAACGTTCCATCGCAACCGGTGTGTTGTTGTTTGCCGCGGTGGCGCTTTTGTTTGTCCACATTAATTTTGGAGAGAAAATTTCTACAGGCATTGTCGGAGAGCCCAACACCTATTTAATGGATGGACCTTCCGCCGGGGCTTCGGTAATTTCTGTCATTGAAGAAGGTCATCGGGTGGCGATCGTGGGAAAAATAGATGTGTGGTATGAAATTTTGTGGAACGGAAACAGGGCGTTTGTTAAGGAGAATAATCTTTTGCGAGTGGGGCTATAAGGTGGTAGGGGTGGGGTCTTTTGCGGTATTAAGTTATGAGTTATGAGTTATGAGTTTGGGTGCGGATGGGTTAGAGGTTGTGGGTGTTTTTTGTTGTGAGGATAATGCTGCGGATGATTTTTAAGAGGCTAGACGCCTCTTGGTGCAGGATTTCAAAATCTGATTGTGAGATATAGTCGCTGGCTTTTAGTAGTTCAAGCCAGAATAAGGTTTCATCACATTCTTTCTGTGAGATGGACAACTTATAAATGAAGTCGCGTTTAGTTGGGCTGTTCAATGCCTCACGCACATTGGCGCCAATGGAAGTACCGGCCCGAAGCAATTGGCTGCTTATGATGTACTCTTTTTCGTTTGACCTTAATATCCTGCACAACGCCGTTATCCTAACGGCAAAAGCAAAGCTCATTTTCTTTATAATGCTCTCGCTCATAGAACTTGCCCATTAACACACAACTTTTTTCCCTTACAACACACCGACCACCACACCCACACCAACTCATAACTCCTAATTCATAACTCATAACTCATAACTCTACCGATACGACTGCGATTCATAAAACGATACCGTAATAATTCCCTTATACTCTTTGTCTGAATATCTCAGGAGATAATAGTAAACGCCGGAAGATTCCCCATCCGCATACCACTTAAAATCACGATCGACACTTTCAAAAACCTGCTTACCCCACCGGTTGTAAATGGAAATTCCCTCAAAATGACCGGTGCAATTGTCCCTGGGCAAAATATTGACCAACTCACCCGTGGTCTCATCTACTTTTACCATAGCAAAGAATTCATTCAGCTGATCGCCATTGGGTGTGATGACGTTGGGGGGCAGAAAATCTTTGTCGCTCCGTTCCACATCTTTAATGGTAATGTCAACGGCAAGGGTATCTCCCTTCTGATTGAAACAACGATCGTCAATGACATTGAAAGTAAAGGTGTAGTTATTTTCATAAACTTCATTTTCAAAGATGGAGCATTCAGGTTTCCAGGTGAATGTTGTTTGAATGCTTCCACGGCCCTCCGCGGGAGCAAAAATGTAACCCTCCTGATTGCCACTTCCCTCCACTTTAATGAGATCAAGCCTGAGCCAATCGGCTTGCGGCAAGACATCAGGATCAATTCCTGAGAGGCCCAAGGTAATTTGCTGACCAAGTTCAACCGTCATACTATTGTTAACCATCTGAATGCTCTGCTCCAGGTTGGCGATCAGCAACGTGGGTCCTTCATTATCCGGTGGATAAAGCGTTACGGTTACATCCAGCGTATCGGCTTTATAAAACCTGCACTTATTGGCATTATCCAGCACCAGGAACTGAAACGTAAATTCATCTTTTACATTCAGGTTTACATTGTCGCAGAAAATATTCCATTGGAACGGTGATGTTACATTACCTTTGCCACTCACCGTGGGGAAACTCACATTGTAGTCATTGATATTAAAATCCTTTCCCTGCACACTCAATACAATAAAATCGTTGTCGCCATCTTTTCCGGTAACATTAAAGACAAGGGACTCATTCACCTTGCGTTTTATTCCATCCACGGTCCGTTCCATAGGATCAGGGGTGAGATCAGAATCGATAACCGGATCCAGGTTGCCCGGGAGTTTGACCTGTAAATTAAAAGTCATGACATCAGGATGGGAGAAATTACAATGGTCCAGATCCTCCAGGAGTAGCATCACTTCAAATTGTGTCTTCTTCGTAAAATCATAGACGTCACAACGGGTGTCCCACTCCAGGTATGCTTCGTAAACACCACTTTCATTTTTTATCTGCACGACTTTCATTCCAACATCTTCCATCCTGAACCCACTCCCAATAATACCAACGATCAGATCGTCTCCGTCGTCATCCAGGCCGGCAATGGGCCAGTTCTTTTTCTCCCCTTCATTCAATAATTCGACTACATTGGGTGTCGTGAAGTAAGGATTAGTATTCGGCGGTGGTATAATATTTACCGTTATTTTCAATGTATCATGGAGAGGTAAACTACACGCGTCATCGTACGCGACAATACCCACCTGGAAAGGGCCCTCCACATAGGGGCATTCATCAAAACAAATTTGAAAAGTTTTAACACTTCCATTGATTAACGTAGCGGAAGTGATGGACGGAAGTATTCCCCGTACGTCTTTTTTAAATCCGATAGGTATGGCCTTGATTTTTATCTTCTCCTGGAAATTGTCATCCTGGTTTGATGCATCCGGATCAGATACCTGTACTTCGATGCAGCGCTCGGCATCTCCAACGGTATTGCTAAAGGTTACCTCCATGGTTTCATCATACGTAAAGGAAGCATCTGCCAGTTTCTTTCCCACGATCTGTGGCGGCTCTGCGCGCGGGCATACATCAACAACAAGCATTTGAAAATCGCGTCTCACTTCACCAATTTTTTCACCGGCCCTGAATTCTTCACACTTCACGGCAAAAACAAAGAGGCCTTGTTGTGAAGGCGTGGCCGTTAAGAATCCATCCTCGCTGATTTTTAGGTCAGGAGCTCCTCCCAGAATTTTCGTAAGACTAAAGGGAGGCCGCCAGGTTACTTCCGGGTAGGGCCGTGGTCGCAACGGAGGAAAAGCGTCAATGGTGTGGGTACTCAGTGGCGTTACTAGAGAATAAACCAATGAATCGCCGTCGTCGTCTACGCCGGCAAAATCAACATAGTATGGTTTACGGGGACATGCATAGTCATTTAGTGGCGGAAACAGGCGTGGAGAAGAGTTTATAAAAGGTTCTCCATTTTTAATAACCGGTGGAAACTCCAGGTAAAATGTTTGTCCGGCAGCCCTTCCGCTAACGGCCGGATCTTCACTGAAAATATTTGTAATCGT
>Ga0184629_10001189_pt1 | contig 10824 bp, 10 predicted proteins | sample PLM4_32_b1_FD_133158 | JGI IMG/M metagenome (GOLD analysis project Ga0184629, IMG submission 133158) | Groundwater sediment microbial communities from an aquifer in East River, Colorado, USA - PLM4_32_b1 | ecosystem: Environmental > Terrestrial > Soil > Riparian zone | place: USA: East River... | reverse complement strand
GGTGCCGGCAGACGTTGTAGAACGCTCGCGCCTTGGAGTCGCGGCCCCGCACGAGGAGGAGGCTCTCTCGGCCGATCGGCACGAGGGCGAAGTCGCCGGGCTCCCGGATCGCGTCGCCGCGGCCGACGCACAGCCAGCGCCGCGAGAAGATCCGTTCCTGCTCTGCCGCGAAGATTTCCACGGACGTGTAGTACTGGCCGGGCAGGGTCGTCGCGCGCTCCGTCAGGGAGTGGCCGGTGTATTCCATGACGCGCGAGCGTAAACCCCTCGCCGCCCGGCGGGCAAGCGATAGACTTGCGCCAACACTTAAGGAGGTTTCATGCACCGACGCTTCACTCGCCGGGACTTCGTCCGCACAGGCGCCGCAGCCGGCCTCGCCGCCGCGGCCCCGCGCGCCCTCGCAGCCACGGCGCCCGCCGTCCAGACGGGCGGCGTCAAGCCGGTCGTCATCTCCTCGGCCAACGGCAACTGGTTCAAGAACGGCGGCAGCTTCACGTGCGTCGAGAAGGCCTTCGCGCTCATGACGCAGGGCTCCGACGTTCTCGACGCGCTCATCGAGGGCGTGAACATCGTCGAGCTCGATCCCGAGGACTACAGCGTCGGCTACGGCGGCGTGCCGAACGCCGAGGGCGTTGTCCAGCTCGACTCCTCCTGCATCCACGGGCCGCTCAAGCGCGCCGGCGGGGTCGCGTCCATCGAAGGCGTCCGGACGCCTTCGCGCGTGGCCCGGGAGGTCATGAACAAGACCGACCACCACCTGCTCGTGGGCAAGGGCGCCCAGGTGTTCGCGCGCAACCTCGGCTTCAAGATCGAGGACGACCTCAATACGCCACTCTCGCTCAAGCTCTGGCTCGAGTGGAAGCAGCGCACGGACCCGAAGCACTACCTGACGCCGCAAGAGCGCGAGATCGCTTACGACGGAGTGCGCCGGCAGATGGCGCGCGAAGGAAAGTTCGCCTCGTCGCAGATGTACGGCACCATCAACTGCGACGGGATCAATGCGAAGGGCGAGATCTGCGGCGTGACGACGACGTCGGGCCTGTTCTTCAAGATCCCGGGCCGCGTGGGCGACTCGCCGATCCTCGGCGCCGGGCTCTATGTGGACGGCAGCGTCGGCGCCGCCGGCTCGACCGGCCGCGGCGAGGCGAACCTCTACAACCTGTCCTCGTACCTGATCGTCGAGAACATGCGCCGCGGCATGCACCCCAAGGACGCCGGGCTCGAGGCCCTCAAGCGCATCAAGTCGAACACGGTCGAGAAGCGGCTGCGGAAGTCGAACGGCGACCCGAACTTCAACATCAACTTCTACGTCCTGAACGCGAAGGGCGAGTTCGCCGGCGTCGCGATGTATGCAGAGGACGCGGACGAGAAGGGGTGGGCCGGCGGGAAGGGCAGCGCGGTGCGCTACGCGATCTGCGACGCCAACGGGCCGCGCTCGATCCAGGTCGAAGGCCTTCTCCCGGGCATGCCGTCGGACTGACCGTGGCGGCCGGCTCGTACTGGTCCTGCCTCTCCGAGGCCGGGCCGGGCGCCGGCGACTGACCGCTACTTCGGCAGGTACTCCTTCGGGATCGGGTTGTCCTTCGTCTCGTCGGTCCAGATGGCGTTGGCGATCCACCAGCGCTTGCCGTCCCAGAAGAGCTCGATCGAATTGATGCCGCGCTTGATGATGGGGCCGGTTTCGGTCTGGCGTGTCTCGTACGTGCTCCAGACGTGCGCGATGGGACCGAAGCGCTCGGTGACCCGGTGGATCTCCTTCTCGACGAAGCCCTTCATCAGCGAGGCGTTTGACGAGTCCACGAACTGCTGGTGGTCCACGATCTTCGGCGCCGGTTGACCGCTCTTGTCGTAGTCCACGATCACGAAGCGCAGGTCCTTGATGTAGAGCGACCGGTCCCTGGCCCAGTCGCGGGGCTGGCCGGCCGGCCCGGTGACGACCTCGTAGTACGCCTTGATCATCCCGTCGATCGTCGCGACGTCCTCGGGCCGCGGCGCCACCGTGGCAACCGCGACGTGCGTCTGGGCAAGAGCTCCCGAAGCGATCAAGAAGAGGGCCAAGGAAATCATCCTGATCTTCATGTATCTCCCTGCTTACTGCTTACTGCTTACTGCTTACGCCGTCTCTTCAATCCACGATCACTCCCGCATATCCAACCACACTCGACGTATCTCCCGTCTCGTCGCCGCTGTCGCGGCGCGCGACGACGCGCGCCCGTCGGGCTCCGGCTGACCGGGCGGCGAAAAGCAGCGCGGTCGCGGGCAGGAATCCGCACATCGAGATCGACTCGGTCAGCACAACGCGAAAGAGGCCGTCGGGATCCAGGCCAGCGACCCGGGCGAGCGCCAGATCGTCCTTGCGCCGGCCCTTGTCACGGCTCTCGTAGTGGTTCATGTCGGAGGATGCGAGGACGAGCGGGGGCTCGGCTTCCTCCGCGCAGAGGGCGGCGAGCGCATCGCCCACCTCGCGGCACAGGGCGAGGCTCGGCGCGCCGAGGCAAATCGGGACGAGCGCGACGTCGGGCCGCAGGACCTGCAGGAAGGGGAGCTGCACTTCGAGCGAGTGCTCCCGCAGGTGGGCGCCCGCGTCCTGCTCGAGCGACGGGGCCAGCTCGAGGAGCCTTTCCGACAAGCGGCGATTGACGGAAACGTCGCCGAGGGGAGTGCGCCAGGCGTCCGATGGATCGAGCGCGGCCGGCGCCCCGCGCCCGGTGTGGTTGGGACAGAGGATGATGCAGGTCGCCGGGATCCTGAGTCGCGCGTAGACCGCGCCGGCGACCTCTCCGGAATAGACGTAGCCGGCGTGGGGCACGATGGCGCCGAAGGCCGGCTCGGGCTTCGCCTCGGGCGGCAGGCACGAGCGCACGTCCCTCTCGAGGCGATCGGGCCGCGCGTCGTAGAAGGAGCCGGCGACCGCCGGGACCCGGATTGTCATGGCCCCCTGCCGGGTCAGTTCACCAACAGCGTCGCCTCGGCGGACTGGCCCGCCAGCTCGGCGCGGATCGTCGCGGCGCCGGCCGTGCGGCCCTGGGCCACTCCCGCCGAGTCCACGGTGGCGACCGCGGGGTTGGAGGACTTGAAGACCGCGGCGGCCTCGGGGATGAGGGCGCCGTCCGGGGCGTAAGCCTTCACCTCGAAGTGCTGGGTCTCTCCCACGCGCGCGAGCGCCGTGGCCGGCCGGATCTCCAGCCGGGCGATCGGGCGCAGGATGACGTTCACGTCGCAGCCGCCCTGGATGTCGCCGATCCTCGCGATGATGGTGGTGGTGCCTGGGGCCACGGATGTGACGACGCCTCCCTCCGCGACGGTCGCGATCTTTGGCTCTGCCGAGCTCCACTCGGGCTCGATGTCGACCGGCTTCTGTTTCGAGTCCCTGACCGTGTAAGAGACCGGGATGGCGGTGCCGGCCGGGCCCGTCAGGGCCAGCGACACCGGGGTGATCTCGATCGAGGCGACGTCCACGACCTCGACGGGAATCTGGGCCGAGACCCCTTTATATTCGGCGGTCACCATCGACTTGCCGGCCTTCTTGGCGACGATGCGGCCGCCGGGCTCGGCCTCGACCACGTTGTTCGACGCGCGCCAGGTGGCGGTTGCCTGCTCGAAGGCCTTTCCGTTCTTGTCGAGGACCTGCGCCGAAAGCCGCTGCGAACGGTCGAGACCGTAGATCTTGACGTCCTTGGAGCGCTTGCCCTTGCCGGCCGTGTCGACCGTGATCTGGATAGAAGCGGGCTTGCGGGAGCAGGCGGCGGCGAAGAGGACCGCGCCGAGCAGGCAAACCATGGCGCGACGTGAACGCATCCCTTTTACCTCCTGAGGTTTATCGCCTTCGAGGATAGCACCGTTTCACATCCATCCGAGGATCCGTCGCGCCCGGCGCGCGACCCGATCGGCGTGGCGTACGGGGTCGTAAATTCGGGGCGACGGGATCACCGCCGCGAGCGTTGCGGCCTCCTCGCGCGTGAGCGCGCGAGCGGGCTTGCCCATATACCGACGCGCCGCCGCCTCCACTCCGAAAGTCCGCGGCCCGAATTCAATGACGTTCAGGTACAGCTCGAGGATGCGCTTCTTCGAGAGCTCCCGCTCGAGCCGCCAGGCGATGAAGAGCTCCCGGAGCTTTCGGCAGGGCGTTCGGGCGGGAGAGAGGTAGAGGTTCTTGGCGAGCTGCTGGGTGATCGTCGAGCCGCCGACCTTGAGCTTGCCTTTCTCCCAGTTCTTCTCGGCGGCGCCCCGCATCGCCTCCCAGTCCACGCCCTCGTGCTCCCAGAAACGCGCGTCCTCCGCGACGACGACGGCCCGCTGCACGTCCGGAGCGATCTGCGACAGCGGCACCGGACTCCATTCGAGGCGCGTGCTCTTGCCCTCGCTGGCGAGCGCGGCCTTGCGACGCTCCATGAACGCGGTCGTCGAGGGCCAGGACTTTGCGAGTGGGCGCACGTCGGGAAGCGTCGCCAAGAACAAAGCCGCGGCCCCGAGGGCCGCGGCGGAGAAGACGATGAGGATGCGCCGGATCACGAGACCCGGGCGCCGACTACTTCTTGGCAGCCGTGATCGCTCTCCTCAGCCTTCGAACACCCTCGTCGGCCTCGTCCTTCGAAAGCACCAGGTGCGGACGGAAGCGGACGGCGTTGGCGCCGGAGGCGAGGCCCATCATCCCGTTCTCGATGCAGGCGGCGAGCGTGCGGTCGCGCGTCTCCTTGTCGGGCAGGTCGAAGGCGATGAAGAGGCCGCGGCCGCGCACGTTCGACATCACACCCGGGAATTCGAGGGCGAGCTCGCCGAGGCGGGCCTGCAGGTGCTCGCCGACGACGCGCGCGTTCTCGATCAGGTTTTCCTCGGCGATGATCTCGAGGTACTTCGCGCAGCGGATCATGTCCACCAGGTTGCCGCCCCAGGTCGAGTTGATGCGCGAGGACACCTTGAAGACGTTGTCCGGGATGTCGTCGATCCGGTGATTCGAGGCGAAGCCGCAGACCTGCGTCTTCTTGCCGAAGGCGAACATGTCGGGCTCGACGCCCATCTGCTGCCAGCACCACATGGAGCCGGTCAGGCCCACGCCGGTCTGGACCTCGTCGAAGATCAGGAGGAACTCGAGCTCGTCCGCGAGCGCGCGCAGGCGCCGGAAGAGCTCCGGGCGGAAGTGATTGTCGCCGCCCTCGCCCTGGATCGGCTCGATGATGAGAGCCGCGATGTCGTCGGGGTTGGCGGCGCAGGCGGCGCGGATTTCGCGCTCGACCTCTACCTCCGCGGCCGCGACCTGCTGGAGGATCGAATCGGTCACGGGAAAGGAGAGGCTCGGGCACGTCAAACGCGGCCAGTCGAAGGTCGGGAAGTACTGGGTCTTGCGCGGGTCGGCCGTGTTCGTCATGGAGATGGAGTAACCGGAGCGGCCGTGGAAGGCGTGCTTGAAGTGGATGATCTTCTTGCCCTTTTCGCCCTTGCCTCGGGAGAGGCTCTTGCGCACCTTCCAGTCGAAGGCCGTCTTCAGCGTGTTCTCGATGGCGAGCGTGCCGCCCTCGACGAAGAACATGTGGTCGTTGTGGGTCTTGGGGACGGCGAGCGTCGAGAACGTCTCGACGAAGCGGGCGAAGTGCTCGGTGTAGATGTCGCTGGTGGAAGGCTTGGTGAGGGCCGCCTCCATGAGCGCTTCCCGGAACTCCGGGTCGGCCATCTTCGGGTGGTTGTAGCCGATCGGGAGTGTGGCGAAGCAGGAGAAGAAGTCGAGGATCGGCCGGTCGCTCCGGGCGTCGTACAGGTAGGATCCCTTGCTCCGCTCCATGTCCATGACGACGTGGTATCCGTCCACGAGGATGTGGCGGGAGAGGACGTCGAGGACGTTTTTCGGCGACAGCTGCTCTCGCGTGACGGTCGACATGAAGCCCCCTCAAGGCGAAAAACGGGCGAAAGAAACCGGCCGTGAGACGTGAAAGCTAGCATTACTGGAGGCGGGAAGGGAACCCCCTCGGGGCGGCAGGCGGGGCGCGGGTTTCATCAGGACAGGGCGGGGATGCGGGCGTCCTCGAGGCTTGCCGCGGTGCAGCGGTCCTTGCCGTGCTCCTTGGCCCGGTACAGGGCCGTGTCCGCCGCCCGCAGCAGCTCGTTCTTCTGCTGCTCGACGGAGGCGCCCGGGGTGGCGTGGGTCCGGATGGACGAGAGCCCGAGCGACGCCGTGATCATCCCCTGGAGATTGAGGGCCGGCTCGTTGAAACCGTAGGGCCGGAAGAGGAAGGTCGCGGTCCGGATCGCCATGCGGATGGCTTCGCAGACCTCGAGGCCTTCCTTCAGATTGTGGCCGGGCAGGATGAGGACGAACTCGTCGCCGCCGTAGCGCGTCAGGGTCGCGCGCTCGTCGGTCACGGTGCGGCGCAGCAGGTAGCCGACCTCCCGCAGGACCTGGCTGCCGGCGAGGTGCCCGTGTCGGTCGTTGACGGCCTTCAGGTTGTCGAGGTCCAGGAAGACGATGCAGCAGTCGCCGCCGTCGCGCGAGATGCGCGAGAGCTCCTGCGTGAGCCGCAGGTGGAGGTACCGCTCGTTGTAGAGGCCGGTCAATCCGTCGCGCTTTGCGACCTCGTAGGCGCGGCGCGCGTCGAGCAGGTTCTGGATGGAGATCGAGGCGTAGTCGGCGAAGATCTCGAGGAGCCTTCGGTCCTTCTCACGGAAACCGCCGGGCCCCGTCCGGTTGACGAGCTCGAGCACGCCGCACACCGACGATTCGATGCGGACCGGCACGCACAGGGCCGATTTCGTCTGGAAGCCGTCGGTCAGATCGAGCGTCGGGTAGAAGAAGGGATCGTCGACCACATCGTCCGTCATGTACGCGACTCCGGTGGCGTACACGTGCCCGACGATCCCGACGCGCGCGTTCATGCGCTTGCCGAGCCGGGCCTCGCCGTGCGCGCCGTAGGTCGCAATGAAGACGAGCTCGTTCTCGAGGCGGTCGTCCGAGTTCTTGGTCATCGGATCGTCGAGGAGGATGGAGCCGGCCTCGGACGGGACGAACTCGTTGGCCTTCTGGAGGATTTCGCGCAGGAAGCGATCGATCTCGATCTCGCCCGTGTAGGCGTAGTAGGCCTTGTGCCTCTCGAGAAAATTCTCGAGCCTGCGATTTTCGAGAGTAAAAACCTGCAACAAACTTCCCAGCCTCGAAAAAATTCTACCATCTGATAGCCTCGGACGCCGTGGCCCCAATCACGCGACGCCATGCCGCCACAGCATGACCGGCGGGCCGGCCCGCGACATGCCGGCATCCCCGCCCGCAAGCGATGGGGACAGAACTTTCTCGCGAACCCCGGAACCGCCGAGCGCATCGTGGACGCCGCGGGCGTCACCGCCGCGGACACGGTGCTCGAGATCGGCCCGGGCGAGGGGGCGCTCACGCGGCCGCTCGCGGTGCGCGCCCGTTGCGTCGTCGCGGTCGAGATCGATCCGCTGCGCGCCGAGGCGCTCGCGGGAGAGTTCGGGCCCGGCAGCCCCGTGCGCATCTTCCAGGGCGACATCCTCGAGCGGCCGTTTCGCCAGTGGCTCGCGGGAGCGGGGGAAGGATGCGGCGATACGGCGCTGCTCGTGGCCAATCTTCCATACAACGTCGCGACGCCGATCCTCGTCGCCGCCATCGAGGACCGGGAGACCATCCGGCGTTCGGTCGCCACCGTCCAGCGCGAGGTGGCCCGGCGTTTCGTGGCGCGCCCGGGCGATGAGGCCTACGGGTACCTCTCCGTGCGTTCCGCGGCGCACGCGACGGGCCGCATCCTGTTCGACTTGCCGCCGGGCGCCTTTCGTCCGCGGCCGAAAGTCATGTCGAGCGTGCTCGAGCTCACGCCGCGGACCGAGCCGCTCGACGCGGAGCTCGTCCGGCGGGCGCTGTGCCTGGCCTCACTCGGCTTCAACGCCCGCCGCAAGACACTCGCCAACGCCCTGTCTTCCGCCGCACCCCGCGTGCAATGGGAGCGCGGCCTGGAAGCGCTCGGGAAAACGGCGCGCGCGCGAGCCGAGGAGCTTTCGCTCGAGAACTTCCTCGCTCTCGCCCGCGATTGGCGGCCGCTCGCATGAACGCGGCGCTCGAGGTCGTCCCGCTCGGCGGCGTTGGCGAATTCGGGCGCAACGTCCTTTGGCTGCGCTCGGGGGACTCGAGCATCCTCGTGGACGTCGGGGTCTCGTTTCCGGACGAGAGCTTTCCCGGAATCGATCGGATCGCGCCGGACCTTTCGGTCCTGCGCGGCGAGCGGATCGACGGCGTCTTCCTCACGCACGGCCACGAGGACCACGTCGGCGCCCTGTCTTTTCTGCGCGAGTGGTGCGAGGCGCCCGTCTACGGATTTCCCTTCACGCTGGCGCTCGCGCGGCGTCGGCTCGAGGAGGCCCGGGCGCCGCTCGACCGCCTGATCGAGGCGCGGGGCCGCGAGCCGATCCACGCGGGCGCCTTCACGGTGACGTTCTTCCGCGTCTCCCACTCCGTGCCGGGCTCCGCGGCCGTGCTCGTCGAAGCGGGAGGCCGGCGCCTCGTTCACTCCGGCGACTTCAAGCTCGATGACGATCCGCCCGACGGCGAGACGACCGACCGCGAAGGCATCGCCGCCGCGGTCGGCGCGGGCGTGGACCTCGCGCTGGTGGACTCGACGAACGCCGAGCGGCCGGGCCGCTCCCAGTCCGAGCGCGTGGCGGGCGAGGGCCTGCGCGCGGCGTTTGCGGGGGCGCGGGGGCGGATCATCCTGACGACCTTCTCGAGTCACGTCGCGCGGCTGTCACAGGCCGCCGAAGCCGCGCTCGCTTTGGGCCGCCGTGTGGCCCTGCTCGGCCGCAGCATGCGCGCCGTCGCGGAGATCGCCCAACGCTTCGGGCGGTTGCGCCTGCCGGCCGGATCGCAGCCCGCCGCCGCGAACCTGCGGGAGATCGCGCCCGGCCGCCTGCTCTGCCTGACCTCCGGAAGCCAGGGCGAGCCGTTCTCGGCTCTGTACCGCCTCGCGCTCGGCGAGCACGCGGACCTCGAGCTCTCGGAGGGCGACCTGGTGTTGCTCTCGGCGCGGACGATCCCGGGCCACGAGCGGTCGGTCAACCGCATGAGCGACCACCTGGTGCGCCGCGGCGCGCGCGTCGTGCGCGAGAGCGAGCCGCCGATCCATGTCTCCGGGCACGCGCACCGGGACGAGATCGCGGAGTGGCTTCGGATGGTCCGCCCCTGCGCGGTCATGCCCGTGCATGGCGACCGCCGCATGCTCGCGGCCGCGGGCGAGATCGCCGTCGCCGAGGGCATCGCGCCCTCGCGCGTGCACCTGCTCGACAACGGCGACCGGCTCACGCTTGGGGCCCACGGAGAAACCATCGCGCCGAAGTCCGTCGCCTGCGGCGCGGTCTATCTCGACGGCCGCACCGAGACCGTGGGGCCCGAGATCGTGCGCGAGCGGCGCCACCTCGCCGAGGAGGGTGTGGTGGTCATCCTCGTCCGGGGCGACGAGGTGGACGTGGTCTCCCGCGGCGTCGCGGCGGACGAAGAGGAGCTCGCGGGCGAAGTCGCCCGCGCGGCCCGCGCCGTGCTCGCCCGGGCGAGCGACGAGGAGCGCGGCGACTCCGAGTGGCTGCGCGCGGAGATCGCCATCGCGGCCAAGCGCGCCTGCCGACGCGCGCTCGACCTGCGGCCGGTGATCGTGCCGGTGGTCGTCTGACGGGGGCGCGATGAAGAAGCTGCTGCCGGCGCTCGCTATCGGGTGTGGTTCTCGCCGCACGGAGGCGACTACGGCCGGTGATACGGTAACCGCGTGAGCTGGCTCGACGCCATCGTCCTGGGAATCATCCAGGGCCTGACCGAATTCATCCCCGTTTCCTCAGACGGGCACCTCTCCGCGGCCGAGATGTTGATGCCGCGCTTCGGGCAGGTCGGCCTGCTGTTCGACGTCATGGTGCACGTCGGCACTCTGGCCGCGATCGTCGTCTACTACCGCCGCCTCCTCGCGCAGGAGGTCGTCGGCCTCGTCTCGCACCACGCGGTCGAGCGGGGCAAGGCGTGGCGGCTGGCGATGCTGCTCCTCGTCGCGACGGTCCCGACCGCGATCGTCGGTCTGCTGATGAAGCACTACGTCGAGCAGACGAAGACGAGCGCGCGGTTCGTCGGGGCGATGGAGATCCTGACGGGGCTCTACCTCGCGGTCTCCTACTTCCGGCGGGACGGGCGTAAGGACCGCGCCACGATGACCTACCTCGACGCCGTCATCATCGGCGCCGTGCAGGGCTTTGCGGTGCTTCCCGGGCTTTCGCGGTCCGCCTCGACGATTGCGTTCGGACTGCTCCTCGGACTGACCGCCCGATGGGCGGCGGACTACACGTTCCTGCTCGCGATTCCGGCCATCGTCGGCGCGGCCGGCGTGGAGATTCTCTCCACGCTGCGGCACCACGGGGCGGGCTTTTTCGCGACTCCCGATTTCGCGAAGTACCTGGTCGGGGCGGCGATCGCCGGGCTGGTGGGCTACATGACGATCGGATTTCTGATCCGGATGGTCTCCACCCGGAAGGTCCACTGGTTCGCAATCTACTGCTTCGTGTTCGGCCTCGTTCTGATCGTCGGCTTCCCCTAACCGCGGGGCGTTACGTTGCGCCGCCGCCGGAACCGGCGCGATGGGCGTGGCGGCTGCCGAGCCGGATCGCCCCGTACACGAGCACGCAGCACGCGAAGTCGATGAGCAACCCCGCGTCGAATCCGAAGGGCCTGTGCTGGAGCGCCGGCGGGAGCGAGTGATGCAGGACCGCGAAGTAGATCCCGTTGCCCGCAACGACTGCGATGAGGTACTCGACCCAGCGGCGCGGCGTCATCGCCCCGAAATCTATCGCCTTTGGGCT
>Ga0184629_10001188_pt1 | contig 10830 bp, 12 predicted proteins | sample PLM4_32_b1_FD_133158 | JGI IMG/M metagenome (GOLD analysis project Ga0184629, IMG submission 133158) | Groundwater sediment microbial communities from an aquifer in East River, Colorado, USA - PLM4_32_b1 | ecosystem: Environmental > Terrestrial > Soil > Riparian zone | place: USA: East River... | reverse complement strand
GTCTCCGAAATCCCTTGCCAGTCGGCCGCCGCTGCATCCCGGCGGGCTGCGTTGCTCCTCCTCGACGTATCTCCATGATACGACTTCGTCGTCGCGCCTTGCCCGCCGGGCGCATCGGCAACCCTTGTGGCCAAGCGATTTCGGAGACAGGACACTAGGGCTCGGCCTTTCCGAACAGCCGGATGAACTCCGGGTGGTCGCGGAGGCTCGCGAGGTCGGGATCGCGCCGCGGCCAGTCCGAGAGGTACGAAGGGATCTCGCGAATCCCTTCCTTCAATTCCAGGATCGCGCGCTCCGGCATCCCGGCGCGCGCGAACGCGCAGGCCGCGTTGTAGCGGATGCGGCCGTCGTAGGGCGCCATCTCGATGGTGCGCTCGGTCTGACGGATGCCGGCTTCACGCTCTCCGGACTGCACCAGCCGTGTGGCCAGCAGGGACCGTGGGTAGACGTCGTCGGGGCGCTGGCGCACCACCTCGATCAGCTTCTCCCGGGCGATCCGTCTGATGCGGCGCACGTCCTCCGGCCGGCCGAGCATGTCGTAGCACTGCTCGAGCCACGAGAGACCCCGGTAGCGCTCGGGGTGCACCGTCATCTGCCGCTCGAGCATCCCAAGGGCCCGTTCGGGCTGGCCCATGGACATGTACGACCATGCGGACCACTCCACCGCGTCGGGGTGATCGGGATCGAGGCTCGCGATGCGCTCGAGCACCGCGAGGAGCTGCGGCGCCTCGCCCCGGACCCGGTGCACCATCGCGCGCGCGAGCAGGGCCTCGAGCAGGTTCGGCTCGAGCTGAAGCGCGCGCTCTGCGAACGGAAGCGCGCGGTCGGCAAGCTCGAGGCCCGCCCACCAGTGCATCGGGCGCCGGACGTAGGTCTCGCCCAGCGACGCGAGCCCGAGGGCGAAGTCCGGATCCAGTACGAGGGCCTGCTTGAGCAGCTCCTCGGCCCGGAGGTTCTCCTCGCGGCTCTTGTCCATGAGCTCGCGCGCCCGCAGGTAGAAGCGGTAGGCCTCGGCGCTGCGCGTGGGCGCGCGGTCCAGCATCTCGCGCTCGCCCGGCTGGAGCGCCAAATGGAGCGCCTCCACGATCCGCTTCGAAACCTCCGCCTGCACGTCGAACAGGTCTTCGAGCGTGCGGTCGAAGCGGTCGGCCCACAGCGCATTCCCGTCCGATGCGCGCACCAGCTGGGTGCTGATGCGCGCGCGGTTGCCGGCGCGGCGCACGCTGCCCAGCAGCACGTAGTCGGCGGACAGCTCGCGCGCCAGCGTGCGCGGGGGAACCGCGCGATCGCGATAAGGCGCAACCTCGGCGCGTGACACCACCGTGAGGCCGCCCAGGCGCGTGAGATCCACGATCAGGTCCTCAGCGAGGCCGGCCGCGAGGAACGCGTCGTCGGCGTCCGCGCTCATCACCTCGAACGGAATCACCGCGAGCCGCGGCGGGCGCGGCGCCTCCTTCGCCGGAGCGGATCCCTGCAGGTCCACGCGGCAGGCCTCGCAGCTCGCGAGATCGGCGATCAGCTCCTCGGCGCGCGCGTAACGGTGCGCGGCGTCCTTGCGCAGCAGCTTCATGACCATGTAGTCGAGATCGTGTCCGATTCCGGCGCGCAGCGCGCTCGGCGGCGGGGGCTGCGTGTTGAGCACCGCGTGCATCACCGCTTCGTAGCTCGCGCCTTCGAACGGGCGCTTTCCCGTGAGCGCCTGGTAGAGCATCACGCCCAGCGCCCACAGGTCGGAACGGTTGTCGGGCGGCAGGCCCTTCATCTGCTCCGGGCTCATCGCGTAGGGCGTGCCGACCGCGCTCCCGGTGGCCGTGAGCCGCGGCGAGCCGCGGAGGCTCGCGACGCCGAAGTCGAGCACCTTGGGGCCGCGCGCAGTCAGGATCACGTTCGCGGGCTTCAAGTCCCGATGGACGATGCCGAGCGCGTGCACCTCTGCGAGCGCGTCGGCGATCTTCGCCGTCAGGTCGATCGCCTCGCCCACCGGGAGCGGGCCGCGCTCGAGCCGCTCCTCGAGCGTCTCGCCCTCGGCGCGCTGCATGACCAGGTACGGGCGGCCCGCGTCCAGCCCGGCCTCGTAGACCGTGACCACCGCCGGATGGTCCACGCTCGCCGCCGCCTGCGCCTCGCGCAGCAGCCGGTCCACCGCCTCCGGGTCCTGGGCGAGCGCCGCCGGCAGGAGCTTGACCGCCACCTGCCGCGGGAGCTGCGTGTCCTCCGCGAGCCACACTTCGCCCATCGCGCCGCGGCCCAGGGGCTCGAGCAGGCGGTAGTGCGAGATGGTGGCGGCGGGGCTGGGGGCGCGGGTCATTGCGCGCGGAGAGTAGCACGCGCGCGCGGCCCGGCCGCACCCGGCGCGGCCAACGCAGGTCATTCAACGCCGCGGTCGGCCTCCCCCTACGGATGGTGGCGCGGCCACAGCACTCGCGCCAGCCAGGTGACCGCCAGCACCCACGTCAACACCACGAAGATGGCCCCTATGCGGCTTCGCGGCCCTCCCTGCGCGAAGCGGCGCGCGGCCTCCGCGCGGTGCTCGGCGAGGATCGAAGGCGGAACGAGCCGGATGGCGAGCGCGATCCCGAGGGGCACCAGCACGAGATCGTCGAGGTAGCCGATCACCGGGATGAAGTCCGGGATGAGATCGATCGGGCTCAGCGCGTACGTGACCGTGAGCGCCGCGACCACCTTCGCGGGCCAGGGAACCCGCGGATCGCGGGACGCGAGATACAGCGCGAACGTGTCGGCTTCGAGCGCGCGGACCCTGTCGCGCCAGGAAGCGAATACGCCCGGCTTCCGAGGGTGCTCTGACATCGCTACCAGAAGCTGCCCCGCCGGACCTCGAGGGTCAGCGCATCCCGCAGGCTGTCCTTGGCGTGAAGTCGCAGCACCAGGCTGAAGTCGACTTCCTGATCGGCAGCAACACGTAGTACCGAAGCCAGAGCCTCCAGGTCCTCGCGCACGTCGGGTGCCGTCCGCTGGCGGTCGCCAGAGCCCTGCCGGAGCGCTTCGACCGTCCTGAGGCCCTCCGATGCCGCATGCCAGCGGGCCTCCTGCTGGTAGTAGTCGTAGGCGAACCCGAATGCCGAAAGCGGTTTCGACCCCAGGGCCGCAGCGAGTCTTTCCAGCGCGTCGATCTCCCGATACAGACCGCGGCCCCGCCGGAACGCGGCCGTCGTGCCGCCCCCGTATTCACCGAGCGCTCGCGCAAAGTACGGCACGATCCGGGGCCTGAGGAGATACGGCCAGGCCAGCCAGTGGGCCACCGCCCAGCCGAAAAACACCGTCATCACCGCAAAGATCGCGGCGCCGAGTGTTGGGAATCCCTTCTCGAGTGATGCCGCGATGGAGGGGATCAGGCCGAGAACCGAGACGCCAAGACCAACGAGGAAGATCAGCGGGATCCACCAGGTCATCCACTCGCGAGTCAGGCGGACTTGATGCCGGTACTGATCCGAAAGAACTGCCGGCACGTTACTCCGGCTCGGGTTCACGTGCGGCCCGGAGGAACAACGCGGCCCGTGCAGGACTTCCGGCGCGGCACACTAGGCCACCGCGCCGAACAGGCGCCCGACTCCCGCGGTGCAGGCCATCGCCACGGCGCCCCAGAACGCGACGCGCAGGGCGCCGCGCATCGGCGGAGCGCCGCCCAGGCGGGCCGCCGCCCCGCCGAGCACGAGGAGGAGCACGAGCGTGATCGCCACCACACTCGGCGTCAGCACGCCGGCGGGCAGCAGCGCGGCGAACACCGCGGGCGGTGCCGCGCCCACGGCGAAGGAGGCCGCGGAGGCCACCGCCGCCTGGATCGGCCGCGCCCGTGTCAGCTCGTGGATGCCGAGCTCGTCGCGGGCGTGCGCCCCCAACGCGTCGTGCTCCATCAGCTGATCGGCGACCTGGGCGGCGAGGTCCGGCTTGAGGCCGCGCGCGGCGTAGATCCCCGCCAGCTCGGCGCGCTCCGCCTCCGGCGAGGTGGCGAGCTCGCCCTTCTCGCGTTCGAGATCCGCCTGCTCGGTGTCTTTCTGCGAGCTGACCGAGACGTACTCGCCGGCCGCCATCGAGAGCGCACCGGCCACGAGCCCGGCGACGGCCGCGAGCAGGACGGCCGCGCGGCTCGGCTCGGCCGCCGCGACGCCCACGACCAGGCTGCTGGTGGAAATCAGGCCGTCGTTGGCGCCGAGGACCGCGGCGCGCAACCACCCGATCCGCTCGCCCTTGTGCAGCTCACGGTGCATGGCCGACCCCTCAGGCCGCGCTCTTCGCAGGACCCGTGCGCGTGTTGAGCCACCAGTAGAACGGCAGCCCGAAACACAGGCCGCCGAACAACGAGAACACCACGAACCACGGCCACCGGATCGGGCCGGGGGGCTTCCGCGCGAAATGGATGGTCAGGACCATGAGCGTGAGGAGGGCGTCGATGATGAAGCTGAGGGCGAGCCGATCCTGGAGCACCGGGCCGAGGCCGCGAAAGTCGCGGACCAGCCAGTACGCGAAGAGACCGTCCCCCACGACGAGACCCACGAAGGCAACCAGAAGGAGCCACATGGCGAGATCCCCCGAGACCAAAGATGGTTCGAGCCGCAGCATGCCACCGCCGCATGGCACCGGACAAGACTCGCGCGGGCCAGCAGGACCATCGGTGGTCCCCCTACTTCACTTCGGCTTTCCCGAACAATTCGAGCATCTCCCGCTCGACCGGGGGTTGCACGACATCATGGGCATACTCCCGAGCCTGTGGATACTGTGTGCCTCGAATGCGCTCGGCTGCCTTCGCGAGATCGTAGCGCGTATTCCGCAGGTGAACGCCGGGCCCGAGCAGGGCCCAGCAGGCGCCCGGTTCCCCGAACGGCATCCCCACGCTGCCGGCATTCACAACGCGCGTCCTTCCGATCCTGCGGTCGAACTGCATGTGGGTGTGGCCGCAGACGACCACGGACGCCTGGAGATTCTCGAAGAGCGGCAGCAGGCGGTCCTCGGAAGTGAGACGGGTGAAGACCTCCGTCTCGCTGCGCGGCGTGCCGTGGCAGAACAGCACGTGTCCCAGACCTGCGATCTCGAGTCCGAGCGTCTTCGGCCAGCGCGCGATCGCCCGCTCGTGCCCGGGCGTGAGCTGCTGCGCAGTCCAGCGCATGTTCTCCCGATCCGGCTCCGGGAGTGGCTTTCCCGACGTGGTCCCCCAGTAGGTCACGGCGCCTCCGTCGAGCGCCGCCCGCTGTGCCAGCACCGCAAGCTCGCAGTTGCCGTGGATGAACTGCGCGGGCGGGTCGAGGTCCAGCAGCCGCTCGAGCGCCTCGCGCGGCATCGGGCCGGGAACCACATCGCCCCCGACCACGATCCGATCGACACCCGCCTGGCGAACTTCGTCGAGGACCGCCTCCAGCGCGGGGAGGTTGCCGTGAATGTCGAAGAGTGCGGCGATCCTCACTGGCGGACCTATCGAGCGACCGGCGCGATCTGCTTTCTCCACCGGTCGCCCGGAGCCTTGACGTAGTGGGTCAGCACGTAGCGCCAGGGAATCGCGAGCGGAAACAGCACGATACCCATGAGGCAGGCTTGCATCGTTTCCCCCGTATTGGGGTCCAACTGATGCGCAGACCACAGAGGCAGTCCGAAGGAGAGGATCCAGATGGATTTCCACACGAGCTCGAAGAAAAGCAGCGGCAACATCTTGATTGGATAACGAATCCCCAGAACCGCCAGGAGCGTAACCGCCCCGAGCACGCTCCGAACCACGCCACGCATATGCTCCAGGTCAGTCGGGTGATGGAGAATCCCCGGCCATATCTGGAACCCCATTCCCACAACTATGAGGAGGTACGTGGCTCTCAACAGGTAGAGCCGGAAGGTCGAGACTTCGGACATTGTTCCACCCCCTGAATGCGGCGATCCGCGCTCCTCCGGTCTCATCGAGTGGCTCATGCGATCGTCGCGGGAAAGCGGCGTTGTACGAGCTCGTCGAGCTTTCGAAGGAAGGGCTCCTCGCTGTCCACCAATCCCTCTGGACCAAGGCTGCATTCACTGATCCAGTCGGCAAGTTCCACGAACGACTCTGGCCAGAGGTGTCCACGCGAACTCCGGACTCGATTCAGCCGTAGCTGGAAGTTCCAGGCGTCGCTCAGGTCCACCAATCCCTCAATGGGTCCTCGCAAGGGGCCCGGAGCATCACGAGGCCTGCTGTTCTCGGCTGCGGCGATGACGGTAGCCAACTGCTTCATCGACGTCGCGGAAGTCCCCGCGGCGGCCGCCAAACGCAGCTCGTAGAGCAGATCCACGGCGTGCGCCAGTTCAAGGGCGCGGAACTCAAAATAGCTCCTGGCGAGGAATCGATCCTCGAAGACGGCCATCCCGCCGGCAGCGAAATCGGTCCAGGCCCTTGTCTTCCCCACCGCGCCGACCTCGAGAAACACAGGATTGAAGATCCAGGCAAGGGTGCTTCCCTCAAGTGGATGATCCGGGGGCGCCGCGCGAGCCAACGCCCTCTCGAGCAACTGGCCATCCTCCAACTCCAGGTCGACCTTGTGGGATGGGCAGAGGGCTCTCGGTGTTGACCACGCCCAGGGTACGTCCACCCGACGATCCGCAACGGGGTTGCAGAAGAAGCAGCTGGGCTCGTTCATGCTCATGTTGTGACGCTTTTATGCGCTTCGTTCAGCGGCGGGTTCTTTCTTCTCAGCTGGAGCTAACTAACGATTGCTCCTACGGCCTTCTCCTCCAGCGAATCGAGCCAGCGCAGCACGTCTTCTCCATCCCCGGTCGGCGCTGGCACGAGGATCCTCGTCCCGGCATGCTCCCGAAATATCCCTGCCCGACCCGCCGCCGAAAAGTACCTCTCCGCTTCGTCGTCCATGTACCACCAGTCCGCACCCCAGGTCCACCTCCGCGGCTCGCAGTCTGGGATCGGCGACGAGCTGCGTGAGCCCGCGGAACCAGGGCTCGTCGAGGAACGCGCCGCGACACAGGGCGAAGATGGCCCCAAGCCCGTCGTACTCCGGTCGAAACGTCCACACCGTACGGATGACACCCGCAAAGTTCCCCACGCAGATGATCTCGTCGGCGCGCACCCGGCGAAACGCAGCCTCAAGCCTGCCCTCCGCCAGCGCCGGCTTCGGCAGGCCGGTATTCAGCACTAGAACCGTGCCGTCGATGTCGAAGTAGAGCTTGCGCAAGATCGACGTCCTGACGTGCTGTCGCTCAGCCGGTCGAGAAGGGCGGGACTCCCGCCCCACGCTGCGATCGCCCCCGAGAGCGGCGTCGGGGGCGCCCTCCTCTCACCCTCCGCGCCGCGCCAGCGTCACCGCCAGCTCGGCGGCGACGCGCGCGTTGTTGCGCAGGAGCCCCAGGTTCGCGGCGACGGTGCTCCCTCCGGTCAGCTCGGCCAGTCGCTCGAGCAGGAACGGCGTGATCAGGCGGCCGCGCACCTTCATCTCCACCGCCTCCGCGAGCGCGCGCTCGAGCGCCTGCTCGTATTCCGCGCGCGGCAGCTCGTGCTCGAGCGGAATCGGGTTCGCGACCACGACCCCGGTCCCTAAGCCCAGCTGGAAATGGTCGCGCACGGCGTGCGCGAGATCGTCCATGGAGTCGAAGCGCTGGTCCACGCGCAGCCCGCTCTCGCGCAGGTAGAAGGCCGGGAAATCGCCGGTGCCGTAGCCGTAGACCGGAACGCCGAGCGACTCCAACGCCTCCACGGTGCGGGACAGATCGAGCACCGCCTTGGCCCCGGCGCACACCACCGCCACCGGGAAGCGCGCGAGTGCTGTGAGGTCGGCGGAAATGTCGCCGCTCTCGGCGGCGCCGTGATGGACACCGCCGATCCCGCCGGTCGCGAACACCTCGATCCCGGTGCGCGCGCACACGAACATCGTCGCGGCCACCGTGGTCGACCCGGGTTTGCCGCTCGAGACCTGGGCGGCGAAGTTGCTGAGGTTGAGCTTGACCGCCTCCGAGGTGTCGAGGCGGTGCAGCTCGTCGAGCGTGAGCCCGATGCGCACGCGGCCGTCGAGCACGCCGATCGTGGCCGGCGTGGCGCCCGCCGCCACCACCTCGGCTTCCAGCTCCGACGCGATCTCGAGGCCCTGCGGCTGCGGCAGCCCGTGCGTGATGAGCGTGGTCTCGAGCGCCACCACCGGCCGGTGCCGGGCGAGCGCGGCGCGCACGAAATTGGAGAGGGCGAAGAGCTCGTGGCTCATCGTTCCGCCCCCGATCCCAGCCACTCGCGCAGCCGGCGGTCGGCCTCCTCGCGCGTCGCGGCGAGCAGCCCGTTGGCACCCCAGTCCTCGAGCGCGAAGCTGGCGGAGACGATCGCCTGGTCGAGCGCGCTCTCGAGCGTGCGCCCCGCGACGATCGCGGCGAGGAACCCGCCCGCGAACGCGTCGCCCGCCCCGGTCGGATCGCCCGAGAGGCGCGGCACCGGCGGCCACTCCATGAACGCGCGCTCGCGCGCGTCGTAGAGCAGCCCGCCCGCCCGGCCGCGCTTGAACGCGACGAAGCGCAGCCGGCCGCCGGCGCCCGCCAACGCGCGGAGTGCCACGCGCGGATCGAGCACCGCGGCCGGCAGCAGCAGCTCGTCCTCGCTCACGAACAGCGCGTCCACGTTCGCGAGCACCGCGCGCCAGGCCTCGAGGTTCTGCTCGCGGATCGGCTCGTGCGGATCGAGCGAGAGCGCGGTCTCGCGGCTGGGCGCGAGCCCCTGGACCAGCGCGGACTGGATCTCGAACGGCATGGGCGCAATGTGAATCGCGCGGGCGTCCCGGTAGGACGCGGGGAAGTCCACCGGGCGCGGGGATACGACTTCGTGCGAAGGCGAGCCCAGGCGATGGATCACCCGTCGCCCGCGCTCTTCATAGAGCAGCCACGTGCGAACTCCCGGGCCATCGAGCGCGCGCACGCCGGTAAGGTCCACGCCGCGCGCGGCGAGCGCATCGAGTGCGGCGATCGGGTAGTCCTCGCCGCGCACGCTCGCGATCCCGACCTTGGCGCCCCACAGGCTGGCCGCGAGCGCCGCGTAGAGCGCCGCCCCCCCGGCCTCGCCCATGCGGGTGCGGCCGTCGGGATAGACGATGTCGTCCACCAGGAGATTGCCGGCGACCACGAGATCGAGGCTCATCGCGAGTCGCCCCCGCGCCGCGCGGCGCGGAAGGCGCAGGAGGCGGCGCTCACGCTCGCGGGTCCAGCCGGGCGAAGGCGAGCGCCATCGCCTTCACGCGCCCGGCATCGAGCGGGTTCGACCAGCAGCCGTCGCGCTTCACCGCCGATCCCACGATGAAGCCGTCGGCCGCGGAGAAACGCGCGATGTTCTCGGGCGTGACTCCCGAGCCTACCAGCACCGGGATGCTCACCGCGCCGGCCACGGCCGCCACCTCCGCGGGGTCCGCGGCGCGGCCGGTCGCGATGCCGGTCACGATCAGCCCGTCCGCAAGAGAGAATTCGGCGCCACGCGCGGTTTCCGCCACATCCAGGTCGGCCGTGAGCGCGTGCGAGGCATGCTTCTTCTTGACGTCGGCGAAGATCGCGACGTGCCCGGCGCCGATCTCGCGCCGGTAGCGGAGCAGCGGCCCGGCGGTCGCCTCGAGCAGCCCCTCGTCCGCCACGTGCGCGTAGACGAACGCCTCGGCGCGGATGAACGTCGCACCGCACGCGAGCGCCACCGCCAGCGCCTCGCGGTTCGCGGCCGCCAGCACCTGGACGCCGAGCGGCAGGCCGGTCTCCGCGCGCACCGCGCGGCCGATCGCGGTCATCGCCGCCACCGTCTCGGGCCCGGCCGTGCCGGCGAGGTAGGGGCGGTCGTGCATGTTCTCGATCACGAGCCCGTGGAACCCCGCCTCGCGGTAGACGCGGGCCTCCGCCACCGCGCCGGCGCACAGCTCGTCCACGCTCGCGCGCTGCGCGGGGCTGCCCGGCAGCGCGCCGAGGTGGAGCATGCCGATCAGAGCGCGGGGCGCGGAGAAGAGCGAGTCGATCGCGGTGCGGTCCAGCATGGCGGTGAAGACTGCCACAGCGCCGCGAAAAGCACACGGGCGAACGCGTGACGACGCGCCGCGGGAGCCGACGGGTGGCGCCGCGTGGAGACTTGGTGCAGTCGAGAGCGCCCGCCTCCGCGCGGCGGCTCAGCGCGGATCCGCGGGGCGCTCCCGGCGACGCCACAGGCCGCCGTGCGGCCCCGCCGCGACCGCGGTCCATTCGCCGGGCGCGGGCAGGCGCCGTGGCGGGATCGTGGCGTACACCCCGGAACCGCCTCGCCGGGCGGAATCGATCACCGAACGGATGCGCCCGGGACTGTCGCAGCTCAGGTGGATCGCGACGTCGGGCCGGATCCGCAGCGCCTTCTGGAGGGCGAGGAGCGTAGTCCCCTCCTCCCAGCACGCGAGCACGTGGGCGCGGCGCGGGAGCGCCGCCAGCACTCCGCGGCCGAACTTCTCCCAGCTCGGGTCGGGTGAGAACGGATTCCAGCCCGCGGGCCACGCCTTCCACGCCGCAGCCGCGCTCGAGCGCGTAAACGGCGCGGGCGGATCCGCGAGCCGCAATCGAGCCCACGGAGCCGCGGCCAGCGCGAGCGCGAGGACGAGTGCTGCGGGCCACGCGCGAGCGCGCACCAGCGAGACGGCACGCGCGACGAACAGCGCGAGGATCCAGACGCCGGGGAGAAAGAAGCTCGTGGCGGACATGGGATAGGCGGCGTAGAGGAAGAGCAACGTCAGGCCGCCGAGCCAGGCGAGCAGCAGGACGTCCAGCACCCTGCGCCGCAAGAGCGCTGCGACCCCGCCCGCGGCGGCGAGCAGGAGGCCGAGGCCCGGCAGGTCGTTGAGGGCGAGGTTCCAGCCCACCAGCCGCACGCGCGCGAGC
>Ga0184629_10001185_pt1 | contig 10846 bp, 9 predicted proteins | sample PLM4_32_b1_FD_133158 | JGI IMG/M metagenome (GOLD analysis project Ga0184629, IMG submission 133158) | Groundwater sediment microbial communities from an aquifer in East River, Colorado, USA - PLM4_32_b1 | ecosystem: Environmental > Terrestrial > Soil > Riparian zone | place: USA: East River... | reverse complement strand
GAAGCCGTCGCCGCCGCCGAGGCAGAACCAGTCGTCGTTCAGGATGCCGTTGTGCTCCTGGTCGCCGATGAAAGGCTCGGGCTCGAAGCGCGTCTTGCTCGGCCCGCCCCACGTCTGGTTGTCCTGGAGGCCGCCGTAGATGAAGTAGGGATCGCGATTGTCCACGGCGAGGTTGTAGAACTCGCCGATCGCGAGGTTGTTGAGGAAGTCCCAAGTCGCAGCGCGGTCGTGGCTCAGGAAGGTGCCGCCGTCGGTTCCCAGCATCACGTGGTCGCCGTTCGCGGGATCGATCCACATCGCATGGCAGTCGGGATGGAGGTTACGCGCGCCGCCCGCGCGGAACGTGCGGCCGCCGTCATCCGAGATCCAGAGATCGGTGCCGAGCACGTAGACGCGGCTCGAGTCGTTAGGCTGGATCCGGATCTGGCTGAAGTAGAACGGGCGCGGCGCGAAGGCGCTGAGCCGCTCCCAGTGCTCGCCGCCATCCGCGCTGCGAAACACGCCGCCGGCGCGGCTCTTCTCCTCGAACTCCGCGATGTGCCCGCCGAGGTCCGATTCCACGACCGCCATCACGATCCGGGGGTCGCGGCGGTAGATCGAGAGTCCGATGCGCCCGGTTTCCTCCGGGAGCCCGCCCGCGAGCTTCTTCCACGAGCGGCCGCCGTCGAGCGTGCGGAAGATGCCGCCGGTCCTGCCGCCGCCGGTGAACGACCACGGCGTGCGCTTGCGCGCGTAGAGCGCGGCGTAGAGCACGTTCGGATGGGCCGGGTCCATCGCCAGGTCGCAGGCGCCGGTGCGGGTGTCCACCTTGAGCACGTGGTCCCAGTGCTTGCCGCCGTCCCGGGTCTTGAACACGCCGCGCTCCGGGTTCTCGCCCCACAGCCGGCCGAGCGCCGCCACGTAGAGCACGCTGCTGTCGCCCGGGTCCGTCACGACGCGCGCGATGGTGTGGGTGGCCTCGAGGCCGACCGGTTCCCACTTGCCGCCGCCGTCGAGCGAGCGGTAGACCCCGTTTCCCCACGAGGAGGAGTTGCGGCTGTTGGCCTCGCCGGTGCCGGCCCACACCACGTCGGGATTCTTCTGCCACACCGCGACCGCGCCCACCGAGGCCACCGCCTCCTTGTCGAACACCGGGCTCCAGGTGGTGCCCATGTTCCCGGTCTTGAACATTCCCCCGGTGCCGAGCGCGACGTAGAAGGTGGCGGGGCGTTTCTCGACGGCGGCGAGATCGGAGACGCGGCCTCCCATGTTGGCGGGCCCCACCGAGCGCCACGCGAGGTCCTTGAGGAGCGTGGGCTCGAGCGGGACCGCCGCTGTTGCCGTCTTGCCCTTCGGCCGGCCCGTGGCGGTGACCGCCTCCTTCTCCTTCGCTTTCGCCCCCTTCCCCGCCGCGGACGCGCCGGGCCTGGCCGCGGGCTCCGCGACCAGCCCCGGAGCGGGAGGGAGGGCGAGGAGCGCAAGGGAGGCGAACGCGGCGAACGCGGCTCGGACGGCGGACGGGCTCATCAGGATCCTCCGGGCGGAAGCGGGCGGCCGCCCGCGCTACTTCACGTCCATCAGCTCGACTTCGAAGACCAGCGTGGCGTCGGGAGGAATCACGGGCGGGTAGCCACGCTCGGCGTAGCCCATCGCGGATGGGACCGTGAGCTTGCGCTTCCCTCCCACGCGCATTCCCTTCAGGCCTTCGTCCCAGCCGCGGATGACCCGGCCCGAGCCGAGCACGAAGGCGATGGGCTCGCCGCGATCGAGCGAGCTGTCGAACTTGGTGCCGTCGGTGAGCCAGCCCGTGTAGTGCACGGAGACGGACTGGCCGGATTCGGCCATGGGCCCGCTGCCGACCTTGATGTCCGTCACCTTGAGACCCCCGGCGAGCGTCCGCTCCTGGCCTTCCGTCGCCCCGCTGGTCGCGGGCGCGCTTGCGGACGGAGCGCTGGTGGCGGCGGTGCCGGTCGTGGTCGAGGTGTTCTCCGTGGTGCTGGTCTGCTGGCAGCCGGCGAGCGCGAGACCAACCATCGCGGCCAGCCAGGGCGTGCGATTCCGCATGAAGGGGCTCCTTTTCGATCAGGGAAGGACCGCGTGACCGTGGGGAAGGCTCGAAAACGTGCCACATCCCCGCCACTCCATCAAGGCGCGGATCGCGTGCCGGACCCTGCCGGGCAAGACGCGCGAAATCGGCTCTCAAGTCCCGGCGGAACGGCGCCGATGAGACACAACGAGGCTCGGCGCCCATCGTGAAGCCATCCCTTCAAGGGCCTCCCACCGTTCGAACCGGCCGTCGGCGCCGGAGGAGCATTGCGATGCCAGACATCAACAAGATCGTCGTGCATGCCCGAGACGGAAAGCTCCTCAAGGGCACGACGCGGGACTTTTTCCCCAACCGCCCGCTCTTCCACGTCCAGCCGGTCGACAACGGTGAACCGGTGGAGGTGCGCTGCAAGACGCTCAAGGCCGCCTTCTTCGTCCGCGATTTCGAGGGCGACGCGAAACGGCAGGACGCGGTCGGATTCCTCGCCAGCCCCGCCGAAACGAAGCAGGGCGTGAAGATCGCGGTGCGATTCAAGGACGGTGAGCTCCTGTGCGGCTACTCGCTCACCTACTCCGCGGATCGCGAGGGCTTCTTCATGTTCCCTTCCGATTCCAGGAGCAACAACATCCGGATCTACGTGCTCGTGACGGCGACGGCGGAGGTCAAGACCGGCGCGGAGGCCGATGCGCTCGTGAAGCGCTCGCTCGAGCAGAGGAAGAGCAGGGACGCGGCGGCCTGAACCGCGGCACGGAGGCCGCGGTACGCGACGCCCGGCTCGGATCGAGCCGGGCGTTTGCGTTGGCTGCGCTCTCTCGGATAGCTTGGCGTGCGCGCTGCCGATGGCGGCGCACCCCACCTTGCGACCCGGAGCCCCATGACCTCATTCAAGCATCGCCAGCGTCGCCGCCGCGCCAAGCAGAACCGGCGGAAGAAACAGGTCAAGAAGCGCGCGGCGAAAAAAGCCCGCCGGCGCTAGTCACGGTCTGAGCGCCTGCGCGGCCGCACCCTCCCGCAGCCAGCGCACGTAGGCCCACAGGGCGTCCACATCGCCCGGCTCGAGATGCTTCTCGAACGCCGGCATGCGCAGCACGGCGCGGTCGAGGAAGAAGCGCGCGAGCGGATTCCCCTCGAAGCGGCGGCTCACGCCGCGCTCGACCCATTCTCCGAACTCGGTCCGGTCGCGCACCAGCTCGGGGAAGTCGCGTCCGTCCCACGACGGCACGTACCCCTTGAGCGAGCCGGGGTTGGGCCGCGCGAACCGTCCGCCCGGCCCATGGCAGCCGTCGCAGCCGAGCGCCCGGCATCGCTCGAGCCCGCGGCCCACGAGCGAATCCTCCGGCTCGGGACGGCCGCCCGCGGCCTCGACGAAGGCGACCAGGTCCTCGATCTGCCCGCGCTGGAGGCGGCGGCCGAATGCCGGCATGCGCAGCGCGCCGCGCTCGCGGTCCCGCCGCCACGTCTCGCTGCGCTTCTTCGCCGCCGTCGCGCCGTCGCGGATCCACTCGCGGATCTCCTCGCGGCTCTTCGCGAACATCATGAGATCGTCCTCGAAGGTGGGCACGGTCTTGTCGGTGCGCCCGGGATTCGAGGCGCCGCGCGTGCCCTCGGGGCCGTGGCAGGCGAAGCAGCCTTCGCGGAGCGCGAGCCGGCGGCCGCGCTCGGCGGCGGGAAGGGCGGGGCGCAGGCTGATCGAGGCCACGCCCACGAACAGCAGCAGTACCGCGGCCAGCGCGAAGCGGAGTCTCATCGGGAACGGGCGGCGAGCCGATCGCCCGCGCTGCCTCCCCGGCCAGCGAAAAGGGCGCGTGGAAGGGTCCGCCTTCCACGCGCCCGGATGCGCATCGCTTCCGCGCCTACTTGGCCGCCGCCGCCGTCGCCTTCAGCTCGGTCACGTCGATGATGCGGGCTCCGCCCCGCTCCGAGACCACGCCCGTGATCTCGACCATCGCCGACATCAGGTCCTTGGCCTGGTTGTAGGGATCGGCGTTGTCGTGATTGACGGTGAGCACGTAGAGCTTGTTGTCGGAGGTGAGCAGACCCATCGGCATCCCGCCGGCCACGCACTTGGTGGCGCAGCCCTTGTGCTTCTCGCCCCGGGCTTCGTGCGACACGTAGCAGCCCATGTCCACCAGCTCGCCCTTGAGCGTCACCGGCTTGGGCGGGGCCTTCACCGCCTTCGTCTCCGCCATCGCGGTGACCGCGATCGCGAGGGCGCCCACCAGGACCAGCGAACCCAGCACACGCTTCATCGTGCGACTCCTCTCGTGATGTGTTTCCCGCTTTTCGGGAGGGAGCCTCCCTCCCCACTGTCGAGTGCCTTCGAGCGATACGACCAAACGCACGGCGTGGCAAGCCGCGCGTGCGTTTCCCGGCACAGTTTGACGGCGGTTTGACAGGGAGGAGGCGGGAGCGTCGCGGAGCCGCTTCGCCCGTCCGCCCCGGGGCCGCCCCGCCCGGCGCCCGGGAGGGTCAGCTCAGGTCCAGGTACTTGAGGTCGAGCGGGCCGAACAGGCCACCGCCCTGCCCGCCGAACAGCTCGTTCCCGCGGCGCAGCGCGTCGGAGGCCACGTCCACGATCGGGAGTCCGATCTCCTCGCAGGCCGCCGCCCGCGGCGTGGTGGGCAGCGCGTAGCGCTCGCTCGCGAGGTAGTCCTCGAACTCGTCGAGCGTCCATGCGAACAGCGCGTCCACCTCCCAGACCACGCGCAGCTCCTTCCCGCGCGTGAGGTCGGGCGGGTCGTCGGGACCGGCCGGCTTGAGCAGCCCGACGGCGCAGCAATCGCAGCCGAACCAGAACTCCAGCTCACCTTCGAGCTTGAGGTTCTGGGCCACCCGCGCCTCGGTGGGCGCGTCCTTCCACACGTTGGTGAGCAGCTCGCTCAGCGCGAACTGGAAGCGCAGCAGGGCGCGCGGATCGTCGTTGGCCGCCCCCTTGAGCCCGGTCGCGAGCACGCGCAGATTGCGGATCGCCTCGAGCCGCGCCCACGGCGAGCGCCGGTTGCAGAGCGCGGTCAGGTTCTTGAGCGTCCCCTCGAGCCGCTCCCGCACCACGGACAGGAGGTCGGAGAAGGACCCCTCGCCCTTCTCCAGGAACTCCACGTTGCGCCGCATGGCCTGGTTGAGCGGCAGGTAGGCCGAGCGCAGCGTGGACCAGTCTTCGGTCAGGCGTTGCTTGGCGATGACGTCCCAATCAGCCATGACCTCTCCTCTCCGGCCCGATGGATCGCGCCCTCTCGTGGCGCCGCTCGAAAGTATAGCGAAGAGTCCGCGCGCGGGTCCACCGTGGCGCGACGAGGCGGCGCGGCCGCGGCGCTTTCGAAGAAGCCCGGATGCGCCGGCGGCCCTACGAGGAGCCCGCGGCGCCGGAGCGGTCACCCGCCGCTGGGCGCGCCGGGATCTCGACCGCGACGCGGGCGCCGGCCGTGCTCGAAGCGCGCGCGGCGTCGAGCGCGCTCTGCACCGCTACGGCGTCGTCGAAGTCGGGCTCCATCGGGCGCTCGCCCATGAGCGCCCGGTAGAGGCGCTCCACCATCACCTCGAAGGGCGCGACCAGCGCGGGCTCGCCCGGGCGCGGGGCGAGCCGCAGGGCCTCCGGGAGCGCGATCTCCTCGGGCTCGCGCCCCGGTGCGATCCTCCATAGGCGGTAGCCGGTCTCGTCCCAGCGCAGCGTGGCCTCGCTGCCGTGGATCTCGAAGCGCTCCCAGCGGTACGGCGTGGTCGCGTTCAGGTCGACGAGACCGGTCGCCCCGTCCGCGAACTCGTAGTGGAGCGTGCAGGCGTCGTCGGCGCTTGCGAGGCCAGCCTGCGGCAGCTCGGCGGTGGGCCCGCGCCGCGGCTGGAGCACGCGCACCGTGGCGAGCACCGAGCGCGGCTCCCCGAAGAAGAGCCGCAGGCAGTCGGTGTGGTGCGATCCGAGGGCGCCGAGGACCCCGCCGCCGCGCTTCCGCTCCGAGAGCCAGCTCATGCCGCGCGACTCCGGCCGGTGCCAGATCGGGTAGCGGCCCAGGATTTCCCCGCGGCGCGGCGTGCCGATCGCCCCCTCCCGCGCCAGCGCCAGGGCGTGGCGGCGCGCCGGGAAGAAGCGGAACTCGTGGTTGATCGCGGCGACGCGCCCGAGCGCCAGGGCCCGGTCACGAATCTCGGCGGCCTGGAAGCGATGGAGTGCCGTGGGCTTCTCGCACAGCAGGTGGGCCCCGCCCTCGAGCGCTGCGATCGCCATCGGATGGTGGAGGTAGACGGGCGTCGCCACGCTCACCAGGTCGGGCGACTCCTCCCGCAGCAGCTTCCGCCAGTCCGCGGAGGCGCGCGGGATGCCGAGCTCGCGCGCCGCGCGCACGGTCTTCTCCTCCGTGGCGCCCGCGAGCGCCACGACCCGGAAGCCCGGGTGCCTGGCGAACGCGACCGCCTGGACCGTGCGCCCGAACCCGGCGCCCAGCAGGACCACCCGGAACGAATCCATGCGACGGCTCCTTCCGTGGTATTCTGCACGCGGCTCGAAGCGAACATCCTTGGAGGCGTGTCCACACGACCGCGCGGAGCGCGATCGCCCCCCTGCCACAGAGCGTCACCGGAGGATATCCCATGCGCGACCCGCGCAATGCCACGCTGGCCCGCGTCATCGTCCGCCACTCCACCCGGCTCGAGCCGGAGGAGGCGATCCTGATCGAGTCGTTCGACCTGAACACCGGGCTCGTGCTCGACCTGGTGGACGCGGCGTTCGACGCCAAGGCCATCCCGATCGTCTACCTGCGCAGCAACGCCGTGAATCGCAGCCTCATGCGCCGCGGAACGGAGAGGCAGTTCAAGATCCAGGGCGAGATCGAGTTGTTCCAGATGAAGCAGGTGCAGGCCTACGTGGGCCTGCGCTCCGCCGAGAACACCTCGGAGCTGGGCGACGTGCCCGGCGACCGGACCGCGCTGCACTCGAAGATCGTGGCACACCCGGTGCACATCGACTACCGCGTGAACCACACGAAGTGGGTGGTGCTGCGCTATCCCACGCCCTCGATGGCCCAGATGGCGAACATGAGCACCGAGGCGTTCGAGGATTTCTACTACCGCGTGTGCACGCTCGACTACGGCCGCATGGCCGAGGCGATGGTGCCGCTGGTCGAGCGCATGAAGCGCACCGACCGCGTGCGCCTCAAGGGGCCGGGCACCGACCTCGAGTTCAGCATCAAGGGCATCGGCGTCGTGCCGTGCGAGGGACGCCGCAACCTGCCCGACGGCGAGTGCTTCACCGCGCCGGTGCGGGACTCGGTGCGCGGCACGATCACCTACAACACGCCCTCGCTCTACCTCGGCGTCACCTACGATCAGCTGAGCTTCACGTTCGAGGGCGGGCGGATCGTCCGCGCCAAGGGGAATCCCCAGGCCAAGCTCGACGAGCTGCTCGGCACCGACGAGGGGGCGCGATTCATCGGCGAGTTCTCGCTGGGGTTCAACCCCTACATCCTCACGCCGATGAAGGACACGCTCTTCGACGAGAAGATCGCGGGCTCGCTCCACTTCACCCCCGGGCAGGCCTACAGCATCGCGGACAACGGCAACCGCTCGCAGGTCCACTGGGACCTGGTGCTGATCCAGCGCCCGGAGTACGGCGGCGGCGAGGTGTGGTTCGACGGCGAGCTGATCCGCAAGGACGGGCGCTTCGTGGTGCCCGATCTCGAGGCCCTGAACCCCGAGCGGCTGACGGCGGACGCGCCGAGCGAGCTGGCGGTGCGGTAGGCCGCGCGGGCGCGGCGCATCGCCACGATTCTCGCAGGTCTGCCGGGACGCAGTCGCCGGGCGGCCCGGATCGTGCTGCCGTGTAGCCACGCGCCCCGCCCCTCCCGGGAAGCCTCCCCGTGATCCAGCTCCAGGACCTGCGCTACTCCATCGGCGACCGCGTGCTGTTCGACCGGCTCAACTGGGTGTTGAGCCCGGGCGACCGCGTGGCGCTCGTGGGACCGAACGGCGCCGGGAAGACCACCCTGCTGCGCGTGATGCTGGGCGAGCTGCGCCCCGACTCGGGTGCCAGGGTCCTCTCCCGCGGCACGCGCCTCGGCTACCTGCCGCAGGAGGCCGCCGAGACCTTCGAAGGCAGCGTGCTGGGGCGCGCGATGGAGGCGCACCGGCACGTGCTCGCGATGCGCGAGGAGCTGGACGCGCTCCACGCGAGCCTCTCGGGGATCTCCGCCGACGACGAGCGGCTCACCGCGCTGCTCGAACGCGCCGGTGAGATCCAGCACCACCTCGAGCTGCACGACGAGCACGCGCTCGAGCCCGAGGCGCGCCGCGTGCTCACCGGGCTCGGGTTCTCGCTCCGCGACCAGGACCGGCCGCTCGCCGAGTTTTCCGGCGGCTGGCGCATGCGCGCGGCGCTCGCCGCGCTGCTGCTCACCGATCCCACGCTGCTGTTCCTCGACGAGCCCACCAACCATCTCGACCTGCCCGCGATGGAGTGGCTCGAGGACTACCTCGAGGACTTCCACGGCGGGCTGGTCGTGGTCTCGCACGACCGCGTGTTCCTCGACCGCGTGGCCACCGAGGTGCGGGAGCTGGATCTCGGCGCGCTCTCCGAGTACGCCATGACCTTCACGCAGTACCTCGAGGAGCGCGAGCTGCGGCGCGAGCGGCTCGAGGCGGGAAACGTCCAGGTCGAGAAGCGCATCGCCCAGCTCTCGCGCTTCGTCGAGCGCTTCGGCGCCAAGAACACCAAGGCCTCGCAGGCCCAGAGCAAGCGCAAGATGATCGCGCGCCTCGAGGAGCAGAAGGTGGTCCTGCCGCACCGCCCCAAGCGCATCCGCTTCAGCTTCCCCGATCCTCCCCACGCCGGGCGCACGCTGGTGCGACTGCGCGACGTTTCGTTCGGCTACGATGCGCGCGACGTGTTCGCGGGCGCCAGCCTCGAGATCGAGCGCGGCGACAAGGTGTCGATCGTCGGGGCGAACGGCGCCGGGAAGACCACGCTGCTGCGGGTGCTCGCGGGGCAGCTCGCGCCGCGGGGCGGGGCGCGGGAGAGCTACCCGCACACGCGGCTCGGCTACTTCGCCCAGCACGCCGCGGAGACGCTCACGCCCTCGCATACCGTGCTGGCTGCGCTCGAAGAGGTCGCCCCGGTCGAGTGGCGCCCGCGGCTGCGCAACCTGCTCGGCAACTTCCTGTTCTCGGGCGACGACGTGCTGAAGCTGTGCCGCGTGCTCTCGGGAGGCGAGCGCCAGCGCGTGGCGCTCTCGCGCATCCTGCTCGCGCCCGCCAACCTGCTCCTGCTCGACGAGCCGACGCACCACCTCGACCTCGCGGGCAAGGAAGTGCTCGAGGAGGCGCTCGAGCAGTACGCGGGCGCGATCGTCGTGGTCACCCACGACCGCTCGCTCATGGCGCGGCTCACCACGCGGGTGATCGAGGTGAACGACGGGCGGGTGCGCCTCTACCCCGGAGGCTACGACGACTACGAGCAGACGCGGATCGCGCGGGCCGCGGGCGGCGCGGCGCCGGGGGCGCGCGGGGCGGACGGACGCGAGCTCGCGGAGGCGCGCGCGCCGGGGCGGGGCGCGGGCGCGGGAGCGCCTTCGTCGGGCCGGGGCGACCGTGGGGACGCGCGTGCACCGGGGAAGGGCGCCCCCGCGGACGCGCGCGCGGCCGCGCGCTCCGGCTCCGGGGCGGAGCGCTCGCGGAAGGCGTCGCCCGCTCCCGCCCCGGCCGCGCCGGGTGAGCGCGCGGACACCGGCGGAGACGGCCGGCGCCCGCGCGCCGAGCAGCAGCGGCGGGCGAACGAGCTCAAGCACATCGAGCGCGACATCCAGCAGCGCGAGGATCGGGTGCGCGCTCTCGAGGCGCAGCTCGCCAATCCCGAGGTCTACCACGACGGCGCACGCGCGAAGGAGCTGGTGACCGAGTACGAGCGGCTGCGTGCCGAGCTGGAATCGCTGTGGCAGCGGATGGCGGACCTCTAGCCGCCGTCCCCGCGGGGAGGGCGAACGCGCCGGTTCGCCCGGCAGAGGATGGAGCGGAGGGCGGGCGGCCGCGGCGCCCGCGCCGCGATTGACTCCCCTCCGGCGCGCCGCTAACGTGCCGCGCCATGGCCGACGTCACCCTTCGCACCTACGTCTTCCTCGACGATCTCCAGCCGCAGCTCGCCGCCTTCGTCGGGACCACGGCGCGCGGGTTCCTCCCGGTCGCCGGCGACGCCTCGATGTTCATCGAGACCGCCCCCGGGCTCATCATCAACCGCATCACCGACATCGCGCTCAAGGCCACGCAGTGCACGCCGGCGATCATGGTGGTCGAGCGCGCCTTCGGCCTGCTCGAGATCCACCACCGGGACAAGGGCCAGGTTCAGCTCGGCGGGGAGGCCGTGCTCGACTACCTCAAGATCGCCGAGAGCGACCGCGTGAAGCCGCGGGTGGTCTCGGACCAGGTGATCCGCGCGGTGGAGCCCTACCACGCGCAGGTCATCAACAAGACCCGCTACGGCGACATGCTGATCGCGGGCGAGAGCCTGCTCATCCTCGAGACCGAGCCCGCCGGCTACATCGCATTCGGCGCCAACGAGGCGCTGAAGGCGGCGCGCGTGAAGCTCATCGACGCTTCGCTGTTCGGCGCCTACGGACGGCTCTACCTGTCCGGGCCCGAAGCCCAGATCGACGCCGCGCGTGACGCGGCGCTGCGCGGCCTGGGTGCGGTGAAGGGGAAGGAAGCCGCGAAGGGCGAAGGCCGCTAGGCTCCCTTCGAGAAGCGCCGGAAGACCCGATTCCGCCCGAAAGGCGCGCGGCCCGTGCGGAACACCGCACGGGCCGCATCGCGTCCGGGACTGACTACTTGCAGTCCACGCTGAGG
>Ga0184629_10001184_pt1 | contig 10846 bp, 7 predicted proteins | sample PLM4_32_b1_FD_133158 | JGI IMG/M metagenome (GOLD analysis project Ga0184629, IMG submission 133158) | Groundwater sediment microbial communities from an aquifer in East River, Colorado, USA - PLM4_32_b1 | ecosystem: Environmental > Terrestrial > Soil > Riparian zone | place: USA: East River... | reverse complement strand
CAACACCGCCGATATCGTTGTTGTCGATGGCAACTTGCTGTGCAACAGCCGGCGTCATCCAAGCAACAGTCACAAGTGCCGCAAAACTGACGCCCAGCTTACCAACGCTGGCTGATCCCTTCGCCTTCATGTTTGTCCCTCATCGCGTTTGGGGTGAAGCGTGCTTGTATATCGCATTGTGCGCCGAAGGACGAGACCGGGCGCAACTTTAACGTGGCATTAGCCAAAAAAGTGGGGCGGGACCCACCCGCGACACGCCTGGCGGGTCAGTTGGATGGTCGATTCGCCCCGTCCCCATACCCTTGGGCAAATAGCCCCTCTAGCATCCCCCTAAGGCTGTTATGGGATTTTGGAGTGTTTACATTCGGGCTTGCGCAAAGGCAATAAAACGGGCCGGTTCTGCGCCTGACCATCGAGTGCCGCGTTATCCAAAATCGACACAGTTTTGCGACAAACAAGTGAAGCGACGATCCCCACCCAACCCAATACCCATCACCAAGGAAGCGATCCTGGAGTACCTCGCCACGCATCCCGGCGACTCCAAGCGCGACCTTGCCCGGCAGTTCAAACTCAGAGGTTCCGAACGCCAAGCGCTCAAGCAGATCTTGAGCGAGCTCAAAGACGAAGGCGTCGTCGAGCAGGGCCGGAAGAAGTCCTACGTGACCGCGGGCGCTCTGCCGGACGTGGCCGCACTCGAAATCTTCGGCGAGGACCCCGATGGCGACCTCTTGGGACGCCCGCTCGACTGGAAGCGGGACGAGCCGCCGCCCTCGGTCCTGATCGTTCCGGGGAAGGATGATTCGCGTCCGTTGGGGCGTGGCGAGCGCGTGCTCGCGCGCATCACGCGCACGAAAGACGGCCACGCGCCGTATGAGGGCCGTGTCATCAAGCGGCTCGGTGCGAGCGCGCATCGCGTGCTCGGCGTGCTTGCGCGCCACAACGGACGCGCGGGCATCGAGCCGATCGACCGCAAGAGCCGTCACACCCTGATGGTGGACGACCGCGATCTCGGCGGCGCGCGCGAAGGCGAGCTCGTGCTCGCCGAGCCCCTCGCCGGTCGCGAGTGGGGCGCGCCGCGTGCTCGGATCGTCGAACGCTTGGGCTCGATGAACGAGCCCAAGGCGGTGAGCCTCATCGCGATCCACGCGCACGGCATCCCGACGGACTTCCCGCGCGAAGCCATCGCCGAAGCCGAACACGCGAAGCCGGTGACGATCCTGGCGGGACGCACCGATCTCCGCAGCACCCCGCTCATCACCATCGATCCTGAAGATGCGCGCGACCACGACGATGCGGTGTGGGCGGGACCCGACACAGACCCGAGCAACAAAGGCGGTCACATCGTCATCGTCGCGATTGCCGACGTCGCGCACTACGTGACGAACGGCTCCGCGCTCGACCGCGAAGCCGAGAAGCGTGGCAACTCAGTCTACTTCCCGGATCGCGTCGTGCCGATGTTGCCCGAGGAATTGTCCGCCGACCTCTGCTCGCTACGCGAGAACGAGGACCGGCCCTGTCTTGCCGTGCGCATGGTGTTCGACGCACGCGGCGCGAAGCGCCGGCACGAGTTCGTCCGGGGCATCATGCGCTCCGCCGCGCGGCTTACGTATTCGCAAGCGCAGGCGGCTTTCAACGACAGGCCCGATGTGAAGACCGCGCAGCTGCAGGATCGCATCATGCGCCCGCTATGGGCGGCCTATCGCACGGTTTCGATCGCACGCGATCAGCGTTCGCCGCTCGATCTCGATCTGCCGGAACGGCGAGTCGTCATCGGCACCGACGGAAAGGTCCAGTCCATCGCCTTCCGCGAGCGCCTGGAGTCCATGCGCCTGATCGAAGAGTTCATGATCATGGCCAATGTGGCCGCAGCCGAGACGCTCGAACTGGCGAAGCAGCCGCTGATCTATCGCGTGCATGAGGAGCCCTCGAAGGAGAAGCTGCTCGCGTTCGCCGATTATCTTCGCACGATCGGGATTCCCTTCGCCAAAGGCCAAGTGATGAAGCCGGCTGTGTTCAACCGCATCCTGGAACGCGCGCGCGGGACGCCGCATCAAGAAGTGATCAACGACGTCGTCCTGCGCACGCAGGCGCAAGCCGTCTACGCGACTGAGAATGGCGGCCATTTCGGACTCAACCTCGCGCGTTATGCGCACTTCACCTCGCCGATCCGTCGCTACGCCGACCTCATCGTTCATCGCGCACTTATCCGCGCGCGCAATTTCGGCGACGACGGTTTGAGCGATGCCAAGATCGCGCTCCTCAAAGGGACCGCCGACCACATCTCGATGACCGAGCGCCGTGCGATGGCCGCGGAGCGCGATTCCGTCGACCGCTATGTCGCGGCCTATATGCAGGACCGCGTGGGTGCCGTGTTCGAAGGTCGTATCACCGGCGTAACGCGCTTTGGCCTGTTCCTGCGGTTGGCCGACACCGGCGCCGAAGGATTGCTGCCGATGCGCTCGCTTGGGACCGATTTCTTCCGTCACGACGAAAAGCGCCACGCGCTCGTCGGCGAGCGGACGCAGAAGACCTATCGCATGGGCGAGACGCTCAGTGTTCGCCTCGCCGAAGCCGCGCCCTTGACCGGCGGTCTGCGGTTCGAGCTGGCAGAGGATGAATCCTCGCCGTCGCGACGCCGTAACGCTGCCCGCTCAGGGAAACGTCGCTGAGTGCTGTGCATCGGGACGCCGCGAATGCCCGACACCAAAGCGGGCAGCCCTTGCCGAAGCGTCGTCAGGATGGGACATTTGCACCTGATTGGAATTTGAGTTCGAGCCGCCTATGCATCATGCCATTGCTGAGAAGCGTGAGTCCCTCGCTGCGCTCTGCCGTCGATTCGGCGTGCAGCGCCTGGAAGTCTTCGGCTCAGCAGCGCGCGGAACAGATTTCGATGCGCGCCGGAGCGATGTTGACTTTCTTGTCTCCTTTTCGCCACGGGCGGACGATTTGGCGCGGTTCTTGGATTTCAAGGAGGCGCTGGAGTCGCTTCTTGGTGTTCCAGTCGATCTTGTCGAACGCAAAGCGGTTGAAGCGAGCCGAAACTATATTCGCCGCCGCAGCATTCTGGCTGAGGCCGAGCCCGTCTATGGACAATGATCTGGCCCTGCTTCTCGATATGTCCTTAGCTGCTACCGACGCCAGCGCCTTCACCGAAGGACTGGATGAGGCTGCATTCTTGAATAGCAGACTGCATCAGAATGCTGTCATCAGGTCTTTGGAAATCATCGGCGAGGCGGCAGGAAAAATCTCGCCTGAATTCCGCGCCGCGCATCCCGAAATCCCATGGCGGGAGATCATTGGAATGCGCCACCGACTCATTCATGGCTACGGGGAGGTTCGCCTCGATATTGTGTGGAGCGTCGTCCAAGATCACCTACTACCCTTGATCGCCACCCTGGGCCCGCTCATCCCGCCGAATACCGACGAAAAGACCTCGTGAGCTCACAGCGGCCGCTCGAACGCGTGCAAAACCCGTTCCTCTTTGATCCTGCCGATGCGAACGGGCCGGTGCTGCGGCCGAAGGATGCGGCCGCGCTGATCCTGGTGCGCCGGAACGGCGACACAACGCGTGTGCTGATGGGCGAGCGCAGCGCGCGTCACGCCTTCTTGCCAGGTCGATTTGTGTTTCCCGGTGGCAGGCTCGATGTCGCCGACCAACGCCTCGCAACCGACACCGATCTGAGGCCGGAAGTGCTCGCGAAGGTCGCGACCGGCACGACCACGTCACGCGCGCGCGGTCTTGGGCTCGCTGCTGTTCGCGAAACCTTCGAAGAAACGGGAATCCTGGTCGGGACGAAACAGCGTTCCACCGTGCGCACACGCTCCGCGACATGGCAGCGATTCTTCTCGCACGGCATCTCGCCGCACCTCGAAGCGCTCGACTTCGTCGCCCGCGCGATCACGCCTCCGGGCCGCCCGCGACGCTTCGACGCGCGGTTCTTCATGGCCGACGCGAGTGAGATCGCAGCCGAGCTCGATCTCTCCAACGCGAGCGGGGAGCTGCTCAGGCCCATCTGGCTCACTCTCGACGAAGCAAGAGCGGCCGACGTCCTGCCGATCACAAGCTGCGTCCTCGATGAGGTGGAAGGGCGCCTGTCTGGCCGACGCGATCCGTCCGGCCCTGTTCCGTTCTTCATCCCGCGGCGCGGGAAGGCTTTGATCTTAGGACTTTAACCAGCCTGGGCGAGACAACGCGCCGCGCCGCTCACGACACTTTGCCCTCAATTTGCCACGGCCCTGGGCTTTTATGATATTGCTAAAGGTCCCGGCTTTGGGGCAAAACCTCACGGCCTTTGCGGAAACAACATGAGGGAGTTCCCGTGACTCGAATTTTCTCTTCACCGGTGCGCATCCTTCTTGCGGGATTGGTGCCGGCTCTGTTCGTAATGTCGACGGTTGAAATTCACGCGGCTGCGGCCGGCGACTCGAAGAACGGCCAGACGCTGTTCAACGAGAATTGCGCGGTCTGCCACAGCTTCGCACGCGGCGAGCCGAACAAGATCGGCCCGAATCTGTTCGGCGTGGTCGGACGCGCGTCCGGCGCGGCCGCCGGCTACATGTATTCGCCGGCTATGATGAACGCGAAGCTGATGTGGGATAACAAGAACCTGAACGAGTACCTCGCCGGCCCGCAGAAGAAGGTTCCGGGAACCAAGATGGGCTTCCCCGGCTTCTCCGATCCGACCGAAGAGGCGGACGTCATCGCCTATCTCACGACGTTGAAATAAGCGCCCGCGGACAACCGCAGGCGAAGTGTGTGAAGTCACCGTCTCGCGCCCTGAACGGCGCGGGACGGTTTCCTTTTGGCCGCTTGACAAGCGGGGGCCGACCGATAGTTTAGCGCCCGTTCGAGCATTCAGGTGAGGAACGTCCCATGGCCAAGCCAACAACGGTCAAGATCAGGCTGAACAGCGAGGCCAACACCGGCTTCTTCTACGTCACCAAAAAGAACACGCGAACCATGACCGAGAAGATGACGGCCAAGAAGTACGACCCGAAAGTGCGCAAGCACGTCGAGTTCAAAGAAGGCAAGATCAAGTAACACCTAGCTTCCGTCCTTTTCATGCGCGCCCGCGAGCGAAAGTTCGCGGGCGCGTTTCGTTTGGGCGTTTGCGCTATGATTGGCCCGCGCGGGGGCGAAGGAGACGTCCATGAACGCACCGATCGACTGGAAAGCCGAAGCCAAGAAGATCACCTTCCGCGACAAGGCGTTCATCAACGGCGCATTCGCTGCGTCCTTGAGCGGCAAGACCTTCGACAACATCTCGCCGATCGATGGACGCGTTCTGGCACGCGTCGCGTCTTGCGGGCCAGAAGACATCGATGCGGCAGTGAAGGCCGCGCGAGCCGCGTTCGAGAGTGGCGTCTGGGCCGATCAGGCGCCGCGGGCACGCAAGCGAATCCTGGTGCGCTTTGCCGATCTGATCGCGCAGAAAGCGAACGAGCTTGCGCTGCTCGAAACGCTCGACATGGGGAAGCCGATCGCGAACGCGCGCAACGCGGATCTGCGCGCGGTCCCCGAATGCGTCCGCTGGTACGGCGAGGCACTCGACAAGCTCTATGACGAGATCGCGCCGTCCGCGAAGACCGCTCTCGCGCTGATCACGCGCGAACCCTTGGGTGTCGTCGGAGCCGTCGTGCCTTGGAACTTCCCGCTGATGATGGCGGCGTGGAAGTTCGCCCCCGTTCTCGCGGCGGGTAATTCGCTTGTGCTGAAGCCGGCCGAGCAGTCGCCGCTTTCGGCGCTGCGCGTCGCTGAGCTTGCGATCGAAGCCGGTATCCCTGCGGGGGTGTTCAACGTCGTCCCCGGGTTCGGCGAGACGGCGGGCCAGGCGCTCGGTCGGCACATGGATGTCGACGCGATCACCTTCACCGGCTCGACCGCAGTCGGGAAGCTGTTCCTAAAATATGCAGGCGAATCAAACATGAAGGCGGTGAGCCTCGAGTGCGGTGGCAAGTCGCCCAACATCATCTTCGCCGATGCGCCCGACCTCGATGAAGCCGCTGCGGGCGCCGCGGACGGCATCTTCTACAACTCGGGCCAGGTCTGCGACGCCGGCTCGCGTCTGCTTGTCGAGGAGAAGGTCCACGACCGATTCCTCGAGCAGGTGAAGCGGCACGCCGCCGCTTTCCAGCCGGCCGATCCGTTGGATCAGGCGACCAAGATGGGAGCGATGGTCGACGAGACGCAGACCAAGCGCGTCATGGGCTATATCGCCAAGGGAAAGGAAGAAGGAGCGGCACTCGCCCTCGGAGGCAAGCAGGTGCGCCAGGAGACGGGCGGGTTTTACATCGAGCCGACGATCTTCGATCGCGTCGACAACAAGATGACGATCGCGCGCGAGGAGATATTCGGTCCGGTGCTTGCGACCATCACGTTCAAGACGATGGAGGACGCGATCAAGCTCGCCAACGATTCGTCTTATGGCCTCGAAGCAAATGTGTTCACCAGCGATCTCAGCAGGGCGCACAAGATGGCGCGCGCACTGAAGGCGGGCGTGGTGACGATCAACACACGCGATATCGGCGGGATCGAAGTGCCCTTCGGCGGCTACAAGCAGTCAGGCTTCGGGCGCGACCGCTCGCTGCATGCGCTGGAGAAGTACACCCAGCTGAAGTCGACCTACATCAACGTGGGCTGACGGCGGCCTGTGCGCCGCGGCGCGCGACCGCAGCGGCGGCGATGCGGTCGAAGAAGGCGACGATCCGCTCCGCGTGCGCGTAATCGGGGATCGCGTTGTTGCGGTAATGGGGCGCTGACAGCATCTTCAGATAGAGCGAGCGGTCGTTGTCGACTTCGCACACGAATTCCAGCATCTGCTTGATGTCGGTGAAGCGCGCGAAGTCGATATAGCTCGACGTGTCGAATGAGAGCTGCGCCTGCGGATCGCCGACATAGATCGGGATCGAGTGTGCGAACATCGGATCGACCAGCTTCTCCGTCATGTAGCCCGGCCAGATCGCGTTCTCGATCGCGAGCGTGAACTTGTAGCGGCGGAAGAAATCGACCTTGCCTGCGACACGGCTTGGCGCGGTCGGTACCATCCAGCCACCCATCGTATTGAGATGGCCGCCCGCGGAATCGACAGGCTTGTAAGCGGACAGCATCCTGAAGATCGCATCGCGGTGCGGCACCGGATGCATGTAGACGAAATTGCAGAACTTCGGCTTCTCGGCTGCGACCTTCTCCCAATCGGTGTCCGCTCGCTTTACCAGAAGCTCCGGCGCATAGCCCCAGGCGCGGTTCTCATAGACCCAGAGCGGCAGGCGCAGATGGTTCTCGTGCTGGACAAGGGTCGAGAACGAGATCGCGAACTCGCAGCTCGTCATGTCCGGCTCGAAATTCTCGCCGGTTAAAAACACGCGCACATAGCTGCCGGGCGGAATCCGCGTGAGGGGCGGATTACTGCTTGGATTGGCGTAAGGGACGAACTGTTTCGAATAGACCGAGTAGAAGACGATCTCCGGATCCGGCGAGAGCTGCACGTCGTATTTGTCGAACAACGAGGGAAAGAATCGGCGGAAGTGCTCCGGGTGGAAGCCCGGCCAGAACGCCGCGAAGTTCACGCGTAGGCTCGGTTTCATGCGCCTTCCCCGCTTTCAGCCTATGCGGCTTCGGCAAGACGGGAAAGCTGGCTGAGCAGCGCCTTGGCGCCATCGAGGCGCGATTCGGGCGTAGGCCAATCGCGGATGACGACGAGCGTCTGATCAGGACGCACGCGCATCGTCCCCGAATGCTCGGTGATGAGCCGAATGAGGCCGCGCGCGTTGGCAAAGGCGTTGTTGCGGAAGTGGATCGTCGCACCCTTGGGGCCGGCCTCGATCTTCTCCACCATTGCGAGCTGGCAGAGGTGCTTGATCGCGACCACCTTCAAGAGATGCTCGACCTCGACAGGTAGCGATCCGAAGCGGTCGATCAGCTCGGCGGCGAAGGAATCGATCTCGCGCGAGTCCTTGAGCTCAGCCAGACGCCGGTAGAGCGCCATGCGCACGTTCAGGTCCGGAACATAGGAGTCCGGGATCAGCACGGCGGCGCCAAGACTGATCGTCGGCGACCAAGCATCCGCGATGTCCTCGCCGCCGCGACCCGCGCGCAGAGCGGCGACCGCTTCCTCCAGCATGCTCTGATAGAGCTCGATGCCGACTTCGCGCACATGGCCGGATTGCTCGTCGCCGAGGAGGTTGCCCGCGCCGCGAAGATCGAGGTCGTGGCTCGCGACCGAGAACCCAGCGCCCAAATTGTCGAGCGATTGGAGCACCTGCAGGCGGCGCTGCGCGGAGTCGGTCAGCTTCTTGTCCGGCGGCGTCGTGAGATAGGCATAGGCGCGCTGTTTCGAGCGCCCGATGCGGCCACGCAACTGGTAGAGCTGGGCCAAGCCGAACTGATCGGAGCGGTGCACAACCAGCGTGTTCGCGGTCGGAATGTCGAGACCAGATTCAACGATGTTGGTCGAGACCAGCACGTCGATCTTGCCGTCGTAGAACGACGTCATCGCCTCTTCGAGCCGGGCCGCGCCGATCTGGCCGTGTGCCATCGCTGTCTTCACCTCGGGCACCGTCTCTTTGAGGAACTCCTGCGCGCTGCCGAGATCGGCGATGCGCGGCACGACATAGAAGCTCTGGCCGCCGCGATAGTGCTCGCGCAGCAGCGCTTCGCGGATGGTCAGCGGATCGAACGGCGTCACATAAGTGCGCACCGCGAGGCGATCGACTGGCGGGGTGGTGATGAGCGAGAGATCGCGTACGCCCGAAAGCGCGAGCTGCAGCGTGCGCGGTATCGGGGTTGCGGTCAACGTCAGCACATGCACGTCCGCCTTGAGACTCTTCAGGCGTTCCTTGTGCGCGACGCCGAAATGCTGCTCTTCGTCCACGATCAGCAGCGCGAGATTGCGGAAGCTGATGCTTTTGGCGAGCAGCGCGTGCGTGCCGATAGCGATATCGATATCGCCCGACGCGAGCTTTTCTTTGGTCTCCTTCGCGTCCTTCGCCGGGGTAAAGCGCGACAATTGCGCGATCTTGATCGGCAAGCCGGTGAAGCGATCAGAGAAGGTGCGGTAGTGTTGGCGCGCCAACAGCGTCGTCGGCACGACAACGGCCACCTGCCCGCCCGCCATCGCCATGACGAACGCGGCGCGCAGCGCCACCTCGGTCTTGCCGAAGCCAACATCGCCGCAGACGAGCCGATCCATCGGCCGGCCCTTGGCGAGATCTTCGATCACCTCGGCAATGGCGCGCTCCTGATCCTCGGTCTCGGCATAGGGGAAGCGCGCGCAGAATTCGTCGTAGAGGCCCGCAGGCGTTTCGGCCGGCGGCATCTCCTTCATCGCGCGCGCGGCGGCAATGCGGATGAGCTCGGCCGCCATCTCGCGGACACGCGCCTTCATGCGTGCCTTGCGGTTCTGCCAGCCCACGCCGCCGAGCTTGTCGAGCTGGACGCCCGCCTCCTCAGAACCGTAGCGCGTCAAGAGCTCGATGTTTTCGACGGGGAGAAAAAGCTTACCGCCGTCATATTGCAGCTCGAGGCAATCATGCGGCGCGCCCGCGACCTCGATGGTCTTGAGCCCGATATAGCGCCCTATCCCGTGCTCGATATGCGTGACGAGATCGCCGGGCGCGAGCGACGAGGCTTCGGCGAGGAAGTTTTGCGAGCGCCTAACGCGGCCGCGCGACCGCACCATGCGATCGCCGATGACGTCCTGCTCTGTAATGACGGCGAAATCCGGGCCCTCGAAGCCGTGCTCGAGTCCCAGCACTGCAAGTCCGATGGCGCTCGCGTGCAGCGCCTTCGCTTCGACGAAACTGCCGACGCGCTTGAGCGCGGCAACGCCGTGATCGGCGAGCACGCCGCCCATCCGGTCGGCGGAACCTTCGCTCCAGCAAGCGACGACAACGCGTTTGCTCGCGGCCTGAAGGCTCGCGATGTGCGCGGCGGCGGCCTCGAAGATGTTCGCTCTGCCGCTCACTTCCTGTGCGCGTTCGGGCGCGAAGTCGCGGCCGGGGCGTCCGCCCGAATCGGTCGACTTCATCGAATCCGGTGCACCGAACGGCGACAGCAGGCGATGCGGCCGCGCCTGGAGCAGGCGGTCCCACTCGGGTTCGCCTAAGTAGAGCGCGTTGGGCTTAAGCGGCTTATAGGGCGCCGCAACCGTCTCGCCCGCCTGCCCTTTGCCGGTGCGCAAAGATTCGCGCGTTGCGTAATAGTCGGCGATCAGTTCGAGACGCGCCTTCTTCGCCTCCTCGATCTGCGGTCCGAGGAAAACAACCGCGCGGCCTGCATAGTCGAACAGTGTGTCGAGGCGCGGATGGAAAAGCGGCAGCCAATGCTCCTGGCCTGCGTGCTTGCGGCCTGCGCTGATCGCTTCGTAGAGCGGATCGTCGTCGGTGACCGCGCCAAACGCTGCGACATAGCCTGCGCGGAACCGGCTGATCGCGTCGGCATCGAGTGGCGTTTCTGTAGCGGGCAAAAGCCCGACCGAGTCCTGCGTGCCGCTCGTGCGTTGCGATTCCGCATCGAAGCGCCGGATCGCTTCGAGCTGCGGACCGAAGAAATCGAGCCGCAGCGGCTCCTCGGCGCCGGGCGGCCAGAGATCGAGAATCCCGCCGCGCGGCGCGTATTCGCCGGGCTCGCGCACGGTGCCGGTGCGCGAATAGGCGTTGCGTGCGAGGAACCGGATCAGCTCTTCGAGCTGGATCTCGGCGCCGACGCGCGCGAAGAAGCTGGCATTCGCGATTGCTTCCTTCGGCGGCACGCGCTGCACCAGCGCATTGATCGTCGTGACCACGAGCGCCGCCCCGCTTTTCTCGGTGCGCTTGGCAAGTGCTGCCAGCGTCGCGAGCCGCTTGCTCT
>Ga0184629_10001183_pt1 | contig 10849 bp, 9 predicted proteins | sample PLM4_32_b1_FD_133158 | JGI IMG/M metagenome (GOLD analysis project Ga0184629, IMG submission 133158) | Groundwater sediment microbial communities from an aquifer in East River, Colorado, USA - PLM4_32_b1 | ecosystem: Environmental > Terrestrial > Soil > Riparian zone | place: USA: East River... | reverse complement strand
TACCTGACCAAAGCGCTGCGTTTCGTTGTTCCGCAGCTTTTTTAGTTATTTCTTCTAATGCAGCCGGAAAAAGGAATTTTAGCACTTCTGCAGCGGTGCCCGACATGACTGCATCTTCCGATGGATATGCAGGCAAATCAGTTTTTGGAACTAACGCCTCGATCCCTGTATCAACTGTATAGGGTGCTGCCCGGTTATAAAGATATTTGAAGTGCCAGGTTGCCTTTAATGCATCATAAATCGAAGCACTAACATAACTGTACGCCCTGGCGGCATATGGAGGATTTGAAAATGGAAATGCCGGATCACCAAACGGATTCTCTGCATCCGGAGGAGGGTATGTACCATCTGCTCTTGGGGCTGGGGGAAGATTATATTGTGCTACCAGATCACGAAAAATCTGGTTCCAACGCAATACACCACCACCACTCCAATATTCAATTGACTTGCGTTGTGCACCCGTAAGTTTACTTTGTGCGTCTTTGATGGAGGCCAATTCTGCTTTGTAGGCATCAGAAGCAACATCGGCAGGTGCCGGCACCGGTATTTGGTCAGGCGTTGTCATGAAAACCATTGTCCAGGTAGCAGCATCAGCATCAAGGTCTGCCGGAGTTAAAGGTGTCAGTTGCTCAGAAAATTCAATGCTTTTGTCGCAACTGCTAATCACTAATCCGGAGAGCAGTACAGTCGTAATAATAAAGATGTAAAATTTGGGTTTCATAATTCAGAGGTTATTGTTCTTTCGCAAAATGAAAAGTGTAAAGTATCCCCCCCAGGAAGGTAGTAGATTGACCAACGTTTCTGCCTGCAACGGTGTACATAGCGGAACCGCGCACAGCCACATTCTTAGGCTTAGGCAAATAATACATGACCAATACACCCACTTTCTGGAAATTCATCCTGTTGGAGACGAATGGCATATCTTGCCTGCGGATATCTGCACCTCCCAAAGTATTCTGTTGCATGTAATTTAATTCAGCCTGCAATGAGCCTTTTTGATAACCCATGCTCACAAAAACATCAAATACGTTTGGCATTTCTACTTCATCGCTCATGATGAGATCATTTCCATCATAATAAGAAGGACGGTCAAGGGTTGTGTTGCTACGCCAGGTATACCCGCCTGAGGCATTGACAAACCATCCTTGTTCAATTTTAAAATGAGCGTTGAGTCTGTACATCAGGTTTGTCGTTTGCGTGCCGAGGGACAATGGGAAAAAATCCGGGGTGTAATCACTTAATGGCGTAGAGAAATTCAATACAGCAAATACATTAAATGCGCTTTTTTCAAATTTCTTTCCCCAAAAATTGTACTTAACAGCTATCGATAAATCCTGAATGCCCTCCATATCATGCAGCGTCCCCTGGCTGGCACTGGTTTTTACATACGGTACCATGGCCATAACATTGATTTTGTCGGTGATACCATAGTTACCAAACCACATCAGGCTTTGAGTAGTTACACGGCCAATGTTTCCATTCTCTCTTTTTAATTCGCCTTCCCAATAGTCGGTCCATTGATCGTTCGTGTACATTAGGCCTGTACACAAGTTTTTCTTTGGCATCATCAGACCATCCGTCAAGGTCTGTGCCTGGAGGCTGATGAATCCCAAAAACAGCAGTACACTGAAAGTAAATTTTTTCATACGCTTAAACATTTTTTCATTGTTAGTAAAGAATTATCCATACTTAAAAATTAGGTAATTGAAAACAAAATACGTTTGGAATTAACAAGCAGGTCAGTTGCCACGACAACTTCCTGATAGAATTACTCTACGACACAATCCACCAGGGATAAGTCAATAGAACAATCGTCCTTTAAAATCTCTATTAAGATTGAGGAGGGGGACTGAAAACAGCAATTGATCTGCTGCTAAAAAAATCACATACGCTCATTGCGGCAACGGAGTAATTCCAGCCCGAAGAGACCGGCGTTATTTCAATGGATGAAGGCAAAAAGTCTTTGATAAAACCTGTGAAAAATTTCCCGCTTTGCTTTGCATCCATGGGCTTGTCTGTAAAAGTCTTTACATAATCTGTAAGCGCCTGCTTGATGCGCTTGCTATCATGGTCTTTAATACAAACAATGTAAAGTGTATCTTTTTCTAATTTTTGTTTTACGAGCCGGTAGAATTCTCCGTTGTGTTCAATTTCTCCATCCACTCGTTCGAATTCCTCCGAATCAATGTGGTAAGGGAGCGCCATGGGTACTTTTAAGGTTACCGTTTCTTCCTCCAAATATTCCTGATTATCGAGACGTTGCACTAAATCAAGCCTCGTTTTATACCGCAGGCCTACAAATAACCCATAGAATCCCAACGCATTAAAGAGCAGGAGAAAGATCAGGAATATGGCAATTAGCTTTTTCAATTCGCGTTGAAATACGCAGTATAGTTATTAAAAATAAACAAAAAATCAAAAAGGGGAAAACCTAACAAGCCTTAGTCTGCGGTTTTTCAATACGGCAAAATAAGCTAAAGAGGCACATAAACAACCTTTTTTGTCTCAAAGAACTCTTCCTTAAAATAGTCTTGCAGGTCAATAATCTGATGGGGCTTTTTCAGCTCAGCCAATTCTTCGCGCAGATCTCCTCCTTTTAAGTATAAAATTCCATTATACAGCGAATGAATAGATTCCTTCTTTACTTTTTTATTCACCCAACCATAAAACTCCTTTAACCTTGTTACAGCGCGGCTTAATATAAAATCGTATTCTCCTTTAACCTGTTCTGCACGAATTTGTTCCGCTCTTACATTTTTTAAACCGAGAGCATCCGCCACATTTTTTACGACAGTTATTTTCTTTCCAATAGAATCCACTAAATGGAATTGTGCTTCAGGAAAAAGAATAGCCAATGGTATTCCGGGGAAACCCCCGCCTGTGCCAACGTCTAAAATTTTCGCCCGGGATTTAAATGAAGTTACCTTGGCAATTCCCAGCGAGTTAAGCACATGGTTTATGTAGAGATTCTCAATATCCTTGCGGGAAATGACATTAATCTTTTCATTCCATTCGTTGTAAAGTGCCTGAAGTTTCCCGATTTGAGTTTTCTGAAGTTCAGTGAGATCTGGAAAATAGTGGAATATGATTTCAGCGGTTTGCAATTGGTGTGTATTTAAATTTAAATTTCAAAAATAATGAAACTACTCAACCTTATAACGTCCTTTTTTCTCCTGGGAATAACCTTACTTTCTTGTTCGCGAAAACCCGAATCTGAAATTAACTTGATATCGGTCAGAATCGATTCTTTACTTCAATCAATTCCTGACTTTAGTGGCGTCGTGCTTGTAGCCGATAAAGAAAGCGTTCTGTATCATAAAGCCTTTGGCTTTCGAAATTTTGAACAAAAAATACCATTAGACACTTTAGCCATATTTGAGCTTGCTTCGGTTTCAAAACAATTCACCGCCATGATTATTATGATGCTGGAGGAAGAAGGAAAACTTAACTATGATGATTCGGTTTCAAATTACATGCCCGATTTACCTTACCGGGGCATCACCATTCGTCATCTGCTGACCCACACATCGGGATTACCTGACTACCAGTCGATCATGGATAAGTATTGGGATAAGTCGAAAATTGCTTCCAATGAAGATAATATTGAATACCTCATCCGGTATCAACCCACCAAAGTATTTCGCCCGGGAGAGAAATACGAGTACAGCAATACAGGGTATATGCTGTTAGGGACCGTTGCTGAAAAAGCTTCCGGAGAAGACTTTATAGCGCTTTGTCGCAGCCGGATCTTTATTCCATTAAAAATGAAAAGCACAGCTATCCGGACACAGGAAGAAAAGAAACAAATCGAAAATTTTGTATTGGGTTACTTATATGTTTCCGAAAAACAACGGTATATAAGTGCTGATTCTTTCCCCGAATTCAACTACACCATTTGGTTAGGAAACCGCAAGGGTCCTGGCAGAATAAGTTCAACAAGTCTTGATTTGCTGAAATGGGACCGTGCACTTTACACAGAAAAACTGGTGAAACAAGCTACCTTAACGCAGGCTTTTTCTCCTATGAAGCTTACTACTGACAGCCTATCGTACTATGGTTTTGGATGGGAAATACGCAACGAGGCAAAGCTTGGAAAGATCGTGTGGCATGCCGGAGATAATCCAGGATATAAAACCGAAATAATACGTTACATCGATGCCGGAAAAACAATTATTCTACTGAACAATAATGCGCATGAAAGAGAAGGAGAAATCCTTTCTTCCATCAGATGTTTCGTGGAACACTAATTGTTTTCTTCCTGAATGCCTAAATGTGATCGCGCTTGTTCTTGACCATCTCGAACATCAGTTCGCGGGCGCGATGAAGTTGCGCTTTCACTGTCCCCAAGGGAGCGTCCAACTCAACAGCGATTTCTTCGTATGACAGTTCATGAAAGTAGCGAAGTCGTACCAGCTTTTGATACTTGGGTGGAAGTTTATCTACAAAAATCTGAATAAGTTCGGCTTTCTGTATTCTTATGGTCTCCTCTTGCGGATCTAAATTCTCATCTTCCACGTCAATAGAAACCGATTGGCCGTCATCGTCGGTAAAGGTATTTTCAATACTCAATGTGTTAAGTTTCTTTTTACGGATGAAATCAATAGTATTATTCGTAGCGATTCGAAAAAGCCAGGTGCTAAACGTAAAATCTTTCTTAAAACGGTGCAGGCTTCTGAAAGACTTCGCAAAAGACTCGATAGTAAGATCTTCAGCGTCATCTACGTTGCGTACCATTTTCAGAATCATATGGTATACTGGCCTTTTGTAACGCTGAAGTAGTTTAGCATAGGCTTTATCATCGCCGCCAACAGCCATGTCGATAAGCTTAAAATCCTCCAGCGCCTTTGAAGAAAACCTGTTTTCTAATTCTTCCATCGTACTTTTTTTGTTACTAACGCCCGCAGTCCGGTGACAAGATAATAAAAGGCATATATAAAATCTAAAAGCGGAACAAGCCAGATCTCAAACCTTTGTCCGAGTTTTTTTGCAACTACTTGAATGGTGACGATAACCAGGATTAAGCGCAATCCAAGCAGACCTGGTATGAGATAATCTGGTACGAAATAGTAATGTTCTGAAAAATAGGCCATAGGGACCCCAACTATCCACGTGATTAACCAAGTGGACATAAAAAGGCCAAGTAAAAAACGATGACTGAGGCGATACCTTCTGCCGACTGAAAGATGACGTACTTTTTGAGTGAAGAAGCTTTGCCATGTGGTTTTGGGAATAGAATGGGTGTGGGATTGCACTTCTAAACAAACTGAAGTGTTGCTGCCCTTGGCGTGCTGATTTACAAATAAGTCATCATCACCTCCTGTTACATGTAAGATATTATTAAACCCTTTTACGCCCAGGAACTTTGATCTTCGATAAGCCATGTTCCGGCCAACGCCCATGTAAGGGTTGCCCAACAGTGCGAACGAAATATATTGCATACCAGTCAGCAGTGCCTCAAATCGTACGAAGGCGTTCAGAATGCCAGATTTTTTCAAATACGGTGAATAGCCCAGCACAAATTCCGTAGTGTCACTAAAGTGTGAACTCATGGTGCTGATCCATGCACTGCCGTCCGGGCGACAGTCGGCGTCTGTAAGCAGTATCCATTCATACCTGGCGGCTTTAATTCCCAGCGTCAGCGCATACTTCTTACTATTCACATGCGGCGGTGTGCGATTAACATGAACCATTCTTAGCCGGTGGTCTTTAGCCGTTTGCGCGAGTAATAGATCAAAAGTAGAATCGTTCGAACGGTCATCTACTATAATTACTTCAAATTCCCGGTGATCCTGTGCTAATAAGATCGGAATTAATTCCTTCAAATTTTCTTCTTCATCGTGCGCGCAAACAATGACTGAAACCGGTAGCGGCTGCGGCTTTTTATTGGCATGTTTCTTTGAAAAGGCAATACTAAATACTAAGAAATAAACAACCTGTATTCCGATTGTTATAAAAAAGACAATGAGTAAAAGATGCAAGGGAGTGAAGTGGTTAAGAAACCACAAAGATAAAAGCCTCTCGTTATCATAAAAGTAGCTTTCTATTAAATCAAAGCACGGCTCCCATCTTCAAAAATTTCAGGAACTATTATTCATGAAAACTGACCTTGCTAAACCGCAAGTATAGGTAACCATTTGTGACGTTAATTTCCATTTAACCCGGTACCCAATCGGCTCAGGTCCGGTGTAAGCTATATAATCGTACGGTTATCAATTCAACAGTGAACGACGTAAAAATTGGAGTTTTAAAATACGCACACTACTTCTCGTCTTGGAGGAAACCAATCCCTGGCTCCGGCAGATAATAATTAAGCATACTTTTGGTCAGTTATTTCGATTTTTCAACGACTGATACAGGCTCTCAATGGTCCGGTTGCAGGTACTTTTGTATTATCAAACAGGTGAGGAGCGTTAAAAATTGAGAAATAAACCCGGAAAATCTTTAAATTGTGCACGCGCACATTTAATTTGTGTGCGAAAACATCTTAATCCATATTAGCCGTAAGCGTTTCTATTAGTTTCAAGATTATATTTTCGTCGGAATCATGGACATTGGAAAAAACATACGAATTAAAGATATAGCTAAACTGGCTGGCGTATCTGTTGGAACAGTCGACCGTGTGCTGCATAACCGTGGAAGGGTCTCGGAGGATGCACTTCAGAAAGTTACTTCGGTGATGAATCAGATTGATTATAAACCTAATCTGATTGCGCGCACACTTGGATCAAATAAGATCTACCGAATTGCAGCCCTTATTCCAGATCCGACGCTTGATCCGTACTGGGCACAATCGAATCTAGGTATAATTCAGGCTCAAACCGAATGGGCTCAATACGGTGTAATTGTGGATACCTTCCCTTTTGACCTCTATAATAAGGACTCTTTCCATCGAATAGCACGAGAGGTTGTTGAGGAACGTCCTGATGGCATCGTTATCGCACCTATATTTTATCATGAATCTGTACCCGCTTTTGAATTGTTTCAAAAAAGGGAAATACCCTATGTTCTCTTTAATACAAATATTCACGAAGCCAAACCACTTGGCTTTATCGGGCAAAACCTCAGTCAAAGTGGACGAGTCGGAGCCCAACTCATGATGCTTGGTCAGCGTGGACCTGGCACTTTCGCTGTTCTTCATATTGACGAAGACGTTCAGGATTCGGTACACTTACTAGAAAAAGAAAAGGGATTCCGTGAATATTTTCAAGAAAAGAGTAAATCAAAATTTGAGATATTCGACTTTAACCTTAATCCACACAAGCCGTCTTTCAAAAATCAAATGATGGAACTCATGGCAAAAGATACGCTGAAAGGAATTTTTGTAAGCACTTCAAAAGGTACTGCCGTCGCGGCATCGTTTCTTGAAACCCATGGCAAAAACGACATTCGAATGATCGGGTACGATATATTGAGTGACAACCTCAAATATTTACGATCCGGAACAATTGATTTTCTAATCAACCAAAATCCAAAGCGACAAGCCCTGCTGGGAATAAGCCACCTTGTTAATCACCTGATGTTTAAGAAAGCAGCGCCGCTAATGGATCTTTTCCCCCTGGAGATTATCACACAACAAAACGTTGATTCATACCTGGGGTCAGGTATTCACTGAGAAAGTTGTGGCGCTATCACTGTATGGAATTGTGATGACAGAAGAGTATTTTTGCGCGCCGCATGAAATTTCAACTTAATTCAACCGACGCTAAGTCGTCTGAACGCGCAGGCATAATACATACCGCTCATGGTGAAATACATACTCCAATCTTTATGCCTGTTGGCACGGCAGGATCAGTTAAGGCAATACATCAGCGTGAATTAGAGCATGATATCCATGCAGAAATAATCCTTGGAAACACCTATCACTTATATTTGCGTCCTGGAATTGAATTACTTGAAAAAGCGGGAGGCCTGCACAAATTCAATGGATGGAACCACTCCATCCTAACCGACAGCGGCGGTTACCAAGTTTATTCTTTAGGAGAAAATCGTAAGATCACAGAAGAGGGTGTCATTTTCAAATCTCATATTGATGGTTCTAAGCACACCTTTACACCGGAAAACGTGATGGACATCCAACGCTCTATCGGGGCCGACATTATCATGGCTTTTGATGAGTGTACACCGTATCCATGCGAACACAATTATGCCAAAGCTTCCATGGCACTTACCCACCGGTGGCTTACGCGTTGTATAGATCGACTAACCAACACGGATCCCAAATATACATATGAACAAGCCCTTTTCCCCATCGTGCAGGGAAGCGTTTACAAAGAATTGCGTGAGCAATCCGCAGCATTTGTCGCCTCTCAAAATCAATCAGGTAATGCGATCGGGGGGCTATCGGTAGGTGAACCGCATGAAGACATGTATGCTATGACAAGCCTGGTTTGCGGCATTCTCCCAAGCCACAAACCACGCTACTTAATGGGAGTAGGAACGCCTGAAAACATTTTAGAATGCATTGCCCTCGGTATCGATATGTTTGACTGCGTAATGCCAACACGAAATGCACGCAATGGAATGCTGTTCACCACCGAGGGGATTATTAATATTCGCAATGAAAAATGGAAAGATGATTTGTCTCCGATTGATGCTACGCTTGGTGGATATGCCAGCGCGTCACATTCAAAAGCATATTTGCGGCATCTGATCATCAGCAAAGAAATATTAGGCGCGCAAATTGCATCATTACACAACCTAACCTTTTACCTCTGGTTAGTGAAGGAAGCAAGAAAACAGATAATTGAAGGTACCTTTGCTTTCTGGAAAGAAAGAATGGTGAAAAAAGTAAGCAGCAGATTGTAGGTAACAAATGTGTGCGGGATAAGGTATTCACAAATGACACTTTCGGATTGAAACTTTTAGATAAATATATCCTCAAACGTTTCTTAAGCACGTTTTTCTTCGTGGTGCTGATTCTGCTCGCTGTAATAACCGTTATCGATCTTACCGAGAAGATGGATAAGTTTGCTAAAGCTGGCCTAAAGGTCAACCAGGTTGTAGGATATTACCTTGACTTCATACCATGGATTGGTAGTTTGTTGGCGCCCATCACTATCTTCATTGCCGCCGTATATGTTTGCTCCAGAATGGCCGGGCATACAGAAATAATAGCCATGCTGAGTAGCGGTGTAAGTTTTAGAAGAATGCTTGTACCTTATTTTATCGGCGCTACTTTAGTAGGAATAATAAATTTTGTCTTGAATGGCTGGGTTATTCCTAATTCAAACAAATCAAGGCTAGAGTTTGAGTTGCAGCATCTCAAAAGCAAGTATTACTTCGATCAACGCAATGTCCACATCCAGGTAGCACCGGGTACTTACCTGTACATGCAAAGCTACAACAACAGCAATCAAACAGGCTATCACTTCACCCTCGAAAGATTCGAAAATAATAAGTTGATCGAAAAGCTTACTGCCAATCGAATCGAGTGGGATTCGACGAAACAAAAATGGACGTTGCGCGATTGGTCACTTAAACAAATAGAAAGTGTATTCGAAATTCCCAAACAGCCTGAGACTGTTGCAGGATTTGAAACAACCCGCATGGTAACCCAAGACACGCTTACGCGTGGACATTCACTCGATACAGCTTTGGTTATTCGACCAAAGGAATTTGAAAGTGACTACCGTAAATACGATGGCCTCACACTCAATGAACTGGATGATTATATCAATACCCTGCGGGCACGCGGATCTACGGGCATAGAAGTTTATGAAGTCGAGAAGTTCACTCGTTATACCTCGCCTTTTACAATTTTCATCCTTGTCTTTATGGGTGTCATTGTATCTTCACGGAAAAGTCGCGGTGGTACAGGACCTCAAATAGCATTGGGCTTCCTATTGTCTTTTGTCTTCATTCTTTTTTTCACGCTGTTCCGAACCTTTGCCGAAACGGGGGCTATGCCACCCCAGATTTCTGTTTGGATCCCAAACATAATTTTTGGAGTTATTTCAATTTTCATGTATAAATATGTTCCACGTTAATGGCTTCCCGCTCTGATTATCTAACACTTCATTTTATTGTTTTTCTTTGGGGCTTCTCTGCCATCCTGGGGAAACTTGTTTCTATTCCCGCGTTGGAAATGGTTCTTTATCGTTCCCTGCTGGCAGCTTTGGGAATGGGTATTGTACTGCTGGCCTCCAATACGACCTTCCACGTTACCCGAACAGAATTTGGTAAACTTTTTTTAATTGGTCTTATTGTTGCGATTCATTGGGTGGCCTTTTTCGGGTCAGCCCGTATTGCCAATGTTTCTGTGAGCCTGGTAGGTTTTGCAACCAATTCACTATGGACGGCGCTGCTGGAACCTTGGTTCAACCGAAGTCGTGTAAAAAGATTTGAACTGCTTCTGGGTCTTGTTGTTCTCTTTGGACTCTACATTATTTTCTCCTTCGACTTTCAGTATAAACTAGGGTTATTCTTTGGAATCCTGGCAGGTTTTACTTCAGCGCTGTTCTCTGTTTTTAATTCCAAAATGGTAAGACATGTTCCCGCATTCACCATTACATTTTATGAAATGATGAGTGCTTGCATTGGCCTTACCCTGTTTCTACCTTTTTATAAAATAACGTGGGCAGAAAATGAAGTTTTACACCTTTTACCTGCGCCTATGGATTGGCTTTACATTGGACTATTGGCAGGTGTCTGTTCGGTATATGCCTATTCTACAGCTATTGAGCTTATGAAGAAAGTGAGCGTGTTCCTCATTCAACTTTCGCTTAATCTTGAACCTGTTTATGGCATAATCATGGCGGTGATCATTTTCGGAAGCAAGGAGAAGATGGGTGTGAATTTCTACATTGGAACCCTTATCATTTTTACGGCAGTTGTACTTTATCCATTTCTT
>Ga0184629_10001182_pt1 | contig 10849 bp, 11 predicted proteins | sample PLM4_32_b1_FD_133158 | JGI IMG/M metagenome (GOLD analysis project Ga0184629, IMG submission 133158) | Groundwater sediment microbial communities from an aquifer in East River, Colorado, USA - PLM4_32_b1 | ecosystem: Environmental > Terrestrial > Soil > Riparian zone | place: USA: East River... | reverse complement strand
CGCGGCGGTGATCAAGGACCTGGACGCGACGATCGCGGCGATGCTCAAGAACCGAGCGCCGGTCGGTTCGGAGCTGGCGGGGGCGGACATCAAGTTCGATCTCCCCGACAGTAAATGGCGGCAGAAGGTGAACAAGCTGACGGTGGACTGCTACCTGTACGACGTGCGGGAGAACCTCGAGCTGCGGAGGGAAGAACCGATCCTGCGTCGTTCGCTCGACGGACTGCGGGCCGCGCGCCTGCGGCAACCGATGCGCATCGACTGCGCGTACAGTATCACGGCCTGGAGCGTGTCGCAGACCGATCCGGTGCTCGAAGAGCATCGCGTGCTCAGCCAGGCGTTGTTGGTCTTGCTCCAGAACCGGCGCATCCTGCAGGGCGATCTGCAGGGCACGATGGTGAAACAGCCGCCGCCGTATCCGTGGGTGATCGCGGCGCCGGACGCGAGCAAGAACATGCCGGACTTCTGGAAGGCCTTGGACCAGGAGCTCCGGCCGTCTCTGAACTATGTGGTCACGCTGGCGATGTGGCTCGATCCGGTGCCCGCGGACGCGGCGATGACGCCGGTGGTGAGCGCGATCACCGTGAACGCCGCGAACCTGGACGAGCAGCCCTAATGAGGAGGGTGATGGTATGGCGCTCAACGTAGGCATCAATGTCCTGGAAACCGACGGTAAGGCGGCGCCGAGTATCCAAGCGGCGGCGACGTCGGTAGGGGCCTTCCTGATTCGGTCGGAGCGGGGCGTGCCGAACGCGCCGCGGCGCGTGTCCAGCCCTGGCCAGTTCCGGGATCTCTTCGGCGGTTTCATCGACGGAGCGTTCGGCGCCTTCGCGGTACAAGGGTTCTTCGACAACGGCGGCGCGACCGCCTACGTCGTGCGGGTGGTGGACGCGCCGACGCCGTCGGAGGAGGAGACCGGCACGCCCGTGACGGGGAAGGCGTGGGCCGCCCGGCTGATGCTGCAGGACGGGAGTACGGACGTGCTCGCAGTGAAGGCGGGGTATCGCGGCGCGCTCGATCACGGGGCATGGGGCAACAACCTGAAGGTGAAAGTCGCCGCTCGGGCCATCCCCGACGACGGCAGCACCATCGACGCGTACGACCTCATCGTGCAGTACAAGGGCGTGATCGTCGAGACGTGGGAGAAGCTCAAGATCGACTCGCCGGCGGGTGGCCCCACGCGGCGTGCCGACGCCGTGATCAACGACCCACTCACCGGCTCCAAGTACATCACGGTCACGGTGCCGGACGGCGTCACCGCCGACCCGGACGTTTTGGACTTCACTGCGTTGGCCGACGGCGACGACGACGAACTCTCCGGTGGTACCCTCGACACCGCCCTGACGAACGCGCTCCACCAGTTCGATGCGCTCGACGTGCAGCTCGTAAGCTGCGTGGAGACCACGGAACCGGATGTCGTCAAGGCGGGCATGAATTACTGCGAGACCCGAGGCGACTGCGTCTTCATCGCCGCCACCACCCAGGGCGTCGATGTGGACGGAGCGACGAGCTACGGCGTGGGTCTTCAGAGAAACAAGCGCTACGGCGCGGTCTACTACCCGTGGATTCAGGTGCTCGACCCGCGCGGCGGCCGGCTCTGGATGCCCGCGACGGGTCACGTCATGGGCGTTTATGCGCGGATCGATCAGCAACGAGGGATCTGGAAGGCGCCGGCCGGCAACGAGGCCGGCGTCATGGGAGCGATCGCCACCGAGACGGCGATCAGCGACGCCGACCACACCCACCTGGTGAAGGACGGGAGCGTGAACGCGATTCGCTTCATCCCGGGCCAGGGAATTGTGGTAGACAGCTCGCGCACGCCCAGCACCAACACGCTGTGGCTGTACGTGAACGTGCGGTTGCTCTTCAACATGGTGAAGACGTCGCTCAAGTACGGCCTGCGCTGGGTCGTGCAGGAGCCGAACACCGAAGAGTTGTGGAAGAAGGTGAAGGTCAACACCGTGACGCCCTTCCTGATGAACCTGTGGAAAAGGGGAGCCTTCGGGCCCGGCGCCGCGGAAGATGTGTTCACCGTCAAGTGCGACGCGGACAACAATCCGCCCGCCAACATCCAGCAGGGGATCTTCACCGTCGAGGTCTACTTCTATCCGAGTCGGCCCGCCGAGACCGTCGTGATCATCGTCGGCCAGCAGGAAGGCGCCGGCTCCGCGCAGGAAGCGTGACAGGAGGAATGCGATGACCGTCCCGTTCGTCGAAGCGTACAGGACCCACGAGTTCGTCGTGGAAATCGAAGGGATCCAGAGCCCCAACATCACCAAGGTGAGCGGGCTCGAGTTGGGCACAGTGGACGCCCACGAACAGGGCGACGCCGGCGCCAACCACATCCACAAGATCAGCTCCGCCATCATCAAGTACGGCGACATCACCCTCGAGCGCCACATGGACGGCACGCAGGCCGACGCCGACTTCCATTCGTGGTTCCGGGAGATGTTCAAGCTCGACGGCACCGGCGTCGGCTCGCAGCTGCGCCGCAACGGCTCGGTCGTGAAGAAGGAATCGGGCACGGAGGTGATGCGCTGGGCGTTCGAAGGCGCATGGCCGAAGTCTTTCAAGTTCAGCGACCTCGACGCCAAGAGCGACGGCCTGATGACGCAGACGATCGTCCTCTCGGTCGAACAGATGTACCTCGCGTGAGGCGAGACAACGCATGAGCGATACCATCAGCGCTACCACCTTCCCGGTGCAGTTGCCCATCGGGTACACCGATGCGAGTGGGGGCCGCCATCGGCGCGGCGCGCTCCGCAAGCTGCGGGGCACGGACGAGGCCCTGTTCTACGACGGCAGCCTGAACGGCGCCGAGCTGGTCACCCAGCTGATCCAGCGCTGCCTGGTGCGCCTGGAAGGTGTCGAGCGGGTCGAGCCCCCTCTGATCGATCAGCTGTTCTCCGCCGATCGCAACTACCTGTTGCTCGAGCTGCGGCGCATCACGTTCGGCGACACGCTGCGCGCCCACTACCTGTGCCCGGCCTGCCAGCAGGACGTGGCGGCGATCGAGCAGCTCAACGCCCTCGCGATCCGGCGACTCGGCGCCGAGGAAGGGCTCGAGCCGATCACGGTCACCCTGGAGGACGGGTTCCAGGACCGGCGGGGGGCCACGCACCGCGACGTCGTACTCTCCCTCCCGCGCGGTACGGACGAGGCGTTCGTCGCCGGGCTCGCCGAACGCGATCTCCTGCAAGCGCGGGATGCCTTGTTGCTGCGCTGCATCCGGCGGTTCGGGGCGCTCCCGCAGGCGGAGCTCGAGGCGTACGGCATCAAGGTCCTGCAGGAGCTGACGCTGGGAGACCGGCGCCTGCTCCACGACGCCATCAACCAGGCCCCCGGCGTGGAGTTCTTGCGCGCGGTGACCTGCCCGCACTGCGGTGCGGCGTTCGAAACGGTGTTGGACGTGTCCGATTTTTTCGTCGTGAACTAGCCGGACCGGAGAGGCTCAGGGAAGAAGTGTTCTACCTCGCCTATCATCTGCACTGGTCCTCCGAGAGCATCCTGGCGCTCGATCTCGGCGAGCGGCGAGCGTTCGTCCAGATGCTCGCGCGCCGCATCGAGGCCGAGAACGTCGCTCTCGATGCGGTCGGCCGACGGCTAGCGGCCCGGTGATTATCCCTCCGATGGGACCGATCGACGGAGCCTTGGCGCTGAGCGTCGTGGCGCCGCGCGTGGTCCGCCGAGCGCGCCGGCACCTCCTGCCGGCGGCGCCGCTCATCGGACGCACGGCCCGCCGGCTGGTTTCACGCGCGGCGGCGTGGCGGCCAGGCGGGGCGTTCGCGTGGCGTGCCCCGGCCGCCCCGGCGGGAACTCGAACGCATGAGGTCGTCCGGGAGCGAACGACCCGCGAATCGGTTCACACAAGAACAGTCGTCTCCAGACCGACTCCGGCGATCGCGCCCGCGCTCGCTCCCTCGCCCGCGCTCACATCGGTGCCGCGCGCCCACCTGGCACGGGCGGCAGCAGCTGCGCGACTGGCCAGTGCTGCCGCGGCGGGCCCGACCACCGCTGACACCCGCGCGGCGGCCAGCGGGGAAGCGCACGGGGCTCCCGCGGGTCAGCCGGTGGAGTCTCCTCTGACCAAGTCGCTCTCGCCTGCGGCCGACGACCCGCGCGGGTTCACCGTGGCGCCAGCCCTGATCTGGTTCGCGCGGTGGGAGACGCTGCGCCTCGTCCGCACTGTTCGGGACCAGCGCTCGGCCACGCTTCTCGCTCCGGACGGCGTGCGCCGGCGCCTGGTGCGCGCCGCGCCAGCGGTATCCGACGATGTCCCGACCGCGGCGGTAGCGGGCGCGCCCCGCCTGCCGCGTGCGGCGACGGGAGCGGTTGAGAGCCCCGTCGGTGGCACCCGCGTGAGGGCTCTCCGGTGGGCGCCGAGCCTTGTGCCGCTGCTGCGATTCGCGCCCGGCGTGCCGCGGGGCGGGGACGGCGGCAACGGTGGCGAGATCCCGGCGGCCGTTTCGCTCGTGACACCGGTGGTGTTCGGGAGCGGTGCCGCCGCGGCGAGCAAAGTGCTGTCGGTCGTGTCGGACGCGCTGCGGGAGGGCATCGCGTCGGGGGTTCGCGCTGAGGTGGCGCGGGCCATGCCGCAGATCGAGGCGGCGCGTTCGGCTCCGGCGGAGCGCCCGGCAGAACGTCTGCCCCCGCTCCCGCGAGTGGACGACCGGTTGGCCGGCGCATTGCTCGAGCGGATCCGCGGACTGCTGCGCGAGGAGCGGTTCCGCCACGGTTTGGTGCGATAGGACGGGGGGCGAGTATGGCGGAGAAAGCGATGCGCGGGTTCCTGGCGAACATCACACAGATTCCGCCGCTGATTCTGATGTTCGAGTTCAACCCGGAGCCCATCAGCGACAGCAAGGCGGTCAACTACGCCGACCGTCATGCTGATCTATGCGGCAATGCGCCAGGCAAGGTGTACACCGGCGGGGGCCATCGCACGATCTCGTTCGACTTGAAGCTCCACGGGATGGAGCGGGGCACGAACCGTCTCATCCCGATCGGGCTGGACAACGGCATCTCGAACGAGCTGGCGATCCTGCGCTCGTTCCTCTATCCGAAGACGGACGCCTGGTTCGCGTTCGGCGCGGACGAACACGGTCTGCGCCTTGTGCCTCCCCCGTGCTGCGTTTTCGGGTACGGCCTGAAGATCCTCGAGTGCGTGGTGACGGAGCTGCGCATCAGCGAGACCCAATTCAACAGTTACCTCGCCCCCGTGCGCGCGGACGTCGGCGTCACCCTCGTTGTGATCGAGGAAGACGACAACGTGCTGTACGAGATCGACAAGCAGCATCGCAACGCCTTGGCATTGCTCGGCCTCCAGGGCGTCCTCACCAATCCGCCGACGATCCCTGGCGTCCCGGGGCTCTGAGCGCATGGTCACCTCGCTCTTCTCCCGTTATCACGGTCTTCCGCTGATCGAGGTAGACGGCCGCCGCTCCGTCGTCCAGCGCCGGGGCCGGCTCCCCGTGACCGTGGACGGCGGCGCCGTGCACGTCGTCGTGGGCGGAGAAACGCTCGATCTCCTGGCGGTCCGCTACTACGGGAGCGAGGAGCTGTGGTGGCGCATCGCCGACGCGAACCCGCTGCGCCTGCTGTTCGACCTCGCGCCCGGCGACGAGTTGGTGATCCCACCCCTTCGAGTCGCGACGGCGACGGCGCCGGGAGCCTGAGATGTCCTGCGACGAAGCCTTCTACTGGCGGCTGGAGATCTCGACGGGGGGCGCGAGCTACGACCTCTCGCGGGACCTGACGTCCTTCACCGTGGAGGAGGAGGATCGCTCACCCACGCTGCTGACGATCCAAGTGAGCGACCCCCACAACGTGTTCAGCCACGCCTTCCAGGAGGGCGGGGACGTCGAAGCAGAGCTGGGGACGGCCAAGGATCACGGCGTCGTGTTTCGCGGTCGTATCTACCACGTGGACGCCAGTCTGCCGCTGGACGGGACGCCCGTCCTCACGTTGAAGGCGTACGACGGCGCGATGAAGATGGGCTTGCGGAAGCGTAATCGCCGGTTCCGCGGCCTCGACCTGAAGACAATCGTCACGCAAGTGGCCCGGCCGCACTTCAATGCGCCGACGGTCGAGCCGGCCGGCAATCCGACGTACAACGGTCAAGGTCTGCGTCAACGCGAGGAGACCGACCTCTGCTTCCTGCGCCGCCTCGCGGGGCAGGCCGAGTGCGCGATGGGGATCGACCCCACGAGTGATGGGCGGCGGTTGGTATTCGCGCCACCAAGCTTTTTTCTGAAGCGAGCGCCCTCCCTGACGCTGCATTACGGCCGCTGCGACGTCCCGAATCGCCTCGTGAGCTTCGATGCGCGAGCGGACGTGGGAGAGATCTCTGTGGCGCCCGCCCTCTCGGCGATGGATCCGGAGTCTGGCGCGCTGGTGGACGTGCACGTGCCGGAGCCGGTGACGGTACCGCCTCTCGAGGATCCGTTGCGCACGGAGAACGTCGCTGCGTTCAAGCAGACCCATCCCGATCGGGGCCCCGCCTTGGACGCCCTGATCGGCGCCGGGGCGAGTCTCGGCAAGGCCGTGCGCGCCTCGCGAGGTCCGTGGCAGCGAGAGGCGATTCCCACCTTCGCGACCGTACCGGAAGCGGCCGAGCGCCGGGCGTGGTTCCCCAGTGCGAGCGTGTATGGGATGAGCGGTTCGGGAGCCACCGTGGGCAACCGGAGCCTGCACGCGCGTGCGCCTCTGGACATCCAGGGGGCCGGCCGGTTTTCCGGGAAGTGGTACGTCTCCAAGGCCACGCACACTCTCAACCGGGATGGCTACCGGACGGAGTTCACGTGCTCGCGCTGACGGGGAACGGTCGATGACGGTTCTGACGTGCGACGAGCAAGGCACGGCGCGCCAGTACTTCGGCAAGTACGCCGGCATCGTCGTCGACCACGACGATCTCGCGCCGGCGGCCGGCCTGACGCCCAACGGCCGCCTGCGTGGGGAGATCTGCGTGGACATTCCAGGGATTCTGGAGGAAGACGCCAATGCTCCCCCCGCGGGCCGCGACGAGCAGGAAGAAGCTCCCGCACAGCCGCCGCCCAAGGCGCTGCGGGTGGTGGCGAAGCCGAGCTTTCTGCCCGGGTTCTTCTTCATCCCGGAGAAGGACGAACATGTGTGGGTGGAGTTCGTGGCGGGTGACATCGACTTCCCGATCTGGACGGGTCGGTGGTATCCGGACACGAAGTCACCCGGGACCGTCACGAACGAGCGGCCGACGCGGTTTCAGAAGGTGATCCGCACGGCGTCCGGGCACGTGGTGCAGCTGGATGACACGGAAGGCAAGGAAGCCGTAACGGTGCGTCACAAGGGGGGCGCGCAGATCAAGGTGGACCAGGACGGCAGCGTCCTCATCGCCAACCAGACGAACGCCTTTCTCTGGCTGAACGCCAAGGACGGAGAGACGACGTTGGCAGACGAGAACGGATGCTACATCACGCTCAAGGCGGACGGCGCGGTCATCTCGAGCAAGGAAGGGAACGCCTTCGTCGAGCTGAAGGACGGCAAGGCCAAACTCGTAGCTGACGGGATCACGCTCGCGGCTAAGGAAATGGTGCTGGAGAGCGGGAGCATCGCGCTGGGAAAGGGCGCGAGCGAGTCGGCGCTTCTGGGAGACACGTTTGTGACGCTGTTTGCGACCCACACTCACCCCTCGGGCATGGGCCCGACCGGCACGCCGTTGCCACCGATACAGCCACTTCCGCCGGCAGCCCAGGGGAAGAGCACCGTGGTCAAGGTGAAGTAGCATGAGCGCTTGCCGCTTTCCTCAGCTCGCCATGCCCCTCGTGATTCCGCTGACGCTGCCGGGGGCACCTCCGGTGCCCGACCTGGCGCTCCCGGCGCCCCCCGCACCGCCGTTGCCCGGAATCAGCCTGCCCACCCCCGCGATGCCGACGATTGTGCCGCTCGCCGTTCCGGGGCCGCCACCGGTTCCTGATTTGCTTCCACCCGCGCTCCCCGCGGTTCCGATACCGGGCGTCAAGCTCCCGACTCCCGCGATGCCAGTCGTAATTCCGTCAATATCGATCGGATCGCCACCTGTGCCCGACTTGTCGGTGCCTGGGGTCCCAACATGTCCCTTGGACGAATGAGACGCTCATGGCGCTCGACCCCGATCAGCTCACGCAAGCCATCCTCAACGCAATGAACTCAGCCGAGACGCAAGGCTGGTCGAAGCAGCGCGTAGCTGAGGAATGGGCCAACGCCATTCACGCCTACGTGCTGGGTGCGGAAGTTCAAGGCGTGGCCTGCAGCGTGGCTATCGACGTACCGCTGACCGGCCCCTCGCCAGCGCATGCGACCACGACCGCCCATCAGACGGGCAGCGTCGGGCTCTCGTGAGGAAGACACCATGAGCGATGTCCTTGTGGGCTTCGCCTTCCCGTTCCGCCTGACGGCGGAGACGGAGCCACGCCGGGGCATCGCGCTGGCGAGCGGGCCCGACAAGCTACAGCAGAGCATCGTCCAGCTCTTGCTTACCGACATCGGTGAGCGGGTCATGCGCCGGACCTACGGCGGGGGGCTGCGGCAGCTGCTGCACGATCCGAACAACGACGCCCTCCGGGCGATCACGCAGCACCAGCTCAGCAAGGCGATCAGCCAGTGGGAGCCGCACGCGCAACTCCAGCAGGTCACGGTCGCTCAGCAGCCCATGGAAGGACTGTTGTGGGCGGAAGTCAGCTACATCGCCCGCCCGAGCCTTATGCCGGCGACCGTGCGCGTGCCGCTCCGGATGGGCGAGGCCTGACGTCATGAATGGTAACGGGCACCACCGCGTCGACTACACCGGCAAGGACTTCGCCGGCCTGCTCGAGGGGATGCTGGCACTCGCGCGCGAGCACCTCCCCGACTGGACCGATCAATCGCCCAACGACCCCGGCGTCGTGCTGCTCGAAGCGGTGGCGCACGCGGTCGACACGCAGCTCTACTACGTCGATCGCCTCCTCAACGAGAGCTACCTCGATACGGCGGTCGAGGATCGCAGCATCGTCAACCTGCTGCGCCTGATCGGCTACGAGCTGCGGCCCCCAAAACCCGCCTCGGCAAGTCTCACGCTGCTGTTCGACAAGGCTGCGACCGGCACCGTAAGCGTCTCGACGAACGCGCGGTTCGAGACGACCGCCAAACTGACGGGCAAGCCGGTCCCGTTTCAGTATATCCGTGCGCCGCTCACGATCGACTTGAGCGCCCTGCCCGTCGGGTCCCGCGAGAAGGTCGAGTATCGCGCGTTCGTCGGCCTCCCGGTCGTGCAGGTCGATGGCACCGTGACCGGTGAGCTCCTGGGCTCCTCGGATGGCAGTCCGGGCCAGCGGTTCCGGCTCGCGCAGAAGCCTCTCATCCAAGGCTCACTCCGAGTGTTTGTCGACGAGGGGGCGGGCCCGCGGCCGTACGAGGTGCGCGAAAGCCTGCTCGACAGTCGGTCGGCCGACCGGCACGTCGCGGTGGGGCGCGACGAGCAGGACGTGGCGTGGGTAGAGTGCGGCAACGGGACCTTCGCCGCGATTCCGGCGCGGCGCCGGAATAACGTGACCGCGAGCTACCTCATCGGGGGCGGCACAAAGGGCAATGTCCCGGCGGCGAGCATTGTGACCGCCGTGACGACCATCTCGGACTCCTTGAAGAAGGTCTATAACCCGAAGGCGGCAAGCGGCGGCACCGATCGCGAGCCGATTGCGGAAGCGGTGGTTCGCGCCCCCCGCCAATTTCGCTCCGCCGGTCGCGCGGTCACGGCCGCGGATTATGAGAACCACGCGCTTCAATTCGGTGTGGGGAAAGTGCGCGCGCGCGCGGCTGGATGGAACCGCATCGAACTGTTCGTCGCCCCGGCCGGCGGCGGGTTCCCAACCGACACGCTCAAGGATGACCTCGCCGCGTACTTCGAGCGCCGCCGGATCCTCACGTCCCTCCTGGATGTCAAGGATCCGGAATACGTCAAAGTCCAGGTGCGGGGCACGCTCGAGATCGAGCCGTACTTCTTCCGGCAGCAGGTCGTCACGCGGGTGCAAGAAGCGGTCAAAGGGCTCCTGGCGTTCGACGCCGTGGACTTCGAGGACACGCTGTACTTGAGCAAGGTCTACGAAGCAATCGAAGCGGTGGACGGCGTGCACGGCGTGACGGTCACGCGGTTCCAGCTGGCCGGCGCGACGCTCGGCTTGGCGGAGAAGGGGAAGATCGAGCTCGAGTGGCAGCAAATCCCCATCGCCGCCTACGACACCGGGATCGTCTTTGCGCCGGGCGATGTGACGGGAGGCTCGCTGTGACCGCCCCGCTCCGAGTGAGCGCGCACCCCGCCGGGCGCCGGGTCGACGTCGCGTTCCACGTCGACCGGCCCATCCCGGCCGTGGCCGACGTGCCGCTGCTGCGCCTCGTGCGGCGCCGCTTCGCGTATCCCGTCGGACCGGCCGACGGGGCCGCCGTGGTTGACCTCCAGGATCTGTACCTGTCGCCGGCGGCGCCGTGGGCGCGTCTCGAGCGGTGGCAGTTCCGGACGGTGAACACGCCGACGCCCGATGGCTCGCTCGAGGCCGATGTGACGCTCTACTTCGAAGACCCCGCGCCAAGCGAGCCGGCGCAAGCGCAGCTCGCGTTCTTCGAGCCGGCGACCCAGAGCGTGGCGGTGGAGCTGGTGACCGAGTGCTCGCGCCTCGTGCGGACCGCCGGACCCGTGACGGGCTGGCACGATCGGGAGGCGCTCGAGCTGTTCCGCACGCCGGGTGGGGGTCCCGAGGAACCGGGGGGCGTCCTCGAGATCTTCCAGGGGAACGACGACCCGGCGATCGCGAATCGCGTCGTGTGGACGCCGGCCGCGGGCCCCGTCCGCACGGTAGAGTTCGACGGG
>Ga0184629_10001181_pt1 | contig 10856 bp, 4 predicted proteins | sample PLM4_32_b1_FD_133158 | JGI IMG/M metagenome (GOLD analysis project Ga0184629, IMG submission 133158) | Groundwater sediment microbial communities from an aquifer in East River, Colorado, USA - PLM4_32_b1 | ecosystem: Environmental > Terrestrial > Soil > Riparian zone | place: USA: East River... | reverse complement strand
CCGTCCCGCTCGGCTCGTTCGCGAGTGGCCACCACGAGATCCTCGTCCACCTTCTGCTCTACAACCTGATCCACGACAGCACGACCTGTACGGTCGAGCGGACCGACACCCTCCGGTTCGACGTGCCGCGCGAGTGCAAGCCTCCGCCGCCGCTGCCCTACACCGAAGTGATCCGCGTCGGCCCGCCGCCGCCGTGCGCGACGTGTCCGCCGCCGCCGATCTGCCCCGGGCTCGAGATTCCGTTCTTCATCGCGGGCCAGTTTCCGAACGATTGCTACCAGTTCCGCGGCCTCGAGCTGCGGCCGTCACCGATCATGGGCCCGCTGCCGGAGCCGCCCATCGCGCGGGTCTACGTCGCGCGCAACGCCTGTAGCCCGTGCCGCCTCTTCCCGGTGCCGTGGGAAGCCTCGACCATGCTGCCGCCGCTGCCGCCGCGCGACTACAACCTGATGGTCGAGATGGCGGTGAGCGACTGGTGCGACTCGACGCACATCCGGGACACGCTCTACACGGCGCTCGTGCCGTTCCAGGTGGCCGAGTCGTGCAGCGTCCCCCCGCCGCCGCAGGCCTGCTTCCTGCACTCGTGGCGCGATGTTTCGCCGGATCCGGACTGCGAGACCGTCGTCGGGCCCGGAACGCCCGGCCGGACCTATCTACAGATCTGGGCGGACACCCCGCTCGCCCGGCTGCGGGGTCGTCTCCAGCTCACGCCCCCGGACCTGCGGATTGTCGGGTTGCGGCCCGCCGGCATCGCCTCCGGCATGCAGCTCACGTGGGATCCGCTCCGGGACGGCGCGAGCTTCGAGCTGTTCTCCGCGATCCGCTCGACGATCGACTCGCGGTGCATGCCGCCCGCGATGTGTCCGCCAATGTCGGAGCCCGTGCTCGAGGTGCTGGTCGCCGAGCGGCCGGGCGTGCCGATCCCGCCGCTCACGCTGCTCGATGCGCTCGAGTTGGAGGGGACGGGCAAGGTCGGGAACCGGGTGCTCGAGTGCCCGACGTTCGCGGCCATCCCGCCGGCACGGATCTGCCGGGGCCGCAGCTGCGACTTCAACGGCGACGGCCACCTCGACATGCGCGACCTGGTGCTGATGCGGCTCTGCGTGTCGGGTCGCGGTGAATGCCCGGACTCGGCGGTGACGCGCTTCGATTGCAACGGCGACGGCGCGCTCACCGTGGAGGACGTGCGCTGCTGCGCGCACGTCATCCTGCACGGGCGGCTGCCAGCCGGCCTCTTGGCGCGGCCGGAGCCCGGCCTCGGCATCGACCGCGGGGCGTCGGTCGCGACGCTCACCGGGCTCGACGTGCCGATCCGCCTGAACGGGGCGAACCGGGTCGGCGCCGGGCGGCTTACGCTCGCCTACCCCGCGAGCCGCTTCGACAGGGCCGGCGTCGAGATCCTGGGTGACGCGGCCTCGTGGGTGCAGGTCAGCGAGGCATTGGGCGGGGAGCTGATCATCGGGCTCGTCGCGACGGCGGGCGCCGAAGAGGTGCCGGGCCGGCTTGATCTGGTCGTTCACTTCGGGCTCGCCGCTGGCCAGACCGCGTCGTCCGATGTGCGGATCGTCGGCACGGAGTTCGTGGCCCCGGACGGCGCGGTGCTCGAGCCCGCGTCGTCGACGACCGACGTGCCCGCGTCCGCTCCGCCGTTCCGGCTCCTCGCGGCGCGGCCGAACCCGTTCAGCGTCGAGACGCGCTTCGTGCTGAGCGTCGCCGAGGCGGCCGACGTGGACCTCGGGGTGTTCGACCTCGCCGGACGGCGCGTCGCGACGCTGCACCATGGTCCGCTCGGCGCGGGCGATCACCCGTTCGTCTGGGACGGCATGTGCACGGATGGCAGGCGCGCAGAGGGCGGCGTGTACTTCTGCCGCGTGCTCGGCGCGGGGTCGTCCGCGGCCGCCCGGCTGATTCTGCTCGGCGCCCGGTGACGGCCTCCGATCGAAGGGCCGGCCTCCGCGCGGGGGCCGGCCTTCGCATGTGCGGCTGAATCGGGCGGTCTCGAAAACTGTGATGAATTGAATTCGACCTAGAGACACCGAGCCCCTCGAAGACATTGCGTCGCAACGCAAGCTCCTGAGCCCCGCGAACTTGACGTTCCGCGGGGCTCGTCGCTACCGCGGGCAGGGACGGACACGCGAGGACAGGAAAGGGCACAAGTTCGGTAGCAATTCGGTAGCAGACAAGCAGCCCGACATCCGTTAGGGAATCAGAAGGGCGCGGCCTACGATCTCTCTCTCGCCGCTCTCCTCTCTTCTAGTGGCTTGGAATTGCACGGACGACCTGGGCGCGATCGTCGTCCAGGGCTGTGAGATGCCGGCGTCGGCGGATCGGCGTGGCGGAAGCCTGCACCGCTCGTGTGGGGGGCTGAGTACCCGCCACCCGCCTGTCTTGGATCAAGGGCAGGCACCCCTGCGACATGGGCCAAAAGGATACCTTGACCTGTGGGCCAGCGCATACCAGGGTGCGGGCAGACCCCCGCGTCGCGTTCGCTGTACCCCTTGGCATCGGCCGCTGGAGGGGCGTTCGCAGGGAAGGGGGTGTTGCTGTGCGTCGCATTACCGTTCTTGGAATTCTCGGGCTGTGTGTGCTTACCAGCACGAGTCGGGCCCTTCAGCTGACTTGGGCGGACGGGAGTAGGAACCTCACCGTCACGTCCACGGCGGTCTGCACTTTGTTGGTGCGGCCCTCGTCCTCGCTCGCCGTCATGCCGCCAGAATGGCGATTGGTCTATGTTGGCACGTCCGCCACCGATTCGGACTCTGCCCTCGTCTTTCTGAACTCACCTGGGCCGACAGACGCCACGCCGCCATGTTCGGTCGACGGCCCCGCGACTGATGCAGACCGCGAGGCGCACCTAACCACGATTGCATTCTGTAGCCCTGACGGTGAGCCGACCACCCTGGCCGCCTACATCATGCGCGTCGATCCAAGCCTGCAGGCCCGAATCGCTGCTGTCGCCTCTTCATCGCGGTTTCCGGGGGCTACGGCGACCATTTCGCCCGACGCGGAGGTCACGATCAACGATGGCTGTGCCCTACCCTATCCGCCCGTCGTCTGGGCTGCCAACCAATCCCTCGATACCAGTGGAAGCCTGCAGCTTGTGCTCGAAGGAGTCGGTCTCGACCACGTGCAGTCAGTCGTGGCCCGGCCCGGGGCCGCCGCCCCGACCTCAAGGTCACGCCCCGCTCGGGCGTCCAGGACGGCGGCCGCCGATACGCTTCCCATCACCTCGCAAACGTCGCGCGGTCTTACTGCTGCGCTCGCAAACCCGCTCGCGCTCGGCGAGACCGTGGTCCTGTCCGGCGGTTCCGACAGTGTGGCCTCCGCGATCACCGTCACGCAGCAGCAGCTACCCTCGGCGCTGTCCAGCGTGCCCACCATGTTCCCCCCATACCCCTACAGGCCCAAGGATTTCGCCTTCATCTATGCACAGGGTCTCTTCCACCTCTTCTACATCCGGCACAACATCAACGCCTTGGCCGACACGACCGAAGTCGACTTCGGCCACGCGGTGTCTCAGAACCTCATGAACTGGACGCAGCTCGCTCCGATCCTGCACGTCCGTCCCACCAAGTGGGACGACCTCCACGTCTGGGCTCCCAGCATCATCTGGCAGGACGGCATCTACTATCTCTTCTACGCCGGGGTCACGTATGTCCCCTACCCCAACACCTGGTACCAGCGCGTTGGGGTGGCGACCTCGGACGACGTGAATTCAACGACTTGGATGCGGTACGACGCTCCAGTCTTCGGCGGGAACCAGGTGCCATGGGTATTCGCGGATTCTTCGCAGTTCGCGGGGTGCCAATTCCGGGATCCCTTCGTCATGGCAGACTCCAGCCAAAGCAACACCTGGCTGATGTACTATTGCGCGTCGCCGCGGGCGGCGACATCGCAGCTCATAACGGGTATCGGAACGAACGGAGCTGGGCTTGCGCCGTGGCAAGATCTGAAGCCAATGTGGAACACTGATGCTGCTCACTTCCAGGGCTACACCGAGTCACCGCATGTGTTCAAGCATGCGGGGCGCTGGTATCTCTTCTTCACCACGAACTCTGGGCATCCGATTCGGTATCAGTACTCGAACGTCTCTGCGACCGCTGATTCGGCAGGCTGGATCGGGACGTACAGGCTGTCTGACGATGATCCGACCACCGATGCGTGGTTTGCCTCGGAGTTCCTGCGGGTCGGCGCGCACGAGTACTTTGCGGCAGCGAACAGCGATAACAACGGGATCGAAATCCGGGAGATGACCTGGATAGGGGTGACGAGCTTCACGCTGTCAACGCCGTCGGTGACGGCCGTCCCGATCGCGACGGAGGGGATTGAACCGCGCCCCGGCGTGACAACCTTGGGGAATGGGCAAGGCCGGGTGGTGAAGTTCAGAGTGTTCCTGCCGTGGGCGATGAGAGCTGACGTGAGCATCTACGACATCGTGGGGAGGAAGATTAGGAATCTCCACACCGGGGACCTCGCTGAGGGAGCGACGGTAGTCGCTTGGGACAAGAAGGATGACGCTGGCCGCGAGCTGGGGGCGGGCGTATACTTTGCGAGGCTGGGAACTCCTCTGGGTGTCCGGTCGACGAAGGCGACGGTGCTACGATAGGCCAAACGGTAAGAGGGCCTCAGGGAAAGATCGCCGGTTGACGGCCGGGGTGCTGAGGGGTTCTCCACCGGAGCGGAGCTTACGGCGCTTTCCCGATGCCGGCTACTGGTCATCAGCATGTTGAAGTAGGACCTTCACGATGAGTTGCTCGAGCAGGGCCATTTCCCTCGCGGTGGTTCTCGGCCTGTCCGCGGCCTTCGGAGCCCCATCAAGAGCAGCGTGGCCTGCTGGGGGAACGCCGGTCACGTCGGACCAGATGGACCAGGTCTTCCCCGTCCTTGCACCATCGGGGGACGGGGGAGTTGTCGTGGCTTGGCAGGAGTTCGGTCGGATCTTCGCGCAGAACCTGACGCCGCGGGGAGGGGTTTCGCCAGGCTGGCCTGCCGACCGTGGCTTGGAGGTCTGCCCCCACGCCCCCCAAGGCCCTTATCATCAGTGTGCTCCCAGGATTGCACCGGATGGTGACGGAGGAGCCTTTATTCTCTGGCACGACGGGAGGAATTCTGGCTGTCTGGATTACTGCTTTGACGAGAACCGAGAGTTGTACATGCAACACATTACGGACGAGGGGACGATTGACCCGCTCTGGCCGGATCTGGGCCTGCGCGTCGGCTCAGCCTTCGGTGAGATGGTCTTCACGAACGGAACGGCGCGGCGGAAGGCCACCGCGTTCAACACCGAGATCACGCCGGACCACCGTTGCGGTGTCATCATCGTCTGGGAGGAAAGGCCTCCGCTCTCAGGCGACTCGGTGGCGACGATTCGGGCCCAGCGGGTGTCGGCGGGGGGACGGTTGCTGTGGGGTGCGCGCGGAACGCTGGCCTGCATCGCGAGCGGGGGGCACTGGTATCCGGTCCTGTGGGCGGATGGTAGTGGTGGTGCCTTCGTGGCGTGGGAGGAGCACCCCGCCCAGACGGGTCCCGTTACTATCTGGGGCCAGCACTTGTCTCTGGGCGGCCGACCCCTATGGGGAGCTTCAGGGAGGCAGCTAGTCCGAGGAGCGGCCGGGAATTCCGACCACCAGGTTTCCTCAGGGCACATGGGCGAAGCGTTCATCACATGGAGCGCGAGTTCGGATGCCGGCGCGAGTGTCTATGGGGCGCACCTCGCAGTGCGGGGCCGTCGGCACGATGTTTCGAGCGAAGTGCTGACAGAAGGTGCCAGCTCCCAACCTCAGCCGCAGGTGTCGGCCGATTCGCGCGGCGGCGCGTGGTTCACCTGGTTGGCTACCGCGAGCAACGGCAACCAAGCAGCCCTCCTGAGGCACCTGCCAGGCGACTTGGATGTGGAAGCCGGGCAAATCTTGGCAGAGACGTTGGTGCTAGGAGCGACCTCCGCGAAAAAATCGGCTCCCCGCGTTGCGCCCGATGGCCGCGGAGGAGTTTTCGTTGCCTGGCTGGAAGGATCCTTTGCTCCGCGAGCGACGCACGTCCTTCGCGGCGGATTGGTGGGCCGGGGGTGGCCGCTCGAGGGTGTGCATTTGGACGATCCGGCGGCAAGATCCTACGCGCTGGAAGTCATTTCGGACGACGCCAATGGCGCGATTGTTGGCTGGCAGCGTCGCCGTGACCTCCCATCATCGGACGACATGGTGCTGCTCCAGCGGCTCCGAGAGGGAGGAGTGGGGGGAGAGGACGGATTACAAGTTGCTTCGGGGAAAATGACCATCCCGGTCAGACTTTCGATTGCGCTGGAGGGCTTCACGCCCAACCCGATCCGTGAGACTGCAGAAGTGGTCTTTACCCTCGCGAAGGCTGGGCCAGCACAGCTAGAATTGTTCGACGCTTCGGGGCGCCGCATCTCACGACGTGATGTCGGTGATTTGGGTTCCGGGCGCCATGTCGTCCGTCTGAGTGATAAGGGTGGCCTGCCTCCAGGCGTCTACTTCGTCCGTCTGAGTCGTCCGGGTGAATCCATTACGTCTCGTGGGGTGGTTATTCATTGAGTGGTTGACCTGTACAGGCGAAATGGCGAAGTAAGCCTGTCGGGGATTGAGGTAATCCCGGCAAGCGTCCGGCCTCGTGACTGACGCTGGTAGCTGGTGCTTGAGGCCGCGTGCCGAAATGGCCGGCGGCTTCCGCTGTCGGTGAGTGGGCGAGCAAAGTGGTTTACCACCGCCGAACCACGCGTCCCGCAAGGACCTCGTTCCAGCACGGATGCAGCAGCAGTAGTCTTCGACGGGCCCCGAGCCCTTGTGGTCTTGCGGACCGAGAGCCCGACTGATGGACGAACTGTCCAGGCTGCCGAACACGTGAGGGCGGAAGCGGCGCGGATTGCTGGAAGTTCGGTAGCAGATTCGGTAGCGGAGGCCTCCCGCTAACTTGCGTCCGGCGCTGTAAGTCGTGTATCTACGGCCCCGAAGAGGTGCGAGAGCGGCTGAATCGGGCGGTCTCGAAAGCCGTTGGACGCGTAGCCGCCCGCCGTCGCGTTCGACCCTCGAACGCCGGACCGGCGCGCCGCCATCTGGCGCTGGCCCGGCCCGCCGCCTCAAGCCGCCGCGGCGTCCGGCTCCTGCCCCGGCCCTCGCGCCGGATCGAGCGGCTGGCCCGCCCGCGCGGCGTTGATCAGGGCGTTCTGGATGCGCGAGTGGTCGCGCGCGTTCAGCAGGATGAACTCGAGCCCCAGGAAGCCCATCTCATCCGGCGGCCCTGCGCCCTGCGCCGAAAGCTGCACCCAGCGCACCCGGCTCATCAGCCGGACCGGCGGCTCGCCGTCCGCAAGCTGGATCTCCACCGTGAGGAGCGAGCCCTCGAGCGCCTCGCGCACCGGCAGCAACTCGGCCCGCGGAAAGCCCAGGCCCACGCCCGATGGCGACAGATTGAAGAGCCGCCCGGCGAAGGGTGCGACGCGCGAGCCCGCGAGCCCGAGCATCGCGACCCGGCTCTCGAATGTGACCGAGACGCGCGTCTCGCGGCGGCGCTCGAATGGCGCGGAAGCCGCGACCGTCGGCTCCAGCAACGGATCGGGCACCGGGCGCTCGGGCCGGGGCGTCTCGGGCGTGCGGGGTGCCGCGGATCCGTGCGCTCCGGCGGTTCTCGCCGGCGCAGCCGCCCGCCCTTCCTGCGGACCGGACGCCGCCTTCGCCTGCTCCTCGCGCAGCAGCGCCAGATCGAACTTGAGGCACGCCGCGGGCAGCTCGGGCGCCAGCCTGAGCCGCACCCGCGCGGGGAGCCCGGAGGTGAGCGCCACGGTCTCGAGCTGGTTGGACACCACCTCGAGCAGCGAGCTCTCCCCTTCCGGCATGACCGACCAGCGCAAGCGGCCGTAGAGAACGACGCGCACCACGTCGGCATCACCCTCGACATCGCGGGACGCGAGCCCCAGATCCTCGATCACCGCTTGGTCGGCGATGCGGTGGAACCCGGTGGGCGGAAGCGCGAGCAGCGCCGCGGGCGTCAGCTCCGCCCCGTTGGATGGATTCGCGCGCCGCGTGGGAATGGTGCTGAACCACTTGTGGATGGCGACGAAGCGCTTGTCGTGCGTGACCGACTCGGGCCGCAGGCGGTCGAGCTGCTTCTGCGCCGCCAGGGCGTGGAACAGGTCGCCCTGGCCGACCGCGAGCGGCAGCATCTTCTCGAACTGCACCAGGGCGCGGGCCGACTGATCCGTCGCGAGACAGAGCGTGCCGAACAGAAGGCGTGAGCCGAGATCGTCGGGGAATTGCTCGACGACCGGCCGGAGCAGCTCGATGCACTCGAACCAGTCGCCGTTCCGGTACGGATCGACCAGTCTCAACCACTGGGACGGGAGCGGTTTCAAAGTGGGCTGACCTCGTTCGCGATCGGTCGACTGCGTGGCGTGCTACGGCCCTTCGCGGGAAGCCATCCACGCCCGGCGTTCAGCGGGCAGCCTGTGACCGGCCACCCTCTGCACTCGGCGTTCAGCGGGCGGCCAGCGACAAGCGACCTTCCATGGATGGCCTTTCGACGATGCATCGGCCCTTCCGGCCGCCCGCTGAACGGCGGGTGTGGGCGCCGCAGCCGGCGCGGCGCTTGCGACATGCGGGGCGCGGGCCTCGGCGCCGCCGTGGACGTGCGGAGCACCGCGATCGGCGCCCCTTCCAGCGGGGCCGGGCCGCGCGAATCCGAGCGCACCGCGTAAGCCCGGCCCGGTGCTGTTCCACGACCGACAAGGCAGCGGAGGCGAGACCACTTTGGCCAACCGGCCCCCGATTGCGATCAACCGCCGCGGGCTCCACCTGCCGCCCCTTGCCTGTCGCGGTCGAGATCTTTCGATCTCGCCCGCGCCTCATCGCAAGGCGTGGACCAGTTGGATGCGCAATCGAGCACGGTGCGCCAAGTGCATGGCGGATGCGCGGATCAGCGCGCGCCGCGCGCGGCTCGCCCGCGTCGAAATGACAGCGCTCTGTCCACGGAGTTCGCACGACTGTCCTCGCCGCGACGGGTTGCGTGCGCCTCAGCTCACCGCGAGATCACGATGCGGCGGGCGTCCTGCCCGCCCGGGAAGCGATAGCGGATCAAGTAGAGCCCGGGCGGGACGCGGCCCCGCGCCCCTTCCCCGTTCCACTCGATCGCGTGGCGCCCCGCAGCCCACTCGCCGCCGGCGAGACGGGCAACCGTGCGCCCCTGAACGTCGAGGACCGAGACATCGATCGCCGCGGCGCGCGGCAGCGTCAGCTCGAGCGCGATCCGACCGCTCGTGGGAACGGGCCCGACACGCGCGAGCGCGAAGCCTCGCGGCGCGGCCGCCGCCTCGATCACGCCGGTGGTGGGTCCATCCGGGCATCCTGCGCCGAGCGCCCCGATGAGACCGCAGCCGGGCGCGGCCACGAGCGGCGAGCTCGGCGCCAGGTGCGCGTCGTTGGCCTGGAGGTCGCTGAAGATGGGGTTGAGCGCGAGGTCGGTCGGCCCCGGCGGCAGTCCGGACGTCGCTCCGGCGGGGTTTCCGAACCAATCGTTGCACGAAAGTCCGAGCGCAGTCCCGGGATCGGCCGCCAGCCCGTAGCGCTGATTGCCGAAGCCGATGTTCGCGGCGACCGTGCCGTTCGCCGACCCCGTGTCGTGTACGACGAAGCCGGAGCCGTCGTTCAGGAAGCTCGTGTTCCCGGCGAACGTGACGGCGCCCGCCGCGGAAAGAAGAATGCCATCCGATACCGAGCGCCCCACCACGCAGCGTGTGGCCGACGCCGAGGACCCATCGATCGTGATCCCCGGCCCGCCGCACGAGAGCACGAAGGCGCTGTCGATCACCGCGGGCGCATTCCCATCTCCAATCCGGATCCCCGCGGCACAGTCGATCACCGTGTCGCGATCCGAGACGCATGCGCCCATCGACGAAAGGGCGAGACCACCCCCACAACGTTCGACCAGGTTGCCGCGGGATACGATGCCGTAAGGGTCGTATGAAAGAATCGTCGGCTCAATCGCGACGCCGGTTCCACACCTCGAGACCCTGTTCCCCATGACCTCGAGGTAGAACGCCGTGGCGAAGATCCCTGAAACGCAATCCTCGGCCACGTTCCCGCCAAACACGCTGGACTCTCCACCATACAGAAGGAAGGCGGAGCCGCTGGACCGCACGGTGTTCCCAGTCGCCCAATGACGGTGATCATTGCCGTTGTCCTCGATCATGATACCCGCCTTGGAACAGCCCTCGACGACGTTGTTCTGAACATTGGTGTCGTACCGGCCCGCGAGGTATATGCCCACGTCGAAGCCTCGAACCGTGTTCCCGAGGATGGTCGCGGCCGCATCTCGGAACGCGCCGGAGATTCCGCAGGGCCCCGGGCCCTCCACCGAGTTCCCGGAGACATACAGCCCATTGGCGGATACGCTGAGCAGCACGGAGCTCTCGATGGTGTTGTTCAGAAGATCGACCCACTCAGGCGTGCTCAGATCGACTCCCCCGGCAATCCTGCATCGTGCGATGAGCCAGCCAACCTGATCCCAGGCCAACCGAGGCTGATCGGTGACGCCTGAATCCATCACGCAGTCCGAGAAGATGAACGCCAGCGGACCCATGGGATACGGGTAGTGGAACGCGCTCTTGACCGGGCCGCGGAAGTGAAGTTCAGCGACTGTCACCCCCTGGGCCGACTGCTGTTTGGTGTTGTCGAGGATCAGCCCCATCGTCTCAGGGATTTCGTCTGTGCCCGGTGTACGGAGGCCCAGGAGAACCAGGGGCGATCGACCATGATGGTCTCGGGGTAGTAGCCGGGGCGGACCTGAACTGTGTCAGCGCCGCTGTCGATGCCGGCTTGGATCGTCGGGGCCTGGTCGGGAACGACGAT
>Ga0184629_10001180_pt1 | contig 10858 bp, 10 predicted proteins | sample PLM4_32_b1_FD_133158 | JGI IMG/M metagenome (GOLD analysis project Ga0184629, IMG submission 133158) | Groundwater sediment microbial communities from an aquifer in East River, Colorado, USA - PLM4_32_b1 | ecosystem: Environmental > Terrestrial > Soil > Riparian zone | place: USA: East River... | reverse complement strand
CAGAACATCGAACGGCAAGCTCACATGCACGGGCCCGGGGCGACCCGAACGCGCGATGCGCAGGGCGCGCTCGATTTCCACTCCGAGCGTGGCGGCGCTGCCCGCCGTCCACGAGTCCTTGGTCACCGGGGCGGCAAGATCGGCCTGCCGCATCTCCTGGAACGCTCCGCGACCGAGCTCGGCGAGGGGCGCGTGCCCGGAGAGAAGCACCACCGGGGACTCGGCGGCAAGCGCGGTATACAGGGCGCCCACGCCATTGGCGTGGCCGGGTCCGCCGGTAAGGAGCGCCACGCCGGGCTCGCCCGTCAACCGCCCCCAGGCGTCGGCCATGTGCACCGCGGCGCCTTCATGCCGCACGTGCACGATCGAGAGCCGCGCCTCGATCGCGGCGTCGTACACTGGCATGATCTGATTGCCGGAAAGAGAGAAAAGGTGCCGCACGCCCGCAGCCGCGAGCGAGCGCGCGAGGATGTCTGCTCCTCTCAACTGCGCCATCGGCGAGCGCTTCTCTGCGCTTTGGCAGCTGGCAGCCTGGTCAGGCCGACTCGTAGAGCCGGGTCAACACGAACTCGCGGTGGCCGAGCGCCTCCGCGCAAGTCAATCGGCCATTGCAGGTGCGCAGCATCACTTCCAGCAGTTCGTCGCCGCACTGGTCCATGTTCTTCTGCCTCTGCAGGAGGCCCGAGACGTCGAGGTCCACGTGCTCGTTCATGGTGCGCGCGGTGCGCGGGTTGGCGGTCAGCTTGATCACCGGCAGGATCGGGTTGCCTATGACGTTGCCCTGCCCGGTGGGAAAGAAGTGCACGACGTAGCCGGAAGCGGCGCACAGCGTCACCATTTCCGCGGCGGCCGAGGACGAGTCCATGAACCACAGGCCGGGCCGGGTCGGCGCTTCCGCCTTGTCGAGCACACCGATGATCTTGCACTTCTTGCCGATCTTCTGGATATTGCCGAGCGCTTTCTCCTCGATGGTGGTGAGGCCGCCGGCGATGTTGCCCTTGGTCGGCTGCGAGTCCATCAAGTCGCTGGTCTTGTGCCGGTTGATCACTTCCTGGTAGCGGTTGAACATCTGCATCCACTTTTCGCGCACCTCGGGCGTCGCGCAGCGGTCGGCGACGATCTTCTCGCCACCGGTGATCTCGGTGGTTTCGCCGAAGCAGAGGGTCACCCCGAGCGGCTCGAGCTTGTCGAAGGCGTTGCCCACCGTGGGGTTGGAGCCGCAGCCCGAGGTGGTATCGGATTCGCCGCACTTGCAGGAGACCCACAGGTCGTTGACCGGGCATTCCACACGCTGCAGCTCGGAAGCCCATTGCACGTATTCCTTCGCGACCTTGGAGGCGCGCATGATCGTGTCGTGGTCGCCGTGGAGCTCGATGCCAAAGCCGGTGACCGGCTTGCCGGTCTTGGCGATGCCATCCACGACGCGCTTGGCCCATTGCTCCTCGATGCAGATCACCACGACAGCAGCGACGTTAGGGTTCGATCCCGCGCCGATCAGCGTGCGGAAATGCAGGTCCAGGTCGGCGCCGAACTGTAACCGGCCGTAGGGGTGGGGAATCGCCATCGCACCCTTGACGTTATTGGCGACGGCCTCGGCAGCGGCATTGGACAGGTCGTCCACCGGCAGGATGAGGACGTGGTTGCGAATGCCGACGCGGCGGTTCTCGCGGCGGTAGCCCTGGAAAGTCATTTTGCTGTTGATCATCTCGATGAATCCTTGTTGAAGGTGAAACGCGAGATCTGAAAACCGGACAAACTGCGCGCCTCCTCGCGTTTCACCATTTCTTGGTCTTCATGTTGTGGACGTGGGCGTGCTCGCCCTTTTTGATCGGCGCCACGGCTTTTCCGATGTCGAAGCCGTACTTGATCACGGTCTCGCCGTTGCCGATGTCCTTCAACGCGAGCTTGTGACCGATCGGGATGTCGTTCAGCGCCTTCATCTGGATGGTCGAGTCGTCCTCCATCACCCAGCCGGTCAGCTCCTGCCCGGCCTTGATGCCCTCGACCACGATGACGCCGACGGTGTCCTTCTTGTCGTGAACCAGAACGTGAATCATCTCGACTCCTGAATGGGGCCAGCATTCGGGCTGACCCGGGATAGGCAGGGAACTCAGACGGATATTGTTCTTATACGCCAATCGTAGCGCGTATGCGGGCCCGGGTTCAAGCGATACTGCGGCGCAATGCGAGCATCTACAGCCTCGAGAGCTCGCGGCGCGCGGCCTCCCGCTGCGCCGGGTCGTTTGCGTTGCCGAGCAGCCATCGAAATTGCGCTCGCGCGTCCTCATTGTAGCCCGCGCGCGCGAGGTTGATGCCCGCGGCGAACCGCGCCTGCAGCGCCAGCGCGTCGGGCGCCCTGGCGTCAGCGAGCAGCGCCGAGCGCAGGAAATAGTCGGCGGCGGCGGGATTGCGGCCGGCGAGCTCCTGGATGCGGCCGAGCCCGAACAGGATCCCACGCGCGTCGTTGCCGGCAGCGAGCGGCAGCATGAGATCGAAAACTTCGCTGGCCGCATCGGGCTTGCCGGAGTCGAACAGCTCCCGCGCAAGCGCGGCGCCACGCCGCACGAGCTCGGGGGACAGCGATTTTCTGCCCGCGAGAGCGCGCTTCAGCGCGGCGACGCCTTCGTCCGCTTTTCCCGATCGGACCCGGACCGCGGCCAGGCGCAGCGACCATTCCTCGGCGCTGACGTTCGGCGGCGTGGCAATCCCGTCCCAGTAACGCCACGCGGTCGCCGGGTTGTCTTGGTTCTCGGCCGCGTTCCCGAGCAGGTAGCGCGCCTGCGGATCGAGTGCGCCCGCCTCCGTTTCCGATTCCTGGAACAGCCGCAGCGCCGCGCGGTCGAGCCCTTCGCTCACGAGCGAAAAGACGAGCTGCAGCTGCGCGCTGTGCCGCGTCGCCGGCGCCTGCCCCCGCTGCGCGAGGTGACCGTAGAGGGCGCGCGACAGCGGCGGCGCGGTGCCGAGGCGGCGGGCGGCGAGGTCCGCCCAGCTGGGGTCGTCGCCCGCGATCAGCCCATTCTGGTTGGCGGCTTCCTGCGCCGCTGAAAAATAGTTCTGCCACAGCTGCCGCGCGAGGACGGCCACGGCTTGCGGCGCGCCGGGATCGCCGCTGTTCAGCCCGCGCTCCTGCGCTTCGGCGAGCAGCAACGCGTTCTTCTGCCGCCGGGCCGCCTCCGCGATCACGCGCCAGTAGGCGGGGTCGTTTGCTTTTGCGAGCAGCGCGCGCGCCTGCCCGACGATCGCGTCGGGGGTTGCAAGCCCGGACTTGAGCCGCAGCATGAGCTTGGCGGGGCTCGCTTCGTCCAGGCTCGCCAGCCAGTTCACCGCCTCCTGCTCCATACCGAGATCGAGGAGCGCCTCGACGAAGCGTTCGGCGACGCCGCGCTCGAGCGGCCGGTAGTCCTGCTGGTAGCGCAGCATGGCGCGGAACGCCGTGTCACCCCGCCGCTCGGCAAGGTGGCTCTCGATAACGAGGAGCCGCGCGGCGCGCGCCTCTTCGGGCGTCGCCTCAAGCTGCCACAGCAGTCGGGCGGCGTAAGCGCGCGCTGCGTCGCCCTGTCCCGTGGCGAGCGCCGCGCGCCCCGCCTCGAGCAGGCACTGCCGCAATGCCGCCTGTGGCATGTTGCCGGGCAGCCCTGCCGCGCGCTTGAGCGCGTCGTCGTTCAACTTGAGCCCGACCAGCAGGCGCATGCGCAGCGCCTCCCACTCGGCCCAGCGCGGCGCGCCGGAATCGCGTGGCTGCAGCTGCTCGACACGCGCGAGTGCGAGCCGCGACGCTCCGGACGCGACCAGCTCACGCGCCGTCTCCAGTGCCGAGGCGGCGCCAGCGCAGGCCAGGCAGGTCACCGCAAGCAATATCCGCATCGGCCAATTCTAGTGCCGTTCCAACTTTTTTCGCCAAGTACGGGCAGCTCGCCTGCCAGCCATAAGCGGCCCTGCCGCTTTTTCCACGCGACGGCAAAAAAAAGGCGGCTCGCGCCGCCTTTTTCCGTATGGTTTTTCCGCTTACTCCCGGGTTTCGCCCTGCCCGCCTTCCTCGCCGCCTTCGAGCTTCTCGCGGATGCGGGCCTTCTTGCCGGTGCGCTCTCTCAGGTAATAGAGCTTCGCCCGCCCCACGTCACCGCGGCGCTTGACCTCGATGCTCGCGATCAGCGGCGAATAGGTCTGGAACGTGCGCTCCACGCCCTCGCCGGAGGAGATCTTGCGCACGATGAAGGAGGAGTTGAGCCCGCGGTTGCGCTTGGCGATCACCACGCCCTCGTAGGCCTGGACACGCTTGCGGTCGCCTTCCACCACGCTGACGTTCACGACCACCGTGTCGCCGGTCGAGAACTCGGGAATTTCCTTGCCGAGCCGCTTGATCTCATCGGCCTCGAGTTGTTTGATGATGTCCATGTTCAAGCTCCTTGCGCTTCCTTCCTGTATTCGTCCAGCAGCGTTCGTTCCGCGTCGGTGAGCCCCCGCCGCTCGAGCAGCTCCGGCCGCCGCCGCCACGTTCGCCCCAGCGCCTGCTTCAGCCGCCAGCGGGCGATGTCGGCATGGTTGCCCGATAGCAGCACCTGCGGCACCTCCGCGCCCTCGTAGACCTCGGGGCGTGTGTAGTTCGGGTAATCGAGCAACCCGTTCACAAACGAGTCCTGGCTCGCCGACTCCGCGTCGCCCAGCGCGCCGGGCATCTGCCGCACGACGGCGTCGATCACCACCATCGCCGCCAGTTCGCCCCCCGTGAGCACGTAGTCGCCGATCGAGACCTCCTCGTCGACCGCGCGGGCGATGAGCCTCTCGTCCACGCCTTCATAGCGCCCGGCGAGGAGCGTGAGCCCCTGCAACGCCGCGAATTCCATCACCAGCCGGTGGTCGAGCGGGCGGCCCTGCGGCGAGAGGTAGACCGTTCTCGCCTGCTTCACGCCGGTGCTCTTCTGCCGCTGGCGCGCCGCGTAGAGCGCCTTCTCCAGCGGCTCCACCATCATCACCATTCCGGGGCCGCCGCCGTAGGGGCGGTCATCCACGGTGCGGTAGCTGTTGGCCGCAAAGCTGCGCGGGTTCCACAGCACCAGCTCGAACAGCTTCCTCTCCCGGGCCCGGCTCGTCACCCCGCTGTCGGTGACGGCCTCGAACATCTCCGGGAACAGCGTAACCACGTCGAACTGGTACATCAGTAGTCCGCGCCCCACTCCACTCGTATCACGCCGGCGGCCAAGTCTACGTCCCGGATCACCTCCGCGATGAACGGGATCAGCCGCTCGCGCTCACCGGCCACCACCAGCACGTCGTTCGCGCCGGTCTGCAAGACGCCGGTGATCCGACCGAGCCCCTGCGCGCTTCCATTCACCACCGCGAGGCCGATCAGGTCGGCCCAGTAATATTCGCCACTCTCCGTCAGGGGCAGCGCCGCCCGCGGCACAGCCACTGTTGCTCCCCGTAACGCCGCAGCAGCGTCGCGGTCATCGTAACCTTCGAGCCTTGCGGCCAGCGCGCGGCCCTGCGCTCTTGCTGCCGCAACCGCGATTTCCCGCCAGTCGCCTTCGCGTCCGACCCACCAGGTCTTGTAGGCCAGCAGATTTCCCGGTGCCGCGGTATTCGGCTGGACCTTGACCCAGCCCTCGACGCCAAACGGGGCGGAGATCCACCCCATCGTCACCAGCCGCTCAGGCGGCTGCCTTCTGGGCACCAAGCTGCTTGACGAGCCGCGCCACGGTGTCGGACAGCCGCGCGCCTTTGCCCTTCCAGTAGGTCAGCCGCGCGTTGTCGATACGCAGGCGCTCACGGCCTTCCGGCGCCTTGGGATTGTAGAAGCCGATGCGCTCGATGAAGCGGCCGTCACGCGCCCGGCGCGAGTCAGCGACCACCAAGTGGAAGAACGGACGCTTCGTCGCGCCGCCGCGTGCCAGACGTATGACGACCATGTGTTCTGCCAGCCCTGAAAGTTCGGAAAGGGCGTGATTTTACGCTAGATTTTCGCCTTAAGGCAAGGCGTATGGCGCGTGGTCGCAGCGTACGGGGCAGGACTATGGCTCCACGGACCACGCGCCATGAGGTTACTGATTCAGCTTCCTTGCGCCTGCCGGCGGCCATCAGCCGTTACGGTAGACTGCAGCGTCGCTTGAGGGAAACCACCATGAACTCACCTTACGAACTCTCTCACCGCGTCGAAGCTGCGCTTGCGGAGCGCTTCGGAACGAATTTGCGCGTGGACGCAGGCCTGCCGGGTCTGGATGAGTTGGCGCGCGTCGCGGAGCACCGCTCCCACCGCAAGTTTGCGGGCCGACCGGTGGATCCCGCGCTGCTCCGCCTGCTCTTCGCCTGCGCGTTCTCGGCGCCGTCGAAGTCCGACCTGCAACAGGCCGACATCGTGCGCGTCGCCGACCGCGCCAAGGTGCGGGCAATCGCGGCGGGAATCCCCGACATGCCGTGGATCGCCGACGCGCCCGTGTTCCTGGTGTTTCTCGCCAACAACCGCCGCCTCCGGCAAATCGGCGAGTGGCGCGGCAAGCCGTTCGCCAACGATCACCTCGATCAATTCCTGAACGCCGCGGTGGACGCCGCGCTCGTGATGATGAGCTTCATTCGCGCGGCGGAAGCCGTCGGGCTCGGCGCGTGTCCGGTGAGCCACGTGCGCAATCATCCGGACGAGCTCGCCCGGCTGCTCGCGCTGCCCGACGGAGTGTTTCCGGTGGCGGGCCTGTGCGTGGGCTATCCCGCCGAGCCCGGCCGCATTTCGGCGCGCTTGCCGCTCGAGGCGACGGTGCACGTGGACCGCTACGATGAAACGGGAATCCGGGAGAGAATCGACGCTTACGACCGGCGTCGTCACGCACTCGCGCCGTACCGCAAGCAGCGCTACGCCGATCGTTACGCAAATGTGGATTTCTACGGCTGGTCGGAAGACAAGGCGCGACAATACTCGGTGCCCGAGCGCGCTGACTTTGGCGCTTTCATCCGCGAAAAGGGTTTTACCCTGAAGTAAGGTTCTCGGGGCCCCTGAGACCCGCCGAGCAGCGCAAAGAAATCGACCCAGCGTCGATTTCTTGAGGGGTGAGCCGGGGTGAGCGGGGAATTCGAAGGGCGAGGCGGGGTTTCGAGGAGCATTGCTCCGAGCCGGCGAGCGCCCAATCCGATGCAACGGGTTGGGCCGGGTCGCACCTGCGTGCGTCCGAGCCCGTGAACGCCGGAAGCCATGCAGGGATTCGAGCCGGGGATGAACGTGCCTGCGCACGTTTGAGCCGGCGAACGCCCGACGCAATGCAGCGCGGCGGGCCGGGGTCGAAGACCAGGGATCAGGAATGAATAAAGGGCCGGATCAGGAATGCGATGACGCTCGTCAGCGCATTCCTGGGAACATGCCCTTCATGCTTCGCATCATCTTCGCCATCCCGCCCTTCGCCATCATCTTCATCATCTTCTGCGTCTGCTCGAACTGGTTGAGCAGGCGGTTCACCTCCTGAACGGTCACGCCGGCGCCGGCCGCGATGCGGCGCTTGCGCGAGGCCTTGATGACCTCGGGTCTTGCCCGCTCCTCGCGCGTCATGGCGTTGATGATGCCCTCGATGCGGCGGATCGTCCTGTCGTCCATGCCCGGAGCGCCCTGGGCGAGCCGCGCGAGATTTCCGGGGAGCTTGTCCGCGAGCGCGGTGAGCCCGCCCATCTTCTTCATCTGGGCGACCTGCTGCTTGAAGTCCTCGAGGTCGAAGTCCTTGCCCGACTTCACCTTCTGCGCGAGCTTCTCCGCCTCCGCGATGTCGACCGTCTTCCGCACGTCCTCGATGAGCGAGAGCACGTCGCCCATGCCGAGGATGCGCGAGGCCATGCGGTCGGGATGGAACGGCTCGAGCGCGTCCAGCTTCTCGCCGACGCCCGCGAACTTGATCGGCTTGCCGGTGATCTCCCGCACCGACAGCGCGGCGCCGCCGCGCGCATCGCCGTCGAGCTTGGTGAGAATGATTCCGGTCAACGGCAGCGCGTCGCCAAACGCCTTGGCCGTGTTCACCGCGTCCTGGCCCTGCATCGAATCCACGATGAACAGGGTCTCGACCGGCGAGAGCACCGCGTGCAACTCGGCGATCTCGCGCATCATCGCTTCGTCGATCGCAAGCCGCCCCGCGCTATCCACGATCAGCACATCGGCATAGTGCGTGCGCGCGTGACCGAGCGCACGGGATGCGATATCCACCGGTTTCTCGCCGACCGCGGACGGAAAAAACTCGGCCTCGACCTGCGCCGCCAGCGTTTTCAGCTGTTCGATCGCCGCCGGCCGGTAGACATCGCAGCTCGCGAGCAGCACTTTCTTCTTGAGCTCGGCCTTCAACCAGCGCGCGAGCTTGCCGGCCGTCGTGGTCTTGCCCGAGCCCTGCAGCCCCGCGAGCAGGATCACCGCGGGCGGGCGCGTGGCGAGGTCGAGCGCATCGTTCTTCTCGCCCATGAGCGCGACGAGTTCGCGGTAGACCACGCCGACCGCCGCCTGCCCGGGCGTGAGGCTGCCGACCACCTCCTCCCCGAGCGCCTTCGCGCGCACCCGTTCGATGAAGGTCCTCACCACCGGCAATGCGACGTCGGCTTCGAGCAGCGCGACGCGCACTTCGCGCAGCGCATCCTGGATGTTGGACTCGGTGAGCCGCGCCTCGCCACGCAGCGTCTTGATCGCGCGCGACAGGCGCTCCGTCAGATGATCGAACACGGGAAAGGGTTGGTGTAGACTCGAAAGGTGCTCGAGATTCTACCTTACCTCGTCAACGCCTTGCTCTACGGCGCGCTTGCGCTCTACTCCTGGCGCACCCGCTGGGGAGCGGCGGCCAACGCGCCGTCGCCCGCCGCCTCTGTCAACGTCATCGAGCATTACGGCGTGCTCGTGCCGCTCGGGATGCACGCCGTGCTCCTCGCGCGCGCGATGTTCGAGCCCGACGGTCTTCACCTCGGCGTCGGCAACGCGGTTTCCGCGATCCTCTGGCTCACGGTGCTGATCTACTGGGCCGGCAACTTCTTCTACCGGCTCGACGGGCTGCAGTCGCTGGTGCTGCCGGTGGCGGCGGTCGCCGCGCTGCTTCCAGCCGTGCTGCCCTCGGTGAGGCCCTTGCCCAACACCGAACTGTTGGTGTTCAAGGTCCACCTGCTGATCGCCATGCTCGCCTACAGCCTGTTCACCATAGCGTCGCTGCACGTGCTCTTGATGGCGCTGCTCGAGCGGCGCCTGCACCACGGCGGCCTGCCGCGGGTGCTGCAGGGCCTGCCGCCGCTGCTGGCGATGGAAACGTTGCTGTTTCGCATCATCTGGGCAGGCTTCATCCTGCTCACGGCGACGCTCGCGAGCGGAGTGTTGTACTCCGAGGAGCTGTTCGGTCGCGCGGCGCGGTTCAATCACAAGACGGTGTTCGGCGTGTTGTCGTGGGTCATCTTCGCGGCTCTCCTCGGCGGCCGGCACGTCTACGGCTGGCGCGGCCGGGTCGCGGTACGCTGGACGCTCACCGGCTTTCTCATGCTGGTGCTCGCTTACGTCGGCAGCAAGTTCGTCCTCGAAGTAATTCTAGGCAGAGCCTAGAATTACTGATGTACAGGAACCAGATTGGGTTCGGAGCGTAGTTGCTTCAATCCGCAACCCTAATTCCATATTCCTCAGCCGTTCTTGACAGCGTCAAGAACGGCTCCGATACTGAATTTTCCCCCATCACCAGCCGGTTATTTCCGTGGAAGACATCTCCCTTTCGACGCTCTACGTGACGTTGGCCGTCCTCCTCGTCGTCTCTGCTTTTTTCTCGATTTCCGAGACCAGCATGATGGCGCTCAACCGCTACCGTCTGAAGCACCTGACCCAAAGCGGACAGCGCGGCGCCCGGCTCGTTTCCGACCTGCTGGCAAAGACCGACAAGTTTCTCGGCGTGGTCCTGCTCGGCAACAACCTGGCCAACGCCGCTTCCGCGCTGCTGGTGGGGCTGATCGCCGAGCGCTACCTGGGCCAGAACGAGCTGGCGCTGTTCGTCGCAACGACGGTGGCGGCCTTCGTCATCCTGGTCTTCAGCGAAATCACCCCGAAGATCCTCGGCGCGACCTATCCCGAGCGCATCGCGCTGCCGTCGGCCTACGTGCTCGCGCCTCTGTTGCGCATCGCACAGCCGGTAGTGTGGTTCGTCAACCTCTTCGTACAGACGCTGCTCGGCCTGATGCGCCTCAGGCCCGCGCCCGGCCACGGCGAGCAGAAGCTGACGGTGGAGGAACTGCGCGCGCTGGTGCTGGAGACGAGCTATCTGCCGCAGAAGCACCAGAGCATCCTGATGAACCTGTTCGACCTCGAGGCGATCACGGTGGACGACGTGATTGTCCCGCGCAACCACATCGAGGCGTTCGATATCGACGCACCGCTCGACGTCATCCGGCAGCAGATCGCCACCTCCCATCACCGGCGGTTGCTGGTGTACCGGGGCAGCCTGGACGACGTAGTGGGCACGCTGCGAGTCCGCGACGTGCTCAACCTGGTGCAGAACGAGGAGCTCACCCGGGACAAGCTGCGCGAGTTGATGCGCGAGCCGTACTACGTGCCGGCCGGCACGCCGCTCTTCTCCCAGCTGCAGAATTTCCAGGAGCAGCAGGACCGCATGAGCCTGGTGGTGGATGAGTACGGCGAGCTGATGGGGCTGGTCACGCTGGAGGACATCCTCGAGGAGTTGATCGGTGAATTCACCACGCAGTCGCCGCTGCAGACCGGCGGCTTCGTGAAGCAGCCCGACGGCAGCTTCCTGGTGGAGGGCGCCACCCTGCTGCGGGAACTCAACCGCAAGCTCGGCTTCGGCTTCCCGCTCGACGGGCCGAAGACGCTGAATGGACTGATCCTCGAGCACCTGCAGTCCATGCCCGAACCCAACACCAGCGT
>Ga0184629_10001179_pt1 | contig 10864 bp, 7 predicted proteins | sample PLM4_32_b1_FD_133158 | JGI IMG/M metagenome (GOLD analysis project Ga0184629, IMG submission 133158) | Groundwater sediment microbial communities from an aquifer in East River, Colorado, USA - PLM4_32_b1 | ecosystem: Environmental > Terrestrial > Soil > Riparian zone | place: USA: East River... | reverse complement strand
TATGGTTTTGTATGATCCATCTTCCTGGGGAGCAAATCCGAATCCATCACTCCCAATGACGGTTCCGGAATGAATTACGCAATGATTGCCGATTTTTGTATCGGCATAAATTTTTACACCCGGGTGGATAATGGTGTGGTTTCCAATGATTACGTTATCTCCAATATAGACATGCGGATAGACTTTTACATTATCACCAATCTTAACATTGCTTCCGATATAAGAAAATGCCCCGCGATAAAAATCCTTTCCGATGGATGAGTTCTCAGCCATAAAACTTGGCTGTTCAACGCCTGTCTTTTGAAAACTGACCAGCTTGTGGTACTCCTCTAATAATCGGGTAAAGCTGCTGTAGGGATCGTCTACCATGATCAGGATGCATAGAATCTCTTTTCTGGCTACAAAATCTTTTTTAACGATAACAGCAGTGGCTTGTGTGGTATAAATGTATTGTTCGTATTTCGGATTCGATAGAAATGAAATCTGCCCTTTTTTTGCATCCTGAATTTTGGCGAGCATATTTATTTTCTCGCTGCCATCACCTCTAACTTCTCCACCGAGCATTGCAGCTACTTGATTGACGGTAAATTCCATTCCCTTACAGTTAAGCGTTATCCGTGATTCGTTATCCGTGGGTGTGAGTCAACGTGAGTGAATGTGTGTGACACTCCCCTTACCCCGCACCGCGGCGGAGGAAGTTTGAGGTGGGTTTGAGTGCAGACCGATGAGCATTGGCATTTGTGCATCATCATTGATCATACCCACTCTCACACCCACGATTAACTATTGACTATTAACGCCTGCCTGCCAGTAGGCAGGGATAACGATTACCGGTATCTACAAAGATACATTTTTAGGCCAGCAGAGGTAGTTTTTTTTTACGATTTTACTGATGGCTTTGATGTTTGGGAGGTCAGAGGCCTGGGCAATGTCCAATAACTCACCACTGCGCATCAGGATATTGATCTCCTGGCCTTCAGCATACGCCTCGTTGGTTACCGTGCCATGCGAAAAAAGATAAGAGGCTTCAGCACGAAGCGTACCATACTGCTTCATGATGGTTTCCCTGATTTTTTCAACCTGGTTTTTTTTGATAGGTTCAGCACTTAGTTTGATTTTAAATAATTTTCGTTCAATCATCATCTGCGCTAGCAGCGCAAGAATCGTATCGGTATGGTTTCGCCAGAATTTCACGGCACCCCAAATGTCGTTATCATCTAATTGACCAAAAAGATTTAGCAGTTCCGGATTTTCTTTAAAGTCAGCAGGGATAAAATCCTTTTTCAGAAAGGTCAATAAGGCATTGCTTGCAAATAGTTGTTCTCCTGCACGCACCAGCGCTTGCGCTCTACGAATCAGATTAACCAACATACGCTCTGTGCTTACAGTAGTTTTATGCAGATACACTTGCCAATACATCTGCCTGCGCGCATTCAAAAAACTTTCAATACTGTAGATACCTTTTTCCTCCACGACGAGTTGATCCCGATGTATGGTCAACATAGAGATGATTCGATCAACACCAATGGTTCCTTCCTGTACTCCGGTAAAAAAACAATCTCGTTTCAAATAATCAAGTCGATCAATGTCTAATTGGCTGGAGACTAATTGATGAAAAAACTTTCGCTTATAGCTATTCCGAAAAATCTTTAAGGTAAGAGCAAGGGCCCCATCAAACGCCGTATTGAGTCTATCCATAAATAGATAGGATAGGCTTTCGTGATTTATGCCGGGTATAAGAGAGGCTTCCAGTGCGTGTGAAAAGGGTCCATGACCAATGTCGTGAAGTAAAATGGCAAGCTGAGACGCTTCGTATTCCTCCTCCGAAATTTCAAAGCCTTTAAAGCGAAGTGTATCCAGAACTTTGCCCATAAGATGCATCGCTCCAAGGGCATGCTGAAATCGCGTGTGCAGCGCGGCGGGGTAAACATAATCGGCTAAACCCAGTTGTTTGATATGCCGTAGGCGTTGAAAATAGGGATGTGAAAGGATGTCAAAGATAAGTTCGCTGGGGATGGTTATAAATCCATAGACAGGATCGTTGATGATCTTCTTTTTATTCATCCGCTATTAGTTGTCCATAAATCGTTTATCCGAATTACTGATAGGGGATAGCGATTAATGATTAAATTGGTAAAAATTTCAGTTATGCAAAGATATAGCATTTTGTGGGCGGACGATGAGATTGATTTATTGAAGCCGCATATTCTTTTCCTGGAGCAGCGCGGCTACGATATCACGCCAGTGAACAATGGATCCGAAGCTGTAGAACTTTGTGATGATAAACATTTTGATGTGGTATTCCTGGATGAAAATATGCCGGGCATGTCCGGATTAGAAGCGTTGACGCAGATCAAAAATAATAAGCCTAATCTTCCCGTGGTGATGATCACGAAGAATGAGGAGGAACACATTATGGAAGAAGCCATCGGCTCCAAAATTGCCGATTACCTCATTAAGCCACTTAACCCCAGCCAGATCTTACTCGCCGTTAAAAAGATACTAGACAATAAGCGCCTGGTGATGGAGAAAACGAACCTGAATTATCAGCAGGAGTTTCGGAAGATCAGCATGGCTTTTCAGGATAATATGAACCATGAGCAATGGGCCGAAATCTATAAAAAGCTAGTGTTTTGGGAATTACAAATGGACCATAAAGATAACGAGGAGATGGGTGATGTGTTGGACATGCAAAAGACCGAAGCCAATGCCAATTTTGCTAAGTTCATTATTCGCAATTATGATTCATGGTTGAACGATCCTAAAGCAGATAAACCTTTGCTTTCGCATCAACTCATGAAGCGGAAGGTTTTCCCGGAATTGGGTAAGAAGCCTGTATTTGTTATTCTGATTGATAACCTCCGTTTCGATCAGTGGAAAGTGATCGAACCTGTGCTGACGGAATATTTTAACGTTACCTCGGAAGAAACCTATTATTCAATTTTACCCACGACAACGGCGTACGCCAGAAACGCTATATTTTCTGGAATGCTTCCCTCCGAGATGGCTAAGACCAATCCTGATTTATGGGTAGGGGAAGATGAAGATGAAGGCAAGAATAATTTTGAAGATGAGTTTCTGGCGAAACAGCTTCGGCGAAATAATCTGAATATAAAGATGTCATACCATAAAATTAAAAATCTTGAAGAAGGCAGGAACCTGGTTGACACCGTAAACAATCTTTTTCAGAATGATCTCAATGTTGTGGTCTACAATTTTGTGGATATGCTTTCCCATGCACGAACAGATATGGCTATGGTACGTGAACTGGCACCGGATGAATCTGCTTATCGTTCCATTACGAAGTCCTGGTTTCTCCATTCACCACTCATTGACATCCTCCGAAAAATTGCTGAAAAAGATGTGAAGGTCGTTATCACGACGGACCACGGAACGATTCGGGTTAAACGGCCCTTTAAAATCATAGGAGATCGTACGGTGAACAGCAACTTACGCTACAAACAAGGTAAAAATCTTGGATACGAAGGTGATAAGGTAATGCATGTACAAAAACCTGAGCGGTTGTTTTTGCCCAAACTAAATGTCTCATCGTCGTATGTTTTTGCCATTGAAGACCAATTCTTTGCTTACCCCAACAACTATAATTATTATGTAAACTTCTATAAAGACACTTTCCAGCATGGTGGTGTTAGCATGGAGGAGATAATCATTCCTATTATTTTCTTAACTTCGAAGAATGTATCATGATCAGCGAAGGAATGGCTTTTCGTTCTGTAGCATTATCAGATTTAAAAGAAATCGCCCGGCAGGTTGTTGAGCAGTTAGGGAAATTTAAAGTATGGCTGTTTTACGGGGAGATGGGATCCGGCAAGACCACGCTGATCAAGGAAATATGTAAAGCTGTGGGCGTGGTGGACACCATGAGTAGCCCCACCTTTTCTATCGTAAATGAGTATGAAACTGCTGATCGCATCAAAGTCTTTCATTTTGATTTTTATAGAATTAAGAATGAAGCCGAGGCATACAATATCGGAACGGATGAATATTTTTATTCTGGGTCCCCCTGTTTTATGGAGTGGCCTGAAAATATTCCATCACTTATTCCCCCACAGCATGCCGAGGTTGCTATTCAGGTTGAAAACAGGGCACTACGAACTATAGTTATTTCATTCCATGACGGAAAAGAAGAAAACAGGGTTTGAGGCATTAGCCAAAGCCAGTATGCACCCCCAGGAGCAATTGCTCGAGGTAAAAAAAAGGAGGCATGCCTTTTTTATTGGATTGCCAAGGGAAATTTCCCTGCAGGAAAACAGAATTAGCCTCACTCCGGATGCAGTAGCCTTGCTCGTGAACAACGGTCATGAAGTTTGGGTGGAAGCAAAAGCCGGCATTGGATCAAAGTTTATTGACAAACAATATAGCGACGCGGGAGCGAAGATCGTCTACTCTCCACAGGAAGTTTACCAGGCAGATGTCATTTTAAAAATTGAGCCTCCCACGCTGGAAGAAATTGAGTTGTTGCATGGTGGTCAGACGCTTATCTCTGCCTTGCAGTTAGGTCACTTAAAAGTTGAAAGCCTGCAGGCCATGCTCAAAAAGAGGATCACCGCGTTGGCATATGAATTCATTGAGGACAAGGTAGGCGGTATGCCCATCGTCCGGGCGATGAGTGAGATTGCCGGAAGCACGGTCATGCTGATTGCGTCAGAATATCTCAGTACAGCCAATAATGGAAAGGGTGTAATCCTGGGGGGAATCACTGGAGTTCCACCGACAAAAGTAGTAGTGATAGGAGCAGGCACCGTGGCAGAATATGCCGTCCGTGCAGCATTAGGATTGGGTGCGGATGTTCAGGTTTTCGACAATCATCTGTACAAACTCAGGCGTATTAAACATTTGCTTGGCCAGCAAATTTATACTTCCACGATTGATACCATCACCCTGAGTGACACATTGAAATCGGCAGACGTTGTTATTGGCGCGCTACGGGCTGAGAAAGGCAGAGCGAGGCATGTTATCACCGAAGAGATGGTGAGTCAAATGAAAACGGACTCCTTAATCATTGATTTAAGTATTGACCAGGGTGGTTGCGTGGAGACATCAGACATCACCACCCTTAGTAAGCCTGTCTTCCGCAAGCATGGCGTCATTCACTATTGCGTGCCCAACGTTGCCTCACGTGTAGCCCACACAGCGGCTAATGCATTGAGCAATATTTTTACACCCACTATTTTACGTGCCGCGGAAGAAGGCGGAGTCGAGGCCATGATCTTTTCCCATAAATGGTTCATGAAGGGAGTGTATACGTATAAAGGTGGTTTAACAAATGAGCATGTGGCCCGCAAATTCGGATTAAAGCACAAGAATATAGAACTCCTGATGGCGGCAAGATTTTAGTTTCCAAGTGCTTCATACCTGCTACTGCGTTAAGCCATTTTTTGCTTTTGTTCATGATTATAAATTAAATTGTCGTTGTTGAATCTTCTAAAATGTTTCGCTTATGCGTCAATTATGGGTGGCTCTGCTTCTCTGTTTAATGGCGGTTAAAACCAACAGCCAACCTGTTTCAGCCCTTCCTAATAGCATCCGGGTTTCTCAAACACTGGATAATATAAACGAGCTATCAACCGGTGAAGTGTTGTACGGTGTTCCGCAGCCGGAAGGCAAGGTTGTCGGGGATACTTATTTGAATACAAACTGGATGATGTCTACGCTGTTGCTGTATGATCGGGAGAAGCTGCTTAAAGGCTTTCCGGTCCGGTACGATATTCAATTAGATGAACTTGAAATCAAGGGGAAGAGTGGTGTTAAGGTGCTGAGAGGTGATAAGGTGAAAAGTTTCGTTTTGATTGATTCACTGACGAATGGACCCCTCTATTATGTTAACGCAGGTGAGTTCAAAAACGCTGAAAATGTAGCCCTGTTGGGTTTCTTTCAGGTGTTAGCCGATGGCCCAAAACCACTTTTCAAAAAAACCAGCATCACGATAAAGAGAGCTAATTATAAAGTTCAATTTGATGTAGGAAGTCGCGACGATAAGATTCTTAAGAAGTATGATTATTTCACCCTTCAGGATAATATCGTTGCAGAACTACCTTCCGCCAAAAAGAAGCTTTTACTTTTTTTTGGTGATCATGCAGCGGAGGTGGAAAAATTCATTGACGTGAATTCTTTAAGCATCAACAAGGAAAATCACTTAAAAGCGATTTTCGAACATTATAATTCCCTGGTTCAACATTAGAGTCGCAAAAGACTTTCCTCAAGCGCTTTGATTTTTAATTCTGCTTCTGCTTTTTTCCTGCGTTCAAGGTCTATCACCTGTGCTGGAGCGCTCTTAACGAACTTTTCATTTGAAAGCTTTTTATCCACCGAGGCCATAAAGCCACGTTGATATTCGAGATCCTTTAAGATAGCCTCTCGTTCTCTTACGACATCGATTCTCTTATCCATCGGAATGAACAACTCCGACGACCCCACCATGAAACTGGTAGCATTGCTCAGCTTCTCTTCCGTAAGGGCAATCTCGCTGAGGTTGGATAACTTTTTAATGACTGGCCAGAATGATCTCACCGGCAAACTGTCTCCTTTGATGAATAAATTCAAAGGTTCCTTAGGCGAAATTCCCTTGGCATTTCGGCAGTTTCGAATTTCGGCTACGATACCAAAAGCGATTGAGCTTTCTTCAATTATGGAATCATCTGGTGCCGATGCTTTTGGCCAATCAGAAACGATAATGCAAGCCTTATCGTTGCGTTCTTTTAATTCATGCCATAACTCTTCGGTAATAAAGGGCATAAACGGGTGAAGCGCTTTTAACCATTTTTCAAAAAATTCAATGGTTTTTGTATGGGTAGGCTCGTCGATGGGTTTCCCGAATTCGGGTTTAATTATTTCTAAATACCAGGAGCAGAAATCATCCCAGATCAATTTGTAAATTAAATGCAAAGCGTCTGAAATTCTGAATTTACTGAAATGATCGTCCAGCTCAAGAAGCGACTGATTGAATTTTGCCTCAAACCATTCCATCGCCACCTTATTTTCTTCCGGAATAAAATGCTGATGCGGTGCTACCGTCCAACCCTTCACTAATCTGAACGCATTCCAGATTTTGTTGGCGAAGTTTCTACCTTGCTCAATCAGCTTTTCATCGTACAGCAAATCATTTCCAGCGGGGGAACTGAATAACATGCCCGTGCGAACAGCATCTGCGCCAAAGGTTGAAATCAAATTCAACGGATCGGGTGAATTGCCCAACGACTTCGACATTTTTCTGCCTTGTTTGTCGCGCACGATTCCGGTTAAATAAACATTTTTAAAGGGCATTTCGCCACGGTACTCATATCCCGCAATGATCATCCGTGCCACCCAGAAGAAAAGAATTTCGGGAGCGGTGACAAGGTCATTTGTAGGGTAGTAATAATTAAGGTCTTTATTGCCTTTGTTGCCATCTTTAAATATGGAGGTATCAAATACAGCCATCGGCCATAACCAACTGGAGAACCAAGTATCCATCACATCAGAATCCTGCGTTAACTTCGGTGCTTTGGCCTCCGGCTTTTGAGTTTTGTACAGGCTGAGCGCTTCTTCTTCTGTTTTTGCAACTACATAAAATCCTCCTTCATCATACCATGCCGGGATACGGTGTCCCCACCATAGTTGACGCGAAATACACCAATCCCGCACGTTTGACATCCAATGGTTATAAGTGTTTTTGAATTTTGATGGAATGAGTTGAATGTCATCATTCATCACGTGGGCTAAGGCTGGCTTGGTGATTTCTTTCATTTTCAGAAACCACTGCAGCGAAAGCCTGGGCTCGATAACAGCATCCGTTCGCTCCGAGAATCCTACATTGCTTTTATATTCTTCTACCTTGCTGAGGTATCCTTTCTCTTCAAGCTCTTTCGCGATTTTCTTTCGTGCAATAAATCGATCTTCCCCCACAAAGATTTGAGCCTTTGCATTTAACGTTCCATCTTCATTTAAAATGTCGATGACTTCCAGGTTGTGTTTTCTTCCCAGCTCGTTGTCATTCACATCGTGGGCAGGAGTGACCTTCAAACAGCCTGTTCCAAAATCCATCGTCACATACTCATCTTCAATGATGGGAATCGCACGATTTATAAGGGGTATGATGGCTTTTTTACCTTTTAAATGTTTATATCGTTCATCGTTCGGATTGACGCATATTGCCGCATCTGCCATTATGGTTTCAGGGCGAACAGTAGCGATCGTTAAAAACTTCCCATTACTTCCCTCGATAGCATAGTTAATGTAGTAAAGCTTTGACTGAACATCCTTGTAGTTTACTTCATCGTCGGAGAGTGCAGTTTTTCCAACCGGATCCCAATTCACCATCCGCATACCTCGATAGATGTTCCCTTTGCTATAAAGATCAATGAAGACGTCAATGACGGCTTCATAGTAATCCGGAGTCATGGTGAATTTTGTTCGCTCCCAATCACAGGAAGCCCCAAGTTTTTTTAACTGTTCAAGAATAATTCCACCGTATTTTTCTCTCCATTCCCAGGCATACTTTAGAAATTCTTCACGGGTAATGTCAGATTTCTTAATGCCACGTTCGCGTAACATGGCCACAACCTTGGCTTCTGTAGCAATTGAGGCGTGGTCTGTACCGGGTACCCAGCAGGCTTCTTTGCCCTGCATACGCGCTCTTCGGACCAAAATATCCTGAATTGTATTGTTCAGCATGTGGCCCATGTGCAGCACTCCCGTCACATTAGGAGGAGGAATAACAATACAATAGGGTTCTTTTTCCGGATTAGGCTCCGAATGAAAAAATCCCTTTTCCATCCAATGGCTATACCACTTGCTTTCTACTTCGGCTGGATTGTATTTAGTTGATAGCATCTTAGGCAGTTATGCGTTACCCCTGCCTGCCGGCAGGCAGGCGTTAATCGTTATCCGGGCGTGTGAGTCTGGGTGGTTAGAACCTACTTTTTCTCCACCAGCAAACTCACGCGCGCGCACGTTTAACGGTTTTTGGCCCCAAAAATAAAGAAATTGGCCTTAAAACCGAATTTATTGGTGTTTCGGGATTCACCTTCCCGCACTGTTTCGTATGTATTGTGTCTAATTAAAGTCTATGGAAGCTTTAACTTTTTCTCAGGGGAAAAACTCTATCCAGTGGAAACAGCTGTGGAGCTTGGTGGCCCTGTATGGGTCCGTGGTTATTGGTTGGATCGCCTACCAGAACTATCAGCCAAAACTGTTGGAGAAATTTCATTTTACAGATTTCTCCTTTTTACTGATGGTATTTCAGGGAATCATATTGGTGGTAACGCCACCGTTGGCTGGCCGATTAGGTGACCGATATCGTTTTCAACAAGGTCATCGCATCCCCATTATTACTACAGGTATCAGTTTTGCAGCGATGGTTTTTATGGCTGTTGCGTTTACGCTATTTAGTGATCCAGGTGAAATTTTTAAATGGGTGCTTCCCATCCTTATCGTATTCTGGCTTATCGCGATGAGTATTTTCACCAGCCCGGCGCTTTCAACGCTGGAGCTTTTTACCCCGGTAGATAAATTGCCGCGTGCCATGGCCATCCTTACAATCGTTGCTAACCTGATTTATTCGGTTGAACCCGTAATAGTTGATATCATTGATTACGTGGGCGCTCCGCTTACATTCATGGCCGGAGGTACCGTAGTATTTCTCTCCGGATATGCTTTAAAGAAAAATTCGTTGTCGCTTTTTAAGCTAAGTGATAACAAAGAGGAACGACCCATCGCTACGATTACATTCGACACACAGAAGTCGCGCTTCGGTTACATTTTCTTTTTGGGGCTTGTGCTTGGATTACCAACGACCATCATGTTCAATATACTTCCCGACTTGCTGGGCGAAAAGTTGGGCTTGTTATTCGACGGCATAAGCGGCAAGATTATGCTCGTGGATATCCTTATTTTATCGGCGTTGATTTCTTTGCCGGCCAGCAGCCTGGTTAATAAGTTGGGCTTGCAAAAATCGTTTTGGTGGAGTTTCGCCCTGATCATGATCAGTATGATTTCAATTTTTTTACTTCAGGCATCGGTTTTAGTGTTAGTGATGACTGTTGTATTTGCCGTGATGTTCACATCCCTATCGGTAAGTTCATTGCCGCTGGCTATACGCTGCTCAAATTATTATGAGAAGGTTTTTTGTGTGGGTATATTTTTTAGTGGTGTAGCATTGCCAAACGGGATACTGGAAGCGATTCAGGCTTTTTAAGATTCGATAGATGGCGGGGTTGGTTTTACAGGATGAGCCGGTTGAAGATTTTCAGCCGGCCATTCTGTTTGTTTTGTGGGTTAAATTTTGTCCATCATTCTTATTCTCCACTCGGAAGGGTAAAGATTATTCATCCGGTTATCCAGCACATTTACCCAACCTAACGGAAATGTTTTATAGAGGACAAGGGCAAACCCCTTCTCATCAGACTTTACATTCAAGGTTTCTTTTCTTAGGAATTTTAAGGCTTCCGGAAGATCGACTTCCAGTGTATTAAAGTTTTCTCTATTTAATTCAACCGATAAGGCTAAGGGATGCTGCGGAATAATTCTGTCATGTTTTACGGATGCCATGACGGTGCCTGCAGTTACGATGTACGTGTTTTTAACGAGAAATTCTATTTCCGGTGTTTTGTTTTTGGGAAAGAATTGAATTTGATCATGGCGAATAATGAAGTTTTTTTCCTCCGGTTGAAGCATCCAGGGGTAAACTTGTTCCAATATTTTTTTTGAGGGGCTTGTAAATGAATTCTTATACTTCAATCTACTTTCTTTTCCGTCTGTTGTCTTCCTTAATACAGAAAGGAAGAACCCTTCACCTTTCACCTTATGGGGATAGAGTCGATATCCCTGTACGGTAGGGTGCTCAAGTACTTCTACTCCCCACGAT
>Ga0184629_10001177_pt1 | contig 10866 bp, 7 predicted proteins | sample PLM4_32_b1_FD_133158 | JGI IMG/M metagenome (GOLD analysis project Ga0184629, IMG submission 133158) | Groundwater sediment microbial communities from an aquifer in East River, Colorado, USA - PLM4_32_b1 | ecosystem: Environmental > Terrestrial > Soil > Riparian zone | place: USA: East River... | reverse complement strand
CGACCGCATCATCTTTCCCGCGGTGGCCGAGCTGATACCGCTTCGCTACGTGCTGAAGTACCCGGGGGTGACAAGCCTGGATTTCGACGTGCTGAAGCACGACGCCGGCGTGGCGCTGGTGATGCCACCGGTTCCCTTCTCCGCGGTTTCCACGGAGCTCGACCACCGATTGCAGGAGCCCGACCACACCCACTTACTGGGGACCGACGAGCTGGGGCGCGACGTGCTCGCTCGCTTGCTGCACGGCGCGGGCATTTCGCTCAAGGTCGGACTCGTTGCCACCGGCATATCGCTGTTGATCGGGCTCCTGGTCGGCGCCGTGGCGGGGTACTACGGCGGGGGCGTGGACATGGTCCTGTCGCGCCTGATCGAGATCGTGATCTGTTTCCCCTTCCTGTTCCTGATCCTGGCCGTGATCGCCTTTCTCCCGCCGAGCATCTACAACATCATGATCGTGATCGGCATCACCCGTTGGACCGACATCGCCCGCTACACCCGCGGTGAATTCATGCGCCTGAAGGCGCGCGAGTTCACCGAAGCCGCGCGCGCGCTCGGAGTCAACGATCGCACGATCATCTTCCGCCATATCCTGCCCAACTCGCTCGCGCCCGTCCTGGTGACCGCCACCTTCGGGGTTGCGAACGCGATCCTGATCGAAGCGGCGTTGAGTTTTCTCGGCCTCGGGACGCAGCCGCCGACGCCGAGCTGGGGTGGGTTGCTCGCCAGCGCGCGCGAGCAGGACTTTGCGTGGTGGCTGACGACGTTTCCGGGGTTCGCGATTTTCGTCAGCGTGACCGCTTATAACCTGCTGGGCGAGGGGTTGCGCGACGCGAGCGATCCGCGGATTGCGTACGGCTCGAAGAACTGACCCCGCGCGGCCGGGCCTGGCAACCCGGGCAGAAATGCGTGCCGCGCTGTGCCACCTCGATGCGCGCGATGGTGCGCCCGCACTCGGGACACGGCTCGCCCTCGCGGCCGTAAACCGCGAGCCGGCGCTGGAACTCCCCGCGCGAACCATCGGGACGGCGATAGTCACGCAGCGTGGTGCCGCCGGAACGAATCGCCCGGCCCAGAATCCGGCGCGCCGCCACCAGGATCCCGGCGGCGCCGGCGGCCGCGCGGTCGCCGGTCGTGAGCGGATGGACCCGCGCCGCGTGCAGTGACTCGTCGACGTAGATGTTCCCGAGCCCGGAGATGATCCGCTGGTCGAGCAGCAGCGACTTGATCGGCGCGCGCCTCCCGCGCAGCGCGCGCTCGAGCTCGTCGGCGCCGATTTCGAACGGATCGGGTCCGATGCGAAGCGACTCGCTCGTCTGGGCGGCATCACCCACGAAGATGAAACCGAACCGGCGCGGATCCACATAGACGAGCCGGGAACCGTCCCGAAAATCCCAGCGGGCGTGGAGGTGCGCACGCGCGGCGCCTCGACGCGGCGGCGCGGCTTCGACCCACAGCAGCTGACCCGTCATGCCCAGATGGACCACCAGGCGGAGGTCGCCGGGACCACACGGGATCACGATTGCCTTTCCGCGCCGCTGGACATCGAGGACGTGCACGCCGGCGAGGGCCGACACGTTGCGGCTCCCCGCACGATACAGGTCGCGCGCCGTGAGCGACGCGCGTGCGATCATGCGGCCGGGCAGTACGCCGCGCAGCTCGCGGACCACGGTCTCGACTTCGGGGAGTTCGGGCATGGGACGAGTATACTCCACGTGACAGTACGTCGCGAACCGGGTAGAATGGCGGCGGCTTGGACGGGCGGACGGAGATTCATGAACAAGACCATTCGCGACATACTCTTCGACGAGGTGCTTCCGCGCGTCCAGAAGCCCGGGCAGTACGCGGGCGGCGAGCGCAATCTCATCGTGAAGGATCACGCGTCCGTCGACCTCAAGGTCGCCCTCGCCTTCCCGGACACCTACGCGATCGGGATGTCGCACCTTGGCATGCGCATCCTCTACCACGTGATCAATGCCCGTGAGGACGCGTGCGCCGAGCGTGTGTTCGCGCCGTGGACCGACATGGAAGACGAGCTCCGCCGGCGCGAGCTGCCGCTGGTAACGCTAGAGACGTTCACGCCCCTCGACCGTTTCGACGTGATCGGCTTTTCGATGCAGTACGAGCTCGGCTTTACGAACCTGCTCAACATGCTCGAACTGGCGCGCGTGCCGCGCCTCACCGAGGACCGAGGCGTCGGCGATCCCGTCATTCTCGGCGGAGGTTCCATCACGCTCGCGATGGAGCCGGTGGCTCCGTTCTTCGACGCCATCCTGGTCGGCGACGCCGAGGACGTCATCCACCGCGCGCTGGACGTGATCAAGGAGTGGCGCCGCAGCGGCCGGCCGCGCCCGGATTTGCACCGCGCGCTGTGCGCGATTCCGGGGATGTACGTGCCTTCGCTCTACCGCGTCGACTACCACGACGACGGAACCATCGCGCGGATCGAAAACCTCCCGCCGGCGCCGGCCAGCATCCCCAAGACGACGGTCTGGGACCTGGAGAATGCGCCGTTTCCGACCCGGCCCGTGATCCCGAACGTCGAAGTCATCCACGACCGCATCAACATCGAGATCATGCGCGGGTGCCCGAACCAGTGTCGCTTCTGCCAGGCGGTGCAGCACTACCGGCCGCTGAAGATGCGCACGATCGAAAAAGTGCTCGCGCTGGCCGAGGCCTCTTATGTCGAGACCGGCTACGACGAGATCAGCCTCACGAGCCTTTCGACCGCCGACTACCCGGGCATCATCGAGCTCCTGCAGGCAGTCGGGGACCGCTTCCGCGCGCGGCGCGTCAACGTGTCGCTGCCGTCGCTGCGCGTCGGCCCCGAGCTCAAGCGGCTGCCGGGCCTGACCAGTACGGTGCGCAAGTCGGGCCTCACGATGGCGCCGGAGGTCGCAACCGATCGCCTGCGCGAAGTGATCCGCAAGCCGATCAAGAACGAAGATTTGATGGCCGGGTGCGCGGCCGCCTTCGAATCCGGCTACCGGCTGGTAAAGTTCTATTTCCTCATCGGCGCCCCGACCGAGCGCGACGAGGACCTGCGCGGCATCGTCGACCTGGCGGATGCCGCGAGCCTCATGCGCCGCGAGATGTTCGGCCAGCGCGCCCAGATCAACTGCTCGATCTCGTCGCACATCCCCAAACCGCACACTCCGTTCCAGTGGGAGGCAATGGACACCCGCGAGGAGTTGCTCGCCAAGCAGCGTCTCATCAAGAAGTACAACCGGTCCTCGCACGTGCAGCTCAAGTTCCACGACGTGAACGTGAGCTACCTGGAAGCGGTGTTCTCACGCGGCGATCGCCGGCTCGCGGAAACGCTCCTGAAAGCCCGCGAGGCGGGGCTGCGTATGGACGCCTGGTCGGAGTGCTTCGACATGCGGCGCTGGGATGAGGTGTTTCGCGACGCCGGAGTCGACCCCGACTGGTACGCGCTGCGCGCGCGGCCGACCGACGAGATCCTGCCGTGGGACATGATCGGGCTCAAGATACCCACCACGCACCTCGCCAAGGAGCACGCGCGCGCCCACGCGATGGCGTAGCCCGGTCTGCGCCGGCGCATCTGCAAGCAAAGGGGCCACCCGCGAACGGGTGGCCCCTTGCATTTCAAGCGAGCAACGAGCAGCGGCTACATGGCCGAGCGCTTCATCGTCAACTCGATCATCTTCATGTCCTTGCCATCGGGACCCGGGCTGGACATTTCCATCGTTATGGTATTGGCGTCGACCAGCTTGGTCACGCTCTTCATCGTGATCTTCTTGCCGGTCGCCGGATCGATGCTCTCGCCGGTCATGGTCCACGTGGTGCCCTTGCCGTCGCACTGGCCGTGCGAGACCATGATACCCGTTCCCATGTTGTCGATCCAGGTGGACACGTACTCCTTCGCCAGGTTGTCGTAGGCCATGAGGCTGATGCCTTCGAACGGCATGCCCATGAACGACCCGCTGATCTTCTCCTGCAGATAGCGACCGCCGAGGAGGAACTCGGCGGTGCGCTTTCCCGTCGACTCCGTGGGCGGCGCCGAGGGATCCATCCACATCTTGATGGTATAGTCGAAATTCCCCGCCAGCTTCTTCATGTGTTCGTGGTGCTCGCCCGGGGCCATCGCCTGCATCATCGCCTGCTGGGCGGCGGGATCCATGGCAGGGGGCGTCTTCTTTTCGTCGCCTGCGAATGCGGTGATCACGAGTCCGCCGACCATGGTCAGGGTCAGCGCCGTACATACGAATCGCTTCATTGGGTCACGCTCCGTGAAAGTAGTGGCTGATAAGGATGCCCGCCGATCCGCGGCGGACGGGTTCCCGGTCGCGACGGCTCGCTCGTCGACGTGTCGGCAGATGCAGCGCGGCCGCCCGGTGGGTGTCGGAACGGACGCTACGATAGCACACTCGCCAGGAGCCTTCAAGCCGGGTGGCTTTCCCGTCGGCGGCGGACCGAGTCCTGTGCTACCGTTGCCCCATGAGACCGCAACAGGTCGCCCCGGTCGAGGATTCCCTGCCTACAGGCGAGGCGTCCCGTACCGACGGGCGCGTCACGGGATGGACCACGGTTGCATTGCTCGGAGTCATGTGGGCGGGTGTCCCCTGGACGGCACCGCTGGCCGCCGCGGCTCCCCTGGTGTGGATACTGCGCCGGGGGCGCCTCCAGCTGCGAACCCCGCTGGTGGCACGCTGGGTGGCCACCGTCTGGATCGTCGGAGTCGTGTGCATCGGCCTGATCGGGGCGCGCGCCGTGCGCACCGTACCCTTCGGCCCGATGGGATCCGATCATGCACGCCGCTGGCTGGAAGGCGCAGGCGCCCCCACGCCCGGGATATGGGCCATGCTGGCCGCGAGTGCCGGACTCGCCATCGCCGCGGCCATGACGCGCGGCCTGCTCGGATGCGTCGCGCTGGCGGGCCTGGTGCTCTGGACCGCCGTGGCCGCGGGCGCGGTCTACGCACGGTGCAACAACCTGTTCGAGGCAACCGTGGTCGCGCTCCCCGCGTGGACACTCCTCTGGGCAGCCGGTACCACGCTTGCGCTCGCCCCACTCTCCGCGTGGAGCCCGTGGCGGCGCCGCTCCGCGAACGCCGCCCTGCCCCGGCGCGAGCTGCTCCTCGCCGCCGCCCTCATCGCCGCGGCGGTTCTCGTCCGACTGGGGGCAGCCCCGTGGTACACGGATCTCGCCAGGCAATTGACGGTCCGGTAGCGACCCGTTTGGCGCGACGCGCGGCGCGTCAGCAGCGCGAGTACCCGCACGCGCGACACACGGCGCATCCACCCTCGAATTCCAGCACGTTGCCGCACTCCACACAGTTGCCGGCCAGTCGCTCCGCGCGGTTGTCGGTGGGCGCGGCGGTGTCCGCCGGCAATAGATCGAGATGAGTTTCCAGCGCCTGCCCGATGGCGTCGGCGCACGACAGCACCTTGTGTCCCCGGTTCCAGGCCGGATACGGGCAGCGGACGCCACGGAGCTGACGCGCGACCGCGCGCGCGTCGACCCCGGAGCGCAGCGCCAGTGAGACCAGCCGCCCGATCGCCTCGGTCTGCGACGCGGCGCAGCCCCCGGTCTTTCCGATGTGTGCGAAGAGCTCGAACGGCCCCTGGTGGGTCTCGTTGGTGGTGACGTAGATATTGCCGCAGCCGGTCTCCATGCGCATCGTCCGGCCGTCGACCACCTCGGGTCGCGCGCGCGGCTGGAGGCGTGCGCCGTCGGTGCGCGCCTGCGCCTCGAGCCCGGTGCTCAACACCTGGCGGTCGCGACTCCCGTCGCGATAGATGGTCACGCCCTTGCAGCCCAGCTCGAACGCGCGTCGGAACACGACCGCGACATCGTCGCGGGTGGCGTCCTTCGCGAGGTTGACCGTCTTGGAGACGGCGTTCTCGGTGTCGCGCTGGAACGCCGCCTGGATACGCACGTGTCCCTCCGGCGTCACGTCGTGAGCGGTCTGAAACACGCGCTGCCAGCGGTCCGGAACCCCGTCGACCCCGTGCGCGGTGCCGTCGCGGGCGATGCGCGCGATCAGGGCGTCGGTGTAAAAGCCTTCCCGCCTGGCGACGGTTTCGAATAGCGGGTTCACCTCGACCAGCTCGGCGTCGTCGAGCACGCGGCGTCGGAAAGCGACAGCGAACAGCGGCTCCACGCCGCTCGAAACGCCGGCGATGATCGCGATCGACCCGGTCGGCGCGATCGTCGTGACGGTGGCATTGCGCCGGGCCGGCTCGCCCCGTCGCGCGTAGACGCTGCGGTCGAAGTTCGCAAAGGCGCCCCGTTGCGCCGCGAGCTCGCGCGACGCCTCCACCGCCGCGTCCTGCACGGCCTGCATCAGGTCCTGCGCCACCCCCTCCGCTTCGGGCGATTCGTACGCAATGCCCATCTCGATCAGGAGGTCGGCGAAACCCATTACTCCCAGCCCGATCTTGCGATTCGCCTTTGTCATGGCCTCGATGTGCGGGAGCGGGTAGCGGTTCGCATCGATCACGTCGTCGAGGAAGCGGATCGCGACGCTTGCGACTTCGCGCAGGCGGTCGGTGTCGACCTCGGCGTGGCCACACTCTCCGCGCGCGAAGCGCGCCAGGTTGATCGACCCGAGATTGCACGATTCGTACGGAAGCAGAGGCTGCTCGCCGCAGGGATTGGTGCTTTCGATCACGCCGGCGTCCGGGGTCGGGTTGTCGCGATTGATCCGGTCGAGGAAGACGATGCCCGGTTCGCCGTTGTGCCACGCGCGTTCCACGATGCGCGCGAATACGTCGCCCGCCCGCAGCGCGCCCGCGACGCCGCTGGTCCGGGGGTTGACGAGATCGTACGCGCCGTCGCGGGCCAGGGCGTCCATGAAACCGTCGGTCAGCGCGACCGAAAGGTTGAAGTTGTTGAGGCGGTCGCCCGCCGCTTTCGCGTCGATGAACTCCAGGATGTCGGGGTGGTCGACCCGCAGGATGGCCATGTTGGCGCCCCGACGGCGGCCACCTTGCCGAATGGTCTCCGTCGCCGCATCGAAGACGGTCATGAACGACACCGGGCCGCTCGACACCCCGTGCGTGCTTTGCACGACGTCGTTCTTGGGCCGCAGGCGCGAGAACGAAAATCCGGTACCTCCGCCACTCTTGTGAATGAGCGCCGTGTGCTTGATGGAGTCGAAGATCGACTCGATCGCGTCCGCGACCGGCAGGACGAAACACGCCGAGAGTTGCTGCAGGGATGTACCGGCATTCATGAGCGTCGGCGAGTTGGGCAGGAAGTCCAGGTGGCGCATCAGCTGGAAGAAGCTCTCTTCCCAGCGGAGCCGTTCGGTTTCGCTCGCGCCGTAGGAAAGCTCGGAGCGGGATACGTTCGCGGCGACGCGCCGGAACATCTGGTCGGGGGTTTCGGTGACTTCGCCGCCGGAGTTCCTGATCAGATAGCGCGCCTCGAGCACCCGCCGGGCATTATTCGTGAGTTCCGGTACGTCGTTGATGAGCAGCATGGTTCCTTCCCGGGTTGAGAGCCGTCCGACATCCCGATCCGCAAAACGCGGCGGTCACATGTAATTCAAGATACTATTATCTTATTCTGTCCCGAACCACCATCCAAACCTGCTGTTCTCCAAGGGGTCTCTTTTCAACTTGTTAGGCGCCAGATGGATAGCGGTGTCCGCACCGACTCGGTCGGGCGACGGGCGAACGGGTTTGTCCTGATTCTTGCTTGATGGCTACGCTGCTCCGACCGGTCACGCCCGCGGGCGAGGACGAACGGGAAACATGCTTCATCTACGGATCATTTCGGGAAACTCCAAAGGCCGGTTCGTCGCGCTCGAGCCGGGGAACCTCCCGTTGACCATCGGCCGCGACGTCGAGAACTCCATCGTTCTCGACCACACCGCCATTTCGCGCTTCCACTGCCGCATCACCAGCGAGAGCGGCCAGTACTTTGTGCAGGACCTGGGCAGCACCAACGGCACCTACCTGAACGGCCGTCGAATCTCGCGCGAACCGTTGAGCCCCGGCGACGAGCTGATCATCGCCAACATCGGCATCCTCGCCGAGGCATCGCACTCGACGATCCACGACTCCCGTCCCCCGCTCAACGTCACGGTATCGATCGACGCCCAGCCCAAGAAGTCGTCGGTGACCATGTCCAATCCGGCCGAAGTCAGCGGCACGCAGGACTTTCTCGAGGGCCTCGGGGCCGACCCGCAGTCGGCGCAACGCGCCCTCCAGGTGCTCTACAAAGCGGACACCGCTTTTCGCAACATCGAGGACCTGCAGCTCCTGCTCGACAATCTGCTCGCTCTCATCATGGAAAGCGTTCCGGCGTCGCGCGGGTTCGTCTTTCTGCTCCAGCGCGACACGGGTGCGCTCGTCCCCTACTCGCGGCTGCCACTCGGGGACAACGCCGACGACGGTGAGCTCGTCGTGAGCCAGACCATCATCCAGACCGCCGTCCGCCAGAAATCGTCGATCATCTCGAGCGACGCCCTGGTCGACGAACGTTTTGTCCACTCCCGCAGCGTCGCCGCGCTCGACGTGCGCAGCGCCATGTGCGCCCCGCTCGTCAATCGCAGCACCGTACTCGGCCTCGTGTACGTCGATTCGCACAAGGCGAATTCGTTCACGCGCCGAGACCTCGCGCTCTTCTCCGCCCTGGCCCTCAAGGTGGGGATCGCGGTGGACAACGCCCGGCTCTACGACGACCTGCGCGGCCTCTTCTACAACACGGTGGAAACGCTCGTGCGCACCATCCAGGCCAAAGACCAGTACACCGCCGGCCATTCCACCCGGGTGAGCCGCTACGCGCTCATGATCGCGGACAAGCTCGGAATGTCCACCAAGGAGAAGCACCAGCTCTATCTGGCCGCCATGCTCCACGACATCGGCAAGATCGGTGTGCCCGACGATCTGCTGAACCGCCCGGGCAAGCTGTCGGTCGAGGAAATGGAGAGAGTCCGCAGCCACGTGCAGGTGGGTGCGTCGATGATCGAGATGCTGGGAGAGATGCACGCGATCGTACCGCTGATCCGGCACCACCACGAGTGCTACGACGGGTCGGGCTACCCCGACGGCCTGCAGGGGGAACAGATACCGCTGATCTCGCGGGTCATCGCGGTCGCGGACATGTACGACGCCATGACGTCGGACCGTCCGTACCGGAAACGCCGGAGTCACCAGTTCGCGGTGGAAGAGATTCTGAACGCGAGCGGCATCAAGATCGACCCGCGGGTCGCGGAAGCGTTCCTCGACGTGCTCAAGGACATCGTCCCCGCCACGGAGAACGCGCCCACCTCCGAAGTGCCTAGCGGAACTCCAGCTCGCTGATCGCCACGTTGGCCCCGGCGCCCTGGATCTCCAGTCGGATCGACGGCGCCGCCATCACCGCCGGATCCAGCTTGAACCGCTGCTCTGCCGACGTCCCCGCCAACTCCAGTGCCTGGGTGGCGTCGCCCGCGACCAGCCCGATCTTCGTGGGCCGGTCCTTTCCCGCCAGCCGCACCGCCAGCTCGCCCTTACCCAGCCCGAACGGATTGGGGATGTCGATGAACGCGCCGCTCGCCGGCGTCTGCCACACCGTGGCGGTGTCGCCGTCGAAACACTTCCACAGGTCGGCCGGCGCCGAGGATTCGCCGTTGAGCGCCACCAGCCCTTCGCGTTCGGGACCCATGAAGGTGAACGCCCGGCCCTGGATGAGATCCTGGACCTTGCCGCCCTTCATGAACACGCGCACGTCCCAGAGGCCGTCGTCGTTGAGCTCCAGCGCCTGAATCGAATCCGGCGCGGCGTCCCGGAACAGCCAGTGCCAGGACACGAGGTCCGGTCCGGAAGGCATGCTCTGGGAGTAGAGCACACCGCCGCTCTTGCCGTCGCTCGATTGATACACCACCACCGTCGCCCGCCGGGCGGCAAGCTGCGCCGGGAATCGCTTCGCCTGCACGACGCGGTAGCCTTTCGCGGCGATCGTCGCGACAAAGGGGGCGTTTTCGATCGTCACCGAGGGCTCCGCCGTCGTCGCGGCTTCGCTCTTCGAGGTCTCCGGTTTCGGCTCATTCGACTTGCCGCACGCGTGCAGCAGTAGCAGGCCGCCGATCAGCAGCATTCTCGAGCATCTCATGGTATTTCCTGTCCTGAAGGTTGATGAGCGGGTGTGGGCATGCAACCGCTGATAGAATCTTGCGCGAACGGGCCTGGGGTGTCAAGCGCCCCGCATGCGCGCCGTTTCGGCCTACGGTCGGTCAAGATAGAGCATGTTCATGACGTTGGCGAGGCAGTCGGACCCCGAACTGACCAGCAGCTTGGGATTGTCCGCGTAACCCCAGAAGAAGTAGACGACCCGCGCGCCATCGGGGTTGTCGAACCGAAAGTCGGCGAGCGCCCACCGGTTGTTGGGTCCATTGCACAAGGTGAGGACACGGGTGCAATCCGTCGAGGCGTAGAGGTTCGCTCCGACCGGGGTCGCCGTGATACTCAAGTCGGTGGTTATCACCGGCTTGTCGCAAAAGTTGACGTCGCCCCCGCCGACGGAATGCGGCGTTGAAAAGATTCGCGCGCTGCCGTCGGGCACGTAGTAGTCCCCGTCGGCATCGGAGGTCGTGGTGTGCACCGCGCTGGTCACGCCGACCAGTTGCAGGAATACGTACCCCCCCCTGCCGATTGCCATCACGTTCGCGCGGGTGCGCGCGATCGCCGCTGCACGCGCCGGCTCACCGTCGCCCCAGTTCGCGGGAAAGTCGCCGGTGTCGTCCGCGACGATGATGGTGTCGAACACGTCCATATCGCGCGAGTCCAGATCCTTCACCGGCACGGCCACCACCCCGCTGTATCCGAAGTCCTCGGTGTACTTCATGAGCACCTCGATGTACTCGAGTTCGTATTCTCCCCCGTCGGTGACGTAGGCCACGCGCTGCGCGACGAACGG
>Ga0184629_10001175_pt1 | contig 10871 bp, 11 predicted proteins | sample PLM4_32_b1_FD_133158 | JGI IMG/M metagenome (GOLD analysis project Ga0184629, IMG submission 133158) | Groundwater sediment microbial communities from an aquifer in East River, Colorado, USA - PLM4_32_b1 | ecosystem: Environmental > Terrestrial > Soil > Riparian zone | place: USA: East River... | reverse complement strand
GCCGACGCGGGCGAACTCCTCGTAGAGATGGCCCTTGAGTTCGTCTCCAACCGGGTGGAGCCTCTGCTCTACAGAGCGCCTCGTTTTTCTTCGTTTAGGTGTCATAACTTTCGCAGCAGCCATCTAAAACCCATAACGCGCGGTGAGGTAGACGTTGCTGTTGTCCTCGAACTGTCCGTAAGCAGTGGCGGCTTCTTTTCCCGAAAAAAAGTTGCCCCCGACTTCCGTCCAGAGCTCATCGGTTAGTTGATAGCGCACGAACGGATTCACGTACAGATCCTCATCGCTCGGGCTCCCGAGCGCAAAGAAACCGGTCGTCATGGTCTGGTGCAAGAGAAACTGGCGCAAGCGCACGGTCACCACCTGTCGCAACTCATCACTCTCGGCAAGACCCGGCGGCAACGCGTCGAGATAAGCGGCGTAGTCCTGCATCGCTTCGACATAATATTGGAACGAGAGTGAGGCCTCGGCCCACGGCTGCATCTGGTAGGCGGCAAGTCCGCGCACCTGCGAGTTCACGATGTAGGGATCTGTTCCCGATGGGTCGTCGAGCGAGTCGTAGTACCCCCCTTCGAAAGACAGTACACCCGATGCGAGGGGTCCCTGGAACGTAAACCCGCAGGTCAACAGGCGCGGATAGAAAAAAATGAGGCTGGTCGGGGCCGAAGGGTCGTCGGGCCGAGCCGCGGGCGTTCCGTAGAAGCCGTGTGAGGCATAGAGCGCCGCTTCGTATCGCCCGAACGACCGATATGCGCGACCAACGGTTTGGATGTTCTGGTACTCGACCGGTGGCTTCTCTACGGTCCAATCGGTAAGCGTGGGTGCCGGATCGTAAAAGAAAAGAGGGCTTCCCGATGGGACCTCGTCGGGCTGGAACACCGGGATCACCACCACTTCGGCATTCAAAGAAGACGAGTACGCTCCCACTAGCAGCGCGTCGCTTCCGAGCTTGAGGTATTCCAGCGGGGCGCCGGTGAGGAACGCGACCCAGTCTTTCGGGAATACGTCGTTGATGAAGAGGAGATCGCCGAGGCCCCAAGTGATGACCTGCCGGCCGAGGCGCGCGGAAAGGAAGCCCAGGTTGATGTCCGCGAGAATCTCCCGCGCGTCCACGCCGGAGCTGTCGCCCAGTCCGTCGTAAAAGAGATCGACGCGGGCGAACGCTCCGGTGCGGCCGTCGGCAGAGGCGAGATCGAGCGTGAGCTGCATACGATCGTCCGCGCGCATGACGGCGCAGTCATACCCCGGCGGGCAGTCTGGATCGGCGGTGCGAAAAGTGTAGTTGCCCTGCACGTAGCCGTGGAACTCGGCCTGCGCGTGAGCGTCGCCGGCAAGAACGGGCGCGGCGAGAACCCCCGCAAACAACGCAGCCCGCAAGAACTCACCGATGCGTCCACGCCGGTGTCCTATCGCGACTTGAAGGAATGTTTCGGCGTCGTGCACCGACGTGTGTGCCCGCCTTGATGTCTTCCCGCCCATTATTGAACCCACTTCCGTGGAGGCTCCCGGAGATAACGCTCCGAGAAAATGTCGTCCTCGATGCCGACGTCGTAGGCGGTTTCCTTGAAGACAACCGTGGTGGCGTGGCCCGTTTTCGTGTTGGTCATCGTGCGCTGTACGATGGTCGGCACCACCCCGATGTCCTTGATCTCGTCCGCGCTGAAAACTTTGAAAAGCTCGCCTTTCGCGTCGTAGTACTCCTCCTTGATGGGAAGGAACGTGGCCTTGTCAATCCAGGCCACCTTGCGGCTGTACTCCGCTGGCGAGCGAGCCGTGCTTTCCAGGACGTAGCAGTCCCGATCCCCCACCTTCTCCTCGCGCAGCAGCTTGTGCTCGTCGGCATCCACGTCGCGTCCGGAGACCTGCTCGTACGTGAAATCGGAGCCGACGAAGCTCTGCGAGGCGTCCTTGGCAGCGATGCGCTTCACCATGTTGACGGCCGGTACGAAGATCCAGCGGTCGTCGTCCTTGCCGGGGTACTTGACGACGAGAAACGTCATCGCCTTGACGTCCGCCGGCTGGTGAAAATAAATGAAGTACTTCTGCTCGCCCGCCGTGCCTTCGTTGCGACGGAGCATCGTCATCTCGCGAATGCGGGCTTGACCACCCGAAGAGGTGAGCGTCATCAGGATGCGCACCTTCATGTCGCTGCCCGCGTAGTAGAAGACCTGGTTGGACTTGGTCGCGATCTCGAGCGAAGTGGGCGCCTGAGCGTGGGTGCCTCCGACGAAGAACGCACCCAGTGCCGAAGCCACCACCAACGCGGCGACCAACGAATTCCCGTTTTTCTTACACATTGCTTTGCCTCCCAAAGATTGTACCGTCACCGTCCGGCGCTCATCCGGTCCTTCGGGGACGCCAGGATCAGCAGCGACGGCAGATAAACGAGCGTAAAGATCGCGGAGAGCATCATGAGCGTCATGATGAAGATACCCACGGTGATGTACGGCGTGAGACTCGAGGCGATCATCACGGCGAACGCGAGCGAGAATAAGACGGCGTTGCGTAGGATCCCTTTACCGGGTCTTGCGACCGTCCAGACGAGCGCCTCCCGGGTGGAATGCCCTTCGCCGAGACGTTGCCGGTACCGACGGATGAAATGAATGGGAAAATCGACGGCCATGCCGAGTGAGAGCGTCGAGAGCACCGAGATCGGCATGTCGAAATCCTTCCCCAATAGTCCGACTGCCCCGTATATGAGAACGATCGTGAAAACGAGCGGCACGAAACTCAAGAGCCCCCAGCCGATCGACCGGTACGAAACGGCGAGGATGACTAGCACCACGAAGAGCGCCACCAGGAATGTTTTCACCATGTCGCGGAGCACCTCTTGGTTCCAAATCCGGTTGAAGTAGGCAATGCCGGCCGGCTCGATCGTGAGCGTGGGTGACGGGTGGGCCTGCGTGTACGCATCGACTTTTCCCATCACACGCTCGACGGCAGCGGCATCCCAGGTCTTGAGCTGAACCCAGATATTCGCCCTTCTCGATTCGGCATCGAGCAGGTTTTCCAGTGTCGACGGCTTGGCCGCCATGCCGAAGAGGAAGAGGTACTGCCCGGCGATCTCGCTGTTCTCGGGGAGAATCTCCTGCTCGCGCCGGTCATCCCGCATGACCCGGTTGATGCGCTTGAGGAGGTCGACGACGGAGGTGGTCTTACCCACGTCCGGCACCGACTCGACCTCGCGCTGGAGTGCCTCGAGGTAGGCAAGTGTCGCGGGATCTTTTAGCCCGTCCGGCTCCGGCACCGATGCGACGAGGTAGAGCAGCGACGTGCCGCCGAGCTTCTCGTTCATCACCCGATCGGCCACAGCGATCTCGCTGTTCGGCTTGAACCAGTGGATCATGTTGTTGTTGACGTGGATCCTCGGAATACCGGCGGCCGCCCCGGCGAGGAGAACAACGCCCGTCGCCAAAACGGCGCGCGGGTGGCGAATGCTCAAATATCCGAGCGCGGCGAGTGAGCGGGAAGCGCCTTTCTCGGGGTCTTCGACGCGCGACGCAGACCGGAGAGCCCGGTCGGAAACGAGCACCATGACGGCCGGGATTAGGCTGAAGCTCATCAGCCGAATCACCATGGTCCCGAACGCGATGAAGACGCCGAACACGCGCACGGGAATGATTCCTCCCAGCACCAGCACGCCGAAGCCGGCGGCCGTGGTGAGCGCGGTGTACCGCACGGGAGGCCCCACCACCTGCATGGTGTCTAGAATTGCCCGGCGCCGATCGGGACTTTCCCGCAAGCGGAAGTAGAACTCGTTGAAGATGTGGATACTGTCGGTGGCGATGGCCATGAGGAAAACGGGCATCATGGAGCTCATGATGTGCACGGGTTGTCCCACGCCCACGAGCAGCCCCATGCTCCACGTGCTCGCCACCATCGCGACGCCCATGATCGAAAACGCCAGCGCGACGCTCCGGAACATGACGTAGAGCGCAATGAGCATGGCGAGGCCCGCGAGTGGCGCGAAGAGAGCCATCTGGCGGAACATCTCCGAACCGAACGTGTCACGCGCGACCGGGTCTCCCGCTACGAAGAACTGCGTATCGCCGGCTTTCGCCCCCGAGACTATCTTCCTGATTCCATCGGCGATGGCTTTCCCGTTCGCGCCTTCCTCAAGCGGCACGAAGATCGCCGTCGCCGTACCGTCGCGCGAAATGAGCCGGCCCACGGCGATCGGGTTGTCCATGATCGCCGTCCGAAAACGCTCCATCTCCTCCGCCGTCTCGGGAACGCCCGGAAGCAGCGGTTCGACCCGGAGCGTCCCTTCGTCGGCGACCACGTTGTCGGCGGTGGTGAGGCCGGTTACGTCGGTGCTCGCCACGCCATGAAGACCCGCGATGCTTTCGGTAAGGCTCTGCACGGCGCGCAGGGCTTCGGTGTCGAAGATCCCCTTCTCGCGCACAACGCCCACGACAATCACGTCCTTGTGCAGGCCGAACCAGCCGTCAACCTGGTCGTTGAAGACCCGCACGTGGGAGCTTGCCGGTAGCATGTTCTTAGGGTCGGTATCGGTCCGCATGCGCGGAAGAAACGCGGCGAAGACGGCGGTCAAGATGACGATAAGTCCGATGGTCAGGCGGGGATGAGAAACCGACCAGTCGGTCAAGCTGTAGGTCTTGAGAGTGGATCGCACCTGTCGCTCCTTTGGTCGCGGCCCGGGGAACTTTGTCTCCGAGTGGAGCCATGAGCGACCTGAGCCGGAGTCGGAGCGTGCACCGCCGCGCCGTGGCTCGTCACAAGTCGCTCGACTATTCCAATAGTCGTTTGACTATACTCGTAGCCCAATCGACCCGTCAAGTGTTTGTTTGTCCGCTCGAACACTGTGAAATGACCGCCGCTTGCGACGCACATGCTCCTCGATCCTAAGCACCTCGCGTGCGCTCATTGCTTTCTTCCCCGTTACCTCCACATTTTTTCATGCGAACGCGAAACGTTGCGCACCTAGGTCCATGGCCTGCCGGCAACCGGGTGGTCGTGGAGCGTCGTGATCGCCTTGGCCGCACGGCTAGGCCAACGTTGTCCAACCCAACGGTCGTTTCACTTGCCGCCACCAACGGCGACGATATCAGCCTTCGTGGAATCCACGATGGCGAGGAGTTCTTCGGTCTCCTTGACAGGGACGTTATGCTTCGCAAGCACTTCCTTGAAGATCGTGATCATGCGATCCCAATCAGGCTCCGAGATGTTCAGGTGCGCGTGAGACTCCTTCATCCCGCGTCCCTGGTACGTGCAGGGTCCCCCGGTCGCCTGGCAGACCATGGCCGTCACGTGGTACTTCAGATAAGGCGCCGGCACGCGCTTCCTCGCGGACGCGATCGCTGGGTTCGCGTTGAGAGTGGCATCGGGAATGAGGGCGTCGATGAAATCACTGACCACAACCGAGATCGGCATGAGACCACCGAGTCGATCGTACAAGGTCGGCTGCTTCTCCTCGGCGGCGGGCGCCGGTTGCGCGAAGGCGGTCACGGTGGCAAGGAACAGCGTGGCAAGGAACAGCGTTCGTGTGAGCATTACAGGTCTCCTTTCAAGGACAACAACAGGGACTTGACTATTCAAGCAGTCTGCATAATACTTGAACCGAATAGAGGTTTCAAGGAGTTTTTACGCAAGTTGGTCCACCGGGTTAGAGAAGCCCAAACAAAGGAGAACGTCGATGGTTTATCTACAGATCACCCTCAAGGTCGCTCCCGCCAACCGGCCTGCGGCCGCCGGTGTCTACCAGCGCTACAAGGCGCGGTTTCTCGACACGATCGCCGGTGCGAAGTCGAAGGAGTTGCTCGTCCGCGAGGACGACGTCCAGGTGCTCCACGGCTTCGACACGGCGGAGCAGGCGAATGCCTACCTGAAGACCGGGTTGTTTGCCTCCGACGTCGTCGGCGCGCTCAAGCCGCTGATCGACGCCGAACCGGACGTCCGCATCTATCAGGCGGCCTGACGTTGCGCATGTCGAGCCGCCGACCGTCGGCGGCTCGACATTTCACCGTAGCGCTAGAAGAGCAGGCCGGGACGATGTCGCGAATCCTGTCTCACTCATTGTGATGTCGGCGCGACCAGCAACGATTGGGGATTGACTATTCAAGGAGTCAGCAGAATATTTGAGCAATGGTAAAGCCAAATAGAAACTTCAAGGACGCCATCTACGAGCAGTTTGCGCGCCTGGGAAAGGCGGTCTCCGCCCCGAAGCGGCTCGAGTTGCTCGACCTTCTCTGCCAGGGGCCTAGGACCGTGGAGATGCTCGCCGATCAGGCATCCCTCTCGGTGGCAAACACGTCCCAGCACCTCCAGGTTCTCCGTGCGGCGCGGCTGGTCGAGGCCGAGAAGCAGGGTCTGTACGTCGAGTACCGCCTGGCCGGTGAGGACGTCTGCAAGTTCTTCCTGGCCCTTCGTAGCCTCGCCGAGAGTCGACTCGCCGAGATCGAGCTCGTAACTCGCGAGTACCTCGGGCGGCGCGACGCGATGGAGACCGTCGCTGGTAATGAGCTGCTTCGCCGCGCGAAGCGCGGTGAGGTCACCGTCCTCGACGTTCGTCCGTCGGAAGAGTACCGAGCCGGGCACATCCCGGGCGCGGTGTCGATTCCGCTCGGCGAGCTCAAGGCTCGCTTCAAGGAGCTGCCGAAAAGACGTGAGGTGGTGGCATACTGCCGCGGCCCCTACTGCGTGTTCGCTGTCGAGGCGGTCGAGCTTCTTCGTAAGAAAGGGTTCAAAGCGCACCGTATGCAGGAGGGTGTGCTCGATTGGCGAAGCCGCGGATGGCGCCTCGAGACCGAGAGCGCTTCAAAGAAGTCGCGTTGATATGAGACGGACCTTGACGCCGTAGACGTGTGACGATCGGTGGCGCGTCATCCCCTCCCTCGATACCCCACCGCCTCGGCGATGTGCCGCTCCGCGATGCGCTCACTGCCTTCCAGGTACGCAATCGTTCGCGCCACGCGGATGATGTGACCACGCGCCCGTGCAGAAACCAAGAGCGACTTCTGCGCGCGCAGGAACAACGCTTCGGCAGTCGGCTCCATCGCGCAGTGCGTGGCGAACATCCCGTCGCCAATGCGCGCGTTGCAGTCGACGCCGTTCGTGTCCGCGAAGCGCCTCGTCTGCATCTCCCGTGCCCGCCCCACCATCTCCCGCATCGTGGCACTCGTCATCGACGAGATGTGTTTCATGGCAATGTGCCTCCGTTCTGTGAATGACTTGCGTTCGGTTAGTTCGGCAATTGCAACACCTTTGAGCGGTCGTCCTTACTCGGTGGGACCGTGGATGGCGCAATTTACTGTGGAGCTTCTCCCGTTCGCTGAAGCTCAGCAGCTCGCCCTCCCTTCTTTTCAATAAGTGGATCGGCGTGACGATGTAGGAGTTTCCACACACCGTCTTCCTTTCGAAAGATTTGCGTGACTCTCAAAGCGCGGGGAGCCGGTTTGTCTTGATCGACCATTTGCACTTCTTCTTGGTGCTCTATAGCCACAGTGAACGCCAGATCACCACTGACGCCAGTGTTAAGGTATTCGAATTCTTCCGTGGCCCCGCTTTCTTTGAAGTGAGACGACGCCCAATCGCATCGCTCGCCCACTTCGTTCCAACCTTTTTCATGCCCACCAAACGCACCGAGCATTGTGGCATCGTCGCTGTGCGAGGCATTCTGCTTCCACAGAGTTGGATCACCGTTGATGAAACGAAACTGGGCCGCTTCCCACTGAGGCAAGAACGCCTGCAGGCCTGAGTCGTGAGCGGCGGTTGTGGGAGCCTGCTTCTGTTGTGTACAGCCGGACAATGCAGAAACCAAAAGCACAAGCAAAAGCATTTTCTTCATGACGGATCTCCTTAACAAAACTTGAGACTTAACCACGCTTTCCGCTTATAGGCCAAGCCGTAAAAGCCGGAGTCGGGCATATGGCAAAGTCACGAATGCTCGGCACGCCGGGGGCGTAATGGTCGATTTCGCCGGCCCGTGCAACATTCGCTGCCAGCGCAAGTGCACCGACGAGGGCGACGGCGAGCAGGTTCCGCCTGGGGGTGGTACTCATCATGAACCATTTCCTTTCTTGTCGCCGTATCCTCATTTCACCCGCGACAGCTTCATCCTTCAGTTAGGCCGCGCGCTCGCGTCCTGTTATCTGAGCTCGACTCGTCCAAGTGGTCCTTCAAGCGACGCGATGATGCCGGGCAACAAGCCATACGTCACGGGGAGATCAATGTTCAGACGCCGGAGGATGTCTTCCACGCGCCGATCGTCCGGATGTACGGCTCGCAACGCAACCAATTGGACACCGTGCGGCGAAGTGCGTGAGGGATGAGCGGATTCCCCCCAGTCGATGAAGAACGGTACGACGCCATCAGCGATAGGATTCCTGGGTGAAGTAAAGCGCCACGTCAGAATAACACCGTCGGGTCGTTGCCGATTCCCAGATATCACCTCGCCGAGAGGCACCCCGTTGTTCACGGCCTTCGCGCGCAGACTTTCCAAATCTGTTCCCTTGGCCGCCCACGCCACGATTCGAGGTTTCTTGAGGCCTTGAAGCCACCATGGAGGCTGACTCGGTCGCGGCTGTTTCGGATCCGGTCCTACGATCTCGAGGTACGAGTTTGCACCGAGTGAGATCAGTGCGTTCCTCGTGCCTCGACCCGGCTGCTGACCTCCCGGCGCGGCCCTGACGCCGAGAAGTCTCTCCATCTCGGCGACGGTCATATCAAGATCTGGCGTAGCGTAAATCAGATGGTCGACTTTAGAAAGGATGCTGGACGACGTGTCTTGCGCGGCGCCGCTAGCAGCAGTTACGACAATCCAGGTTGCCACAGCGTAGATAGTGCGGAGCTTCATTGAGCTCTCCTGGTTGCAATGTGTGAAGCGATGCCCAGCTACACGCGGCCGTGTTCTCACCCCAGCACCCTCGCCAAGGCGATTGAGTCGTCGTTCCAGATGTCGCGGGGCTCCGCCGCTGCCCGTGCAAACATCCACTGCCGGACGCGTTCGTCGTCGACCTCAAGGAGGTCAGCAAAGCGGCGGATCGTCGCGTCCGGAGCGGTGAGCATCCGCTCGTTGCAATTGAGGAGATGTTGTGTCGCGTCGTAGGCACGATCCCCGACGAATGGTTTGGGGTCGATAACCAGCCACGGCTTGCGCTGCGCCTGCAGAACATTGCCCGCGTGCAGATCGGTCGCAAGCACCACGTCGTCGGATGACGGACGAGACAGCTCTTCCAACAACTGGAGGCCTGCTTGAATCAGCCCCGTGTCGGGCCAACGCGGGGCGGCCGCCATCGTCTCATCCGCCCAGTGCGCCGTCATCGCAGAGAGCGGACGGAAAGAGTGCGGTGCCACTGGACCGCGCCAGAGACGACGGAGCAGCCCGGCGATAACGACATCCTGTTCCAGCTCTGGCCGCTCGCGGAGCGCCGTCCCGGGCTCGCACTGCTCCAGCAGCATGGCGTTGAGGTCGGCATCGGACTCGAGCAGCCGCACCGTCGGGTCACCGTCCCACAGGTGCAGTGCCTGAATCTCGTGTGCCGCTTCCATGTGTGGCATGCCGAGTTTCAGCACCGCGCTGGTACCGTCTTCGCGCACGGCAGGTGCGACCCACGCGCAGCTCACGTCCCTGCCGTTGAACGCGGCTCCCAGCGACAGCGTCCACCGTTCCTGCAGCTCGCGGATGACGCGCGGCAACCGTTCGAGCCAGGCAGAGCGCTCCGGCACTCCGTCGGATGTACCGGCAAGTGGATCACGGACAATGAGCATTGTGTGCTAGGTCGTCCCTGAGGACTGTTGCTGGATTGGGCATAGAAAAAGAGGGGGTCCGTCCTAGGGACTCCCTCTTGAGTACAAAGATCTATTTCAAGATTACCAGTTTCACCGTTCGCGATTGTCCGCCGACCGTGAGCCGGGCAAAATACACACCGGACGCGCCAGGGTGTCGATACTCGACGTCATGCAATCCAACCGTCTGAAACGTGCGGTCAACGAGTCTGGCAACCAGTTTGCCGGTCACATCGTACACTGTGAGCGTCACAGCACCGCTCTTCGGCACTGTGTAGCTGATGGTGGTGGACGGGTTGAAGGGATTCGGGTAGCAGCTGACTGTCAGTTGCGGCCGCACCGTCGGCTGGTCTGCGATACCTGTCGGCGGATAGCCGAACACCTGGATGCGGTTGTTTTGGGTATCGGCCACGTAGATACGATCCAGGCTGTCAACCGCGATGCCATAGGGATAGTTGAACTCTCCGTTGCCCGACCCTAGTGAACCCCAGGTGGCGAGAAAGTTCCCGTCGCTGTCGAACTTTTGGATGCGGCTGTTCCAGGTATCGACCACGTAGACGCGGTCCTGGCTATCAACCGCGATGTCATAGGGACCGTAAAACTCCCCGTTGCCCGAGCCATAGGAACCCCAGGTGGTGAGATGGTTCCCGTCGCTGTCGAACTTCTGGATGCGGTAGTTTAAAGCATCAGCCGCGTAGACGCGGTCCTGGCTGTCAACCGCGATGCCAACGGGATAGTTGAACTTTCCGTTGCCCGACCCTAGTGAACCCCAGGTGAGGAGAAAGTTCCCGTCGCTGTCGAACTTCTGGATGCGGTAGTTGAAACTATCAGCCACGTAGACGCGGTCCTGGCTGTCAACCGCGATGCCATAGGGACCGCTGAACTTTCCGTTGCCCGAGCCATAGGAACCCCAGGTGGTGAGAAAGTTCCCGTCGCTGTCGAACTTCTGGATGCGGTCGTTGCTGTAATCGGCCACGTAGACGCGGTCCTGGCTGTCAACCGCGATGCGAACGGGATAGTCGAACTCTCCGTTGCCCGACCCTAGTGAACCCCAGGGGAGGAGAAAGTTCCCGTCGCTGTCGAACTTCTGGATGCGGTGGTTCTCCATATCAGCCACGTAGACG
>Ga0184629_10001174_pt1 | contig 10872 bp, 9 predicted proteins | sample PLM4_32_b1_FD_133158 | JGI IMG/M metagenome (GOLD analysis project Ga0184629, IMG submission 133158) | Groundwater sediment microbial communities from an aquifer in East River, Colorado, USA - PLM4_32_b1 | ecosystem: Environmental > Terrestrial > Soil > Riparian zone | place: USA: East River... | reverse complement strand
GCAACCCGCAGCGGGGCCACACGCTTTCCGTCCGGATCGTACTTGCCCTCCCAAATGAGTTCCGTCCGCTTCACCGAGAGCGGATGGGCCGACTGGTCCTCTACTGCGTTTGCAGGTCTCGATGGCGTGAGTCGCGATGACTTGGTCATTCGGTCGGCTCCTCCATCACGAGCATCCACACTTTCTTTAATGGCAACTCCGCCTGAATCTCGGCAGGCAGTCGGTCGTAGTTCCGGTAGACGGCTTCGACAAGGTCACGGCTCTCCCATAGACGCACGGAGAAATGGCCCTGCTTGGCCTCAATCTGCACAGGTTTGTTGAAGCCGCCCCAGCAGACCAGCAATCCATGCTCGGCCTTGAATGACTGCATCGAACCTTGCAGGGTGCGGTAGACCGTCACGTCAGCCGGACTGTTCTGCGATTTCACCTGCACGCACAGTCGGGGCTGATCGAGCCCCAGGGAACCTCGGCCTGCGAGGATGTCCACCCCACCGTCGGCACCCGGCGGCGAAATCTTGGTCACCCAACCATCAGCCCTAAGAACCGCCTCCACCAGGCGAGCTAAGGCATGCCCACTGAATCGGCTCTGGATGTGCGCGACAACCTGGTCGTGCGCGAGTTCGGCGAGGTCTGCGATGGTCGCCGCATCGGTGTCAGCCGGTGGTTCAGTTGGCTTCGCGGGCTTGCCATGCTCGCCCGAGAAGCCGGGATCGGGTTTGCCATTGAGAACTGCTTCCACCCGCCGCTCGGCATCGTTTCGCGAGATCGTGCAAACCGTCATGAAGGCACCGAAGGAATAGAGCAAGTCCTGGGAAAACACGCTGCGTGGCACGTCTGGACGAACCCATTTCACCTGTCTGGTGTGACGAACCTCGTCGCCGATCTTGCGGTGTCGATACGGACCCGCCACCTTGCCGAGTGCCACTTGCGAGGTGAGCTTCCGCGGAAGGACGACAATGTCTCCTTCCTTCATGGCAACCGCGAACGCCCACAACTGGCCCGCGTAGTTGCCGGCAGCGCGAGGCTTCAGGTCCGGACCCGCCTCTTTGACCCGCTGTAGGACCGTGTCGTATTCCCTCGCACCCTCCAGCGAAGGGAACTCACGGAAGCCAATGATGGCGAGACCGTGATCGAGTGCGTACTCCTCGTCTTCCCCGTTGCGGCCCGCGCGCGCGAGGTAGACTCTGGGTTGCTCTTTCAACAATGCCCCCCGTCGTTCTGAGATCTCGTCCGTTAGAGGTCTCGCCAAAGGCCCGCTGCTACCTGGCCCCATGGCCGCCGGCTCCAGTTGCTGTTAGGCTGCGATCCCTATTCGCGTTTAGCCTTCTCAAGGTACATGAGACGCGGAAAGAATCGCTTCGGATGCTTCCCTGATGATTCCAATTCGTGGCGCCGAAGCCTCGTGCCCTGTTTGTTGACGAGATCGTGACCTTCGGAGAGGAAATAGCGTATCAGTGCGCGTTCGGTGAGGGCTAAGGTCTTGGCCATCTGCTGTCCAGGTCTGGTAAGAAGCCGACCGGCAAGCACGATTCGCTTTCCGGTCTTCGCGTTGTGTAGATGTTGCATCAAGCGCAGATTGTTGAGGTGGCCTTTCACGCGACCTCGAACATTGCCTGCTTTGCCGACGTACAGCGCTTCAAACTGAGAACCCCACTTGCGTCCGAAGATGTACACGCCGGCCCCATTGGCGATTCTCTCCAGATCAAGACTGTAGATCATGTTGTCTTTGCTTGCGTCCTTGAGTTGAACTGGCCGACCCCACTCGACGTGTAGCTTCATCTGCCCAACCCTTCCTTGAACATGGCCGCAGCCTAACGACCAAACCGACCGCAGGCCGCCAATCAGCGTCACCATTTCGTTCCCGCCGGATCGGCCGCTCCGCTCCAGCGCTTGGTTCGGCCCTGAATGCCGTGTTTCTCCGGCGCAAGATCAGGCGGATTCGACCTTCGCAGATCCTTGAATGCGTCGGTCGACATGCGGCTCTGGAGTCTCCCGTACGTGCGCCTCGCGGTTCGCGCATTCTAGCCGGGACGCTACTCTCGGTCTAGCAAAACGCCCCGTTTCTGCCCCGTTTGCTAACCCAAGGGACAGCGCCTCGTCGTGAGGCGATAAGCGGCGTAACTGGCTGTGGGGCAAGGCGGTAGGAGGACGAACGCGAGCACCGGGATCCGCTCGAGGGCCCAAACTAGCCCATTTCTGAAAAACCCCCCGGAAGGTCTACTTGGGGATAGCAGTTATAGCGATCTGATTACAGGCATTATGTGAAGTTCACTAACTAGTTACTAGTATATATGCGTTCGCCTGCGTCGCCAAGCAACGTGGAGAATCGCCGGATCGGCGCTGCAGCCTCTCGCCCAGCAAAGCAGAAAGGCCACCCGAAGGCGGCCCTTCCCAAAGAGACGTCGTCGCGCCGGAGCGGCTATTGGCACTTGAACAGCGGGCCAAGAGTCACTACCCTCCGAGTCAGAAGCCGTCGCGGGCTAACGGCTAGCCAAGGTCCAGAACAAATCATGAGTGATGAGGCACAGGTAATCCGCGGACTGCTCGAACAAGCCATCCAGCGGGTCAGCCACCTTGAGCAACTCATACTTGGACTGGCGACTCTAGGGTTCCTCGGTTGGGGCTTCCTTCATGCTTCGGATCGTCGCGAGTCAACTCGTCGCGCTCCCGGGCAGCATGGAGCGGCAGATCGCGGTCGGATGTTGTTCGCGATCATCTTTTCCGGCTCCATTTCGTCGGCTTTCAGTGGGCTGTTTGTTGGCCGAATGGCTGTTAACGGCACTCTCCTGACGCTCGAGAAGCGACTTCACGACCTGCTTTCACTCCGCTTCGACTCGCTCCTGTACTGGCCGTACTTTGCGCAGACGACTCAGTTCGAGTCATCCGCTGTCTACTATTGTGCTGCGCTGTTTCTCCCGCTGATGTCTCTGAGTTCGCTTGTCTATGTGCTAATCGACGGGCGTCGTCGTGGATTCAATCTTTTCGCGAAGAGTACGATCCGGGCCGGTCTGCGTTCTGGCAAGATCCAGCTAGGCCTCCTGTGGGTCTTGAGCGCAACCGCCACTATCGGAATGGCGTTCGTAAGCGTGGTCTATATCCACAAGCTGGTAGTCTGGGCATATGAGGAACTGCCAAAGATTCAGTCCCATTGACTTGATGCTGCGTTTGTAACCGTGCTTCTGACAACGACCGCGCTCGCATCGGCAATCACCGATCGTCGTTCCCCTGCGCGCCTTCAAGCGTTGGCCTTCGCCTTCGCCCAGATGATGTCGCTACGGAGATACCAGCCGTCGGCTTGGAACGCGGCATAGCAACAACGCATCGTGGCTCGTCTCTCGCCGCTCCCCATCCGTGGTTCTGCTACCGTTTCAGCTGACTGGCATTTGGCCCGTGGACCAACGATAGGCCGATTTCTTCCTCTAGGCGGAGGGTCAATATTTCTGCCGCAGAAAGGGCGGATGCGACCGTACTACCATGGAGAAGTGCGCGGGCGAGAACTTCGAGTCGTTTCACGCGTCGTCCAGCCTGAATCCCATAATTTACAAACTTCTTACACTCGCGCATGGTAGCAATCTTCTCGAGGTTGAACACTTCGCCTACATGAGCGTCGAAACGCGGAAGCATCTTTCTAACTACGACGAAACCATCATTTCTCATACGCGTGCAATTCGGCATTTGCCCGGAGTATGTTTCCAGTAAGAGGTCGTGAAAGTTAACCCCTGTGGCTAATTCGAATGCCGACAGCACTTCTCCGCCCATTCGGCGAGGGTTTGCATCGACTACCACGGGACCGCGAGCGCCAATAGCGATCTCTATGTCGAACACGCCAAGGTCTAAGCCCAGTGCCTCACATACTTCACCAGCATGAGCAATGCAATCTGAACCCACTTTTCGCGGCAACGATACAGGCACGACCGAGCCAAGCCCTATGCACGCATCTTCGGCAGTCGTTGTACGCCCCGTAACTGCGAGCGCTTCTTTGTGACCAGAAACGACTGCCATCTGTATGGAAACCACCTCTCCTTCGACCCATTCCTCCAGCAGATAACCCCCACCGACAATGTGACGCCATGACGCTGGAAGCTGGGCCTCCTCGTGACGCAATTTCTCAATAACCATACGCAATTCAAGCAAACTGTCGGCACGATAGCAAAGGAGACTACCATACCCACACGCTGGCTTTATGACCAGCGGGTAGCCGACCGAACGCGCCAGACCAGCAAACTCGTCAAGATGAGTAGTCACCGCAAAGCGAGGGACATCGACGCCCGCGGCGGCGAGAACCTGACGCGCACGAGCCTTATTCCTCGCGTTCTGAACACCAACCGCGGCCGTGAATGAAATGCCCAGTTGAGCGCAAGCCACCGCAGTGTACTCGATCGATGCGTCGCGCGAATTGATAACTGCGGTAACTGGATGCTCCTTGTGGATTCGTCCCATCGTGCCGGTCAATTCTTTGACTGACGATGTATCGCTCTCGATCTCCACATCAGCATTGCTGTCTCCTGCGTTAGACAGCGCTCGAACCTCCGGCGAACGAATGTAAGTAACACGGTGCCCGTTCTCTTTCGCCCGCTGCATCGTTGCGACGCCAGACGGCGTCTGATCAATGAAAAGGACATGCTTCATCTATGAGCGCAATCGGTAAGAGAGGCGCGGCCACTCATCGCCGCACTATTGCTTGAATGTAAGGGCAGCAACGGAACTCCCGTTGGGTGCCCATTTGTCAACGAGCATCCACCCAAGTTTACCAAACTCTTGCACCGATAGTGGCTCGCGCCAAAGGCAATGCAATCCGACAGGTGTCCGCGGTGAAAGAAACGCAGTTGGACATGTCAGAGCGACGCGAGCCGCTATATCTAACTTACTGGCAACAAGCGTCGCAACAACCACGATACTACATGACTGATAGTCATAGTCTGCACCATCTTCCGCAACCACGCTTAGCCGCTGATTGTAGCCTGCTTTGCGAAGAACCTCGCCTGCCAGTGTCGCCGCGGTTACATCCCGTTCAATCGCAACGACAGATCGTCCAGTCTCACGATGCAAGAAGACCTGAGTTTGGGGCAGAGCCCCGCCGCCAACCATGACGATCGGCTTGGCTTCCTCGTCGGTTATTATCCTCGCCGCGCGCCAGCGCGCAACCTGGCCTGCAAGAAGGGCCGTGAATCCCGTGTTGATCCACGAATCTTTGAACGGATCAGCTTGACCGGCACAAGTCAAGTAGCGCTGAGCGAGGTACTCCTCGGTATCGCGATGCGCTTGCGCGTTTAGGTGTCTCAACGTAGGGAGAATGCGCTGAACGTCAACTGAAGATAGGATTGCTGTGATCTCTAACTCGCTGCGTGGAGCGCTGAAGCACGCGAGAAGACGATCGTGAGCTTCCCTGGCGGGGCCGGAGACAATCACAAGGTTCTTGGCATTAGTCAGCACCTCGTAGTTCCGGACAATCTCTCTAACTGTTTTGTCAACTTTCGTTTCCAACCTTTCGGCACAATGCAGTATGCCGCGCGTCATTTCAGGCTCTGATCTGCTGCAGCACTCACCCACGAAAGAATCCGCGTGGCAATGAGCGCCACGTGATTGTCGTCCAGCATCAAGGGATCGATGTAAAGACCATCGTCATATTGACCAAGGACAATGGCCGGATTGCCGTTGAGCATCGAGTTGAATAGCGACTCTGAAGCGCTGCGGCTTCCGCTGTCGACAGACAAGAAGACGCGTGGTAAACCTTGGCGCGTTACAGGGTGTGCCGACTTGATCGAAACCGATAGCCGCGCTGCGGAACTTAGGAGGTGTTCTAGGTAGGTCGCCCGTCGCCAATAAGTAGCTACCTCGTCTAGTTCATCTACGCTGAGAAACTCTTCGAGGCAGACGACAAATGCGCAAATGTCCTCCTTGCTAACCTTCATGCCTCGACCAATGGCGTCATTCGGACTGCCATTAGCGCGACATGCCCGGACCAAGTCGCTTGTACCAACTATCAAGCCTGTGTTCTGGGGTGCACGAAGGCCCTTTCCTCCGCTTACAACCAGCAACGAGGCCCCGTCTTGTAGCGGTTGATACAGGTTCTGCCTCGGGGGCACCTCCGATGCAGCGTCAACGATTAAGGGCACCCCAGCGCGCTTTGCTAATACTGCCAATGAGGCAACCGTGGGAATCGACGGGCCACCCAGGCAGACCTGAATGGCCGCGGTCCGCGATGACAGCGCCGCTCCTACCTGGTCAAAGGTCAAACGATCTACGTCGCCGACCTCAACAATCTTGCTTCCAACAGACTCCATGCACTGGTGAATATAGTGATGTTCATTCCGACGTTGTACGATCACCTCATTTGCCCAACCTTGTGTCTTCGGCAACGACCGAATCTTCTCTAGGTGATTCCCGGTGAGGCAAGCTGCCGCACACAGCGCGAGGCCACCTGCCGCACCTGAACAAATGTGTGCTGCGGGGACGCCTAGGAGCGCTGCAACATGGCTCCCAGACCTGTCGAGAAGGTCGTCGATCGATACAAAAGCGGAGCCCGCCTCTCTAATTGCCGTGTACGCGACAGGCGGCATCAGACTGCCGCCAAATTTGGTGACGGCACCACGCGCGTTAACTATCCGAGTAACTCCGAGTCGATCGTAGATGTGCATTGGACAGCGATAGCTCTGATCCTCAACACTGGCCCACCTGCTCCATCGGCAACATTTAGCGAAGTGCCAACGAAATATTCCTGCGGTTTTATCCTTGGGACCCGGCGGGTTTCGGATCCTTCGGATCCTTCGGATCCTTCGGATCTTTCGGATCTTTCGGTGTCGGCGTCGGTGTTGGGCGTTCGCCGAAAGCTACTGCTAACAGATGAGCACACGAAGTCATGGTATCCTCCATTCGACAAAATGGTGTAACTAAGAAAGAACTCGCGGAACTCTATAGATTGCATACTACTCGGTTTCCATGTGACCGTCAAGCGGCAGGTTGCGTTGCAGATCACGTCTGTTTGCTGGTGGGTTTCGACGCGCGGTGCCCTCAACGTGCGGCGGCCGAGCACGTCGGCAATGCGCGTTCTTAGCAGGTCGTCGCAATGCTCGCGAGCGTGTGCTGTTCAGGTCAACACTGATATTATGCGAGCCCTTGTGAGGTTGTATCGGCTGCTGATTAGCATGCCGACCTCGGTCAGGCCTCGCGCAGGGCCGAGCAGGTACCTATAAGATCGAGTCCTAACTTCTCCACCTTAGGAGAGGAGCTTCCCGGCGAGCCACCGAGCAAGATGGTACATCGGTAGCCAGAAGATAGCGCACTCAATCGCTGCCGCCCAAATTGCCTTTCCAAGACCAGTCTGGAAGCGTTTCGCGACCGCCCATGTCCAAATGGCGAAATAGATGCCGGTCGCAAGCAACCAAAGGCCGAGGGAAGCCCCTTCCTCATTCGCACTCGCCAATGGAGAGATCGGCAGCGTGAGAAACGCCAGCGTTAATCCGATAATGTCGGCACTCGAAGCTGCCTTGCGAAGCGAAGCCTCCGCGATTCTTGCCATCCTCGCAGCGGCATAGATGGCCAAAATGCCAAGTCCTTCGAAAAGCATCAAACCAAGAGTTATGACAACCACGTCTCTCATTTCGATAGACTTGCTTGAACGAGCGCTGCCATCCTGAAAAACACCAGCTAGACCGTTGGAGCCTTACTCAACTACTTCATTCGAGAACAACGCGTCCACCACGAGCCGCGGTTGCGATACGGCTTCGTGAACGAGATATGGCCATGGGTCAATCGCCCGGCTGCGGCCAAGGCCCAGACCTGAGCGAAATCATCCGGCGGCCAGATGACAACAAGGTCTAGCTCCGGCCGAGCCTGAATGACGGAGGCAATAGAGGCGGGTCGCGCTGTGCCGACCCCTCGTGCGTGTTCTCGCCGAAACATCGTGATCTCGACGTCCCGCACATCGCGCACCGGCTCATTAGCCATGCCCCGCAGCTCCAAGCCAGGGTCCGCTCTCGACGTGGGGATCCTCGCCCCGGCGATGATTCGCATCCAGGCTCACGCTTGCCGCAAAGGACGAGATCTCGATGCTGCGAGAGATCAGCTCGGGTTGCTGGCTCTTTCGTTTCTTTGTCATTCGTCCGCCCTCCGGGAACACATCTACCAAGGATCTTGTCGGCAACCATGCCTGAAACCCAACTCAGAAAGCAGGAGGGCCACCCGAAGGCGGCCCTTCCCGAGAGACGTCGTCGCGCCGGAGCGACCTACTTCAAAAGCGTCATCTTCTTCGTGTCGGTGAACGATCCCGCCACGAGTTTATAGAAGTACACGCCGCTCGCAACCTGGGAGCCATTGTCATTCCGACCGTCCCATACGGCCCGGTAAGCCCCTCGATCACGACGTTCGTTGAGCACCTCGCGCACACGCCTCCCTGCCACGTCATAGATGGTCAGGTTTACGCTACTCGCATCTTTGAGCGAGAACGCGATCGTGGTCGTCGGGTTGAAGGGGTTGGGGAAGTTCTGCTCCAGGCGATTGTGGTAGATCCTCGAGACTTCCGGATTCAGGCGACGCCCAACCACGCCGGTCATCTCCGCAGCGACAGCTGTGCCGTTCCCCCCTTTGAGAAGCACGTCCCCAACGGTAAGTACAAAGTTATCCTCGGTAATCTCTAAGGGCTCGTTGCTTGACGCTTCAAAGACGAGGCGTCCGAGCGGTGACGCAGAGCCGGTGAACTCATTGGCGACCAGCACGCCGAAGAACAGCTCTTCAGCTCCGTCACGAACCACCGGCGCGAAAAGAACCTCGCCCAGGCTACTCTCTGCCGGTTGCCAACCGACATATGACAACGCATCGTTACCCGACCGCATGGAAAAGACTGACGTTGTCACGTCGGCGAAGTTATCGACGCCGACATCAACATAGAGGCGTCTCGTGGTCGCGGTAACGTATTCCTCCGTGACCTGAAGCACGACCTCCGCAGTCGACGAAGCCGATTCCGTGGGCGCGTTCAGTGGAGAATTGAAATTACCGTGAACACCCCCGTAGTGGGCAGCGAACAAGATATAGTCAGAGAAGTTGATATTGCCGCTGCCATTGTAATCACAATAGAATACGTAGTCTTTTGGTGGCGCCTGATAGTGGGCCGCGAACCATTGGAAGTCGGCAAGGGTGACCAGATGATCCGGGGGCCCGAGCCAGGCACCCCCACCAAGATTGCAGAGCTCCGGATTGCCAGGGTCCGGACAGGGCGACGCGATGTCTGTCGTTCGGATGTTGAGTCGCGCCTTCTCGTTCAGCGGCACACCGTTGAGCAAGACACTAACGGTGTCGATGCCATAGCCGCCGAATGCACCGTGCTCAATCGTTGTCTTGAAGCCATTCCCGGTATTGGCGTCCACGGTGGCCGCGAGCTTTCCGTCGCCGTCGTTGTCAAAGACGGAGGGTGTTATCCCGTCGAGGTCCAACGTCAATTCACTCTTCGCGATTGGGCGTGTGATCACGGATTCGTCTAAGTCTATCTTGACAATGACACGAGCGCGGTCACCCGCCGGACATGCGTTAACGACGGTGAAGTCCACCAGCCCGGTAGAGTCGCTGGGCGCTGTCGAGACCGTAGCGTTCGGCACACAGCCGACGCCAAGCGCGCCGACTCTAGACGGAAAGAACCCCCCAGATACGGCCGGTGAAAACGCGTACACGCTGTAGTCACCTTGGACGCCCGGGATCGTTGGCAAGGAGCAGAATGCCGGGTTGAGATTCCGCACATTCTGACCAGTCGCCGCCCACGTCGCATCGCCGTCAACATACTGACTGTAGCCATTCCCATAGAAGATGCAATCGCGGACTACTCGATTAACGGGGACATCACCACCAAGGGCGGCGCCGCCGTGGTACGCGATGATTGAATTGCTTACCTCTAACGTGCGGTAAGCACCCATCGCATAAAACCAGATGGCGTTCATCCATCCGGCCACCTCAGGATCGTTTGACGCCACAGTACATCCCTGGAACACGACGTCAGACCCCTGCACCCATATCGTTGACGTGGGGTTGGAATATGTCGCCTCGTTGTCCGTAAACTCGCAGTCAACAAAATCCACTTCGGTGCAAGACGAGATGTAAGCGGCTGCCACCACGCCACCGTAACATGTGTTCTTGATAAATTTGCACCGTTCGAAGCGCGTTGGCCCGAGACCCTCAAGAGAAACGGTCGTTGCGGTTGGCCCTGATCCCGCCTGCTGTGACCCGCTGTGGTTGCTCCTAAACACGCAATCTGTGAAACTCACTTGCGGGATAAAGTAAACAATATAGGGATATGTACCTGACCACGTCTTCCGCGCAGTAACCGCGCTGGCGCCACCGTAGGAGCCCCCGCTGGCCCGCGCCCAGTTATCAACGAACGTGCAGTTCTCGAACTTGATGTCGGAGCTCGCCAGTATCAGGGCGCCGGACCCCTCAAGTGATCCATGGTTCCGGATTATGCAATCACGCACAATCGCACCATTCGAGTTAGCGTATATCGCATGTGCGTTGTCACCCGTGTCGCCGCGCGTCAGTGTCAACCCACGAACCTCACACGGTGATCTGGAAGCGACATCGGACAAATCGACCGTGGGTGCATTTCCCTGTCCCACGATAGTCGCCCCCGGCGCGCGAGCGACAACGTGAACGAATTCAGTGGGATGAATGTTTTCATTGAATACCTGGCCAGCGGCCACGTACACCGTGTCTCCGACTTGCGCCCAATTAATCGCCGCCTGGATTGTTTGAAAGCCTCCGGGTGGTGACTGACTAACAGTGGTGCTCCTGTGCTGAATCGTCACCGCCACGCTCTGCTCATCCAACAAGCCACCAAAAGAGTAGGCGCGGCACCTAAGCGTATAGGCACCTGAAGGTGCGCCGCCGGTG
>Ga0184629_10001173_pt1 | contig 10879 bp, 9 predicted proteins | sample PLM4_32_b1_FD_133158 | JGI IMG/M metagenome (GOLD analysis project Ga0184629, IMG submission 133158) | Groundwater sediment microbial communities from an aquifer in East River, Colorado, USA - PLM4_32_b1 | ecosystem: Environmental > Terrestrial > Soil > Riparian zone | place: USA: East River... | reverse complement strand
GAGAAGATTTTATTTTCGGGAAAGATAAACTAGTTATGCCATTGGATATGGCTATGAAAAACGCTCAACTTAAAAACGCTAACTAATGTCAACAGTACTTATTATATTTTGCGTATTGGCAGCAATCACTTTATCTACTGCCTTTCTAACCATTTTCAGTAGAAACCCAATACACAGTGCCATTTATTTGGTGATTTGTTTTTTCTCAATAGCTGGTCATTATTTATTGTTAAATTCTCAGTTTTTAGCCATTGTACACATCATTGTCTATTCTGGAGCCATCATGATTTTGTTTCTATTTACCATCATGTTAATGAATTTAAATGAACAAGATGAAGTGCATAAGCCTCGATTTACCAGATTGGGAGCAATTGTTTCCTTCTGTTTGGTTTGTTTGGTTTTGATCAAAATCTTTATCGATTCTAAACCAATTGTAGAATATGATTATACGGGTGAAGATTACCAATCGATTAAAGTTTTGGGCAAAGTATTATTGAACGAGTATATGGTTCCATTTGAATTTGCTTCTATCTTACTTTTGGTTGCCATGATTGGAGCGGTATTATTGTCTAAAAAAGAAAAACTAGAAAAATAATGAACAATATTTTAACTCAGATAGGTATAGAAAACTATATCTTCCTAAGCGTAACGCTTTTTTGTATCGGTATTTTTGGAGTTTTGTACAGAAGGAATGCCATTATTGTTTTCATGTCAATTGAAATTATGTTGAATGCCGTCAACTTATTGTTTGTAGCATTTTCAACCTATCATCAGGATGCACAAGGGCAAGTATTCGTATTCTTCTCAATGGCTGTGGCTGCGGCCGAAGTTGCTGTTGGATTAGCAATACTAGTATCGATATTTAGAAATATAGGATCAATTAGCATCGATAATTTAAAAAACTTAAAAGGATAAATGGCAATGGATACCAATTTAGCTTTAGTCTTAGTATTAGCTCCTTTTTTAGGATTTTTAATCAATGTCTTCTTCGGAAAAAATCTAGGAAAATCCCTTTCTGGAATTATAGGAACGCTTTCTGTAGTAGTTTCATTTATAGTTACAATTTGCTTTTTCCTGCAAATCAATCAAACCAAACAACCTATCAATATTGATTTATTCGATTGGATACAAATCAGTAATTTCAAAGTAAACTTTGGATTCTTATTAGACCAATTATCTCTTATATGGTTATTATTTGTAACCGGAATTGGTTCTTTGATACATTTATACTCTATCAGCTATATGCATGATGATGAGAAAATGCATTCTTTCTTTGCCTATTTGAATTTGTTTATCTTCTTTATGATCACACTTGTAGTTGGAAGCAACTTATTGGTAATGTTCATTGGCTGGGAAGGTGTTGGACTTTGTTCTTACTTATTAATTGGATTTTGGTATAAAAACCAAGATTTTAATGATGCTGCGAAAAAAGCATTCATTATGAATAGAATTGGGGATCTCGGTTTGCTAATCGGAATTTTTATTCTAGGTAACATGTTCTCAACATTAGATTTTGCAACCTTAAAAACTGCAATTTCAGGAGCTACAAATTTAGACACCTATTGGTTGAGTATCGCCGCTTTTGCTCTATTCATTGGAGCTTGCGGAAAATCAGCTCAAATTCCACTATATACTTGGTTGCCTGATGCAATGGCTGGACCTACACCGGTTTCGGCTTTGATTCACGCTGCTACGATGGTAACAGCAGGTATTTTCATGGTAACCCGATTGAATTTTATATTCGATTTAACTCCATACGTTCAAACTATAATTGTCATAATAGGAGGAGCAACTGCATTAGTAGCAGCTACAATTGGTTTGCTTCAAAATGACATTAAAAAAGTATTGGCCTACTCTACTGTTTCCCAATTGGGTTTAATGTTTTTGGCTTTAGGTTTTGGTGCTTACGAAGTAGCCGTTTTTCACGTAATCACTCACGCTTTCTTCAAAGCTTGTTTGTTCCTTGGATCAGGATCTGTAATTCACGGTTTGCATGGCGAGCAAGACATGCGCAAAATGGGTGGTTTGAAAAAAGCGATGCCAATTACATTCTGGACAATGCTTATTGCTTCACTGGCGATTTCCGGAATTCCATTATTTTCAGGGTTTTTCTCGAAAGATGAAATCTTGATGGTGGCTTTTCATCATAATATTACTCTTTGGGTTGTAGCATCTGTTGCGTCTATAATGACTGCTTTCTATATGTTCCGATTGATGTTCCTAACTTTCTTTACTGAATTTAGAGGAACTGAAGAGCAAAAACATCATTTACATGAAAGCCCAGCATTAATCACTTTTCCTTTGATTGTATTAGCAATTTTGGCAACTATTGGAGGTGCAATTAGTTTGCCAGGCAATAGTTGGTTGAACGGTTATCTAGAGCCTCTTTTTGCGAAAGCAACATCCGAAGAACATGGATTGGGAACTACTGAATACATTTTAATGGCAATTGCCGTGGTTGGTGGATTAGTCGGAATAGCTATTGCTTACATTAAATATATCAAACAAAATGCCGTACCAAGTGAAGATGCTGAAATAACAGGGTTTTCAAAAGTACTTTACAATAAATATTATGTTGATGAAGTGTACGATGCACTATTTGTAAATACAACAAACAGTTTATCAAAATTCTTTAGGGATTATGTTGAAACAGGAATTTCTTCTCTAGTTTTTGGATTAGGAAAAGTAACTAGCGAACTTAGTTTTCAAGGTAAAAAATTGCAGAATGGAAGTGTTGGACTATACCTATTTGCTTTTGTTTTAGGCATGTGTGCCATTGTTTCCTATTTATTTTTAGCTCAATAATTTTATACTATGAAATAGACTTTTTATCACACAATTTTAAAATTATAAATAAATTCTATTTTAAAAGTCTATTACATTTGACAATTAAAAAACAATAAAAAATTACAAATGAATGTATCTCTAATATTAATTATACTTTTAGTTGGTGCTTTTGCAACTTATCTTGCAGGTGATAAACTAGCTTCAAAAGTAGCTTTGTTCTTTGGTTTAGCTTCTTTAGGTTGTTCAATCGTATTGTTAAATCATTACAACTTGGGCGAAAACATAAGTTTTATCAACCAATGGATTACACAACCCAATATTTCATTTGCATTAAAAGCAGATGGACTTTCTTTGGCGATGCTGTTATTAACTACAGCATTGACATCTCTAATTATATTTTCTTCTTTTGGAAATGACTATAAAAACTCAAAAGCATTTTATGCCTTGATTTTGTTTATGTCATTTGCAATGGTTGGAACATTTTTGGCAAGTGATGGACTTTTATATTACATCTTTTGGGAATTATCTTTAATACCAATCTATTTTATTGCCTTGATTTGGGGGAATGGAGATGCTGAAGAACGTAAAAAAGCAGTAGTTAAATTCTTCATCTATACTCTTGCAGGATCTTTATTCATGCTTGTTGCTTTTGTTTATTTATACCAAAAAGCAGGAAGTTTCATGATAGAAGATTTATATAAATTAAACTTATCATCTGCTGAACAATTATGGATATTTTTGGCTTTCTTCTTGGCGTATACCATCAAGATTCCTTTGATTCCATTTCATACTTGGCAGGCAAATGTGTACCAAAAAGCACCAACTGTAGGAACGATGCTTTTGTCTGGAATCATGTTAAAAATGGGATTGTACAGCGTTATCCGTTGGCAATTACCACTTTCACCTCTTGCTGCAAAAGAATATATGTTTATATTCATCGGAGTAGGAATTGTTGGTGTCATCTACGGTTCTATAGTGGCTTTGAGACAAAAAGATTTGAAAAAATTATTGGCTTATTCTTCTCTTGCTCACGTTGGATTGATTGCAGCCGGAACGTATACTTTAACTCTTGATGGTTTTAGAGGAGCTGTATTGCAAATGATTGCACACGGATTCGTGGTGGTTGGTTTATTCTTTGCCGCTGAAATTATCTTTAGAAGATACGAAACCAGAGTTATTGCTGAGATGGGCGGAATTCGTTCACAATCACCAAAATTCACTTCTATGTTTCTAATTTTGGTATTGGCATCTGTAGCTTTACCAACAACTTTTAACTTCGTTGGTGAATTTACCGTGTTGTATAGCCTATCTCAAATTAATATTTGGTTTGCCCTTTTGGGAGGAACTACAATTATACTAGGAGCTTATTATATGCTAAAAATGTTTCAACATGTAATGCTGGGAGAAACCAACTCAAGAATATTTTCCGATGTCACTTTCTCTGAAGGTTTGACAATGGTTCTAATCATTGGTGTTTTATTCTTCTTCGGGATGTATCCAAAACCAATTAATGATTTGATAACACCAAGTCTAGAGACTATTTTAAACACTATTAATAAATACAATTAAGTAAAAAGCATAATATAAATGACAACATTAATAGCTATAATAGGATTAGGTGTTTTATGCCTTATATTTGAAATCTTTGATTTTAGAAAAGCAATCATTCCAATAACAATTCTTGGATTATTGGGTATTCTTGCTCTTACGGTTTGCGAATTTAATTCTCCTGCGAGTTACTATAACAATATGATTATAGTAAATAAATTTTCGGTTACTTTTTCTAGTTTATTTATAATTCTAACGCTGTTTTTGGTAGCATTGGGCCATAATTTTTATGAAAATCACCAATCCAAACTTTCCGATTATATTGCTATAAAAATATTCCTTCTTTCTGGTGCAGTTGCAATGGTTTCTTTTGGGAATTTAGCCATGTTCTTCTTAGGGATTGAAGTATTATCTATATCCCTTTACATTCTTGCCGCGAGTAACAGAATGAATATAAAAAGTAACGAAGCGGGTATGAAATATTTCTTGATGGGATCATTTGCATCTGGAATTATCCTTTTCGGAATTTGTCTAATTTATGGTGCTATGGGATCCTTTGACATTGTCGAGATTAGTGACATGTCTCAATCTGCTGAGTTACCAATTTGGTTTCCAATCGGAATTGTATTAGTTACCATTGGGATGTTATTTAAAATTGCCGCTGTTCCTTTTCACTTTTGGGCACCCGATGTTTATGAAGGTTCACCTACATTGACAACAGCATTAATGAGTACTTTGGCAAAAGTTGTTGCCATTGCCACTTTATACAAACTATTAACTGTATTGCATGCCGATATTAATTATTCCTTCCAAATAGTTGTTGTTGTTATTTCAATAGCTTCTATGAGCGTGGGTAATATTATGGCGTTAAGACAAACCAATGTTAAACGTATGTTGGCTTTCTCGGGAATTTCACATGCTGGATTTATGTTGATGACCTTATTAAGTTTGTCAACTTCTGCGGGAAGTTTATTGTATTATTCTTCTGCTTACTCATTGGCAGGTATTGCCGCTTTTAGTGTAATCTTATATGTTTGCAAAAACAGAGACAACGAAGATATTGTCAACTTCCATGGATTAGGAAAAACAAATCCATTATTAGCTGCTGTTCTTACCGGATCATTACTTTCTATGGCTGGTATCCCAATTTTCGCAGGTTTCTTTGCTAAATTAGTTTTGTTTAGCCAAACGATTCAAGCGGGTTATTTAGTTGTGGTTATATTTGCTGTCATTAACTCAATCATAAGCGTTGGTTACTACTTTAAATTGATTTTGGCTATGTATACCAAAGAGCCAAATGAAGAGCATAAAGGAAAACCATTTTTGATTTATGCTGTGGCTCTTGTTTCTATCCTTTTGAATATTATTTTAGGATTATTCCCTTCATTAGTATTAGATTTGTTGGGATAAGCCCATCTATATAAACTTATTATAGCCATCACTTTAATTAGTGATGGTTTTTTTTTAAAACTAAGATTAAATTATACGATTTATTAAACACTCTTCTTTGATCCTAGATTGCACATTAAACTTCGTTTCGATTTTAAAATAGGAGAAACAAGTAAAGTCTTTCTTGAACTCCTATAAAAAATAAAACCTTATAAAAATACTTGGTTTTGAAGAAAGCATCGAAGATTACATTTAACCTATAAAGAACGAACAGCAACGCCAAATGAATTATAACGGAGCAAATTTATCTCATATTGACGCTGTTTTATAAGAGTTCGATGATTTAAAATTCTAATACGTATTTGGGTTAATACAATAACAACGTAAAATTAATTCCGTTTCGACTTTCTTATTAAAATCAAAAGAGTCTGTTTCAAACTTTCGAAACAGACTCTTTTTTATACTATTCTAATAAAAATTATTGCACCCCAGTTGAACTAAGGTTTGTTGTTTGCTAAATAGTTTGTCTCGCTACATGATACATTGCTGCATCCATACGACTCACTTGTCCTATAGTAAACATTTTATAACAGCCTCCTGCACCAGCATACCCCATATAGTTTTCAACGTTTACCCGTTTAGCGGCACAATTGCTTTGAGTAGAACAATTATCGGCACTTGTAGCTTGAGGTGCATCACAAACCTTGTCTCCTGTAGTTGAACATAAACTTTCATTACCCAACGAAAATCCGTCTTGAAAAGAGTGAATTAAATTTAACCAATGGCCAAACTCATGGGAAAGGGTAGAAGAAAACTCTGAATCTGTATTTCCATAAAGATATCGTCCATTATATACAATTCTAGCAATTTTACTATCAGACATCGCTTTATCTGGATACCAAGCAACACCGGAATTATTTAATTTATTATCACCATACAAGTCCAATTGAATATATACATTACAATATTCGTAATTATCCCAAGCATCTGCTTGAATAGCTTTAATTGCTGCGGGTTTTGTATCGCCAAAACCTTTTGCACTTGGGTAAAAAATAATACCAGTAGTTGGATTACCATTTGGATCTTTTTGAGCTAACTTAAAAGTTACATCAAATGTGGAGCGAATAGCTTGAAAAAAAGGATCAACTGTTCCGTAATCAGGGTTCAGTCCATGAAAATCATCATTTACCTTTTGCAAAGCAGTACTAATAGTTTGGGCATTCACAGTTTTCCCCGCAAAATCAGTTCCATACACATGAAACACAACTGGCATAGTATAACTAGATGCCAACATTTTACTGGTTGAAATAGTTTTTACTCTATTTAACGTATAGAGATCAAAATTTTCCATTTGAGTACGAGCCAATGGGTTTTCGGCATAATAACTAGCCATTACTTCATCTGTCAAGCATTTTACACTTGGTTGATCGTTAATTGCCTCTACAGTAGATGAATTTTTTTCATGATCGCAGCTTATTGCAAGCAAAACAAGAGTAACATAAAAAAATATTTTTTTTATTTTTCGTGGTTTTGGTTAATAATAAATAGGGTTAAAGTATTAGAATAGTATATTTAAAATGATTCATTTAAGTTTATTAAGTTTCACTATGATTAGTGAAATTCTGAATTCATAGAAATGAATAATAAAAATTAAATGTCAAATATAAAATAACCAACCTCTAAAAACTTATACACAATTAGCACAAACAGATGAAATAAAGGCATTAATACATCTATTTTCAACACATTAACAAAAACACAACAATAAAATTAAAATTGAAGCGAATCAACAACTATTCTACAATTGGCACATAACCTATTTAATTACTAAAAATGAAATTAACTTGTCCAAATAAATAACTGTGAATAGCGTTAATCGATATACAGCAAAAAACCATCAACTTTTATTAAAATTGATGGTTATCTCTAACTAACTAAAACAATTTAAAACTCTTTTCTAGTAATCTGAAGCAATTGACTTAGACTGAATATGTATAACATTGTTTAAAGTAGTAAGCAACTGCTTTGCACGGTTATTATTTGGATCTAAAACAACCACTTTTTGAAGATATGGAACAACGCTTTTTAACACACTTTCTCTTTTTAATTTCAAATTCTCATAGTTTTTTTTGTCTGCCACTGAAGACCCTAAATCGCTCATCGCAGTGGTCATCAATATTCCTTTTTCTATCAGTAGTGCAGATAAATTGACGTAAGCGTTCGAATACTGTCGATCAATCTCAATCGCTTTTTTAAAATAATATTCCGCTCCTTCAAAATACCTCTCATTTTGGCAGCATATTCCTAAATTAGAAACCAATTCGGCATTATTAGGATTGTTTTCAATTATAGCAGCGGCCAATTTATCGAAAAACTCGTAATCTTTAGTTTCTAAATATAATTTTGCCTCCATAAAAGCCAAAGAACTGTCGTCTGGATTAAGTTTTATAGCTAAAGCGATAGCTCTCATGGCTTTTTCTTTATATCCAGTTTGCACATAAATTAGGGCTATATTTTTGTAGATTTCTGCTTTTTTAGAGTGAATTTCTTGTCTTGGTTTTAAATGTGTACCATACTGTACTTTCAAATCCCTATCCTCTTTAGAAACAAAAGCTTCATCTATGAGTTTCTCTCTATTATAGGCAATGTACACTTGACCATCTCCAGAATAATTAATTGTTTTTAATTCCTCGAAACACTTGAGTGCCAACTCATTTTGATTTGCATTTTTATAAGATAATGCTGCGTTATATAATTGTAATGTATCCGTTTTATCTAATAAATATGCTTGGTAATATTTCCCTGAAGATTCTGAAAATTTTTCTGCGGTCAAGTCCTCATTGGCACTACTTATAAGATCTTTTTTGATTGTAATAAGAGCGTTAAGGGCTTCAGGAGTATATTTAATCTTGCCCGATTCACTTTCGACCAAAATTAAATCATTAAAAGCAATGGCTGCTTGAGACAGATTTTTAGAAACATTTACCTTATTATTGGCCAAATCAAGTGATGCACTTCCTTTTATAAAATAAAAATGAATTCTATATTCATCTGCTGCATTATTGATCAAATACGATACTGGTGATAAAACCGCCAGTGCTTGTTCCGAATTTCCGTTTTTTAATTCTTTTTGAGCTACTCGAATTTCATTTTTTTGACCGTAAGCCGTAAAGGATAATAATAGTAACCAAACAATATTTTTTAAAATACTTTTCATGATTTGTAGGTTTTAATTAGTAATAAGGGTGGGGTTGTATCTTGGGATATACAATTAAAACAGGCAAATAAATTTTGAAGTTATTTAAAGTTTAAAATCCTATTTATAATCAATCAAAGAAGTTTTACAGGGCTAAAAAACTAGACTTAAATAAATACTAAATTATAATTACAGATTTAATGTTTTCAAAGCTATTAATAAAACAATTCTCTCTTATACGTATTTATACCTGTTTTTCAGAAATACAAAATACAATTTACTTAAAGTCAATTCATTACCTACTTTTAGACAGTTTTATTAAAAAACTAAAAACAGCAAACAGCTAAAACTCGTTTATTATCGCTACTTTACGATTTGATAAAACAACCTTAAAATGGGCACTACCAAAAAAGTTTACTTAAATAAAGACATAAATGAAATTGCAGAAATATGTAAAGCCCTTGGACATCCTGCCCGGATACAAATAATGGCTTTTTTACTTACTAAAAACAACAGAACCTGCGGGGATATCGTTTCGGTCTTGCCGTTGGCGCAGTCAACCGTTTCAAAACACTTATTAGAATTAAAGAAGGCAAATTTGATCCATGCTGTAAACACTGGAAAAAAAACTTTCTATTCTATAGAATTAGACAAATTGACCTTCCTTAACAACTATTTGGGCAATTATATTGAAACTATTGCTCCTCCAGTTATTCTAAATACTTTAGAAACGAAATCAGAATTCATTTCCAATTCGGAAAACAAAAACACAAAAACCAATCTAAAAAAACACAACTACCAATTCCCTGCAAAAAAGAAAAAGAATAAGAACTCCGATTAAGAGAGCTTTCTTAATTAAAACACAAAACAAAAGAGTTAGAATGTGAATTTCTTAATTTTGCGTTTCAAAACATTTGGGGAGACCAAATCAAAGTTAGCTGTAAATGGAAAATCAATTAAAAATACAAATCTGGTCGGATGTTATGTGTCCGTTTTGTTATATTGGAAAAAGAAAAATGGAAGAAGCACTTTCTCAATTCGAGAATAACGATTCCATTGCCATCGAGTGGAAGAGTTTTCAATTGGATCCTACATCGACCTCACAGCCAGGAAATAACACCATAGATTACCTCGCCAAAAAATACAATCGCGATAGAGAATGGTCAATAGCGATGCATGACAGTGTTACACAACAAGCCAAAGCAGTTGGCCTAGATTATCATTTTGAAAAGCTAATTCTTGCCAATTCTTTGAATGCACATCGTTTATCCCATTTGGCCAAAAAACACAATCTTGGAGATGCTTTTGAAGAACTTTTGTTTAAAGCCCATTTTACAGAAGGTAAGGATGTTGACAACAAAGCTACATTAATAGAATTGGGGATTGAAGTAGGTTTGAAAAAAGAGGAAATCGAGTCCGTCATAAATTCAGACACATATACCAAAGAAGTGATTCAAGATCAAGAAGAAGCGAAAGCCATTGGAGTAACAGGAGTACCATTCTTTGTATTTGACAATAAATATGCCGTTTCCGGTGCACAATCACCAGAAGTATTTTTGAATACTCTTGAAAAAGCTTGGGAAGAAGGCGGTTATACCTCTAACATCATCCTGCAAAATACAACTGATGAAAATAGTTGTAGCATTGACGGTTGCGAATAATAAAAAACATGAGTAAAAACACAAACACAATCCGCTGGGGAATTATTGGTTGCGGAAATGTTACCGAAGTAAAAAGTGGTCCAGCCTACCAAAAAACAGAAGGATTTACTATAGAAGCAGTGATGCGCAGGGATGCAGAAAAAGCTGCCGATTATGCCAGAAGACATGGAATAAGTAAATATTACACGGATGCTGACAATCTTATAAACGATCCGGAAGTTGATGCAGTCTATATTGCTACACCTCCCGATACTCACAAATATTACGGATTAAAAGTGGCTCTTGCCGGAAAACCATG
>Ga0184629_10001172_pt1 | contig 10894 bp, 9 predicted proteins | sample PLM4_32_b1_FD_133158 | JGI IMG/M metagenome (GOLD analysis project Ga0184629, IMG submission 133158) | Groundwater sediment microbial communities from an aquifer in East River, Colorado, USA - PLM4_32_b1 | ecosystem: Environmental > Terrestrial > Soil > Riparian zone | place: USA: East River... | reverse complement strand
TTCTGGATCGCGAGCGCGATGGCGAACGTCTGCCGGTTCCAGCCGAGGTCGAGGGTCATCGGCTGCAGGTACAGCCCGAAGCTGTGCCGCGTGCCGAGCGAGAGGGTAAGGATCATGCCGCCGCAGATCAGCACTGCGAGCGGCGTCCGCCAGTTGGACTGTGTCATGCGCCGGGAACTGAAAAAACGCATTGTATCCGAATGACCGAAGGCCCAGCATGCGCAGTCCACAAAATGGATGCATAGTTCAAATACGCTTTATCGGTGCCAGTTGACGCTCACTCGGGCGGCGAAGGAAAATACGCCTCCTTGCCTCGAACGTGTCATCCCGCATCACAGGCGACGCGTTGAGGTGGGATCTCCGGCGGGTGGCTAGCTCAACTGGTAGAGCAGCGGACTCTTAATCCGTTGGTTCGGGGTTCGAGTCCCCGGCCGCCTACCAAAACTTAAATCGGACGCGCCGCGCCGATTTAAGTCCGCCCGTTCGAGACGGACAGTAATATGACCGCTCAACGGGCGGGAGCCCGGTCGCATCGCAATCAGTCCGCCACGGTAGGCTGCCGTTCAACCGGCGGGTTTCTGGGGGCGAAGCACCCGACGAAATCTCACATTCGCAGGAATACTGAACCGTCCGCCGGCAGCATGGAATCGCGCTTGCTCGGTGGAACGGGCCAGTGCGAACGGCCAGCCGGATTCCAATCCAAACGACGTTTGTTCTCTGATGTCATCCCTGCTGTACAATTAATAAATCCGGATCCGGAACCAGACCGGAGCCGGGAATATTCAGGGTGTGGCGCAGTTGGGTAGCGCGCGTGCCTTGGGCGCACGAGGTCGTGAGTTCGAATCTCACCACCCTGACCACCTTTCCAAAAGCGTGACATGGAATGCCGTGACATGGTGAGGCGGGACCGGTAAGGCTCGCGTTATCACGTCACGCTTTATCACGTCACGTAGCACCACGTCACGCATTCCTCGCAGTTTTGTTACACTGCCGCAGATGGAGCGGGAGTACGTCACCATACTGGAGCACCTGCTGGTCGCGCTCGGGGCGGGCGGGGTGATCGGTTTCGAACGCAGTTATCACGGGCGCCCCGCGGGGTTCCGCACGCACACGCTGGTGTGCGTTGCTTCCAGCGCGCTGATGCTAATAACGGTGTACCAGTCCCACTGGTATCCGGAAGCATTCGCCGGCCGTGTCGCCCTCGACCCGACGCGCATGGCGCAGGGGATCATGACCGGGATCGGCTTTCTCGGCGCCGGCGTGATCTTCAAGGAGGGCCTCACCGTGCGCGGGCTGACCACCGCCGCCTCGATCTGGATCACCGCGGCGATCGGCATCCTCGCGGGCATCGGTTTTTATTTTCCGATGGTAGTCACAACGGCGCTCACCCTGCTGACGCTGTCGATTTTCCGCTGGATTGAAGCCAAGCTGCCGGGGGATTACTACGGCCATCTCGAGGTGCGGTTCGCGCGCGGCAGCGCCATGCCCGAGGACGAGTTCCGCCGCTTTCTTGCCGAGCAGAGATTTTCCATCGCCAATCTCAGCTACCGTTACAGCGCGGATGCGTCGTTCATGGAGTACCGCATGGTGGTCCGCACCCAACGTGCGGAGGACGTCAAGCGCCTGGCAGAGTCGTTGTCCACGATGAAATCGGTCGTGGAATTCCGGATGTTCCCCGCTGGCGATTAGTATTCGTGCTTCGTGGATCGTGGTTCGTGGGTCGACCCACAACCCACAACCCACAACCCACGTATTACGCCTTTAGGGTGAACGGATTGAAATCCGTCTTGCGGTCGTAGTAGTCCTCGCGCTCTGCGCGCTTTAACCAGCCGACCACCTTGTAGGTGACGGGCGTGAAAACCACTTCCACGCTCACCTTGGCGACGAACTGGGCGAGCATCACCAGCGGCAGCTTGTCGTTCGGGATGATGCCGCTCGCGTAGAAGGCGAGGGGATAGAAAAGCGCCGAATCGACCGCCTCGCCGACGATGGTGGAGCCAATGGTGCGGGTCCACAGCCACTTCCCCGCCGTCAGGATCTTCATCTTTGCCAGCGTGTAGGAATTGACGAATTCGCCGCAGAAATAGGCGATCATCGACGCCGCCACGATGCGCCAGGTGGAGCCGAACGCGATTTCGTAGGCCGCCTGGTGCTTCCAGAACGGCGCAGGCGGCAGCGTCACCACCACCGCCGCCATGAACGAGGCGAATCCCAGGCCCGCGAACCCGGCCCAGATCACCCGGCGCGCGCGGGAGTAGCCGTAGACCTCCGTCAGAATGTCCCCGAAAACGTACGAGATCGGGAAGAACAGCGCCCCCGCGCCGAGAACGATCGTGCCGAGCAGGGGCAGTTCGAGCTGGGCAATTTTCGCCGGGCCGATCAGGTTCGAGCAGATCAGCACCGTGACGAACGCCGCCATGACGAATTCGTAATAGCGGTAGCTGCGTTGTTCGCTCATAAGATCAGAAAAGCGTGATTGGTGATTCGTGAATCGTGATTCGACTCTATAGCTAAACTTCCTCTCCCCCGATTTGGGGGAGAGGGTTGGGGTGAGGGGGCGCGACCCACGAATCACGACTCACGACTCACGCCTTTCGCTGCGCCGCGCTCAGCTCAGGGGCGCGGCGCAGTGCGCCTGGAACCCCGCGCGCTGCTTGAGCCGCTCATAGTAAGCCGCGAGCCTGGGGTAGGCGGGGCGCTCGATCGGCAGCAGGAACCAACGGTGCAGCGCGACCCCCATGGGGATGTCTCCCATGGTGAATGCAGTTCCAGCCACGTAGGATCGGTTGGAGAGAGTGTTCTCCACTATCTTGAGGTTGTCCGCCATCTTCTTGCGGGAATCCTCGACGAGCTTCATGTCACGCTTGCCGGGTTCGACCCGCACCAGGTTCCAGAATACGGGACGGAGGTTGATCCACAACGTCGTGGAGTACCATTCCATCCAGCGGTCGGCGTCGGCGCGGACCTTGTCGTCGTTCGGCCACAGCGTGCCCTTGCCGTGCCTGTGCGAGAGGTAGCGCACGATGGCGTGGGACTCCCACAGCGTGAACCCGTCGTCCTGGATCGTCGGCACGAGCCCGTTGGGATTCATCGCCAGGTATTCGGGCGTGTTGTTCACGCCGAACTTGCCTCCGGCGTCCACCCGGTCATACTTGAGATCGAGCTCCGCACAGCACCAGAGCACCTTCTGCACGTTGATGGAGGTCGTGCGGCCCCAGATTTTCAACATTTCATTTCTCCCTAACTGCGTGAGTAGTGAATGGTGAGTAGTGAGTAGACGAGCCCGTGTTTGGCGAAAGATGCATTGATTCGGTCCACTCACCACTCACAACTCACCGCTCACGCTCTCCCCGCTATTCGGCGGTAATTCGCTGCTCCCGAATCAGTTTGCCCCATTTTGCAGTCTCGCTGCGGATCCATGCGCCGAACTGCTCCGGCGTGTTGCCGACGATTTCGTAGCCGAGGCCGGTGAAGCGCTCCTTCTGCTCGGGGGCCGCCAGGACCTTGATCACTTCCGCATTGAGTCGCCGGACGACCTCGCGCGGTGTTCGTGCCGGCGCCAGCACTCCGACCCACGACTGCGCCTCGAATTGCGGGAAGAACTCGCTCACCGCCGGCACGCCCGGGACCAGCGCGCTGCGGCCCTTCGTGGTGACGGCGAGCACGGTCAGCCGGCCGGTCTTGACGTGCGGCAGGACCAGTCCAGCCGAGGCAATCATGGCCTCGACGTGACCGCCGAGCAGATCGTTCAGCGCCGGGCCGCCGCCCTTGTAGTGCACCAGGGTGGCGTCGACACCCGCCGTCAACTTGAACAACTCCACCGACAGCCGGCTCGAGGTGGCCGCGCCTGCCGTCGCGTAATTGAGCGGCGCACGCCTCGATTTCGCCAGTGACAGGAAGTCGCCGAACGTCTTGACGGCAAGAGTCGGGTGCACGACGACGAGTTGCGGGCCGCGAATCATCAGAGAAACGGGCGCAAAGTCCTGAACGACATCGTAGGGCGCGCTGCGGAAGACGTGCGGGTTGGAGACGAAGCTGTCAAATACCGCGAGCACGGTGTAGCCGTCTGGCGCAGCCTTGGCCACCGTGTCGGTGCCGAGAATGCCGCCGGCGCCCGCGCGGTTGTCCACGACGATGGGCTGCCCGAGTGCCTCCGCGAGTTGCGGCGCGACGGCCCTCGCAGCGGTATCGGTTACGCCGCCGGGCGAAGTCGGCACCACCATGCGGATCGGCCTGGAGGGGTAGCTCTGGGCCTGCGCCCCGGCCAGGCCGGGGGCGAGCATGGAGACTGATAAGACGAGACTGACGAAACGAGACGGATAGAGCGAGACTGTCAGGGCGTGACGCACAGCAGTCTTGAGTCTTGCCAGCCACTGCTCCATCAATCACGCTTTTCCGCTTACCCGCTTGTTGAACGACTCGAAGAACTTCTGCGCCAGCTGCTTCGCGACGCCGTCGATCAGGCGCGCGCCGATCTGTGCCAGCTTGCCACCGACCGTGGCCTTGGCCGTGTAGGCAAGGCGCGTATCCGCTCCCTGTGGGCTGAGGGAAACGGTCGCCTCGCCCCTGGCGAATCCCGCCACGCCACCCTGGCCCTCGAAGCGCAGGGTGTAGGCGCGCGGGGGGTCGGAGTCGGCCACGGTCATCTTCCCTTTGAACTTGGCGCTGACCGGGCCGACCTTGGCCGTCATGAGCACTTCATACTCGTCGTCCCCAGTCCGCGTGATCGACTCGCAGCCCGGAATGCAGTCCTTGAGGACGGCGGGATCATTCAGCGCCGCCCAGGTCGCCGCCTGCGGCATGGGTATCAACTGCTCTCCAGTCATTTCCATACTTGTTTGCCTTCTCTTTTGATGGCAGGCGCGGGCGCGTCCAGGCGCTCGAGCGCTGCGGACAGCTCTTCCAGGCTTTTCAGGTTGTGAACCGGCAGGAATGCGTCCACGTGGGGCAGCATGGCCTTGATGCCGGCGGGCTTCGCCTCGAACTCCCGATAGCGCAGCAGCGGGTTGAGCCAGATGAGCCTGCGGCAGGACTTGTGCAGCCGCTCCATCTGGCGTTCGAGGTCCTCGGCGCTGTCGCGGTCGAGTCCGTCCGAGATCAGCAGCACCACCGCGCCCTGGCCGTGCAGCCGCCGCGACCAGTTGAAGTTGAATTCCCTGAGGCAGGCGCCGATGCGGGTGCCGCCCGACCAGTCCTTGACCGCGCGCGAGACGTGCGCAAGCGCCGCGTCCACGTCACGGTGGCGCAATTGCCGTGTGACGTTGGTAAGCCGCGTGCCGAAGGTGAACACACTGACGCGGTCGCAGTCCCGTGCCATCGCGTGGAGGAAATGCAGGAACATGCGCGTATAGCGGCTCATCGAGCCCGATACATCGGCGAGCGCAACCAGCGGGGGCGCGCGCCGCTTGAGCGAGCGGTGGCACAGCGGGATGGTGGCGCCCCCGCCCTTCAGGCTTGCGCGCAGGCTGGCGCGCGGGTCGATGCGGGCGCCGCGAGGATCCGGCGCATGGCGGCGGGTCGGCAGTTCCGGCACTCGCAGGCGCAATCGCTCGACGGCTTCGCGCGCCGCCGCAAGCTCCTCGTTCGTCATGCTCTCGAAGTCGAGCGTGCGCAGCGACTCGCGGGCGGAAAAGGTAAAGCTCGCGTCGAACTCGATCCGATCTGCCGCCGGGGCAGCGGGGGATGCCTGGTGCCGCGCCGCCAGTGCCTGGGTGAGCCGCGCCGAAAGCTCCGGCTCGCGGTTGTGTCGCGGTATGCGCCCACGTACGTCCGGGAGGTGCCGCACCCGCGCGGCGTCGCGCGGATCGCGCCAGAACACCCGGAACGCCTGTTCGTAGAGGTCGAACTGGTCGCGGCGGCCGAGGAAAAGCGACGCGAGCGTCCAGTAGAAATCGTCGCGTCGCGCGACGCCCGCGAACTGGAGGGCGCTGAGCGCGTCGATCACCCGGTCGGGACCGACCGGCAGCCCCGCGCCGCGAAGCAGGCGCGCGAAGTGCATGACGTTCTCCGCGAGTTTTCCCGCCTCTGGCTGAAGTGAAGTCATGCAAATCTTCGACGCAAAGTCGCAAAGCCGCAAAGTTACAAATTATTTACTACCCGACGAACTGAAGCACTAATGGCAGTGGAATTGAAGTTCAACACCAATCCCAGTTTCTTCCCCGAGAGCTTGAGATAAGTAAGTACCTGCGCTTCGTGAATTGGCATCAGCTTCTCGACCGATTTTATTTCGACGATTACAAGCTCGTTCACCAAGAGATCCATCCGGAATCCGCCGGGAAGCTCGCGCCCTTTGTAAATTACAGGCAGTTCTTGTTGCTGATGAACGATGAATCCCCTTTCTCTTGGCTCATAGGAGAGGGCTGCTTCATATACCGATTCGAGCAGACCAGGCCCAAGGACGCGGTGTACCTCGATCGCCGCGCCAATAATTGAATGCGAAAGCTCATTCTCGTCCACACAACATTCCCGCGTTCTTGATCTTTGTTGTTTGAAGTCTTCCCTTTGCGGCTTTGCGACTTTGCGTCTAGTGGTTACGCGGCGGCTGCCGCCTTCACCTCGCGCAGGATCGCAGTGGCCTCCGCGCCGCGGATGCGGGAGATGTCGTCCTGGTACTTGAGCAGCACGCCCAGGGTATCGTCGACCATTGCAGGGTCCAGCGCCACGGCGTCGAGCGCCGTGAGCGCCTTGCACCAGTCGATGCTTTCGGCGACGCCCGGCAGCTTGAAGAGATCCATGCCCCGCAGCTTCTGCACAAAGGCTACGACTTCGCGCGATAAGCGCTCCGGCGCCTCGGGCGCCTTGCAGCGCACGATCTCCAGCTCGCGCTGCGCGTCGGGGTAATTGACCCAGTGGTACAGACAGCGGCGCTTCACGGCGTCGTGGATTTCGCGCGTGCGGTTGGAGGTGATGATCACGATCGGCGGGCGTTGCGCCCGGATCGTCCCGATCTCGGGGATGCTCACCTGCCAGTCGGATAGCACTTCGAGCAGATAAGCCTCGAATGGCTCGTCGGTGCGGTCGAGTTCGTCGATCAGCAGGACCGGCGGCTCCGTGCCGCCGTGGTCGAGCGCCTCGAGCAACGGCCGCTTGATGAGGAATTTCCGGGAAAAGATTCCGCTTTCCAGCTCATCGCGCGCGGCTTTGCCGCCCGCCTCGGAGAGCCGTATCTCCACCATCTGCCGCTGGTAATTCCACTCGTAGACGGCGCCGGCCACATCGAGTCCTTCGTAGCACTGCAGCCGCACCAGGTTGCGGCCGAGCGCCCGCGCCACGACCTTCGCGACCTCGGTCTTTCCCACGCCGGCCTCGCCCTCGAGAAACAGCGGGCGCTCCATCCTGAGCGCGAGGAAGAGGGCGGTGGCGAGGCTGCGCTCGGCGATGTAGTCGTGCTCGCGCAGCAGCGCGAGCGTCTCGTCTATCGAACCTGGTAGTTGCATGAGAGGCAGATCTGGACGCAAAGGCGCAAAGGCGCAAAGTAGATCAACAATAATCGAGCCCAGCCCATCACTCGCACTATGGCAGAGGGCTAGAACGTGGTCAACGCGGTGGGTGTGAGCCCGCTTGTCACAAATAAAACGGGCGCGATTCGCGCCCGTGTTTTCAGGTTACCCTCACCCCGACCCTCTCCCTACGCAATGGAGAAGGGTTCTTATCCGTGTTTGTTGAATTCCTGTCGGTTCCCTTTGCGTCTTTGCGCCTTTGCGTCAAGTGTTTTGACTCACTTCCCGGCGAGGGCGGCCTCCACCGCCCGCTGCGCGATCACGGAGACAAGGTGCGCTCGGTACTCGGCGCTCGCGTGGATGTCGGAGTTGAGGTCATCGGGGGCAATCTTGACTTTGGCGATCGCATCCGGCGCGAACTTCTCGGCGAGCCGCTTCTCCATGGTCTTTGCGCGAAACACGCAGCCGCCCGCGCCGGTGACCGCGACCCGCACGTTGCCGATCCCCTCGCTCACGAAGACGCCGACGATGGCGAAGCGCGACGCCGGTTGCCTGAACTTCACGTAGGCCGCGCGCTTGGGCAGCGGGAACGCGACCGAGGTGATGATCTCTCCGGGTCTGAGCGCCGTCTCGAATGTCCCGGTGAAGAACTTGTCGGCTGCAATGGCGCGCTTGTTGGTGTTGATGGTGGCGCCGAGTCCCAGCACCGCAGCGGGATAGTCCGCCGCCGGATCGTTATGGGCGAGCGCGCCGCCGATCGTGCCCTGGTTGCGCACCTGGCGATCGCCGATGCCGTCGGCAAGACGGGCGAGCGCCGGGATGCTGTTCACAACATCCTTGGATGCCGCGACTTCGGCGTGGCGGGCGAACGCGCCGATCGTCAGCGTGCCGCCGTCGAACCCAATGCCGCGCATCTCCTCGATCGCGCCCAGATCGACCAGCGCCGCGGGACCCGAGAGCCGCATCTTCAGGGACGGGATCAGGCTCTGGCCGCCAGCAAGCAGTTTCGCGTTCTCGACCTTGCGCAGGAGCGAGACCGCTTCCTTGAGCGTCGTGGGACGGTGATAGTTGAAAGCACGCATGTCCGTTCCTCTCTCTTCAATTACGCAGTTCTTGACGCAAAGTCGCAAAGTCGCAAAGGTTTCAAAATTTCCCCGTTTGTATTTCTTTGCGGCTTAGCGGCTTCGCGTCGAGGTCTTGACTCTATTTGCCACGGCTTTTCGCCGACCGGATGGCGCGCCACACACGCTCCGGCGTCGCGGGCATTTCGATGTCTCGCACTCCGAGCGGAGCAAGCGCGTCCACAATGGCATTGATCGCCGCCGCCGGCGCGCCGATTGCGCCCGCCTCGCCGCAGCCCTTGACGCCGAGCGGATTGTGCGTGCAGGGCGTCTCCCGGGTTCCGACCTTGAACGAGGGAAGGTCATCGGCCCGCGGCATCGCGTAATCCATATAGGTGCCGGTGACGAGCTGCCCGCTCACCGGGTCATAGACGCAGCCCTCGAGCAGCGCCTGTCCGATTCCATGGGCGACCCCGCCGTGGACCTGGCCCTCGACGATCATCGGATTGATCACCTTGCCGAAGTCGTCCACCGCAGTGAAATTGACGATCCGGGTGTGGCCGGTTTCGGGGTCGATCTCGACCTCGCAGATGTGGCTGCCGGCCGGGAACGTGAAATTGGTCGGATCGTAGAATGCCGATTCATTCAGCCCCGGCTCGAGCTTGTCGAGCGGATAGTTATGCGGCACGTAGGCGGCGAAGGCGACCTCCGCGAAGGTCTTCTTTTTGTCGGTGCCGGCGACCTTGAACGTGCCACGGTCGTACTCGATGTCGGTTTCAGCGGCCTCCAGCAGGTGCGCCGCGATCTTCCTGCCTTTCGCGACGATCTTGTCGAGCGCCTTCACGATGGCGGTTCCGCCGACCGCGATCGAGCGCGACCCATAGGTGCCCATGCCGAAGAGGATCCTGCCTGTGTCTCCGTGCACAATGTCCACGTTCTCGATCGGGAGGCCGAGGCGGTCGGCGACGACTTGCGCGAACGTGGTCTCATGTCCCTGGCCGTGGGCGTGGGAGCCGGTGAACACCGTCACCGTCCCGGTAGGGTGTACGCGGACCTCGCCCGCCTCGTACAGCCCGGCGCGCGCGCCGAGCGCGCCCGCTACGTTCGAGGGCGCGATGCCGCAGGCCTCGATATAAGTCGAGTAGCCAAGGCCGCGCAACTTGCCGCGCCGTTCGGCCTCCTTGCGCCGTGCCTCAAAGCCCGCGACATCGGCGAGCTTCAGCGCGTCGGTGAGGGTTGCCTCGTAGTTTCCGGTGTCGTAGAGCAGCGCCACCGGCGTCTGGTACGGGAATTCCTTGATGAAGTTGCGACGGCGGATTTCGACGCGGTCGATTCCCATCTCGCGTGCCGCGGTTTCCACCAGCCGTTCAACCACGTAGGTCGCCTCGGGGCGCCCAGCCCCGCGAAGGGCGTCCACCGGCGTGGTATTGGTGAAAACCGCCGTGACCTCGCAGTAAATCGCAGGCGTCGTGTACTGCCCCGCAAGCAGCGTGGCGTAGAGGATGGTCGGGATACACGATGCGAACGTGGACAGATACGCTCCCATGTTGGCGGTGATGGTCACCCGCACCGCGAGGAACTTCCCGCTTTTGTCGAGCGCGAGCTCCGCCTTGGTCACGTGGTCGCGGCCGTGCGCGTCCGCCTGAAAGGATTCGATCCGCTCGGCGGTCCACTTGACCGGGCGGTTGACCTGCCGGGATGCCCAGGTGAGCACCGTCTCTTCCGCGTAGAGATAGATCTTGGAGCCAAAGCCGCCGCCGACGTCGGGCGCGATCACGCGCACCTTGTGCTCGGGAAGCCCCAGCACGAACGCCGTCATCAGCAAGCGCTCCACGTGGGGATTCTGGGTCGTCACGTAGAGCGTGTAGGCGTCTTCCGCGCGCGAGTAGCTCGCCACCGCCGCCCGCGGCTCGATCGCGTTGGGGATCAGGCGATTGTTGATGAACTCGAGCGTGGTCACGTGGTGCGCTGACTTGAACGCGGTCTCCACCGCGGCCTTGTCGCCAAGCGCCCACACGTAGCACGTGTTGTCCGGTGCGACATCGTGGACCACGGGCGCGCCAGGCTTGCGCGCTTCGGCCGCTTTCACCACCGCCGGCAGCGCTTCGTAATCAACCTCGATCAGTTCGGCGGCGTCCTTGGCCTGATGGAGCGATTCCGCAATGACGACCGCGACCTGGTCGCCGACGTGGCGCACTTTGCCCTGGGCAAGAGCCGGGTGGGGCGGCTCCTTCATCGGCTTGCCATCCACTCCTGTGATGAGCCAGCCGCAGGGGAGTCCACCGACCTTCGACTTTGCGAGATCGTCCCCCGTGAAAACCGCGATCACGCCCGGCGCGGAGCGCGCTCGCGTGAGATCTATGCTGCGGATCCTCGCGTGCGCATGCGGCGAGC
>Ga0184629_10001171_pt1 | contig 10908 bp, 10 predicted proteins | sample PLM4_32_b1_FD_133158 | JGI IMG/M metagenome (GOLD analysis project Ga0184629, IMG submission 133158) | Groundwater sediment microbial communities from an aquifer in East River, Colorado, USA - PLM4_32_b1 | ecosystem: Environmental > Terrestrial > Soil > Riparian zone | place: USA: East River... | reverse complement strand
TGCGCGTTGCCCGCGGCACGCAAACCCGGGAGCTGGCCTGGTCCGCTACGCGCACCGAGATCTGGGACTCGCGCCACGCCGCCATCACCACTGAACAGGCGCTCAAGGAGCTGCATTGAGGCGCTTACGGGTTGTTGCGGGCGCCGCGGCGGCATCGTGGTTGTTCTCGTTCGGCGCGGGCGCAGCCGGGACCGACTCCGATATCCCGACGCCGTACCTGCCTTCCACGACGGTCGCGGTGGACGAGATGCTGCGTTTCGCCGATGTCGGACCCGCCGACCTGGTGGTTGACCTCGGTTCGGGAGACGGGCGCGTGGTGATTGCGGCGGCGCGGGGCTATGGCGCGCGCGGACTCGGAATCGAGCTCGACCCCAAGCTGGTGGAGGAGGGCAAGGCCAACGCGCAGCAGGCGGGCGTGGCCGACCGCGTCACGTTCCGCCACGGCGACGTGCTGGTTGCGGACTATCGCGACGCCACCGTCGTCACGCTCTACCTGCTGCCCAACCTGGTGGACAAGCTGAAGCCGCGGTTGCTCGAGCTGAGGCCCGGCACCCGGATCGTGGCGCACGATTACGGCTTCTCCGACTGGAAGCCCGATCGCCGCATCGTCATTTCCAAGACCTATCTGCTGTATGTGGTGCCGGCGCGGGTGGCGGGCAAGTGGCGGCTGCATTTCTCGCGGCCGGAGGGCGAGCGCGTATACGAGTTCGACCTCGCGCAGCAATACCAGGAGATCCATGGCGGCGCCCGCGTCGCCGGCGGCTACCTCCCCGCGTTCGAGGCGCGACTGAGCGGCGACCGCATTGCTTTCGTGCTGGTGGACAACGGCGTGAGCTACCGTTTCGAGGGCCGGGTGCAGGGCAGCGCGCTGCTGATGGAAGGCACGGTCCGCTCCGGCGTCGGGCGCAACCTTGATACCGGCGCCTGGCGCGCGACGCGCGTTGTGCCCGGCTCGAGCGAAGGGTGACGAACGTGAGGCGCGAGGCGCGAGGCGTGAGGCGGGAGACGTCAACCGGCCACCGGTCACCGGTCACCGGTCACACATCAATAGTGATCGGGCTTTGGCTGGTGCCGCTGCTGTGCGCGGTGGCGACTCATTCGGTCGGCGCGCAGGACGAAGGCCTGAAGCCCGCCGTGCCGTACGTCCCGACCCCGCAGGTAACGGTAGACGAGATGCTGCGGATCGCCAACGTCGGGCCGCAGGATTTCGTGCTGGACCTCGGCTCGGGCGATGGCCGCATCGTCATTACCGCCGCCAGGAAGTTCGGCGCGCGCGGCTTGGGCGTGGACCTCGATTCCAGCCTCGTTGCGGAGGCTGACGGGAATGCGCGCGAGTCGGGCGTAGAGAGCCGCGTCAGGTTTCTCGAGCAGGACCTGTTCGATACCGATCTCGGCCAGGCAACCGTGATCGCGACCTACCTGCTGCCTTTCGCGATGCTGAAGTTGCGGCCGCGGCTGCTCCAGTTGAAACCCGGCACGCGCATCGTGTCGCACGATTTCGACCTGGGCGATTGGAGGCCGGATCGGATGACCTACGTCAGGAAGAACGTTTTCCTGTGGGTCGTGCCGGCGCAGGTGGCGGGGCGCTGGCAGGCGCGTCTGCGGATACCGCCGATCGAGCGGCACCTCGAGCTGGAACTGACGCAGCGCTACCAGGAGTTGTCGGCGCACGCGCGGTTGAACGGGGTGCCGGCACAGGTGTGGGAGGCGACGCTGGCAGGGGACCGCTTGAGCTTCGTCGTGGTGGACACGACCGACCGCGAAAACGAGGCGAGCCTGTACTTCGAGGGAAAGGTGAGCGGCGGCGTCATCGAGGGGGAACTCATCCGCGGCGTCGGCGCCACCCGCAGCGTGACGGGATGGCGGGCAGTGAGGGGACAGCTGTGAGGCCGGCGGACCGGTGGTTGCGCGGGCTGGCTGCAGCGGCGGTGTTGCTCCTTGCGCTGCCGGCCGGGGCGCCTGCCGCCGAGCAGCATCCCCATGCCAGCGTGCCCTTCGTGCCGACGCCGCCCGCCGTCGTCGACGCGATGCTCGACCTCGCCCGGGTACGGCCGGAGGACTTTGTCATCGATCTCGGGTCGGGCGACGGGCGCATCATCATCGCCGCCGCGAAAAAATACGGTGCGCGCGGCTTCGGCGTGGAAGTCGACCAGGATCTCGTCGTCGAGGCACGCCGGGAAGCGCGGCGCCAGGGCGTGGAGGAGCGGGCGCAGTTCGTGGTTGAGAACCTGTTCCTTACCACGCTCGACCGCGCGACCGTGCTCACCATGTACCTGTACCACCGGATGATGCTGCAGCTGCGGCCGCGCCTGTTCGAGCAGCTCAAGCCGGGCACGCGCATCGTTTCCCACGACTTCGACATGGAGCCCTGGAAGCCGGACGGGCACGTGACCGTTCCCGTCCCCGACAAGCCGTACGGACCGCCGTCGAGCGAAGTCTATTTGTGGATCATTCCCGCCAACGCCGCCGGCACCTGGCAATGGCGGTTCGGCGCCGGCGCGGCAGCGGCCGACTACGACGTGGCGCTGTCCCAGAACTTCCAGGTGCTGGAAGGCAAAGCCACGGTCGGGGGGCGTCCGGGGCGGCTCGAAAATGGCAGGATGCGCGGCGACGAGATTCGCTTTATGCTCACCGCCGAGCTGGACGGTCGGACGGTGCGGCACGAGTTCGGCGGGCGCGTCAGCGGCGACGAGATCAGCGGCAAAGCGAAGCTCGCCGGCGGCGGCGAGCTCGACTGGAAGGCAACGCGGGTGCGGCGCGGCAGCATTAATATCAAAGGTGAACAGTGAGCGGTAAGCGGTCCCTCGGTTTCTCAGACGGGTTTCCCCGCTTACTGCTTACCGCTTACCGCTGACCATTCAGGAAAGAAGGAGTCACGATGAAACCAGCAGCACTGATGCAGGGAATTCTCGCGCTGACGCTTGTTCTGCTTGCGCCGGCAGCTACGGCGCAGGACGGGCGCGGCAACGTCATTTACGTTCCCACGCCGCAGATCGTGGTGGACGAGATGCTGAGCATGGCAAAGGTCGGCCCCAACGACTTTCTCATCGACCTCGGCTCCGGTGACGGGCGCATCGTCATCACCGCCGCGAAAAAACTCGGCGCGCGCGGCTTCGGCGTGGACCTCGACACGTACCTCCTGAAGGTCGCCAACAACGCGGCAAAGAAAGAGGGCGTTGCGGACCGCGCGCGCTTCATCGAGCAGAACCTGTTCGAGACCGACCTCGGCCAGGCGACGGTGATCACCAGCTACCTGCTGCCGGAGATGAACGAGAGGTTGCGCCCCAAGCTGCTCGCCCTGAAGCCGGGCACGCGGGTGGTGGCGCATGACTACGCCATGGGCGATTGGGACGCGGACGATGACAAGACCCTGATCGTGCCGGAGAAGGTCGTCGGCGACCCGGGCAAGAGCTATATCTTCCTGTGGATCATTCCGGCGCGGGTGGCCGGCAGCTGGGAGTCGCAGATCATGGCCGGCGGCCGCAGCGTGCGCTACCAGTTCAACCTCGAGCAGCACTACCAGCTAGTGCACGGCACCGCGCGCGCCGACGACCGTGATGCGAAGGTGCCCCAGTTCCGGATGGTGGGCGAGCAGATCGCGTTCAAGCTCGACGTCCCGGTGGCGGGCAAGCCCGTCTCCCACCAGTTCCGCGGCCTGGCCAAGGACGGGATCATCGAGGGCACCGTCACGATCGGCGAAGGCGCCGGCCAGCGCGTGGTGCCGTGGCAGGCGCGCCAGACGCGGCGCGGCGAGGCGTACATGGGCGCCGCTCTGGCTCCCGTCATCACGGGGGCGCGGCAATGAGCTCCGCGCCGGCGCAGGAACAGCGCACGGGAGGACAGCCGCGCCCGACACTCTCCGTGTTTGATGCGGTGTCGATGATTGTCGGGATTGTTATCGGCGTCGGCATCTTCAAGGCGCCGGCGATCGTGGCCGGCAACGTTTCAGGCGAAACCGCCTTCATTGCATTGTGGATCGTCGGGGGCTTGATCTCCCTGGTCGGGGCGCTGTGCTATGCCGAACTCGGTTCCTCTCATCCTAACGCGGGAGGCGAGTATTACTTTCTCAGCAAGGCCTATGGGGACTGGCTCGGCTTCCTCTTCGCCTGGGCGCGTATGACGGTGATCCAGACCGGCGCCATCGCCGCCATCGCATTCGTGTTCGGTGATTACGCTTCAACGCTGCTGCCCCTGGGGAACAAGAGTTCCGCGATCTACGCCGGCCTGGCGGTGATCGCGCTCACCGCCTTGAACGTCGCCGGAACCAGCCAGAGCAAATGGGTGCAGAACACGCTCACGGTCGCACTCGCCGCCGCCATTCTCGCGGTGGTGATTGGCGGCCTGTCGGCGACGGCTGCGCCGGCCACCGTACCGGCTGCCGCGCCGACACAAAGCGGGCCGTGGTTCTCGGGACTCGCGCTGATCTTCGTGCTGCTCACCTACGGCGGCTGGAACGAAGCCGCCTACCTCACCGCCGAGATGCGTGACACGCGCCGCAACATTGTGCGCGCGCTGGTGATCGGCATCGTGGTGATTACCGTGCTGTACCTGCTGCTCAATCTCGCCTACCTCAATGCGCTGGGACTCGAGGGCATACGGTCGTCCAGGGCGGTGGCATCCGACTTGATGAAGGTCACCTGGGGCGAGGGCGGCGCCTGGCTGCTCGGCATCGTGGTGGTGTCGGCCGCGCTCTCGACGCTCAATGCGACGGTTTTCACCGGCGCGCGCACCAACTACGCGCTGGGCCGGGATTTCGTCATCTTCCGGGCGCTGGGGCGCTGGAACGTGAAATCCTCGGCCCCGGTCAACGCGCTGCTCGTGCAGGGCGCGATCTCGATCGCGCTGGTGGGGCTCGCTTCGATGACCCCCGACGGCTTCCAGACCATGGTGGCATATACCGCGCCGGCGTTCTGGCTATTCTTCCTGCTGACCGGTATTTCGCTGTTTTTGCTTCGCAGACAGCGAAATAAACAATTAACTGCTGGCGGAGTTGTGCCTCTTGAGAAGGGATCGGATGGCGTTCGGACAACGTATCAAGAGGACCATTATCGGGTTCCGTTTTATCCCGTTACGCCGCTTCTCTTTGCAGCGGCGTGCGCCTGGATGCTGTACTCGAGTTTCAACTACGCGATGAGTCTCGATCCCGGCTCGATCGGGGCGATGGTAGGCATCGCGATGCTCGCATCCGGCGTGCCGGTGCTGATGTGGGCCAGGCGCAGAGCAGCCGCTGATGCGAGCTAGGCGGAGAGCAGCCGCGCCTGCGCCGGGTTGATGCCGACTCTCACGCTGGCGCCCGGGGCAAAGCCCGGCTCGCCAAGGTAGTGGGGCTGATCGACAACCATCTCGGCTGCCCCGACCTTCACCTTGTAGCGCACGAACTCTCCGAGGAATTCCCGCTCCGCCACGGAACCGTCGAACCAGGTGCGCGCGCGGTCGGCGGCAGCGCCCGGCGCGGCCAGGTGCAGGGCATGCGGCCGTATCGCGAGTTCCGCCGCCCCGGCGGTCGCGGCCGCATTGCCCAGGGAAACGTCGCCCAGTGCCTCGCTGCGAAAGACGTTGCCGGCTCCGGTCCGGGACACCGTCCCGCTCAGCAGATTGATGGTACCGACGAAGGTGGCAATGAAGCGGTTCGCCGGCGTGTCGTAGAGCTCCACCGGCGTGCCGACCTGCTGGATCACGCCGCCATCGAGCACCGCCACGCGGTCGCATATCGAGAGCGCTTCCTCCTGGTCATGCGTCACGAAAATGGTAGTGATGCCGAGCTTGCGCTGCAGTGCCAGCAGCTCGACCCGCATGTGTATCCGGAGCTTGGCATCGAGATTGGAGAGCGGCTCGTCGAGCAGCAGTACCTTGGGCTCGATGGCGATGGTGCGGGCAAGGGCAACGCGCTGTTGCTGCCCGCCCGACAACTGCCCGGGCCGGCGCGCGCCGTACTCGCCGAGACCCACCAGTTCCAGCGCAGCCGCGACCCGGCGGTCTGTTTCCGCACGCCGCAGCCTGCGCTCTTCCAGCCCGAACGCCACGTTCTGCCGGACCGTCATGTGCGGCCACAGCGCGTAGTTCTGGAACACCATGCCGATGTTGCGATGCCACGGCGGCACGCGCGTCACGTCCTCGCCGGCGACGCGGATGGCGCCCGACTGCGGCTGGAGAAAGCCGGCAAGGAGCCGCAACAGCGTGGACTTGCCCGAGCCGGAGGGTCCCAGCAGCGCGAAGAACTCGCCCGGCTGAATGGAGATGCTGGCATCGCTCAGCACGCGCGTCTTGCCGTACGAGAGAGATACGTTCTCGAACTCGACGCTTACTTTTTGCATTGGCTCCATCCATCTATCTTTCCAGTTGGCTTCATTTCCGGGAGGTCGGGAGATCGTCAGATCGGGAGATCGACCTCACCGCCTCGCATTTTCGAGCTCTCCCGCTCTCCCGCACTCACGACATTACGCGCTCATGCCGTAAGGCGTTGCGCATCGCTCGCGCCCTGCGCGCGGCTGCCCAGCACGCGGTACGAGAGGTAGGTGCCGACGGCCACGATCAGTACGGCGAGCACGCCGAGCGCGGCGCCCGGTCCGCGTCCGGCGGCGCTCTGCATGTAAAGGTAGATGCCGTACGACATCGGCGCGTCGTTCTGGCTGGACACCAGCATGATGGTGGTCGAGAGTTCCACCGCCGCGGTCATGAAGCTGGTGATGAAACCCGCCAGCATGCCCCCTGCCATCAGCGGCACGACCACCCGCAGGATGGTGCGGCGCTTGGAGGCGCCGAGGTTCTCGGCGGCTTCCTCGAGCGAGACGTGCATCTGTTGCAGCGCCGCCACGCACGAGCGCAGGGCGTACGGCAGCCGCCGCACCGTGTAGGCGAGCGCGATCAGTATCCAGGACGAGGTCAGCAGCTCGCCGTTCGTGAACGGGATCTCGATGCCCTTGAAGGTGCGCAGGTAGCCTATGCCGAGCACCACGCCCGGGATCGCCAGCGCAATGGTCACGGTGAAATCGAGCGCGTTGCGGCCGGGCACCTTCGTGCGCAACATCAGGTAGGCGATGGCGGTGGCGATCACGACGTCGAGCGTCGCGGCGATGCCGCAGAACAGCACGGTGTTCCAGATCGCGCGCGGAGACTCCTGGAATACCGTGGTGTAGTGGGAGACCGTGTAGGCGTCGGGCAGCACGCTGAAGCTCCACACCTTGGCGAACGAGAGCAGCAGGATGCCGAGGTGCGGAGCCAGCACGATCGCGAGCACGAGCCCGATCCAGCCGTAGGCGAGTACCGTCTGACCGGGCTTGAGCCGGCGCCTGGCGAGACCGGCATAACCGCGCTGCATCGTGGCGTAGTCCTTGCCGCGCATCACCCACGTCGAGACCCACAGGGCGCCGAGCGAGGCGATCACCATGATCACGCTCGCCACGTAGCCGATGGGGTCCTCGATGCCGACCGAGGTAATGCGGAGATAGGCCTGCGGCGCGAGCATGTTGGTGACGTTCAGCACCAGCGGCGTGCCGAGATCGTCGAACACCTTGATGAAGACCAGCGCAGCGCCGGCGACGTAGCCGGGCATGGCGAGCGGAAACACGATGCGGCGGAACAGGCGGAAGCCGCTCGCGCCGAGATTCTGGGCGGACTCCTCCATCGAGCTGTCGATATTGCCCAGCGCCACCACCAGGTTCATCAGGATGAACGGGAAGTAGTGCAGCGCCTCGACGAAGATGACGCCGTTCAGTCCCTCCATGAACGGCAGGGTGAAGCCGAACCAGTCGTTGAGCAGCAGGTTGACCGCGCCGCTGCGCCCGAAGATGAGTTGCATCGCTACCGCGCCGACGAACGGCGGCATGATGAGCGGCAGCACGCCGAGCGTCTGGACCAGCGCCGCGCCGCGGAACTCGAAGCGCACCGTGAAGTAGGCGAGGGGCACCGCGATCAGCGTCGCGATGCCGACGCTCCACACGCCCACGTAGAGGCTGTTCCAGAACGATTCGTGCATCAGGGAGATGTGGAAGAACGTGGCGAAATGCGACAGCGTGAGGCCGCCCGCGCCGTCCGCGAAGGCGACGTAGACGACGGTGACGACCGGGACGATCAGGAAGACGACGAGAAACGCGCCGATGGCGAGCGCGATCGCCGCCTGCGCCCAGGTGTATCCCACCGGCGTCAGGAAACCGCCGATGAACGCCGATGAACGCCGATCAACTGCCGAGAGTTTCAATGCAGTGCAACCGGGATGTGGTGGTTGCCGGGCCGTGGTTCACGAGCATCGAACGCATTTGATCACCGCGTGACCCTGATTCGACCTTATCGGCGTGTATCGGCGTTCATCGGCGGCTGCATTACTTGATCATCGCGGCGGCTTGGGCCGCGAGCTCTGCGGCGCGGACGTAGTTCTTGCGCGCCGTCGAGTTCCAGTAGTTCTCGAGGCCGGTCATCTGCTTGGTTTTCTCGGCGCCGCGCTTGGTTTCCCTGAACAGCGCGAGGAACTCCTTGTCCTTCGACTTGGCCTCGCTCACGATCGGGGAGAAAGCGAGTTCGCGCGCTTCCGCCAGCAGCTTGTCGGCCTGCGGGTTTTTCTTCCCGGCCAGCTTTGCCGCTGCATCGTGGATCGCCTTGGTCGCGGCGACGAGCTCCTTGTGGCGGAAGGTGATGGTCTGGTCGAAGATCGAGCTCACCACGTAGTAGCGCGACTCGGAGAGATCGGAGTCGAAGCTCACCTTGGCCTTGATTCTGCCGCCGAACGGATTCGGATAGTCCTTGGGTGCCTTGGCGTAGGTCGCGGGCAGCACCGGCAGACGGCTGATCTTGGGGTCGAGCAGGAGCTGTTGCCCTTCGTCGGACAGCGTGAAGCTGATGAATTTTTTCGCGAGGTCGCCGTTTTTCGCGTTGGCGATGAGCCCGATGTTGGCCGGCACGATCGCCGTGACGGAGGGATAGATGAATTCGACGGGGAAGCCGGAGGCCTTCGCCGAGAGGCCGAAGAAATCGATGACCAGGCCGATGCCGTACTGGCCGTTGTTGACCCCGTCCGGCACGCCGAAGCTCCTCTCGGTGATGGCGGCGCAGTTGCCGGCGATCATCAGCATTTGCTGCCAGCCCTTGTCCCAGCCTTCGCCTTGCAGGATGGTCTCGACGGTGAGGTGGGTGGTGCCGGAGCGCGAAGGCGAGGAGACCGACACGTGGCTGTGATAGACCGGCTTCACCAGGTCCGCCCACTCCTTCGGCTCGGGAATCCGGTTCGCCTTGAGGTAGCGCGTGTTCCACATGAGGCCGTAGCCGGCAAGCGCCTGGCCCAGGTAGTAGCCGTTCGGGTCGTTCACCGGGTAGGCGCCGACTTTCTTCGGCACCGCCGGGTTGGCAAGGTCCGTGACCTTCGCCAGCAGCTTCTCCTTGGACAACACCTCGAACGCGTCGGGCGCGGAGGCCCAGAAGATGTCCGGCTTGTTGCCGGCGGGCGCCTCGCGCACGAATGAGATGCCGGCCGAAGTGCCGCGGTTCAGCACTTCGACCTTGACTCCCGGGTTGCGGGTTTCGAACGCCTTCTTGTACACATCGGTCAGGTCCCGCGGAAAAGAAGTGACGATGGTGATCTGCTGCTGGGCGTAGGTGGCCGAGGCGACAAGAGTTAGCAGGACTGCAGCCAGACCGGCCTTGAACGCGCGCATGGTGGATTCCCCCGTTGTTATGGATACTGGCGCGATATTACCGTTGCCGGCCACGAGTGGCCAGCAACGGGCGATGACTCAAGAGTGATGGGTGACGAGCCGCTGAAACCAGTATTCGGATCGATGATTCCCTATTCGGCGATTTCCCAATTTCGACGCCACGTTATGCCCCAGCGTCAGCTCGGTTGCGCTCGGCGCGCCGAGAGCAAGACCCGTATCATGCGCGATGCTTGCCCGGGGCCAGAGTGCCAGCTTCAGGCCCGGCTGCAGCTCCAAAAAAACCACCGCGCCGTGCTCGAATTCCGTGCCCACGATGCCCTGCGTCGGAAACCCCAGCCCGTCGCGGTAGAACGCGAGCGATCGTTCCAGGCTGTCCACGCCGATCGTGATGACGGTTACCCGGGGTTTCATGACTAGGCTGCGTACCGCAGCACCGCGACGAAGTGACAGGTGGTGCCCAGGACAACGAACAGGTGCCACACGAAGTGGAAATAGCGGATTCGCTCCGCCATGAAAAACACCGTGCCTGCCGTGTAAGCGATGCCACCGGAAACCAGCCAGAACAGCCCCCACGTGGGCACCAGGGTCCACACCGGCTCGATGGCGATGAGAACCAGCCAGCCCATCGCGAGATACACCCAGGTCGAGAACGTCGTGTAGCGGACGCCGCCGAAGGCCTTGAATACCGTACCCACGACGGCCAGGCCCCACACCAGACCGAACAGCGTCCAGCCCCAGACGCCGCGGAGCACACCGAGCGTAAACGGGGTGTAGGTCCCGGCGATCAGGAGGTAGATCGCCGAGTGATCGAGGATCTGGAACACGCGTTTGGCGCGGTTCGGCGGCAGCGCGTGAAACAGCGTGGATGCGAAGTACAGCAGCACCATGGTGGTCGCGAACACGGCCGCGCCCGCAATTCCCGCCGGGTCCCCACGATTGAGCGCGGAACTGACGAGTATCGGGAAAGCGATCAACGCCGCCAGCAAACCGATACCGTGGCTGACGCTGTTCGCGATCTCCTCTCCGAGAGTCTGCGGCCGCTCTTCCAGCTCCAGGACACCTGTCATCACTGTTTCTCCTGCACGGATTGACGCACTGCTGTGCGGCGGGCCAGCACGGTGGTTGAACCTGGCGAGGCGCTGGCGGCCCGTCCGCACCCGCTAAAGTCAGAAATCACCCTACCGGGTTGCTCACGCTTTCGATCTGTCGTTTCACCGACATGGGATCGTCCATTCCTTTGAACACAATATCGCTGATGCCTCGC
>Ga0184629_10001170_pt1 | contig 10910 bp, 8 predicted proteins | sample PLM4_32_b1_FD_133158 | JGI IMG/M metagenome (GOLD analysis project Ga0184629, IMG submission 133158) | Groundwater sediment microbial communities from an aquifer in East River, Colorado, USA - PLM4_32_b1 | ecosystem: Environmental > Terrestrial > Soil > Riparian zone | place: USA: East River... | reverse complement strand
GCGGCGGCCGAGCGCGTGCTCGATCAGCGCGTCCCCGCTCGCCACGTCGTAGCGCCAGGCGAGGCGCGAGACCCTGGTCTCCCCTGCCGGCACCAGGCGGCAGGAGGAGAAGTCGAGACGCGCCGGCACGTCCTCGATCCGGACCGTGTCGCGCGCGCCGCCGATGTCGAGCGTGCGCGTTTCGCGCACGAAGCCGAGATCGCGCGTGTAGAGCGTAACCTTAGGCCCGGCGGCAACCGCGGGATCGGCGCCGAGAATCGCGCCGAACGCCACGACCGCGACCGGGACCACCGCACGGGCAAGCCATGACGAGAACATGGGAACGCCTCCGTGAGAGTTGGGGTCGCCTTCCTGAGCCGAGAGAAGATACTCCGCCCGGGCGCTTCTCTTCCCACGATAGCGCTTCCGTCCGTTTGCCCGCCCCTCCCCGGCGCCCGTAGGCTTGGGGGCTTGGATGGCCGCGTGGTGGACGCTCGCGGCTCCGCCGACGAAAACGCGGGCCGTCGGGCACCCGGGGCGGCGGCTCTGGATCCGGGCGGATGACGCCGCCAGGCTAGAGGCACGAGGGTTCGAGCACGGTGAAGATCGCGATCGTCGTAGGCACACGCCCCGAGATCATCAAGATGGCGCCGGTGGTGCGCGCCTGCATCACGCGCGGCGTGCCCTACGTGCTGCTCCACACCGGCCAGCACTACTCCTTCGAGCTGGATGGCGTCTTCTTCCGCGAGCTGGAGCTCCCCGCGCCCCACCACAACCTCGAGGTCGGCTCGGGCTCTCAGGCCTACCAGATCGGGAGCATCGTGTCGGGGATGGAGCCGCTGCTCCGGCGGGAACGGCCCGACGTGCTGCTGGTCGAGGGCGACACCAACTCGGTGCTCGCCGCAGCACTCTGCGCGCAGAAGTCGGACATCACGGTCGGGCACGTCGAGGCCGGGCTCCGCTCCTACGACCGCACCATGCGCGAGGAGATCAACCGCATCCTCACCGACCACCTGTCGGAATACCTGTTCGCCCCCACCACGACCGCGCGCGACATCCTGCTCGGGGAAGGGGTGGCGCCGAAGCGCGTGTTCGTCACCGGCAACCCCGTGGTGGACGAGCTCGAGCGCCAGCGCGCGCGCGCCGAGCGCCCGGAGCTGTTCCAGCGCTTCGCGGTCGAGCCCGGGCGCTATGCGGTCGCCACCGTGCACCGCGCCGAGAACACCGACGACCCGGCCCGGCTGCGCGGGATCTTCGCGGGGCTCGCGGGATCCGCGGTGGCGCTCGGGATCCCCGTGCTCGCGGCCCTCCACCCGCGCACGACCGCGCGGCTCGAATCGCTCGGCATTCGCGTGGACGGGCCGGTGCGGGCGCTCCCGCCGCTCGGCTATCTCGATTTCCTCGGCCTCCACGCGCGCGCCGCGCTCACGCTCACCGACTCGGGCGGCCTCCAGGAGGAGGCCTGCTGCCTGCGGGTTCCGTGCGTGACGCTGCGCGACAACACCGAGCGTCCCGAATCGGTCGAGGTCGGGGCCAACCGCCTCGCCGGCGCCGAGGCCGAGCGCATCATCGAGTGCGCGCGCGCGATGACCGCGCGCCCGCGCGACTGGCGCAATCCCTTCGGCGACGGCAAGAGCGGGCTCCGGATCGTGGATCTGCTCATCGGCGCCACGTAGCCGCTCGGGCGGCCCAGGTGCATGGCCGACCGGTCCGCCGACCGCAGGTCTCGTAGATCCACTCGCTCCGGGAGCGAGCTGAGGCAACGATCCGGCGGGTCAGCCTTCCGGGAGCAGCGTTCTCAGCGCTTCGCGCAGCGCCGGGAGCCGGGTCTTCACGACGTCCCACACCAGCCGGCTGTCGCTGTCGCCGTACTGGTGGAGCAGGAAGTTGCGGAAGGCCACGAGCTGCTGCAGTCGCGGAACCCGGCGGGCGACGTCGGGATCCAGGGCTCGAAGGCGGCCCAGGGCCTCGCCGATCACCTCGAGCTGACGCTCGACCGCCGAGCGCACGACTTCGTCGCCGAGGTAGGAGTCCAGCGAGTGCTGGCCCACGAACCGTGCGAGCCGGTCCGCGGCCTCCCGCGCGTCCCACAGCAGCTTGGCGGCTTCACGCCGCATAGACGCCACGGCGCGTCCGCTCCAGCTCGGCGCGGAAGTAAGGATTGTGGACCGAAGTCGCGGAAACCAGATCCACGGTGCGCCCGAAGAACTCCTCGAGGGCGGCGTGCAGATCGAACCAGGCGTCCGCATACTTCCCCTCGCCGAGCACCTCGAATTCCACGAGCACGTCGAGGTCGCTGCGCGAGGGGTCGAAGTCCGAGCCGGCGGCGGAGCCGAAGAGGTCGAGCCGGCGCACGTGATGGCGGCGGCACAGCTCCGCGATGCGAACCTTCTTTTCGTCCGTCATCTGATACATGGCGCGCATACTCCGATTTTGCCGGGCGAAGCGCAAACCGCGGGCGGGCGGCGCGTATCAACCGCGCCGCGGCGAGCGGGTGCGCGGCGGGCTCCGGCGGGGCCGGCCGCCGGCCCGCAGCATCACGCGCCCGCGCGCGTCGAACTGCACGCCCTCGCGCTCGAGCCGCATGCGCTGGGTGAGCGCGCCGTCGGGCGACAGACGCGCGAGGCTCAACCGGCCGCCCGCGCCCACCACGCGGTGCCAGGGGAGCGGCGAGCCCTCCGGCAGCGCGTACAGGGCATATCCGGCGAGCCGCGGAGCCTGCGGGAAGCCCGCGGCCGCAGCGACCTCGCCATAGGTCGCGACGCGACCGCGCGGAATGCGGCGCACGACGGCGTAGATGCGGTCGTACGCCCTGGATTTGGAGCGGCCGCGTGCGCGCGGGGGCGCGCTTCGCCCGGCCGCCTTCGCGCGCCCCGCGACGCGCCTCACGCCTGAGCGACGCGCAGCGAATCCTGCGCGCGCTTGAGCTTCTCGAGCGTCTCCTCGAGCTGGACGAGCCGCTCGCGCTCGCGCTCCACGACGTCGGCGCGCGCCTTGCGCAGGAAGTCCTGGTTGCGCAGCTTCTTCTTCACGCCCTCGAGGTCGTCGAGGAGCCTAGCCGCCTCCTTGGCGAGCCGGGCGCGCTCCTCGTCCACGTCGATCAGGCCCTCGAGCGGGAGGAACACCTCCGCTCCGGCCACCACCGCCGAGGCGGCGACCGCGGGACGCGAGCCGTCGCGCGCGACGGTGAGGGTCTCGATCCGGGCGAGCGGCAGGATCTGGTCGCGCAGCCGCTCCACCAGCTCGAGCTGCTCGGGTGCGCCGCGCACCACGACCGGCACGCGCCGCCCGGCCGGCAGGTTGCACTCGGCCCTGAGATTGCGCACCGCCACGACCAGCGCCTGGATGAACTCGACCTGGCGTTCGGCGTCGGGGTCGAGCCATGCGCGCCTGGCCGAAGGCCAGTCCGCGAGCGCCAGCGTTTCGCCGTCGTGCGGGATCGCCTGCCAGATCTCCTCGCTCACGAACGGCATGAAGGGATGGAGCATCCGGAGGACGCCGTCCAGCACCTTCCACGCCACCCAGCGCGCGGCCCGCCGCGTCCCGGGATCGGCGTCCTCGGCCCAGCGGGGCTTGGCGAACTCGAGGTACCAGTCGCAGTACTCGTTCCAGGTGAAGTGGTAGAGCGCGTTGGCGGCCTCGCTCAGCCGGTAGGTCTTGAGGCAGCGCGTCACGTCCTTCACCGCGTTCGAGTAGCGCGACAGGATCCAGCGGTCGGCGAGCGTGAGATCGAGCTGGGATTCGCGCACTTTGGAGAGATCCTCGTCGCCGAGGCGCAGGGTGACGAGCCGCGCGGCGTTCCACACCTTGTTCGCGAAGAAGCGGCCGGTCTCGATGCGCTTCTCGTCGAACAGCAGATCCTGCCCCATCGGCGTCAGGTAGATCATGCTGAAGCGCACGGCATCGGCCCCGTAGCGGTCCATCATCGCAAGCGGATCGGGAGAGTTGCCGAGCGACTTCGACATCTTCCGGCCTTCGGCGTCGCGCACGATGCTGGTGATGAACACGTGCGCGAACGGCACGTCCCCCATGAACTCGTAGCCCGCCATGATCATGCGCGCCACCCAGAAGAAGATGATGTCGCTGCCGGTCACGAGCACCGCGTTCGGGTAGTAGCGGGCCAGCGCTTCGGTGCGCTCGGGCCAGCCCAGGATCGCGAACGGCCACAGCCAGGCCGAGAACCACGTGTCGAGCACGTCCTCGTCCTGCCGCCAGCCCTCCCCCGGCGGCGGATCGGGCGACACCTTCATCTCCTCGCCGCGGTACCACACCGGGATCCGATGCCCCCACCAGAGCTGACGCGAGATGCACCAGTCCCGGATGTTCTCGAGCCAGTGGAGGTAGACCTTCTTCCAGCGCCCGGGGAAAAACTTGACCTGCCCCTTCTTCGCCGCCTCGATCCCGGGCGCGGCGAGCGGCGCCATCTTCACGAACCACTGCCACGAGAGGTAGGGCTCGATCACCGTGTCGCAGCGCGAGCAGTGGCCCACGGAATGGGTGTGGGGCTCGACCTTCTCGAGGTAGCCGGCATCGCTCAACGCCTCGACGATGCGGCGGCGCGCCTCGAAGCGGTCGAGGCCGCGGAAGTCGCCGGCGTTCTCGTTCATCGCCGCGCGCTCGTCCATGACCACGATCTCGGGCAGGCCGTGGCGCCTCCCGATCTGGAAGTCGTTCGGATCGTGGGCGGGCGTCACCTTGACCGCTCCGGTGCCGAACTTGGGATCCACCGCTTCGTCCGCGATCACCGGGATCTCGCGCCGCATGAGCGGCAGCACCACCTCCTTGCCGATCAGGTGGGCGTAGCGGCGGTCCTCCGGGTGCACCGCCACCGCGGTGTCGCCCAGCATGGTCTCGGGGCGCGTGGTCGCGACCGAGATGAACTTGTCGGAGCCCTTGATCGGATAGCGCAGCGTCCACAGCGAGCCCTGCTCCTCGACGTGATCCACCTCTTCGTCGGAGAGCGCGGTGAGGCAGCGCGGGCACCAGTTGACGATGTAGTGCCCGCGGTAGATCAGGCCCTTCTCGTAGAGGTGCTGGAACGCCAGCAACACCGCGCGCGAGTACTCCGGGTCGAGCGTGAACCGCTCGCGCGTCCAGTCCGCCGAGACGCCCACCCGGCGGAGCTGCTTCAAGATCAGCCCGCCGTACTGCTCCTTCCACTCCCAGACCTCCCGGACGAAGCCTTCGCGCCCCAGGTCGTTCCGGCTCTTCCCTTCGTCCCGGAGCTTCTTCTCGACCACGTTCTGGGTGGCGATCCCCGCATGGTCCATCCCCGGCAGATAGAGGGTCTCGCGCCCTTCCATGCGCCGCCACCGCAGCAGGAGGTCACGGATCGATTCCCCCAGCAGGTGACCCATGGTGAGGGAGCCGGTGACGTTGGGCGGCGGAATCGAGATCACGTACGGATCGCCGGCGCCGGAGGCGGGCTGGAACACTCCGCGTTCTTCCCAGAACGCGTACCACCGCGACTCCACCAGCGCGGGATCGTAGGGCTTGGCGAGCGTCTCCGGGTTGCCGGGACGCAAGGGACACCTCCCTCGGTGTTCGATGGGCGGCCCGGCCAGCACGGTCAGAACCGGTCCGGATCGAGCGCGCGACCGTAGCACACCCGGAAAGCCGCTCAAACAGCGCCACTTTGCGCCGATCCACAGCGCCCGGCCCCCGGCGCCTGCTTTGCCGATCCGGGCCGCGCCATTAACATGCGCCGCCATGCGAAACCGAGCGCGTGGCGCGGCGGGCTCGCGCTGCGCCCTGGGGCTCGTGGTGGCGGCTCTCGCGACCGCCTCCGCCCTCCCCGCCGCAGCCAGCCCGCTCGAGTTCCTTCCCGTCGGCGATCCCCTCGAGTCCGAGCTGCGGACCCTGGACCTGCTCGACTTAGCGCCGCTCGGCGGGCGCATCCTGCTCCCCCGCCTCCACACGCGGCCGCTCCAGCGGTTCGAGTTCCAGGGGACCGGAGCGCCTCCCGACCTCGCAGCCATCTACTCCGTCTCGCTCACGCGTCTCGAGCGTGCGCTCGCGCGCGATGCGCTCCCGGGCTTCGCGCCCCGGCCCGGCCTCGCGTCCACGCCGCGCCTCTTCCAGAGCCCCGGCGCCGACGACGCCGGCCTCGAGATTTCCGCCGGGCTCGAGGGCCGCGGGGACGTGGACGAGCACACTTCCCGGTTCGCGAGCGGCTCCGGCCTGCACGTTCGCCTGCAGGCCGGGATCGAGCGCTGGACCGCCTTCGCGCACCTCCTCGCCGGCCACGTCGACGACGCGCGTTCCTTTGCCGACCCCATCCTCCCCGAATCCGATTTCATCACGCACACCGAGGAGAGCTACGTCGCCTACGCCGCTCCCGCCGGCCAGTGGGGGCTGCAGTTCGGGCGCAACCGCTGGCACTGGGGACCGTCCGAGGAGAGCGCGCTCACCCTGTCGAAGACCGCTCCCGCGATCACCGGCTTCGAATTCCACGGCCGGATCCGCGCGCTGCAGCTCGACGCGACCGCGCTCTCGGCCACGCTCGGGGCTTCGGCGGGTGAGCAGCTCGCCGCGCACCGCATCGAATGGCAGCCCGTCTCCTCGCTGCGCCTCGGGCTGACCGAGATGGCTCGCTACCATTCCGCGTCGTGGCAGCCGCTCTACGTGGTGGGCATCGTGCCCTACGTCCTGGTGCAGCGCCTCCAGGTTCAGGACGAGCCCGATTCGAGCGGGGCGCTCCGGAACAACGTGCTCCTGGCGATGGACGCCGCCTGGCGGATCGCCCCCGGCACGCGCGCCTACGGGGAGCTGCTGATCGACGACTACAACACGCGCACCAACGACTATCCGGACAAGCTCGGGTACCAGCTCGGGCTCGAGGGCGTGGGGACGGTCGGCGGGTCGCGCGTGGTGTGGGGCACGGAGTACACGCGCCTCTCGCGCTTCGTGTACACCTCGTTCTTCGGCCGCAGCTTCGAGACCCAGGGCGAGCCGCTCGGGTACTTCACCGGCCCCGACTCGCGGCGCGTCCGCGTACGCGGCACGTGGGATCTGGGCCCGACCTGGCAGATGCTGGCCGCCGCCGGGCTCACGGATCGCGGCGAGAGCGGGCTCGACCGGCCGTTCGTCCCCGGCTCACCGCACGAAGACGCGCTCGATTTCCTGGGCGTGATCGAGCGCACGCGCGAGTTCGAGCTGGGCGCACGCTGGTGGCCGGCGAGCGGCGTGGACCTGGCGCTCTCGGGCGGCTACCGCTGGATCGAAAACCAGGGTCACGTCGACAACAGCGACGACCAGACCGCCTTCGGCTCGCTCGCCGTGAGGCTCACGCGCTGAAGCACGCGGCGATAGGCTCCGTTTGAGAAGCGCCGGGGGGCCTCGCGAGGAGGTGGGCGTGAGCTCGGGGGGTGGAAGGGAAGCTGCGGGGGCGACGGGCCCCGCCGACGAGCGAGGCCCCCCGGCGCTTCTCAAGCGGAGCCTATCGCCGCGCCTGCGCCGCCCGGTCCGCGCGCGCCCAGGCCACGGTCTTCTCGAGCCCCTCGCGGAAGCTCGTGCGCGGCCGCCAGCCCAGCACCTCGCGCGCGCGTGTGGCGTCGAGGTAGATGCGCTGGATCTCGCCGGGCCGCGGCGCGTCGTAGATCGGCTCCCCCTCGAATCCGAGGATGGACTTGAGTTCCGAGAAGATCTGCTTCACCGAGACCCCCACGCCGCTGCCGATGTTCACCGTCTCGCCGCTCCCTTTCGAGAGCGCGAGCACGTTCGCCTCGACGATGTCGTCCACGAACACGTAGTCGCGGAGCTGCTCACCGGTGCCGAAGATGCGCGGTCGCTTCTCCTCGAGCATGAGGCCGATGAAGATCGCGTTCACCCCCGCCTCGCCGTGCGGATTCTGGCGCGGGCCGTACACGTTGGGGTAGCGGAGCACCGTGTAGTCGAGGCCGTGGAGCAGCTTCCAGATGTACAGGTAGTGCTCGAGGGAGTGCTTGCTGGCGCCGTAGGGCGCCTCGGGGTTCACCGGATGATCCTCGGTCGCCGGGAGCTTCCGCCCCTCTCCGTAGAGCGCGCCGCCGGTCGAGGCGTAGAGCACCTTGCGCGTGCCGTGCCGCATGCAGGCCTGGAGCAGCTGGATGCCGCCCAGCAGATTGATGCGCGCGTCGCGGACCGGGTCGTCCACCGATTTCCGCACGTCGATCTGCGCCGCGTGATGGCTCACGACCTCGGGCCGCCACTCCGCGAAGAAGCGCCCGACCGCCTCCGCGTCGGTGACGTCGGCCTCCACGAAGCGCGCCGCCCGGGGGACGAACTCGCGGAAGCCGGTGGAGAGATCGTCGAGCACCGCGACCTCGTGGCCGAGGGCCACGAAGCGGTCCGCCACGTTGGAGCCGATGAAACCCGCACCGCCCGTCACCAGAATGCGCACGACGCCCTCCCGGGATCGAGAATGAATGAGAACAATTCAGCCCGCATGTGCCACCTCGCCGCGGCTCTTGTCGCGCAGGCGGCGCATCCAGACCAGGAAGCGGAGCCGCTCGCTGACTTCGGGATCGCTCTCGAGCACCACCGGCTCGCCGGCCGGGATGCCCGCGGGCGCCGGCGGCGCCGCCGCGGTCGCGAATGCCGGCGCCGGCAGGAGTCCGGGCCCGGGCTCGAGCGCCGGCGCCTCCGCCAGCGCTGGAGCGGGCGCGGCCGGCGCGAGTGCCGGCGCGCGTGCCGGCGCCTCCGCGGGTGCGTCGGTCTCGGCCGCAGACGCCGCAGCCGGCGCAGCTTCCCGCGCAGGTTCCTCGACCCGAGCGTCCTGCGTCGCGAGCGCGGGCAGGAGATCCGGAGTCGCTTCGGGCACGAGCTCCGATAGGAGCGTTTCGAGCCGCGTGCGCTCGGGAGCGGGAGCGGAATCGAACGCGGCGGTCGCGGCCACCGGCGCGTCCGCATTCGCCGGCGCCGGAACCACCGCGATCGCCGGCGCCGGAACCACCGCAATCGCCGCAACCGGCGCCACCGCGATCGCCGGAGCCGGCGCGATCGCCGGAGCCGGCGCGGCTGCGGGCCGCGCGTTCCGCGCGAACTCCTCCACCATCGCTTCGAGCGTCGCGTTCTCGGCCGTCGCGGGCTCGAACCTCTGCAGAGCGTTCCCGATCCTCGTGGAGAAGCGGCGCGCGTCCCGGGCACGGGCGTCCGGCCCCGTCCACCATCCGTCCATGAGCCGCCCCGCGAGCACCTCCCCCACCTGCCGCGGGACGCCCGCCTCGAGCGCCAGCACCACGCGCGAGAAGAAGGGCCGCGCCTGATCGAGCAGCCGGCCAAGCGGCATCCAGGAGCCGAGCCGCGATGGGGCGCCGTGCGCGACGACGTAGAGCCCCGGGAGGCCGCCGATCTGCAGCACTCCCAGCAGCGGGAGCTCCTCGCGCATGCACTCCTGGAACCCCAGGTGGGGCTGCGCTCCGAAGGAGTCGTGAAGGCGCAGGTCGCGACTGCCGTCGATCACCAGCACGCGCTCGCCGCCGGCGACGCAGCGCGCCGCCATCTCACGCACGGCGTGCGCCACGCGGCGCGGGTTGGAGCCGCTCACGATCTGGAGCCGGGCCTCGATGGCCGCGGAAGCGGGCCGCGGGATCGCGGCAAACGTCGGGCCCGCGACCTGGAAGCGGCGCGTCAGCTCGTCGTGGCGGGCACGTCGCCCCCGGATCGAGATCCGCGCCAGCGGCCAGGCGATCATCAGCCCGAGGGCGGACCCCGACGCCGCGAACAGGATCCAGGACGCGGCCACGGGGCGGGCGGTCGCCGGCTCCGATCCCGACGCCGCGAGCAGCAGGATCACGCCGGGATCGGGAATGCGAGGCTCGGCATCCAGCGCGTAGGCGGGCCACACGCGCGCGATCAGCTCGCGTTCGATCCGCGGCTTCCGCGCCGCCAGCGCCTCGGCGAGGGTATCCAGCTCGGCGGCCCTTCGCTCCCACGCGCGGCGCCAGGCATCCGTCGCCACCTCCCGCCGCCCCGCGGGAAGCGAGCCGATTCTCGTGAAGAGCTGGGATCGCGCGACCCGCGCCTCGCGCTGCAGGGAGTTCTCGAGACCCGGTGCATCCGCCGCCAGCGCGAGCCTCGCGACGTCGTTCTCGACGGGAAGCGGCGTCTCGCGCGACCGCGCCGGAACCGGCTCGGTTGCAGCGCCCCGCGGCGTGGCAGGCGGGCCCGGAGGTGCTACGACCGCGCGCCACGCCGCGGCCCAGCCGCGCATGCGGGCCGCGCAATCCCCGGCGGGCGTGAGGGTCGCAGCCGGACCGCGCAGCAGCGCTGCGACCCAGCTCGCGCGGCGCGAATCCCGCGCGCTCTCGAGCTCGGGGGACCGGCTGAGGCGCGGGAGCGCGAGCTCGAGCGCCAGGGCCTCGGCGCCGGCGGCGGTCGGCGCGCGTGCCACGAGAAGCGTGCGCGCGCCGGCCGTCTGCGTCCCCGCGCTCTCGCCGGGGCCCGGGGGACGAAGCCAGTCCCCGCTCACGGGTGCGGGCCCCAGCCACCCGATGCGTGCCTCCCAGAGGGGCAGGCGGTTCGCGGCGAGCCACGGACCGAGCGCGATGCCGAGACACGGGCCGAGCAGCGCTCCCGCAACCACGAGGCGGGCGATCGCGCCCCCGCGTCCCGACCGCGTCCGCCCGGCGCTCATCGCCCCGAGGCCGTCGTCCATTCGGCTCATCGTTGGGGAACCTGCGGGTCCTCGGGTGCGGGCGGGCAGAGGAGAGCCGGAAGGCAGGCTCTCGGTGGTGTCCCGAAGATTGCGGGCGGCGCCGCGCATGCTGCCGCCCCGGCCCGACTTGCGCCGCTCAGACCGCCCGCCCCTGCGAACCCGTTGTCGGGGAGTCATGGGAGTCTAGTGTCCTGTCCCAGGAGTACGTTGCCAGTCGGCTGCCGCTGCATCCCGCCGGGCTGCGTTGCTCCTCCTCGACGTATCTTCATGATACGACTTCGTCGTCGCGCCTTGC
>Ga0184629_10001168_pt1 | contig 10919 bp, 9 predicted proteins | sample PLM4_32_b1_FD_133158 | JGI IMG/M metagenome (GOLD analysis project Ga0184629, IMG submission 133158) | Groundwater sediment microbial communities from an aquifer in East River, Colorado, USA - PLM4_32_b1 | ecosystem: Environmental > Terrestrial > Soil > Riparian zone | place: USA: East River... | reverse complement strand
TACTTGAAACCTTCCGCTTTTGATTTCTGGAATTACTTTGGTTATTTGAACTGCAATGGCTTTGTTCTCAAAATCTACGGTTCCTTTTTGTCTCTCTGCAATTTTGTCCAAATAAAACTCATCTACATCGGCTACCAATTTATAGCCTTTCATATCATCTATAAAACCGATGCTCGTATTTTGCGAATAAGTTTTCCCCAGTATCGGCTCAAAAGAAGAAAGCCTTCCCGATATAGGTGCGGTTATTAAAAAATTTTTCTTGTTCGCTCTCAGTATGTCCAAACTTTTGTTCATTATAGCAATCGATTGGTTGAGTTGTCCTATCTGAATTTGATTTGCCAGTTTTTCCTTTTTGACACTTTGCTTGATGATGTTCATACGTTCCTTTTGAAAACGATAATTCTCAATCGTTCTTTCCCATTCGTTTTTAGAAAGTATTTCTTGTTCAAAAAGTTTCTTGTTCAAATCGTATAGATTTTTAGCATCCAAATAATCGTGTTCTATAGCAATCAAATCTTTTTCTAAATTCAACTCTTGGTTTCTCAAATCGAGCTTAGCTTTGTTTAAATTATTAATTTGTTCAATGATAGCTGTTTCCTGTTGCATATACGCCAATTCAGCATTGGGATTATATAATCTTGCCAACGGCTGTCCTTTTATGACCATATCTCCATTTTCGACAAATATTTCCTGAACCGCTCCGCCTTCTATAATGTTAATCAGCATTGAATTTAAAGGAACCGCTTTTGCCTGAAAAGACATGAAATCTTCAAAAAAATTATTTTCAACTGTCTTAATCGTAATTTCATCTTTCTTTATTGTAAGACTTCTTTTCTTGGTTGCCGAAGTAAAGACTATATACCCAAAGAGTAAGATAATTGGCAAAGCGATTAAAAGATACTTATTTTTGTTAGTTTTACGTGTAATTATGGTGTCCATTATTGATGATTTATTTAACCTTATGTGATAATCGTGCCAAAAATTTAAACATTGTAAAACCCTTGTTTTTAAGACTTTATTTTTAACTAAATTTTTAAAGTGTTCATTATCGAACACCTTTTGTCCGAAACCGAACAGTGATGAAGAAGACCAACGCCTCAATATTAGTTATAGACGATCAAGAAGATATTCTTTTTGCATCTAAGATGCTCCTCAAAAAGCATTTTGAAAGCATTTTTACACTCAATAATCCGAAAAATGTAGTTGAATTATTGGCGAAAAACACCATAGATGTGGTTTTGCTGGACATGAATTACAGAATAGGATTTGAGGATGGAAGAGAAGGCTTGTATCTATTGAGAGAAATAAAAACGCTTTCGCCAAAGACTGTCGTTATTTTGATGACCGCTTTCGGGAAGGTAGAAACGGCCGTGGAAGGTTTAAAATCGGGTGCTTTTGATTATATTCTAAAGCCTTGGGAAAACGAAAAATTGCTCAATGTTGTAAAACAGGCTGTCGATAAAAGCCGGAAAGAGCAAAAGAAACCAAGCCATGTTGAGCATGTAGATGATTTCTTCGTTGGTCATTCGGATGTTATAAAGAAGGTGTATTCACTGGCAGATAAAGTGGCAAAAACGGATGCCAATGTTTTAATCCTTGGGGAGAACGGAACCGGTAAGTATGTTTTGTCACATCATATCTATCGACATTCAGAGCGAAAAAACAGCCCTTTTATCCACGTGGATTTGGGTTCGTTGAATTCTAATATTTTCGAAAGCGAATTATTTGGATACGTTCAAGGGGCTTTTACAGATGCCAAAGTCGACACTCCCGGACGTTTTGAAATGGCTCAAAACGGAACCATTTTTTTGGATGAAATTGGAAATGTGCCATTGCATTTACAGTCAAAGCTCTTGCAGGTTATTCAAACAAAAACTGTAACCCGATTAGGAGAATCAAAACCAAGACCATTGAATGTGCGCATTGTTACGGCCACCAACCTTAATTTAAAGCAGGAAGTTACCGATAAAAACTTCCGTGAAGATTTGTATTATCGCATCAATACTATGGAAATCGTGCTACCTCCATTGCGGGAACGAAACGAGGATAAAATTCCTTTGGCACACTATCTTTTGCAAAAAATGATTGCAAAATACGGACGAGATGAAATCACTTTTGACGAAAAGGCATTGTCACAAATCGGAAAACACGCTTGGAACGGAAACATCAGGGAAATGGAAAATAGAATAGAGCGTGCCGTTATCCTTTGTGAGAACAATCACATTACCGTTTCGGATTTGGATTTGGAACAAATAACAACTTACGAAGAAAACCAAGACGATATTCAGCTATCGGCTGTCGAAAAAACAGCCATCGAAAAAATCCTGTTCAAGAACAACAACAATATCAGCAAAACTGCTGAAGAATTGGGTTTGTCCAGAGCTTCATTATACAGACGTTTAGAAAAATATAACATCAATACCAACTAATATGTTTAAATCCTTAAAAACCTACCAACTCCTTTTTCTTCGATTGATTTTTATTCTTACAGGTACAGGAATTTCCATCTTTATTTTTCAAAAGGGATTGGTTTTTACGGCTGTATTTGGTCTCCTAATCATTTTTATCCTCGTTGTTGAAATGTATTTTTACGTCAAAAATTCCTTTTTACTTTACGACAGAACAATAACTTCGATTTTGCAAAACGATTTCACATCAGATTTTTCTAAGCATAAATCGTATCAAAATTATTCCAACTTATTCAAGTTATATGAAACGCTCAAAAACAAAGAAAACGAGCAAGTTTCAAAAGATATTATTTACCGTTCTATTTTAAATAATATCGAAACGGGAATTATTATTCTGCAAAAAGAAGAAAATGACTGGAATGTCTTTTTGATGAATGATTATTTCTCCAAACATTTTGATGTACCAAAAGTTTCTAAATGGAATTATCTAAAAAATCATTTACCTTCCTTATGTGAAATCATCGAGGAGCAGGATTTTCAGGAAATAAAAACGTCATTAGAGATTCGCGTTAATCAGCAAGACACCCAAACATTTGTAATGCAGACTTCGAGAAGCGAAATTTATAATCAGGATTATTTTATTGTTTTATTGGAATCAATTCAAAATGTAATTGAGAAAAAAGAGAAAGAAGCTTGGGTCAATCTAATGAAGGTGATTTCTCATGAACTTTTGAATTCGATCACCCCTATTCGATCACTCTCTCAGAATCTACAGGACTTAGTTCAGCAAGAAATCATTTCGGAAGAAGATTTGGACGATATGAAAAGCAGTGTTGCCACGATGTTGAGACGAAGCGACCATTTGCAACAATTTGTAGAAAGTTATCGCAAACTAGCCATGTTGCCTTCTCCCAAAAAAGAAAAAATGGAACTGTCAAAGTTAATTGAAAACAGTTTTCAAATTATGGCCCCAATGCTTAAAAAAGAGCAAATAAAAGTGACAAACACAATTACATTTGACCGTAGGCTGAATATCGACCCGCAACAAATGGAACAAGTACTGATTAATCTTCTGACGAATTGCATCTATACTCTGAAAGAAACGCTGAAGAAACAGATTATTATTTCATCAGAAATCAAAGAAAATAGAACTTTTATCATGATAACCGATAATGGAAAAGGCATCGAAAAAGAAATAGAAAGCAAAATATTCCTGCCGTTTTTTACCACCCGAAAAGAAGGAGGTGGAATTGGATTGACATTATCCAAAAGTATTGTGGAAGCTCATGGCGGCTATTTGGCACATAGAAATGACGAAGGGAAAACCACTTTTGTGATTTGTCTACTTTGTACATGATTCAAAAAATATAAAGCAAAAAAAACTTCTCAATTTCTTGAGAAGTTTTGTGGGTGATGAGGGATTAGAACTTAATCACTAATGCGCTGATATATAGTAAAATTTTGGTTGTCATCCCGATAATTATCGGGACACTTATTCATTTCATAGGAAGAGAAATTTCTTTGATGTGGGTTTCCTAAAAATAGTACCTTATATAAAACATTTAAAAATGAAATTAGGCAAAATATCGACTATAAAGAGATGTTAATTATATACATTATTTCGATATTTATTGTACCTTTAATTGTCTTTTATTCAGATGCTTATTTATCTTTTTAGAAGAAGGTTGTTTAACTAAATTATTAACTAAAATTTTAATTTTTGAAAAAATCCGTAGTTTTTGTCGCTCTGTTTTCTGTAGTATTATTCTCTAATTGTAAAAACAATCCCGAAGTAGCTCCAGAAGAGCAAATGGAACAGACTATTAATGACAGTGTTACTGTTGTTACAGATAGTGTTAAAGTAGATGACGTAGCGCCTGTGGTTGCAACAAAAGACACATTGACAACTCCTGTTAAAAAATAAAATTCGTGAGTTTTGCGAAAGGAAAGCCTCAATTTTCTTTTGATAAATAATGAAACCCATGGTTATTAAGCGAAAGCCTGTCTTTCTCACTTGGTAAAAGTAGCCCATTTCAAGACAAATGAATTCAAGAAAGCGATTTATCGAAGTGTTTTTAAATCGTCTTTATTTAATGCTTTTTTGTTGTGATAATACTTCGTTAATAGAAGATTTTTCACGGGCAAAAATAGTCAAATGAGTTTCAAAACAATAAATAGGCTAACTTTAGGGTTAGCCTTAATTTTTATAGTGAATTTCACAAAGTTAAACACCTTTAAATCTTTAAAATTCCACAAAAGGCATGATTTTTTTTTACTACATTTGCACCATTTTTAAATTATCATCAAATTCCATTTTTTACTTTTCAAATTAATGACTGAAAGATAATTTTGGTTTTTTTTTATAAAAGCAGGATTTACTAAAAAGGGACTTTTCTTTTATGGGAATCATTATACTAAATAACATTTAAGCTTGACATGATTCAAACAAAAACATTTTTCTGTTACGTTCTTATAACTTTAACTGGTTTTACTTCATTTTCTCAACAACTTGATACAAACAATACCCCTCAAGAAATCAGTTCAAACCAATTTGATAATTCTTTAGCACAAAATGATGTAACAGTGAGTACCGGAGATTCACTACATTACAATGCTCCCTTATTTTTAGACAATACCTATCAAACACAAAACACAGCTGCCTATCCTCCAGCCTTCAAAGATTACAGAAGATTAAGTATTAATACTGGAATGTATTTTGGAGCTACAGTGATTGCTTTTGGTGTTTTATACGCTATGCCAGAGAGTGTGACCAATTGGGACAAACAAGATATGAAAGAGAATGGAATATTCAATAAATGGAAGCAAAATGTAAAAGCGGGACCTGTTTGGGATGATGATGATTGGGTTTTAAATTACATAACGCACCCTTATTCTGGAGGAGTTTATTACATGACTGCCAGAAGTAGTGGATTTAACATCTTCGAATCTTTTTTGTATTCGGCATTCATGTCAACCTTTTTCTGGGAATACGGAATTGAAGCATTTGCCGAAATTCCATCCATACAAGACCTTATTGTAACTCCTGTTATAGGATCTGTTATAGGTGAAGGTTTTTTCTATGCTAAAAAGAGTATCGTAAGACATGATAGAAGAGTTTTAAAGTCTCGATTTTTAGGATATACATCTTTGTTTTTAATGGACCCTTTCAATACCTTACTGGATAGTTTTGGTTATAAAGAAAGACAAAAAACACAATTAAATGTCGCACCAATAGGTTTTGACAAAGGGGCAAACAAAGCCATTTGGGGGCTTAACTTTAATATGCAGTTTTAATGTTTTAATTCATAATAAGCTGATAATTAAATCATTCCTTTCAATACAGATCGAAAGTGTTAAAATTTCAAATAAAAGCAAAAATAAATTATTATTTAACATTGACTAGTTGAAATAAACATTACTTTTATTCACTGCTAATCAATAGTTTACACTAAACCAATATTAGTTATTAGTTTTGATTAGTAATATTTCTTTCACTGATTTATTAACCTAAAAAATGATTTTTTTGAGTAAAATTGAAAATGTTGTCGCTTCGATTTTTATGGTTTTAAATTATATTTTTATTTCTAAAACCAATTTAAATTATAAGCAGATAAATAAAAACTTTGCCGTAATAGTAATTGATAAAAAGTAACACCTAGGGTTAAAAAAGATTTACAATCCAACAACTGTGTTTTAAAAGTATTAAGATTCAGAGTATTGTTTTTGTGGAAAGTAAACTTTCAATGTATAAACACAACCAATGGTTTTAATGTGAAATTGTTTCTTTGCTACGATCAGTAGATCTCTTTTATTTATAGACAATCCCATTTAATAAAGAAATTTACACTTTAGTTTATTACACTGGTATCACCTATACAGTTAATGTTTTTAAGTGCCTAAAATACTTTTGAGAATGTACGAAATTTATTTTATTTTTTATTTAATCCACGTTGTTTAGATAAAAATAAAGAGAAAAAGACTAATCGTTCTGATTAGTCTTTTTTTTATGAAAATCTACCGACAAATTATCACTTATAAAAAAGCCACACAAATAAACACTGACTCTTTAAATTCAAAAGAATATTCGTGCTTTATTTGTATGACTTGTGGCTAAATGTATTCAAAAATAGACTGGAAATCTTTATTTACTCCTTAACCAAGTAAATTCCGTCTTCTTTAATTTCTATTAATTTTTCTCTGTATAAAGCTCCGATTGCTTTTTTGAAGGTTTTCTTACTCATTTTCAAAACCGTTTTAATGTCTTCGGGATGTGAATTATCCGTTAATCGCAAGAAACCTCTACTGGCTCTCAATTCATCTAGAATTTTTTCAGCATTTGGTTCTATACTTTGGTATCCTTGAACTTGCAAGGCTACATCAATCTTATTATCTGGACGAATGGTCTTGATATATCCTCTCATGCGATCACCCGTACGGATAGCGTCATCATATACTTCATCTTTATACAACAAACCTTTGTGTCTTTCGTTGATGATGACATTGATTCCCAACTCGGTGATATGAGATACAATTAAGTCAACTTCTTCACCTTTCTCTACTGTTAAGTCGTCATTTTTCAAAAACTGGTTTAATTTACTGGAAGCCACCAAACGATTGGTTTTTTCGTCCATATAAAGATAAACCAAATAGCGTTTCCCTTTTTCCATCGGGCGTGCCTGCTCTTTGAAGGGAACCAGTATGTCTTTCTCCATTCCCCAGTCCATAAAAGCCCCCACTTGGTTGGTGTAATTTACACGTAAAAGCGCAAACTCATTTAGTAATATATATGGTTCTAGTGTTGTGGCAACGGGACGTTCTTCATGGTCCAAATAAACAAAAACAATAAGCTCCTCGCCTATTTCAAATTCGTTTGGAACGTATTTATTTGGTAAAAGTATATCATGAATTCCTTCTGGATCCTGTTCTGGTTTTCCCAAAAACAAACCTACTTTAGTATCACGTAATATCGTAAGCGTATTGTATTTTCCTATTTCAATCATTTTTATTGAGATTCTGAGTCGCTTGGCAACTAAGTTTAAGGTGCAAAGGTACGAAGTTTGAAAATGGGAAACCCAAAAAACATTTCCATAAAAAAACGCCCTCGATATGGACGTTTTTAAACTATAAATTTCAGGCTTACTATTTACTCTATTTTAACTCTTTAAAATACTGCAACAAAATATGATTATTATCTAATGTCGGAGTGAAAACTTCTAGGATACCAGGTTTTTCATTTTGAGAATATAAGGCGCTTAAACCTGTGGATAAACTTGCCTCATCATTGGCTACATTGTATTCTAATCCGTACATCTTCGCCAAATATTCTGCTGTTAAGCTATGTGAAGTTTCAAAAAACGTATTAAAAACAACTGTTTCTTCATGTCCAGGTAAAATCCTAAAAATACCTCCGCCTCCATTATTAATTAGAATAATTTTAAAATTTTTAGGGATATAATTGTTCCAAAGCGCATTGCTATCGTATAAAAAACCAATATCACCAGTTATAAAAACCGTCTGTTTTTCATCTCGTCTATTTGACGCGACAGCCGCACCAATTGCCGTTGAAGTACTTCCGTCAATTCCGCTCGTACCGCGGTTGCAATATACATCAATCGATGGGTCGATAGCTATTAATTGCGCATAGCGAATGGCCGAACTGTTACTGATTTGCAATTGGCTGTTTCTTGGCAAACTCGGAATCACTTTTTCGAAAACCTTAAAATCCGAAAATGGAATTTTGGATAAATAGACTTGGTGTTTTTCTTTTCGAATAGTTTTAACATTATTCATTTGAGAAAAATAATCACTTGGCACCAGTTTTGACAGAGGCAAAAAAGCTTCGAAAAACGTATCAGGATTGACCTCAAAATGTTGGGTCAATGTGTCAAAAGTATCATACGCTCTTAACGTATCGATGTGCCAATGGTGTTTGGGTCTGTATTTTCTCAAGAACGCCTTAATACGTTTAGAAACCACCATTCCACCAAAAGTGACTAAAATCTCTGGACGAAATGCCTCAAAATCTTCATCGGTAAATGGCGTAATTATGGTATCGATATTATTAATAAAGCTGGAATGACTCAAGTTCGAAGTCGTTTCCGTCATTACGACAACCGACTCCTCTTTGGCAAATGCATCAATCGTTTTTTGAGTTATTGCATTGGGTCTATTTTCGCCCACAAGAATCAATTTTCGAGTCGAGGAGTTCCAAATAGCGGCAAATTTGTCTAAATCTTCAATGAAAATTATCTGAGTCTCATTTGCGGAAGCGGAAACTTTCACATCCACCGAAAGTTCTGAAACGGTTTCATACAAAGGTTCTTCGAAAGGCGCGTTGATATGAACTGGTCCTTTTTGGTCTATCGAAATATTTATCGCCTCATTAATTTTCAAATCATTTTTCAAAGAAATGTCTTTATCCAAATTGGCATTATATAAAGAATGGTTTGCAAACACGTTTTCTTGCCGAATAGTTTGTCCGTCACCAATATCTATTTTATCCAAAGGTCGATCTGCAGAAATAACTATTAATGGAATCTGGCTGTAAAAGGCTTCTGCAAAAGCAGGATAATAATTGAGTAAAGCAGAACCCGAAGTACAAACAAGTACAACCGGTTTCTGGTTTTGCTGTGCCATTCCAAGCGCAAAAAAAGCGGCACAGCGCTCATCGGCAATGCTATAACATTGAAAATTGGGATTGTTGGCAAAGCCTATGGTTAATGGAGCATTTCGCGAACCTGGGGAAATTACAATATCAGTGATTCCTTTGGCCAAACAAATTTGAATAATGCTTTGCGCTAAAGGTATTTTGGGGTATATCATTTAAAAAGTTTAGAACGTTTAAAAAAGTTTAGAATGTTTAGTGACAAACAAACATCTAAAAATAGTTTTACAAAGTTACAAAGTTGCTAAGGCTTTTCTCTTATTTTACGTTCCTTTTTATTAATTTTAGGTCAAAATATTTTATAATGGAAATCAAGATCCGACCCGCTATTTTTGCCGATATAGACACCATATTGGAAATCGTTAATCATCAAATACTTCACAGTACCTCAAATTATGATTATGAACCGCATGATTTTGAGACCCAGAAATTATGGTTTGAAGAAAAACAGGCAAAAAACCTACCCATAATTGTGGCCGAATTTGAAAATGCGCCGATTGCATATGCTACCTATGGTACCTTTAGAGAAAAAATAGGCTATCAATATACGGTAGAACATTCTGTCTATGTTGCCCAAGAATTTATAGGGCAAGGTGTCGGTAAATTATTATTGGCGGAACTCATCCGATTGGCAAAAGAACAAGGCTATCACGTGATGATTGGCGCCATCGATGCCGAAAATGCTGGGAGTATTACGTTTCATGAGAAATTTGGATTTACCGTTGCGGGAACGATTCGAGAAGTGGGTTACAAATTTGATCATTGGTTGGATTTGGTTTTCATGCAATTGATTTTAAAATAAAACCAATTCCAATCCTAAACATAATTACTCCGACAAAGCATAACCGCATAAAGAATAGTATCTTTGCATTTTTATAAATACTATGAGCTTGACCCTGCTTTCTTCTCCTTTACAAGGATTTACCGACTTTCGTTTTCGAAATGCCATCAATAAATATTTTGGAGGAATCGACACTTTTTACTCTCCATACATCCGTTTGAACGGAAAATTAGTTATAAAATCGTCTTACGAACGTGATTTACTTCCTGAAAACAATGTTGGTCTGGAGGTAATTCCGCAAATTATTACCAATGACGCTGATGAATTTTTGTTTGTGGCCAAATATGTCAAAGAGTTAGGATATAAAGAATTGAACTGGAATTTGGGCTGTCCTTATCCTATGGTGACCAAATCTGGTATGGGATCCGGTCTTATCAGCAATACCGAAAAAATTAACCATATTCTTGAAAGAGCTCACTCTGAAACCGATATTATTGTATCTATGAAAATGCGTTTGGGATATGATACTACTGAAGAAATTCTTGATGTTTTACCCATTTTAGACAAATACCCTATTAAGAATATTGCCATTCATGCTCGTATTGGGAAACAACTTTATAAAGGAGGCGTACATTTGGATGCATTTCAACAATGTATCGATAACACCAAGCACAAACTGTATTATAACGGTGATATTACTTCGGTTGCTAAATTCCATGAAATGCAGCAACGTTTTCCTTCTATTGACCATTGGATGATTGGCAGAGGATTGATTGCAGATCCTTTTTTGCCGAGTATGATAAAAAGTAATGCTATAGAATATCCTAAAAATAAAATGGAATTATTCAGTGATTTCCATGACACTTTGTACCAAGGCTATAGTGAATCATTATCTGGATCAACTCATATATTACTAAAAATGCACCATTTATGGGAATACTTTTCTGTTATATTTTCAAATCCACATAAAGTTCATAAAAACATCAAAAAATCCAAAAGCATCCGAAATTATGAAGCAACTGTTAAAGAAGTTATAGCCAAAGGATAGTTTTCAGTTTTCAGTTTT
>Ga0184629_10001167_pt1 | contig 10920 bp, 10 predicted proteins | sample PLM4_32_b1_FD_133158 | JGI IMG/M metagenome (GOLD analysis project Ga0184629, IMG submission 133158) | Groundwater sediment microbial communities from an aquifer in East River, Colorado, USA - PLM4_32_b1 | ecosystem: Environmental > Terrestrial > Soil > Riparian zone | place: USA: East River... | reverse complement strand
GTCGAAACGCCGCTCGGCACCATGTACGTGAACATCACCGAAGACGATCTCGGTCAACCGTTCGAGGTGTTCATCTCGCTCGGGAAGGCCGGCGGCGCCCTCATGGCGGACGTCGAAGCGATCGGCCGGCTGATCTCGCTGGCGCTGCGCTCCGGCATTCCCCTGAAGGAAGTCCACCGCCAGGTGCGCGGCATCTCCTCCGACCGGGTGGTCGGGCTGGGTCCGAACAAGGTGCTCTCCGTTCCCGACGCCATCGGCATCGCGATCGAGAAATGGATGCAGGAGAAACAAGGCGTGCAGCAGGACCTGCTCGCGCCGCCCGGGATCGGCCGGGAGTCGCTGCGGGCCGCCGAGGTGCTGCCGGGCGCACAGGGCGAAGCGGCCGAGCGCGCGAACGATCAGGGGCAGGATTTCATCGGCACGTGTCCCGACTGCGGCTCGCAGCTCGCCTTCATCGAAGGGTGCGTGAAATGTCATGTTTGCGGCTTCAGCGAGTGCGGCTGAGCTTGGAGCGACCCCGCGGTTTGTGACAGGTATCACGACGCGGCTGCCGCCGACCCCTTAGAGTCTGGGGAGATGACGGTATCGATGGAAGCGCGCCCAATCACGCCGACCCGCCTGCAGCCCAAAGGCTGGGCTCGGGTCGGCCCGGCCGGCGCTCACACACTGCGCCGCGGGGCTTGGTATCCGGTGGTCCGCATGTCCTCCAGCAACATCGTCGTGCTGGACGTCAATCGGCACAACGTGCCGGTGGACCGGCGCCTGATCGAGATCCGCTACCAGCCGCCCGAGCGCTGGACCATCGTGCGCTGCGAGCCGCGGCTGATCGAGCGTATCGGCCGCATCTTCCCGCTCACCTACGCCGTGTGTCCCGCCTGCCGGCACCGCCAGGCGTTCGGCGCCGACGCCAAGAAGCTCACCTGCGACCGCTGCCACAACATCGCGATTCTGGCGTGGGATGAGCTAAGCTAAGTACGTCATCGGTACACGGTCTGCGGTAGACGGTGCCGACGACCGATGACCGAGGACGCCTTATAGGGCGACGAGAGAGTCGCCGATCTCCACGATGCCCGTCCCCTCAGCGACGCAGTAGTATCCCCGCATCCCCCCCTCGAGAAACTGCAGCTGCTCTTTCATCACGTGGGCCTCGACGGCGCCCCCCAGCGCCCAGCCGGTGAACGGGCGGCAGGGGTGCGCCACTTCCAGCACGCGCAGCCGCAGCCGCTCGGTGCCGTCCGGGGCCACGACGGCGAGCCCCTCGCGCAGGTCGTCGAACTGGAGCACGCCCGCGGTCTCGGCGATGAGGTTCTCGCCGGCGCAGCCCACCGTGAGTCGCGCGCCGAAGCGCTTGCGCATCTCGCCGTAGTGGCCGGTGAACCCCACCGAGACGCCGTGCAGGCCGTCGTCGTTCTTGGTCGCGGGATGGCCGCGATGGTGCACGTCCACGATCCAGCTGCCGCCGTCCGCGGCCCCCAGCACGCCGTCGGGGGAGACGGCCAGCCGAGGCACGGCGAGCAGCGGGGCGGGGTCGTAGGTGCGCATGGGGCGCTCGCCCGTCTTGAGGGAGCTGCGTTGGATCTGGAGGCGCACGATCGGGCCGAGTGGGCGCATATCGGAAAATAGCCCAACGGGGTATTTTCGGGGACTATGGCATCCAAGGGCTGGGCCCGGTGTCTCGACTCGGTGGCGGACATCCTGCGCCGCGGGGCGTGGTATCCCATCCTCGAGGAGACGTCGGAGCACGTGGTCCTCGACGTGCACGAGAAGCGGATCCGCCTGTCGCGCGCCGACCTCCAGGTGCGGCTCACGCCGCCCGACCACTGGAGCATCGTGGTGCGGACTGGCGTGATGCGCCCCACGCTGGGCGGCAACCGCGAGGCGGTCACGCAGACCTACGCGGTGTGCCCCACCTGCAACGAGCGCCAGGAGTTCTCCGGCAAGCCGACCCTGCTGCGCTGCACCAAGTGCCGGGGCGAGGCCTCGGTGGATTGGTCGGTGACCTGCTAGAGAGTGCAGAATGCAGAATGACGAATGCAGAATTGCGGGAGCAGCCCGAGTAGCAGCTCGTACCTCACAGCGACATTCCGCATTCTGCATTCACCATTCTGCATTCACCTGAGTCCCGCCGGCTCCAGCCGCTCCAGCACCGGTCCCAAGAGCAGCATTCCCACGTAGGTCTCCGCACTCAGGACGATGGCGGCCACCACGGCCCAGATCGCCCCGGTCCACAGGCGGTCGGCGCCCGCGGCGCGCACCAGGATCGCCGCCAGTCCCCCCACCAGGCCCGCGGGGAGCACCGCGATCAGCAGCGCGAGCGCTCCGCCCACGAAGTTCAGGATGCGCTGCCCGGTCGCTTCGAAGCCGGTGGGGCGATCGGGGCCGATCGCGATCCAGGCGGGGAAGAGGAGCACGGCCGCGTTCTGCACCAGCAGCAGCACGGTCAGCACCGGGGGCACCAGTGCCAGCGCCGCCACGAGCAGGGCGACCCGGTCCCCCAGCCCGGGGAGCGGCGCGTCGCTCGCGAGCGAAGCGATGAACGCGAGGCCGATCCCGAGCCCCACGACCGCCGAGAGCAGCAGTGCCGGCGCCAGGACTTCCGCGGCCACCAGCTCGCGTCCACGCAGCGGATACGTTTTCAGCATGTCCAGCAGCTCGAGGTCGCGCCGCAGGTCGTAGCGCAGCGTCAGCGGCCCGAACAGGAGCGCCAGGCCGGACAGGGACAGCGCGAGCACCGCCACCAGCTCGGCCGCCGAGCCCTGGCTGCCCAGGGCGGACCCCATCGCCACGATGACGATGACCAGCAGCAGCACGGTGCGCAGGCGGAACTCGCGCAGCGCCCCGGTCATGTTCTTCCAGACGATCGCCGCCGCGGGCCGGCCGCTCGCCGCGAGTCGCACGAAGGTACGCGGGGCGCCGCGGCTGCCTCCCACCGACGCGTCGCCCCGGCCACGCCGCCGCGCCTCGAGGCGGCGGGCGACCTTGCCGGCGTGCTCCACCGCGGCTTCTTCGAAGGCCAGCGTGGACCGCATGACCCACACGTAATGCGCGCCGGCGACCAGGAGCGCGGCGGGGAGGGCCGCGAGGAATTGGGTGACGTTCGCGGCCAGCAGCGGTCCCTTGAGGGCGAACAACGGCCACAGCACCACACCCAGCGCGCCGTGGTGCAGCGCTCGCGCCAGCTCGGCGGCGCCCGCGCCGGCACTCTCCGCCCACGCCGCCACGACCGCCGGCAGCGAGGCGCGCAGCCCGAGCCACAGCCCGGTCACCAGCGCCGCGACGACGCCCAGCGTCACGAACCGGCGCCGCACACCGGTCACTCCCTGCTGCGACAGGCTGCCGCGCAACAGGGCGGCCCCGGCCGAGTGGAGCTGCAGCGTGAGGTACACGATCCACAAGGCCACGATCTTGAGGGGCAGACGCGCGTCCAGGTGACCGCGCGAGAAGATCACGACCGAGAACGCCGCCGAGATCAGCAGCGGCACCTGGGTCCGCAGCAGCCGGAACTGGATCACCTGGCGCCGGGTGAGCGGCGCGGGGAAGAGAAAATCGGTCTCGGCCAGCTGAAAGGTGAACGGCGTCTCGGCGCTGCCGAAGACCCAGGTCGCCAACAGCACGACGGCGAGCCCGCCGACCGCGGCCACCTCGCCCAGCGCGGCCGCCATGCCGCCCGGGAGCGCGGCGCCGATGGACGGCCGCGCCGCTCCCCCCGGACGCGCGATCACCCAATAGAAATACAGCAGCCCGACGCAGAACCCGATCAGGTACTTGGGCTGCCGCAGCCGCTGGAGCCGGCGACGCAGCGCGTTCGCGAAACTGCGTCGCGAGAGGTAGAGCGCGGCGTCGATCATGTGTCCCCGGCGCCTCCCGTCAGGGCCAGGAAGACATCCTCGAGGCTCTTGCCGGCGAGGTCCGGGCGGCGCGCCAGGATTTCGGCGAGCGTGCCGATCGTCACCATGCGGCCCCGCTGCAGGATCAGGACCCGGGTGCAGATCTCTTCCACCAGGTGGAGCAGGTGCGACGACAACAACACGGCGGCTCCCTGGCGGGCCCGCTCGACGATCGTCTGCTTCATGCGGCGGATCCCCGCCGGGTCGAGCCCGGTGAGCGGCTCGTCGAACAGCAGCACGGTGGGGTCGTGCAGCAGCCCGCAGGCGATCACCAGCTTCTGGCGCATCCCGCGCGACAGCTCGGGCGGCAGCACCCGGGCCTTGTCGGACAGCTCGAGCTCCTGCAGCAGGGCAGGGAGGCGGCGCTCCACATCGGGCACGCTGTAGAGCCGCGCGGTGAAGCGGAGGTGCTCTTCGACGGTGAGGTAGTCGAACAGGTGGGGCTCATCGGGCATGAAGGCGAGCTGCCGCTTGGCGGCGACCGCATCGCGCTCGAGGTCGTGACCGCCGATCTTCACCGTGCCCCGGGTCGGCCGGACGATGCCCACCAGGCTGCGCAGCGTGGTGGTCTTGCCCGCGCCGTTGGGGCCGACCAGTCCCAGCACTTCCCCCGGCGCCACGGTGAACGACAGGTCGTCCACCGCGACCAGCTCGCCATAGAGCTTGGTGAGGTTATCAACTTGAATCATGGGGGGACAAGATACGGGGAGTGGGGCGCGGGGAGTGGTACCTGACGGTGATGGCTCGGAGAGCGTCGACACCCCCCTTGCTCACTGCCGATTTAGGTTAGTATATTAACAGTGAATATGCTAACTAACTACAACTGCGTGGGGAGTGGGGAGTGGTTCCATCCAAGCCGAGCCGTCCCTACGGTGAGGACCGGGATGCACCACTCCCCACTCCCCACTCCCCGCTCTTGAGCGACCGCTCCGAGCTGGCGCTGCAGCTGGCCGATGCCCTGGCCGCGGCCAACGCGGAGCTGCAGCGCGCCGGGGACCGGGCGTTCCGGAGCTACGGGCTCGGGCACCGGGCTCACGCGGCGCTGGCGGCGGTGGACCAAGCCGGGCCCGACGGCGCGCGCCCGCGCGACGTGGCGGTGCAGCTCGGGGTGAGCCGCCCGGCCGCGACGACATTCATCCAGCGGCTCGAATCGAAAGGGCTGGTCGAAACCACGCCTGACTCCGATGACGACCGCGGCGTCCGGGTGACCCTCACCCGACGCGGGCTCGAGGTGCTGCTGCGGGTGGGACAGCTCGAGCGGCGGCTCGCCGCCCGGACCATCGAGGGCATCCCAGCCTCCACGATCCAGCGCGCCGTGCACTTGCTGGAGGACTATCGGCGCCGGCTGCAGGGGAGGCATCTCGAGGTGGTCAGATAGACGGGGAAGAGGGATGGGGGAAGAGGGAAGGGTGCGGTGTGCGTATCTTTATACAGCGCCTCGAGGCCGCGTACCGTTCACGGGAAAGCACGAGAATCGGCTTGAAGCCGGACTTGTACTCACGCTTTCCACACGCAGTTAGAGCGGCCTACGCGCTACCGAGATCTCACTCCGATCAGGGAGCACGGGGAATCTACGAGCGCGCGAGTTATCCACATCGCGCCCTCCTTGAAAACCTGTGGAAAACTATGACGCCGTTTCAGGGAGGTAAGGTTTGATCCGCCGTACGAAGATCGTGGCCACGCTGGGTCCAGCGACGGCACTCGCTTCCCGCGCCACGGCGCTGCTGGACGCCGGGGCCAACGTCATCCGCATCAACGCCTCCCACGGCACCCCGGAGCTGCGCGCCCAGTGGATAGTCATGGTCCGGGAGCTGGCCGCCGAGCGCGAGCAGCCGGTGGCGATCCTCGTGGACCTGCAGGGACCGCGTATCCGGGTGGGGGAGCTGCCGGCGCCGCGGCTGCTCGAGCCCGGGACGGAAGTCGTGCTCGCGCCCGAGGAGGTCGCGCGCGGGGACGAGCTGCCCACGACCTACGACGATCTGGCACGGGATGCGAGGGTGGGAGCGAAGATCCTGCTCAACGACGGATTGCTGTCGCTCGAGGTGACGCGGATCGCGCCGCCGCGCGTGACCGCGCGGGTGATCGACGGGGGTGAGCTGACTTCGCACAAAGGGATGAACCTCCCCGGGCAGACGGTGAGCGCCCCGCCGCTCACCGACAAGGACAAGGAAGATGTGGCGGCCGCGGTGGCCGGCGGGGCCGACTACGTGGCCCTCTCGTTCGTGCGTCGCGCCGAGGACATGCACGCCCTGCGGGCGCTCGTGCCGCCGGGGGTCAAGCTGGTGGCCAAGATTGAGAAGGCGGCGGCGCTGGACGATCTGGAGCGGATCCTCGGAGCCACCGACGCGCTGATGGTCGCGCGCGGCGATCTGGGGGTGGAGCTGCCGTTCGAGACGGTGCCGCTGGTGCAGAAGCGGCTGATCCGCGAGGCGAACCGGCACGGCAAGCCGGTGATCACGGCGACGCAGATGCTCGAATCGATGATCCACGCGCCGCGACCGACGCGCGCCGAGGCCTCCGACGTGGCGAACGCGATCCTCGACGGCACCGACGCGGTGATGCTCTCGGCCGAGACCGCGACGGGAGACTATCCGGTGGAGTCGGTGCAGGCGATGGACCGGATCATCCGGGAGATGGAGCGCAACCCACTGCCGGGCCGCGACGAGCGGCGCGGCGCGGTGACGCTCGGCGTCTCGGTGGAGGACGCGATCGCGCTGGGCACCGCGGCCGTGGCGCGCATGCTCTCCACCCCGCTCATCGTCACGCTCACCCAGGGCGGCTTCACCTCCCGCAAGGTGGCCGCGTTCCGGCCGGCGGTGCCGATCCTCGCGGTGACCCCGGTGGAGCAGACGTACCGACAGCTGGCCCTCGTGTGGGGGGTGATGCCGGTGCGGGTGGACCGGGTGCCCGGCTATGACGCGATGCTCGCCGTGGTGCGCGACCTGCTGCTGAAGCGCGGCTACGCGAAGGCGGGCGACCGGATCGTGATGACGGCCGGGGTGCCCTGGGAGGTGTCGGGCAGCACCAACCTGATCAAAGTCGAAGAGGTCTGAGGTGCGGCTCGTGCTGCTCGGCACCGGCACCTCGTTCGGCGTCCCACAGGTGGGCTGCGACTGCGCCACCTGCACCTCGTCCGATCCGCGCGACCGCCGCACCCGCAGCGCGGCGCTGATCGAAACGCAGGGCCGCCGGCTGCTGATCGACACGCCGCCGGAGCTGCGCCTGCAGCTCACCGGAGCGGGGATCGGGCGGGTCGACGCGGTCCTGTTCACCCACGCCCACGCCGACCACGTGCACGGCATCGATGACCTGCGCGCCATCTCGTTGCGGCACGCCGCCGACGGCAGCATCCCGGTGTACGGCCCGCCCGACGCGCTGGCGGAGCTGACGCGGCGCTTCAACTACATCTTCGACGACGCCGTGCGTCCCCCCGCCGGCACGAGCAAGCCGCAGCTGGCGGCGTTTCCGCTCGCCGCGGGCGCGCCGGCGAGCGTCGCGGGCGTCGCGGTGCTGCCGCTGGCGCTGCCGCACGGCGATCTCGTGGTGTACGGGTACCGCATCGGGCCCATCGCCTACCTCACCGACGTGAAGTCGGTGCCCGATGCCGTCCGCGCGCAGCTCGTCGGGCTCGAGGTGCTGGTGCTCAACGCGCTGCTGCCGAATCCCCATCCGCTGCACCTCTCGATCCCCGAGGCGGTGGCCGCGGCGCAGGCGATCGGGGCGCGCCGCACGCTGCTGACGCACCTCACCCACGCCCACCGTCACGCGGACCTCGCGGCCTCGCTGCCCGCCGGCATCGAGCCGGCGTACGACGGGCTGGTCGTGGACGTGGCAGGGCCATAGTGTTGCGCGGCGCGAGAGGCTGGCACCAATCGGTGTGGGGCGTGGTGAAGCGCACCATCGAGGGCGCGTACGAGGACAACCTCCCGTTCCTGGCGAGCGCGCTCTCGTTCGACGTCATCCTCACGTCCATTCCATTTCTGGTGCTGTTGGTCGCCGTCGTCGGCACGCTGGTGCAGCATCAGATCACGGTCCAGCAGATGGACCTGCCGGAGCTGCTGCGGCGCTTCATGCCGGCGGCGAGCGGCTCCGGCGATGATGCGATCCGCGATGTGGAGCGGGTGCTGGAACAAGTGGTGGCGAGCCGGGGCCGGCTGACGCTGTTCGGCGTGCCGTTGTTCCTCTACTTCTCGACGCGCCTGTTCGGCGGGCTGCGCGCCGCACTGAACGAGGTGTTCGACACCGAAGAGCGCCGCCCGTGGCCGCTCGCGAAACTGATCGACCTCGCGCTCGTGCTGCTCACCGGCACGCTGCTGCTCCTCTCCGCGCTGTTGCCCGCGCTCGAGGCGCGCACCCTCGGCCAGATGGGGGATGGTTTTGTCGTGGAGTGGCTCTACCGGCTCAGTCTCGAGATCGTGGCCTTCGGGTTCAGCACCTTGCTGTTCCTGGTGGTCTTCAAGGTGCTCCCCAGCCGTCGCATCGCGTGGCGCACCGCGATCGTGGCGGCCGTGTTCTGCGCGCTGGCCTTCGAGCTGGCGAAGCGCCTCTACGCCCTCTATGTCGCGCACTTCGTCACGCTCGATCGCCTGGCGACCAACGCGAACGTGGGTGCGTTCTTCCTGCTCATCCTCTGGATCTACTACACGAACTGCGTGTTCCTCATCGGCGGCGAGATCGCCGAGGCGTACGATCTGGCGCGGATGCGGCGCGCGCAGCGGGTCAAGCTGGGATGACGCCCTGGTCCGCCAGGCGCTGCGACCTGCGTCACCCCGGCGGCCGCGGGTTTCGGCGCGCGGGCGGTCTGATCTTGCCCCCGGCAGAGATGGCGGCCATTGTGGCAGCGGCGGGCGAGGCGGCGGTCGCTCCGGCACGGGTCGTGCTAGGGTGACTACTGTTATGGTGAGCCTTACGAAGGAGTTGGGGGTGCTCGAATGACCGATCCCGGAACGCCGCCGCCGCCCGACGCGGGCAGGCCCGCGGGCCGCCCGTCGGAGCTGCAGGGGGACCACCTGCACCGCGTGCTGCCCGTGGCGCAGTCGGTGCTGTGGCATCCGTCCTCGCCCGGGGTGGTGGTGCGGCGGGCGCCGAGCGGCGCGTATCCGGTGTTCTTCGATCAGAAGGCCGTGGCCGCGATCCACGCGCACTACGAAACCGCCGGACGGCAGGGGATGATGGGATTCCTGGTGGGCGACCTGTACGAGTGTCCCACCTCCAGCGTGCGCTACGTGGTGATCGACTCCACGATCCGGCTGAACCAGGCCGTGTACGGCGACAAGACGCTGGTCATCGTGTCGCGCCTGTGGGACCGCATCCAGGACGAGCTGCGCAAGACCGAAGGCCACCTGATCGGCTGGTATCACAGCCACCCGCCGCTCGCGCTGGAGCTGGCGCCGGGCGACGTCGAGACGCACCTGCAGTATTTCAAGCGGCCGTGGCACGTAGCGCTGGTGCTCGGCGCCGAGCACGAAGGGCCGGTGGCGGCACTGTTCCGGCCGCGGCCGGGCGAGACGTCCGCCTCGATGCCGTTCTACGAGCTGATCGAGAGCGACGAAGGGTTCGCGGGCGGGAAGAAGCGCTCGATCCTCCCCTGGATCAACTTCCTCAGCGACGATCCGGCGGTGCTGTACGCCGACGCGCACGAGGCGGCGGCCGCAGCCGGCGCGCCACCGGTGTCCGGCCCCGCCTCCACGCTCCAGGTCGTGCGACCCGGTGGCCCGAGGACCGGTCCCAACAAGGCGGTCCCGGCGTCGCCGCCGCCGCCGTCACCACCGTCCGGCCCGATGCGAGCGGTGCCGCTGCCGCCACCGTCGGGGCAGGTGAAAGCGGTGCCCCCCGGCACCGAGGCGCGGCCGGCGCTCGGCGATCGTCTGCCGCCCCGTGCGCCCGTTCCACCGGCGCCGCCCGCACCCCCGCGTCCACCGACTCAGGCCGGACCGCAGGGGCGTCGCGACACACAGATGAAACCGCCGCCCAACGCACTCTCCAACCTGCCGCTGCTCTCGGGGGGCGGATACGAGCTGGGCGATGTGGAATCGCGCGACTCCGCCCCCGGCGTGATGACGCCGCGGCAACGGGAGACGACGCCGGTGCCGGCGCCCGCGCCGCGCCGGACGCAAGGGGGTCCCGTCGGACGGTCGACGCAGGCGCCGCGGCCGTTCGCGCCGGCGTTGGCTCCGCGCAAGGGCGACGGGCACCCGGGACTCGTCGCGGCGATCATCCTGCTGCTGCTGGGCGGTGGCGGCTTCGCCGGCTGGTATTTCCTGCTGCGGCACCCAACACCGACCGCGCCAACGACGACGACGGGGTCGACGACCGCGGCGACGACGACGGCGGCGACGATTCCGGCCGACACCACCCGCGCCGCGGCGCCGCCGGTGGACACCACGGCGCTCCGCTTCGAGCGGAGCTCCGACTCGGTGGCCACGGTGGTGCGCAACTACGACACGCGCATGCGGGCGTTCGGCACGAACCAGGCCGACTGCGGCGGGTTGGCGCAGACGCTCGTCGCCGTGGAGGACGCGTGGACCGAGTACAGCATCGGCAAGCGCAAAATGAAGGGCCTCGACCCCGCGCACACGTCGCGCGACCAGTCGCTGTATGCCGCGGTGGACTCGGTCGAGCGCGCGTTTGACCGCTCGGGATGTGCGAGACCATGAAGCGAATGCAGAGTGATGAATGCCGAGTGCAGAGTTCCGCCGGACAGTCCGCTCCGCGGTCCGACCGTCCATTGCAATTCAGCACTCTGCATTCATCACTCAGCATTATTGCCCTGGCGCTCCTGTGCTTCTTTGTCGCACCCCTCCCCGCGGGCGCCCAGAATGCGGGGGCTGGAGCCGCGCCGCTGCGCAAGACGGACCTGATCCGACTGCTCACCGGCTCCGCGCTGACGCCGGCGCAGGTCGCGGCCGAAGTGCAGCAGAACTGTCTCGCCTTCACGCCCACCGCGCGCGACCGGGCGAACCTCGTGGCGCTGGGCGCCGATTCGACCGTCATGGCCCGCATCGACAGCTGCGCCCGCGCCCGGGCCGCGGCC
>Ga0184629_10001165_pt1 | contig 10925 bp, 6 predicted proteins | sample PLM4_32_b1_FD_133158 | JGI IMG/M metagenome (GOLD analysis project Ga0184629, IMG submission 133158) | Groundwater sediment microbial communities from an aquifer in East River, Colorado, USA - PLM4_32_b1 | ecosystem: Environmental > Terrestrial > Soil > Riparian zone | place: USA: East River... | reverse complement strand
CCTGTTTCAAATTAAATGGATCTACCATCGCGGGTGAATGCGTAACGTAAATAACCTGCGAGTCCAGGGAGACTTTTTCTTCTAAAAACCGTTTAATGTCACGCTGCCCGTCAAGATGCAATTCAAGCCCTGGATTGTCGAGGAGAAGGATTGTTTCATTGGAAATACCCGCATCGTTCAAAAGGGTTGCATAAAAGGATAGGTACCACTGAAATCCATCGCTCCTATCAGAAGGCGGAATCCGTTGAATATAGTTTTCATCACTTATTGAAACCGATAGCCTGTCTTTCTCAATTCGGAAATGGACAGTATAAGTTTGCTGGGTCCAAAACTCATTTAGGCCACCTGAAATCGAAGCCTTATAATGGTCTTCGTAAGTCTCCCGCTGCGTCGTGTCAGACGTAGCAGCTAGTTCTCGAACTTTTTGAACTGACAACCCCGCAGCCCTACAAAGGTTTGCCATTCCTTTAGAGGTCGAATCAGGATCCTTAACAAAGTCATTAACATTAACCTCATTGGGGATTTGGTCAGCTTTTGTACTGTGCAAAATAAAACGTGGAAGAGATTGTTTGAGGGGGAGAGATGCGTCCGTTTGAACAATTGTCCGCATTATATCCTTTGCTTTGTCAAACTCAGTCGAAGCAGTCGCAATATCATCCAAGATTGGTTGGTCTATTCCTGTTAGAGCCTTCACCGAAATCATAAAAGTTTTTATCACATCTTCAACCTCCGATGGATCCGAAAATATTGCGTCATTTATCGCGGCTGTAAATTGTTCGATTTTCTCATTGTTGGCGGCAAACTCCGGAACTCTTTGCCCATGAGCGAGAAGGTTAGCTTTAAGGGTTGTGGCCGCCGCCTTGATTTGGGAGATCGGCGAGCTGAAATCGAGAGGAATGAACTTAAGCGACTCTTCTCCGCCATCTGATACTAACCAGAAATAATAGCTGTTATCGTAGTGTTTCGAGCATTTAACCTCAAGTGCCGAATCGATTCCGTCAACGCCTTTTAATTTTTGTCGATCTTGCGGGTCAAGGGAAAACCAAAGGGTAACAATTGGTATTTCAGATGGCTTCTGAGTCTCCAAACTTGGACGCAAGTGATTAGGAAGATCACCGGGGGTAAATAGATGATCGGTGTTAAATGCCTTTACTCCTTTAAGGAAATTTGTCTTGCCCTGCTCGTTCTTGCCAATCAAGACTGTAACAGAGGGCTCGATCTCTACTTCACCGCTGTCAACAATGGATCGAAAATTCTTTATGTGAATCCGGCTAACCTTCATTCTTCCTGTTATTAGCTAATTGATAGGAAACGCGGCGTTTTGATTGTACTCGAATATAAGTCGGTAATTTGACAATTGAAAGCCACTAAAACGTGTAAAAGCCGTCCCGCATTTAGTGCTAAGGATGCCGCAAGGAAGTCTACTTTTTCCTCAGTCCCTGCAGACCAGTTGCAGATAGCAGAAATCCGCCTTGTGGTCTAGTTGTGTGCTGAAGTTTGCTCAGGAAGGTGTTGACGCCGTGGTTAATCTGGGAATGTCGGCCTCTGTCCATGGAATGCATTCACGTGGAAGCTTCAAAAGTTTCTCCGCCGATGGCACTTTAACTAACTTTGGCATTGAAGCCGTCCTTCGCCCATAAAACAATCCATATTACAAATGAGTTAGAGCCGACTCGCTGCCATTGTTATCCCAATAAAAAATAACGCAGCTAAAATGTCAATTGGCTTGTCAATTTTGTTCGATGCCATCGCGATTATAGGGAGAGAAATCCAAAAAATCATTATGATAATAACAATCAGCCTCATAATTCCCTTGTTCACTCTTTCGTGATGTTTGGTCCAAGGGCGAATAATTCTTTTTTCTATGGGGCTCGGTGAGCTTTCTGTGAAAGGGAAAGACCTATTCTTCGATACAATCAAAGACCGAAACCTTATTCAGTAGGTCCCTTAATTTCGACGTTTGTTAAGAAAAAAGTTAACTACCTTGTAATATCTATTGATAGTAAAATGAAAACAGAATTTTTTGAGTACTATAAGCCGACAGAAAGCGATTTGAGAAAAGCGTGGAGGAAAAGCCTTTTTACTTTCGACGCTAACGTTCTTTTAAGCTTGTATCGGTACACAGACGCGTCGCGGAAAGATTTGCTATCAACATTGACAAACCTTGGAACGAAAATCTGGCTTACTCACCAGGCATGCTACGAATATTTTGAAAATCGATTGCCGGTTATCGAGGAGCAGGCGGCGGCATACAAACAGGTAATCGAAATCGTGGAAAAGGATTTGGCAAGGGTCGTTGAAAAGTTAGGAAGTTTAGAAAAGAGACATTCAAACCTTCCAGCGGACCAAATAAAAAAGAAAGCAAAGACTGCCTACAATTCAGTTGTTAATCAAATCAAGAAACACGGTAAGTCACATCCTGACCTATTTTCTAACGATACAATAAATGAGGCATTGGATGCCCTATTCAGCGGCAAAATTGGTGAGGCGTACGCTAAAGAAAAATACTCAGAATTGTATAAAGAGGGTGCTCATAGATACGACAAAAAAATTCCGCCTGGATATAAAGACCGTGATAAGGAGAAAGACAAACACGAACCTGACAAGAGGGTCTACGGTGATTTGATATTATGGAAACAGATCATCGACAAGGCTAAAGTTGCTGTCACATCAGTTGTATTTGTCACTAATGATTTGAAGGAAGATTGGTGGGAGATATCCAAGGGTATGCGACAGGGACCGAGACGGGAGCTGTTGAGGGAATTTTATGAAAACACAAAGCAAAAAATTTACATTCTGAGTCTGGATAGTTTCTTGGAATATGCTAACAAATTTGATGGGGCCGGTAGCGTAAAAGATAAGACCATTAAAGAAGTAACCGATGTTATGCAAAAAGATGTCAGCATAAGTTCCGACGCTCCAGAGATAAAACTTTCAAACGAGACTATAAGGCATTTGCAAAATATCTTTTCAAAAATAGACACGAATCAATCAATTCATGGCTTCAAGGTGCAACCTTATGGACCGATTGATCCCGTTAAATATTGGGACGGCCAGTTGTTCGAAATGACCCATGAAGAAAGGCAAAATATTCTATCACGTTTTGAAGAATTACAAAAGAAATTGAACGAGTCAAGTTTGAACCTTGATAGACATGACACGCTGGATGCAATCAAAAATGCAACTCGATCTTTTTTAGACAACGCTAAAGAGAATACAGATAAGGGCGATTCAGAATAACGTAGCCTACGACACCTTTAGAATCCTCATTAGCTTTTTTAAGGTTATCTTGAACGGAATCACTCGATTAAAGTCAGTTAACTCTTGATGGCTACATTTTTATTTTTTTCGGAAAAGAGTTGATTTCCTGTTACGCTTCTTGTGTCGGAATGTAGCCATGACGTTGCAAAACTGAAACGCTATTGTTCAGCTATGGCTCTAGGTTCAACCGCCCTCTAACGTCTTAAAATATACGGTCGTTTACTGAGAAACTCCTTAACCTCCGAAAAAAATTGATCCGAATTACTTTAGTACATTATTTTGAGACAGTAATTAAATTAGGACATTCAACCAGCAGTTTTGGCTGAAAAAGGGCCATAATTTATTTGATTTAATATGGTTACATTAAGTGAGGACAAAATTCATCGCATTGCGTTTGCAAAATACCTGCTATCACAAGCTAAGGTGCATAAATCTAAAGGAGCCCCGGTTTGCTCATTTTCCATTTTAATTCTGCATGATTTAGTAGAAATATTTTTACAGGTCGCGAAAGAGATTCACGTTCCACAAATTGAAAAGCCGAGAGGAGACGTCCTCGAAACACTTGCCAAGGCCCTTAACCGTAAGATGCTGCCTGATGGTCACGCAATAAATCTCGAATTCATAAATCGACTGAATCAGAGACGAAACGCGTTAAAGCATTCAACCATTTTTGTTAACAGAATGGATGTTCAAAACCTATATTCGGAAACTGAAACATTCTTTATTGACTTTAGCAAAATCCTTTTTGATCTTCAATTTGATAAAATCAGCCTTGTGTTATTAATCATGAATGAAAAAATTCGCGATAACCTGAAGGAGGCAGAGTTGAAGTTAGAAATTAAGGACTTTGATGCAGCGATTGTGTCTATAGCAAAATCTTACCACTATTTGGAACACACTGAAATGCAGATAAGCGGGACTTTAGGTTACCCTGTCTTTAAGCCTGATTACGGGAGGGAACTCTATGTAAGGTCGAGAACAGTTGGTTCGCCGGAGGCAGATTCAAACCTTAGGTGGCTCGGAACGGAGGTTGGGAAAGATTTCCGAGGGCTTAATGAGAGATTGGCTGATGTAGAACGAATCGTTAATCTTGGAGTGGATTTTAAAAGCTACCGCAAATTTAAGGATCTTTTACCTCATATTTATTTGCCCTCCACAAAAGACACAACGGACGAGTTGCATTTTTCAGAACCTTCCAAACAATTGTCGCGCAATATTGAAGCGCAGGACGTCACATTCTGCTTTGAGTTTGTTCTGGATGCGGCTTTGAGAATTCAAAGTGTGTAAAATTCCGGATTCCGTATGTGGTAATTTACTGCTGTATGGTGTCCGTAATATGTATTTGATCAACAGTGTCGAGCGGGAGCCGACTGGTCGAGTCATGCAATTTGTTGTCTTGACGTGGTTGCAAAGTATCAATACCCTGATGATTTTCCTTGCGTTGTAGATAGTCGTTTGATTTTTTAAGAAAGGTGTTATAGATCAAAATGAAAAATGTCGCAATGGCCACGTATTTAACGCATGCATCAAATATTTCTTTTTTAGTTTTTTTTGCATAGCCCAAATTTGGAATGTCTGTCATTACAGCAAGGCCCTTGTCGGTAAGTGACAACGCAAGTATCGCAGACTCTCGCTTGATCATCCCATCGCCAACCAAAAAGTTAATATTGTTTTCGCATACGTGGTAAGAAGCAATATCGTCCCAATGACCGTCTCGTAGGTCGTTCCATTTTATAGTGGCGTTACCGGCAAATTTCAACAAAATTCTATCAAGCAGCTTTGCTTTCTTGAGATCCATTGGCAATGGAGTTTAAGTTTTGATAATTACATGCATGCTATTAATATGCTATTATGTTGACGTGAGGCAGCGATCCTAAGCTGTAGTCTCGACTCATAAGCTCAGATAAAATTTTTTCTCGCGGAATACTGAATTTGTCTGATATGTAGTGATAATGTGGTTGACCATCTTTCCAGTTCTCCTTACCCCTAAGACTTTTATAGGTTAAAAAAAAGCAATGCCACGTTTCTTTCCGGTCCAAAAACGTTGCAACTACTACGTGCCTATGCTCTATAACCTGTTTCAGCTTTCCGTCCGACAATGCTGTCTCGCCTATTTTATCAACCCCATCAATTTTAACCTCTATCACTTTTGGCATATCGTTTTTATCCACGCCGCGTGGAATATGTTCGGCTCTATACCGACTAAATGAAAATCCGAAATCTGTCCAGGCCTTAAAAACGAACGCCATTAATTCCTCTGGTTTTATACTTGCATCTTTTAATAATTGTACCTGTTCCTTTTTGGACGGACTTTCCAAAAGCGTAATTAGCTGCTCAGGAAATGGAGTTGCAATAATTTCGTCATGTAGCCTACGCCAGTCGCGCTCAGCAAGTAAAGCTGAGAGACTCTCCAAGAGCGGACGCAGTGCATTATTCATGAGAGAATCCCGATCAAGTTCAATGCTCTGTCGTTTAAAAACAGTTCCGAAATACTCAACGGGATTTACATATTCAACATTCTCCGACGAGAAAATCGTATAAAAATTACCGTTTTCTATGTCGCCTATTCTGTGAACATTCATTTTCTACCAAAGGTAATGTTTATACCATCAACCATCCCGGGCACTTGACCTGCACGTATTGGTTTGCCTTTTGCAACCTGCAAGACTTTCAAAGCTTTAATCCATCCACAAGAAAAAGCAATAGGAAACGCAACTTCTAATGCAGAATCTTCCCCATATTTTGCATCGTATTGTTTTACGAGCTAAAAAGTTCCTTTTCATCTTTTTCCTTCAACATAGATTTTTATGCGTTTGCACTACGAGGTCTTTAGCAACTTACTTATGCCCTCGTTTGCATTTCTCATAGGAACGCCTTGTCCAAATTATGTTCTTCGTGCGTAGTTAATCGCTATTCGCCTTCAACCGCCTGCCTGGAGAAACTCATGCTCAAGGGTATTAAAATAAATATCGAATTTGTGACTGAAACGCCATTTTTTATAACAAAAACAAAGATTTGCAAAATGCTGCAAGAGCCGGATTGTAACTGTTAATCAGAGGGTCTTTGGTTCAAGTCCAAAAGGAGGAGCTTTTCTAGACAGGTCGGCATTTTTGTTGACCTGTCTTTTTTTTGAGGGCCCAAAATCAGCATTTATTTGTGAAATCAGGCCGATTATCTCATTTACATCGTCGGTTCGATAAGTTCCATCCTTAATGACAAATTAAGTCATTGGAAAATGCGGTGCGTTAAAGGGGAAGGGGAACCCGAATCGTGAACGTAGTTCCCTTACCTGGAACACTTCTTACGGATATTTCACCTTGAATGTATTTAAGGTAATCATAACATAAGGATAGCCCTAAACCCGTCCCTTTTTCATTATTCGTTCCTGCTGTGCTTACCGTTGATTTGACGTGGAATAAAGAGCCAACAAATTCTTCAGGCATACCTTTCCCATTATCATCAACCATTAATCTGAATCCCGATACTTCCTGTTCGTAAAATATTTTTATACAGCCTTTTTCATAGGAGAATTTAATGGCATTTGCAATCAGGTTTCGCAAAACAAAACTAAGGATCTGCCTGTCTGTTTTCACCAGCATTGGTAAGCCCTCATTAACCAAACCGATGTTTTTATTGCTGGCGATGGATTTAAAAATTTCAAAATGCTCCTCCACCAGCTCGTACAGATCAACTGAAGTATTACTGACTTGCACACCTTTAAGTTGATTGGTTACCCAAAGTAAAATGTTGTCCACCAGATTTATCGTGGAGGCCAGATTTTCGCTTATACGTCCCATAAAGGATTTCATCTCTTCCCCTGTAAGCCCGCCCTTGTGATAAATATTAAGAATTCCCTGCAGCGAATTGAGCGGACTTTTGATATCGTGAGACACTACCGACAACAATTTTTCGCGAACGTAATTTTCTTTCCTAAGCTCAGCAGTACGGGCTGTTACTTTTGCTTCCAGATCGACATTGACAGTTTCCAGCTTTCTATGGGCTTTAGAAAATTGATTGGCAAGCAGGAAAACCTGGAAAAGGAGGAAGATGAGTACTCCCATTTCAACTAGATATGGAAGTGAAAAACGTAAGTTTACGGTCCGGCTGTTCTGAACGATCTCTAAAAAAATAAAGGGAATAGAAGCCATTATTCCATATAATATAAAGCGCGCATCAGGATTTCCCGCCCTCCAGGCACGTGAGATTATCATGATGGAATAAATAAAACCGCCGATCAAGGCGATATGGAACACATTCAACAGCTGCCCATAAATCTGATAAGGTGTACATACGACCACAGCGCAAAGTATGATGCCAGTCCCAACAAATCCTTGAAGGATCTTTTTGTTCGCATGGGCTGGAAAAAGACTATATACATAGTGTGGGAAGATTGCCGTTACAGCATAAACAACGAAGAATTCGATTTTTTTCCAAACCGCCACCGATATCCCGGGAAAGAGATCAGGAACCAGATAGGAACCCCGTGAAGTTAGCACGGCCCGTAAGGCCACAAATAAACAAATCAGTGCGATATAAAGATAGGGCTTGCCCCTTTGAAACAAGCCGAATAAGGTGATCTGATAGAAGAACATGGCAATCAGGCTACCGGCAAAAATGTTCTCTATACCTTTCTGTGTATTTATTGGACGAAGCAAAGAAGATGTGGGTCCGATTATAGGTTCACCAATAATTCCACCACGTGAATAATCATAGTTAATTACCTGTAGGACGAGCTCGATGGTGGTTGTATCATCGGGTATGGCAATCAGCAAGCCGCGAAATTCCGGTCTATATTTCGTCCTGTCGGGATTGCACACGCCTAACTCATCCATGAGCTTTCCATTTAGCCAAACCTTGGCCGCGGAGTTGATCTGGGGCAAGAGAATGGAGTGATTGATTACTTTTTCCGGAAGTTGCACGGTCACTCTATACGTTCCAAAGCCGGTATCCCCGTAACCTGAATCATTCCACGATCCTGGCACCTGGATTGGTTTTTCCTTAACAGTATCATTTAAATACCGGGCGGGTGTTAGAAGCTGTCCCCATACAAACCTCCAACCGCCATCAATGCATTGTGTTGAGAGAAGTTTTGAAGGATGCGTTTCCTGCGAATAGGCATATGCGCAAGTAAATAAGAAAAGCAAGGTTGATATTAATGAACTTTTGCCACGCATCTCCAATGTCAACAGATATTATTAACTACGCTACGTTATGTCCCTTCTCTACAAAAAAATAAATATTCCAGCTTTTGCTACAAGAGCGTTGTCGGCTTTCTCATGTCAGATTTTTTATTGGGAATAATTATTTTAAAAGTTGATCCCTTTTCGGGCAATGACGTTAGTGTAATTTCACCGTCAAGTTTCTCAACCATTGCCTTTACGATATATAATCCAAGTCCGGAGCCGGAAGAACGGTTCGTTCCGCGGAAAAACATTGCGAATACCTTCTCCGCATATTGAGGATGAATCCCGATACCGTTATCCTGCACTTCGATTATTGCTTTGTCTGTTTCAACGATAAATGACATTCTAACAAAAGGAGATTGTTGAGCAGGGTTGTAATACTTGATGGAATTGGCAATAAGGTTTCTTAAAATTGATCTCAATCGTTTTACGTCTGTTACAAACTCTGCTGCTTGCAGTACTTTCAACTCACATATGATAGATTTATTCAGTTGACCATATTCATATAGGATCGGTTTCGCTTCTTCTTCAAAGTTAATGACATCCAGATTCAGGCTGGTTTTTTCATTAAATGCAATGGATGTCAGGTCGGTAAGTAGACTATCGAGATGCAGGGTTCGCTCAGTCATTAATTTAACATAGGACTGAATGGACTCAAGGGATTCTGTTGCTTTTGCCAGTTGCAGAAGCCCAAGGAGTGTCGTGAGCGGTGACCTCAGATCATGTGATGCATGATAGATAAATTGGTCCAGATGATTGTTTAATCTTTCAAGCTCTTCAATTCTTTTCTTTTCGCTCGTAATATCAAAAAGCAAGATTTCAATCACACCTTCTGAATAGTGAGAGCATCGCATGCAGACCCAGCAATTATTGCCAGGGGATTTCGTAAGCTGAATCTCAAAGTCATCTGCCTGCCTGCTGGTAATCAGTTTATTGAACTTATCAATGGACTCTTTTTCTTTCAGATAGTTGTGAAAGTATTTGTTCGCTATATGGTGGTCACCTAAAATTTCACAAGTTTTCAAGTTGGCCATAAGGATCATTAGATTGGTATCGCGGACAATAAGTACACCAATAAATCGATTATGGAAAAGGGAATCATATTGAGACTCCAATAGCTTTAGCGTGTGATTTTGAATGGCTTTGTAGGTTGTGTCCTGCAGCGTCATTCGTATTCCAATACCCTCCTTTTGTGTAGTCATCATTTCAAACTGGATTTTAGCCAGGAATTTTATTTTATTTTTCTTGATCCGCACCCCATGGGTTTCAAATCTTCCCACTTTGATTGCATAGTTAAGTTCTTTTTGAGGCTCCTTCTGCTGTATCGCCTCGTCAGGATATAGCAATGAGAAATGGTTACCAATTATTTCAGCTCCCGAGTAGCCTGTTACAGAGACCCCATCCTGCGAAGAGGCGAAAATCTTTCCCTTCCCGTCAATCCAATACTCCTCTTTACTTTTCAGGATACCGCTGATAATTTCTTCTTTGTCTTTTTTTGAAATGGCCATGAGGCTGTTTATTAATTCCTGTATATCGAGTCCACAAACCTACCCCGGCCATACTCTTCATATGCTTAGGTTTCAGGGGCAAATTACTCTCGAGTGTCTCAAAAGAAGGATAGTGATGTTGTAAAGAACAATAATTTTGTTGCGACACGGTTCTACTGTTCGTTCTTAAGGGAGGGTCGATTTTTCTGCAAGCTTGGAATTACACATAACTGGCCCACCATTTTTGTTTGTTCCACATCTTAAAGGAATTCCAGTATACACATAGCGGATAAAGAATTAATATGATTGATATCCAAACCATATACACTTCTGCAAGACTGAACCCGTATCTTCCTTTTAGCCATGGAGTACCATTTGCAACAGATGAGGGGAATATCATGGATTGCCACGGTAATCCGGTTAACAGTGCCGCAACCACGGCCAGTATGTGGATTAAAAACAGATGCAATACATAATAGAACAGCGCAACCTTTCCGAATAAGGTAACAGGCTTCCATCTTGAAAGATTTTTCCCTTCCATAACAGCCAGGAGCACGAAAGAAATACCAAGCGTTGCAGACAGGTATAATAAGGAGGGTGGGTACTTTTGCAGGTTGAAAAAGGAGATCAGTGTCGTAGCCGTTTCTGGCTGACTGTTCCAGGGAACGGGGTCGCCATAAATGTTGAAATACCTGAACCCGCCAAATATGCTGAGGCTTAATGCTCCTAATAGCAAGAGGGATTTTTTTCTTTTTTCAGAAGAATATTCCACGTCATACAAGTGACCAAGACAATAACCCAATGCCATCACACCGATCCAGGGAATAATCGGATAATAAAAACCAAAGGAATAACCGTTGCCCAAATCAAAGGACTTCTGCACATGAAGGAAGGACCAGACCACATCAGCCATTGTTCCGTCTTTAAAAGAGATATCGTCCAGTAAGTTATGCCCTGTTACCAGGATAAGGCCGATGATCAGTATTGTTCTCGT
>Ga0184629_10001163_pt1 | contig 10929 bp, 8 predicted proteins | sample PLM4_32_b1_FD_133158 | JGI IMG/M metagenome (GOLD analysis project Ga0184629, IMG submission 133158) | Groundwater sediment microbial communities from an aquifer in East River, Colorado, USA - PLM4_32_b1 | ecosystem: Environmental > Terrestrial > Soil > Riparian zone | place: USA: East River... | reverse complement strand
TGATGCGGCGCGACTCCACCTCGCCGGCGCAGCGCGCGATGCGGTCGCCCAGCTCCAGGGGCGCCTCGGGTTCGACCGGCGCAACCCACACCCGAAGGAACCGATGTCCGTCCGGCTTGTCATCCGGCCGGTACACCGCGTTGTCCGGCGGAATCACCCGGGTATAGAGCTCCGTCATGCGGCGCTCCAGGGCAGCGTCGCGGAAGCGCTGCAGCTGCATGGCGCGGAAGGTGACGTCGAGCAGGTTCAGATAGGGCTTGCCCCCCCGCTCGGGCGGAGGGCCCAGCGACGGATTGCTGAATGGCAGGTGGGACACGCCGTACATGTGCACCACCCTGGCCTTCTCGTGAACGCGATCGCGCAGGAGGGTGAGCAGCCCGCCAGTCGCCTCGCTCGTGATGTTGGCGCCGTCGAGGTAGAGCTTGTCCACGATGGCTGCCGGCGGAAACAGCGGGCTCACCGAGGTGGCAGCGAGGAGTCCGTCGACGACCTTGGTCTCTGGGGGAACGTTCTCCAGCGCTCCGGTCTGCAGGTTCGCCACCATCAGCCCGACCGCGATCTTGGGCTCGATCGTCTCGTAGTCCCGGATCAGCTTGCTCCGGTAGCCGGACCGGGCGGGGGAGTAGTCGTCCCGGAGCGCGCGGTCCACCACGTCATCCATCTGGCGTCCGCCGTAGTACTCGGGATCGAACAGCTGGATGAGCAGCTGCTTGACCGGATGGGTGCTCAGGAGCCCGTCGGCCAGGTCGTAGCGGGCCAGGAGCCGCCGGACGTAGCTGTCGTTGCGGAGCGAGGCGCGGCCGGTGAGCACCAGGACGACGAGCCCGCCGATCGAGATCCAGAAGAGGCGCTCCGCCCATACCAGCGCCGTATGCAGAGTCGCCGTCCCGTGCCAGCCGTCGGCCAGCGTCGCCGCACCCAGAAAAGCGCCGATCGCCACCGCGAGGCACACCGCCAGAAGCAGCACGAGTCCGAGCGCCTCCCACGCCGCCTCGCCCAGGACCGCCAGCCCGGAGCTCCGGTTGAAGCTGGCGATCTGGCCCCAGGCGCCCGTCATCAGGAGTCCGATGGCGACGACGCCGGCGATCACGGCGTAGCCTCCGCCGATCAGCCAGGCCGAGCTCCGGTGCACCGCCCCGGCCGCGGCGGCCGCCGCGCCGGTTCCGATGAGCGGAGCGAGCCACCCCAGCACGTGCTCCAATCCATGCGGCAGAACAAAGGGCAGCCCGAGGATGAAGAAGCTGAGCACGGTCCAGAGCAGGAGCAGCAAGACCACCAGGAGTGCGTGCCGCACGGTGGTGCGAACGGCGCCGACCCAGCGCGGCTTGAAGATGATCCCCGCCGCGGTGGCGCCTTCCTCCTTCGGCTTGCCGGCAGAGAAGATGGGCGTGAGGAGCCGGTGAGCGATCCACGCGGCGCGGGGCAGGTTGACAGCGACCAGCGCCCAGAGCCGGGCGATCTCGAACGCCCGGGCGGCGAATACGCCGATGGGCGCACGGATCTCCGCGGCCGCCATGTAGCCGAGCCAGCGCCGTCCGAGGCGGGTGAGCGTGGCAAAGGAGATGCGGAGGCTCAACAGGTGATTGAAGAGGTTGATGAAGCCCTGGTGGGCCTGGAGCTCCTCGCCCCGGCCGATCCGCTCCGCCTGGTTGTGGATTGGCAGCTCGAGGGGCCGGAGCGGCTTCTGGGCGTCCACCTGCAGGGTGTCGGGGAAGAACGCGCGGGCGAGCTGGCCCGGCGCGGTCAGGTAGGATTCGAGAATCTTTCTGAGCTTGAGCACGCGGGCGAGCTGGCGCTCGCGAGGGGGGGCCTCAGGGCCGAGGCCGGCTTGGAACACCTCGGCCAGGGCGGCGGCGCTCAGGGCACCGGCCGATACACCGACCACCGCATCGGGCGCCTTCCCCTGAATCACCAGGAGCGCGTGAGTCACGCCCAGGTGCATCACGGTGTTGATGCCACCGCTGGAGAACGCGATGGCGTGCACCGGCTGCCCCGCCTTGCCGATGGTACCGGTGCCGGCCTTGGATTTCGAAGGCGGGGATGCTTCGCTCACGAACGCTGGTGCCTCCCTGCAGGGGAGAACGGATGGGGGCGCTTGGTGAGAGGTCCGTATAGTGGACCAAAATGCGACAGCGCGTAAGGGGAGAGCCAAGAGGCCCTATAAGTACCCATAGGTCCGTTCCCGCGAGAATCTCGATCGCGTGCGCGGGAGGTGGTGCGCTGGCCGGCTCGGCTTCGGATCGCTATGATCCCCGCCATGTTCACCGACCTGCCCGACCTGGCCGCAGAGCGATTGGGCGGCGCCGTGATCGCTGCCAACGACGAGTTCTTTGCGCCCAAGGAAGGCCTGATCAAGGCCGGTCCGCCCGAGTGGCGCGAAGGCGTCTACACCGAGCGCGGCAAGTGGATGGACGGCTGGGAAACCCGCCGCCGCCGCACCCCCGGACACGACTGGGCCATCATTCGCCTGGGCGTTTCCGGCATCGTGCGGGGCGTGGTCATCGATACCAGCTTCTACACCGGGAATTATCCGGAGTCCGCCAGCATCGACGCGAGCTTTCTCCCGTCCTCCCGTCTGCCCGCCCTCCCGTCTGCCTGGAAGCCCCTCCTGAAGAAGACTGCGCTCAAGGGCAACACCGCCAATCTCTTCGCGATCTCCCGTCCTCCCGCCCTCCCGTCCTCCCGTCTTACGCATCTCCGCCTGAACATCTTCCCCGACGGCGGCGTCGCCCGGCTCCGGGTGCACGGCGAAGCGGTGCCGGACGAGAGCGTCTTCCGCGCCGGTCGGGAGGCGGATCTCGCGGCACTCGAGAACGGCGGCGTCATCGTCGCCGCGAGCGACATGCACTACGGGAATCCCCAGAACCTCCTCCTGCCCGGCCGCTCCACTCACATGGGGGACGGCTGGGAGACCAAACGCCGCCGCGGTCCCGGCCACGACTGGATCATCGTCAAGCTGGCCCGCCACGGAATCATCGAGCGGGTCGAGCTCGACACCGATCACTACAAGGGGAATGCTCCGGGCCGCTGCATGCTCGAATACACCGACGCCGGCACCAAGTTCGACCCCGCCAAGGCCAGGTGGCAGACGCTCGTGGCCAGGAAACCGCTCGAGCCCCACGCGCGCCATCGCTGGGATATCCGCTCGGCCAACCCGGCAACCCATGTCCGGCTCAGCATCTACCCCGACGGCGGCGTCGCCCGGCTCCGGCTCTTCGGGCGGGTCGCGAGCTAACGGGTGACCGTCAGCATCGCCGAGCTCGACGCGATGCCGGAAGCGGAGGCTGCGGAATTGTTCGCCTCCTGCTGCGGCGCGTCCCGCTGGGTTACCGGCATGGTCGCCCGGCGGCCCTTTGGAACGCGAGGAGCCGTGCTGACCGTGGCCGATCGGCTGTGGGAGAAGATGGACGAGCCCGACTGGCGGGAGGCCTTCTCCCATCATCCGCGTATCGGCGAGCAGACCGGCTCCGTTCCGCAGACGACGCGCGGAAAGGCCTGGTCCGGCGCCGAGCAATCGGGCATGGATTCCGCTGATGAGGGCCTGCGCCGAGAGCTGTCGGTGGTCAATCGGGAATACGAGGAGCGGTTCGGTTACATCTATATCGTTTGCGCCGAGGGCATGACGGCCGAGGAGCTGCTGGCCTTCGCCCGCCGCCGCTTGGCCAACGATCCCAGCACCGAGCTGCTCACGGCGTACGACCAACAGGGGAAGATCATGCGGCTGCGACTCGAGAAGCTGTTTCGAACCCGCAACGGAACCAGGGATCAGACGTGAGCACCCTCAGCACCCACGTCCTCGACACCGCGCTAGGCAAACCCGCGGCCGGAATCCTGGTGACGCTCCAGCAGGATCGCATCGTGGTACAGAAGGCCCAGACCGACGCGGACGGCCGGATTCCAGCATTCACCGACGCCGGCGCCTTGCTCCGGCCCGGAACCTACCAGTTGCGGTTTGCGGTGGCGGAGTATTGGATGGCGGCGGGGCGGGCATCCTTCTATCCCGAAATCGTCATCACGTTCATGATCGGCACGGATACAGAGCACTACCACGTGCCGCTCCTATTGAGCCCCTACGGCTACACCACCTACCGCGGAAGTTGACCCCGAAGCAATCTCTCTACCGCCTCGCCCCCTGACTCACCCAGCTTCCGAGCAGCCCCCGCTCCTCGTCGGTGATCCCGGTCCGATTCGAGGGCGGCATGGTCCTCGTCGTCACCGCCCGCTCCCGGATCCGCGCCGCATACCTGACGATCTGCTCCGGCGTGTCGAACATCACCCCGCCCGGCGCCGACCCGAAGGTCGCATCGCTTTGCCGTGCCGAATGACAGGACCCGCAGCGGCGGTCGATCACATGCCGCACCTCGGCAAAGCTCACCGGCCCAGCCGCACTTGCTTCGGTGGCTGGCGCCGACGCAGACCCCGTGCTGAGTATCGCGTAGAGGGCAACGACCGTCGCCGCCATCGTCGCCCCTAGTGCCGGCCGCCACGCCGGGTAGCCGAACCGGATGTTGAGCAGGTGCCGCACCATGGCACCCCCGGCAATCAGCAACAGGAGCAGGAGCCAGCTCAGCCGGTGACCGTACACCGACGGGAAGTGGCCGATCACCATCAGCACGATGACCGGGAAGGTGAAGTAGTTGTTGTGAATCGACACCCGCTTGGCCCGCGCGGATAACGCCGCACTGCCCCCGCCGCCCGCCGTCACCGATCGCACCAGCGCGCGCTGCGAAGGCACGATCGTCAGGACCACGTTGGCGGCCATGATCGTGCCCAGCATGGCGCCGACATGCAGGAAGGCCGCGCGGCCATTGAGGAGCTGGGTGAGGGCCACCGCGATCGCGAGGAGCCCCGCCATCCACACCGCCGCCCCAAGCCCCGGCGCCCGCGGGGCGACCAGGCGCTGCATCGACTCGTAAAGCAGCCACCCGCCGAAGATCGCCGCCACCCCGACGCCCACCGCCTGCCCCTCGCTCAAGGCGGCCACGCTCGAGTCCGCCAGTAGAGCGCGCCCGCCGGCGTAGTACACCGCCAGCAGCAACACCATCCCGCTCCACCAGGTCGTGTAGGCCTGCCACTTGAACCAGTGCAGCGGCGCGGGTAATGGCGCTCCCCCCAAGAGCGTCTTCTCCACGTAGTAGAACCCGCCGCTGTGCAGCAGCCAGATGGTCCCGACCGGTTCCGGCGTCTGGGGACGGCTACCGGCCGGCAGGAGATTGCGATCCAGCCAGTTGAATAACAGCGAGTTTCCGATCCACATGATCCCGGCGATCACGTGCACCCACCGGGCCACCAGGTCGATCAGCTCGACACCGGTCCCGCTCACGAACGATTCCGCAGAATCTTGACAAACGAGCGGCCCCGGAACTCCTCGGGCGTGAGCCCGGTCATCGTCAGCGCCTCGGCCTCAGTGATCGCGCCCGAGTTCAACCCGCGCAGGAAGAAGTTGAGCAGCCCCTGCCCCGTCGCGGCATCGTCGAACACGTCTCCCACCAGCGTGGCCTGGGCTGCTCTGCCGACGAAGTTCTTGAGCCGGGTACCCGCCGCGTCAATCCCGTCCAGGAAAAACCCGTAGAGTGCGGCGTAGCGGCTCACCAGCTGGGCCGGATGCAGGTCCCATCCCTGGTAGAAGCCGCCGGCCAGCGAGTGCCGTACATCTTCAAAGTGGAGCTTCCACGCCGCGTGCACGCTCGCCGTGTTGGCCGCTTCCTGTTCTTTGCTCAGCGGCGGCCCTCCCTCGGCGGCTCGAAACACCGGCACCGGCATCACCGTGGTCGAGCCGTCGGAGAGCTGGACGTCGGTCCCCGCGAACGCCACCTGCATGAAGTGCTTGGCAAAATCGCAGGCGGCGTGGCCCATCCGCTGATAGGCGGCGGTGATGTTGACTCCCGCAGTGTAGTCGTAGGTCCCGAAGTGGGCCCCGCTGAGCCGTCCGTCGGACACCTCGAGCAGCCGCGGCAGCAGCGAGCGCCCGTTCCCGTCCAGGATGATCTGCGGCGTCTCCACCATCACTTCGAAACGGAGTGACCCGTCGCCCAGGGCCAGCTTCCGCTCCAGCTGGCGCAGCACCGCCACCGTGAACTCTACCTGGTCGATCACCGTGATCTTCGGGATAGTGACCACCCACCGCTCCGGCAGTCCGCCACTCTTAGCCAGCGCGGTGAGCACCAGGTCGAGGGTACGAATGCTCCGCGCCTTGAGCTCTTGGTTGAGCGGCTTGATCCGGATACCGATGAAGGGCGACAGGGTCTGCTGCTTCATCCCCTCGGTCACCGACGCTGCGACCAGGCCGGCGTGATGGTCCTCCTCCGCGTCGGGGCGGTTGCCATAGCCGTCCTCGAAGTCGATCCGGAAATCCTCGATCGGCTCCCGCTCCAGCTTATCCCGCATCCGCCGGTCGATCGTGGCCAGCGCCGGGTGGCTCGCGATGCCCAGCGCCACGCCCAGCGTGGCCGGATCGGGGGCGTAGCGGTCGAGCGCGCGGAGTGCCAGGGCGCCCAGCTTGGGGACCGAATCGGCGGCAAAGAGCTGTGCGCCGCCGTACACCGTGTGGACCGGCTGGCGGCCGGGACTCTCGCCCGGATGGGCCCTGGCGAACGCCAGGTTCGCCTCGCGGAGCGCGGCCGTCGCCTCCGCCAGCAGCCCGGCGTCCAGGGATGTCGTCATCCGTTGTAGATCTCCCCACTCTTGGCGCGATAGAGGTCCATGACCGCGCGGGCGTCCTCGCGGAGCACGTTTCGCACGATGACGAGCCCGCGTTGCTCCAGATACTGGTAGGACTCCGGGAACACCGGCCCCTCCTCGAACTTGAGCCGCGAGGCGTCTTCCCGCCCGGCGCCGCACACCAGCCGCCGTACCCCGCTCCATGGCATCGCACCCAGGCACATGGCGCACGGCTCGCAGGACGTGAACAGCTCGTGCGCCGCGAGATGCGGCGTGTTGAGCGTGAAGGACCCCACCCGCCGCTGCGCCATCATGACCGCCACCATCTCGGCGTGCAGCGTGCAGTTCTGGTAGCGCACCACGCTGTTCATGCCGATCGACACGACTCGGCCGGAAGGGGCCTCGAAGATCGCGGCGCCGAAGGGGCCGCCGCTCCTGCGCTCCACGTTGGCGCGCGAGATCGCGATCGCCAGCCGCATCCGCTCTTCGTCCGAGCCGTAGCGCCGGTTCCAGTCGACAACCGAGTCGGTCCAGTCGGGGTACTCGACCTGGACGACGGGGTGCTCCGGCCGGAGTATCTTGGCTCCTCCTCTCATGGGGGGGGCGGCGCCGTGCCGTGTCGGTCGGCATGCCGCTGTGCGATGCTCCGGTTGATCCGCCGCTCGATCGGTCTCAAGAGTCGTTCCGCCCCTGCCTGCAGCCGCCAATGGGGAAGCCAACCCAACAGACCGGTGCGCATCATGAGACCGCGGCGGCGCCATCCGAGGCTGCGGTATTGGGAAAGAAAGTAGCGGTCCTCGTCGAGGCGCCACTTGCGACGAAAGTGATGGAGGCTTGCCAGGTCCCAGGCGTCGCTCCACCGCAGGGCGAAGAACGGGACGTCGGCGAGCGCCATGCGAACCGGCGGCAGATAGGTGATTCTGGAGCGCGGTTCGACGTAGATGCCGCCATTCGCGGCGGCGATCGCCATGCAGAAGTCGAGGTTCTCGCGCGTGCTCAGCATCTGCTCGTCGAGCCCGCCGACCCGCCGGAAATCCTCGGTCCGTACCAGCATGCAATGGAACTCGGCGCACCCGGTCGGCTGCCGTCCCTCTGGAATGTGCTTGGATATGCGGTCGAGAATGTGCCGCTCGACGCGCCCGTCGACCTGCGTCTCGGCAATGCTCGCCTCGCCGCCCGAGAAGTGCACCCTGATATGCAGCGGGCGGTTCTCGAAAGTCAGGGGGCCGACAATGCTGGCATTCGGCATCGCGTCGGCGCACTGCACCAATGGTTGCAGCCAGTTCGGGGCAACGACGATGTCATTGTCGATGAAGACGATGTAGCGCGTCTGCACATCCCGCGCGCCGAGATTGCGCGCGGTGTTCGGTGAAAGATAGTGTGCCGTCCGGATGAGCCGAAAGCCGCGCACGCTCGACTGGTCTCGCAGGTAGCGCTCGATGGCGGGCGGCGAATTGCCATCCACGTAGACGAGCGCGAACGGCACATCCGTGTGGGCATAGATACTCTCGAGCGATTCACGGGTATCGCTGAAGTGATCGCGCGGTACGACGACGATGGTGACGTCTGGACTGTGCATGCGTCTCTCCCCGATCGTCAGGTTGGCCCTAAGCGGCTGATGTGAGTCCGGTGCCACCACCCAGCCCATCAAACATAGGAATCGGGGTATTCGACCTGAAAGACAAGGTGCACCGGGCGAGGTAGCATCGCTTGCAAGATCCGCCCGGGGAGGCGAGCGGTCAACTCGGATCTCCGCGCCGGCGTCCTTGATTAGCGCCGTATCCGCTGCATCCGGTAGATGGTGGGTTTCGTCGTACCCGAGGGAGGATCGAGAATCGCCGTCCACGCGTTTGAGGACTCACGTACCCAGGTGAACCCTCCCCCCTGACTTCCGAGCCGGGCAAACCGAAGGGTATCCGGAGTTCACAGAGGCGGACAGGCAGCGGCCCAAGATCAGGGTCGGGCGCGAACCAAGTGCGGTGGGGATGCCTCCGACGCGCCCACAGGGCCGGCCGCCCGCGCCGCGTCGCGCGGCGACCCGCCCCATTGCCGTCCCCACGCTCGGCGCAACTGCAACGACGACCCGAAGCCAGCGATCTCCGCGGCGCGTGAGACGCTCGCGCCCCACTCGAGTGCCTGGCGTGCGCGCTCGAGCCGGATCGACCGGAGGTAGTCGCGGGGGGAGACCCCGGCGTGATCCAAGAAGAGCCGTAGCAGGTGGCGCTCGGTGGCGTGGCCCACCTCGGCCAGCGCCGGCATGTCCCAGGCGTGATCTGGTTTGGCGATGATGGCGTCCTGCACGCGGTGCACGGCGGCGTGCAGGTGGCGGCGGTGCACGAGGAAGGGAGAGAGCTCGGGATCGCGAGGGGAGCGCCGCAAGTACACCACCATGTCCTCGGCGACGCTCGCCGCCAGCGCTTCGCCACATTCCTCGGCGACACAGTGCAAGGCGAGGTCGATCCCGGCGGTGATCCCGGCGCTTGTCGCGAGGGGCCCGTCGATCACGAAGACGCGGTTGTCGGCCACCTGGGCCTGCGGTGCCAGGGTCCGGAGTGCGGCGAGGAGGTCGTGGTGGGTGGTGCAGTGACGACCGGCGCAGAGACCAGCACGCGCCGCGAGGAGCGCACCCGAGCAGATGCCGATCACACGGTGCGGCGTGTCTGCGGCCAGGAGCGGTTCGCGGAGCGTTGTCTTCAACCACGCGGCGATGGCGGCGATCGCGGGGGTGACGGGCCGGAGCTTCGCAGTCGGTTGGCCGACGAGCACCACCCAGGTCGGTCGTTCGAGCTTGGCGGGCAACGGCTCAAGAGCGGCGAGCGCGAGCCCAACGGAGGTCTCCGCGTGCGCGTTCGGCCCGGCGTACCGGAGCCGGAAACGGGGGGGAAGGCCGCGCGCCTTGCGGTGCAGGTCGGCGAGTCGGAATGTCTCCGCCGGCCCTGCGATATCGAGCAGGAGCGAGTGCGGCGCAATGATAACCAGGACGTCGATCGGCTGGGCTCGAGCGATCATTCTCGGACATGGCCTCCGGACCAAAGCATACAACGCCTTCTGCCTCCGCGGAATGATGCTGCCCGGCCAGATGTCCGAAAGCGAACGAAAGTTGTCGGCCCTGGGCCCCGACAGGGACGCGGGCGACCGATAGCTTTGCGCGGTGATCACCCCGGACGGGCGACAAGCGCCCATCGGCGGCCGTCACCCCCCCACGAGAGGCCCCGCCCATGACCAGCGACGCGTCCCCCGACAGCATCCGGCTGAGGCCGACCAGCAGAGGCCGGTGGAGATCGGCCTGGGCCCTGGCGTTGCCCGTGATGGCACTCACGATGGGGCCAGGGTCCGCCGCCAGCGCGCAAGCGGTCGAGGACCGGACGGCCGCAGGGCTCGAAGCGAGCGTCGATCACGGCGTCCGGCCGGGGGACGACTTCTTCGCCTACGCGAACGGCGCGTGGCTCCGTGCCACCGCCATCCCCGCGGGCCGGGACCGCTGGGGCGCGCGCGACGCAATCAACGACCTGACCCGTCGTCAGGTCGCGCAACTGTTCGAGGACGCCAAGGGCACACCCGTGGGTGCGCTCGCGCGCAAGGTGGCCGATTTCCGCGACGCCTACCTCAACGAAGGGGCGATCGAGACCGCCGGGCTCGGGCCGCTCCGGTCCCTCCTGGACAGCATCGATCGCGTTGACAACGAGGTGGACCTCGCTCGGCTCCTTGGTGCGGGGCTCCGTGCCGACGTCGATCCGCTGAACTGGGGCATCTACCGGTCGTCCGCCGTCCTGGGTCTGGCGGTGCAACCGGGCCTCGGCGGCGAACCGACCTACGTCGCCTTCCTGGTGCAGGGGGGACTCGGCCTTCCAGACCGTGAGCCATACCTCAGCACCGATCCCGGCATGCGGACCCTCCGCAGCAAGTATCGGGAGTACATCGAGCGGTCGCTGGCACTCACCGGCGCCGACCATCCCGATGCGAGGGCCGCCGCGGTGATGGCCCTTGAAACCGCCCTCGCCCAGAGCCAGGCGACGCGCGAGGCCTCGGCCGACGACCGGAACGCCGGGCATCTCTGGAACCGGGCCGACTTCGCACGCCAGGCGCCCGGGATGGACTGGACCGGGTTCTTCGCCGCGGCGGGGTTGGCAGATCAGGGATCGTTCGTCGCCTGGCAGCCCGGCGCCGTGACGGGGCTGGCGGCGCTGGTCGCGTCAGCGCCGCTGCAGGTGTGGAAGGACTACCTCCGCTTCCATCTCATCGATCACTACGCCGAGGTCCTGCCGCGCG